>ERZ773243.4-NODE-4-length-334543-cov-49.201397_pt1 | contig 334543 bp, 298 predicted proteins | sample MGYA00580520_ERZ773243 | MGnify/ENA primary metagenome ERZ773243 (study PRJEB29015, sample SAMEA2737747) | human gut metagenome | biome: human gut; feature: human-associated habitat; material: faeces | place: China | collected 2012 ... | reverse complement strand
GATACTTTACGGACACGCTGACTTTGAGGTTGTCGCCGTCTTTGGTAAAGACAGGATTTACCAGTTGCCAACTATATTAAAAACAAAGGAGACTATCATAAATGAATGTTAATAGTTTGGCACATACAAAGTGGAATTGTAAGTATTATATTGTATTTGTGCCCAAATACAAGAAGTCATATCTATACAGCAGAGTAGTATGCATGGAAGAAAAACAGAGTATGGTGAAATAATATTTAAAAATATATTGTTGCCTATTGTTGACATGAATTGCCAATAATGGTATATTTACCAACAAAAAAAGGAGAACATACACATGAATCAGAACTTATATTCAAGACGTTATATGTACATGTATTACGGACGTACACAGCTATAAATATGCAAGGTTAGTGCATTAGTTTATGGCGTGTAGGTCTTTTAGTCTAGTGCATAAAACCAGAATATAAGAGATGATTTAACACATTTTATATCTTAGATTGGAAATATCGCACTGGACTTTGAGGGTTTAGTGCGATTTTTTTTATGCTACCAGGCATCTGGAAGGAGCTGCCGGTGGCAGGTTTTGTAGGTGAAAGAGCATTTGTAAAGAACTGTTGGAAATAGGTTTACAAGAAGGAGAGATAAAAAATGAATGATGTAATAGAATTGGAACTCATAACAAGTGGAGAAGCAGAAGGTTTGCGTAAATTGCAGGTAGAAGCATTTATAGCGTTATATGAAAAATATCGGGATGATATTACAAGCCCGGCAAAAGAAAGTCTTGAAAAAATAACACAGAAGATAATTGAAGACAATTCGGATTTCTATTTTATTTTGTTTAATGGTAAGAGAGTAGGTGGTGTAAGAGTTAAATGGCATAATGGGAGAAATGTAAAATGGATTTCCCCTATTTTTGTTATTCCGCAATTTCAAAATAAAGGAATAGCAAGTGCTGTAATAGAACGATTATTTGAAATGTATTCTTCTGATACAATAGAATGGCGGTTAGATACTATTAAGCAAGAAGAAAAAAATTGCTATTTATATGAAAAATGTGGATTTGTCAGAGTCGGCGATGAAACAGTTATAAACGAAAAAATGACTTTAGTTGAGTATACAAAAACTTGTAAAAAATCATGAGGCAGAGTGACCTAAGGAGCCAGAAAAATGATAACAGAGGCATTTGATAATTCAGAGGCAATAATTAGACCGAAGGATTTTTATGGGGAGAAAAGGCAGTTGTGTGATAAGTGTATTATTGTTTTTTCAGAGCAGATATTTGACTATATACTGAAAACATATGCACATGAGCAGGCTGGTACAATAAAGTGTTGCAATGGAATTACAAAGGTATATGTTTTTGAAATAGATAATATGAAAATTGCGGCATACTTAAGCCATATAGGTTCTTCAATGGCAGGGAGTGATGTGATAGATGCAAATTGGCTGACGGACGCAAGCAGGTTTATTATGTTTGGTTTAGCAGGTTCGCTGGATAGTGACAAGACAACAGGAAAGTTTGTTATTCCAATAGAAAGTTACCGGGAAGAAGGAATGAGTTATCACTATGCAGAACCATCAAATTATATGAAAATTAGAAATTATCAGATTGTGAAATTCATATTTGATAATTTAGGACTTCCTAATGTGGCAGGAAAAGTCTGGACAACGGATGCAATATATCGGGAAACGAAAGCGAAGCTTGATGCAAGGAAAAAGGAAGGATGTATTGCCGTGGAGATGGAACTGGCTGGAGTTCAGGCAGTCTGTGATTTTTATGGTTGGGATTTATATAATTTTCTGGTTATAGGCGATGTGCTGGACCAGACAATTTATGATGCAACTGGGCTGGCGGCAGCAAATCATGACGTGGACAAATTATATATCGCAATTGAACTTGCCAAGAGAATTTGACACGTTGATATTTATTGATGAATCCAGTAGTAAAATATTATTTATAGATAGAAAAATCAGACAATTTGTCAATAAAAGGGTTGCAATTTGTAAAAAATAGTCGCATAATATCTATATCATATTTGGGAGAGTGAGTTATGAGAAATGAGCGCAGATATTATAATAAGAAAAAAATTAGAAGTTCACAAAAGAGACAATGCTTAGGGTGTTGGTTTTTTTGTGGGCTTTTTTTATTTAAAATTTCAATATTATAAAGTAAATTAGTTGGAAGGGATTAGGAGTTGAGGATGTTGATATTAAGATAATTATATGAAGCAAAAATAATTTTGAAAACAGTAAATTGAGTGTTTTTAAAGTTAAAGGAGGCTATATATGAAAAAGACAAACGTAAATGAGAAAAGAATTTTAGACATATAAGAAATTTAATGAAAAACTTGCAGGGAAAATAGAGGTTTGGACTGTTGAAATGTCGAACTATACATGAAAATTAGTCTATCGGAAGGAGAACGATATGGACGATGTAAAAAATATTTTTGTTTCACATTATCATGTAGATGCGGAAAGAATAGAGAATTTAAAATTATTGTTGGGTAAACATGGAATGACAATGAAAGATAGTTCTATTTATGAGAGTAAAAATCCAAATAATGCTCATAATGAAGAATATATAAAATCCATTATTCGACCTAGAATTGATTGGGCTGGGACTACGGTGGTATTAATAGGTAGGGATACCAGTAAAAGTGAATATGTAAACTGGGAAATTGAACATGCAGCTAGAAAAGGAAAACGAATTGTGGGTGTTTATTTGCCTGGTGAAAGCGATAGTGAGCTTCCGGAAGCATTGAATAAATATGGAAATTCACTTCAAAAATGGAATGGAGAAAGTATTATTTCTGGAATTAATGGAGATAATACATGGAATGGACCTGGTAGGAATTGGGGAACGGAAAGAGTGACTTGCTAAAAGGGGGAGGTATGCATAAATGTATTTATATTCATATGTAATCACCAGGGATTATGGATTTGCGCCAAATCCATTTTGGAATATTTGTTCATTGGCAACATGTAAACCACAAATTAGAGAGAGGGCATTAAAAGGAGACTGGGTTGCCGGTTTTGGAGGTGCAAATACAGCAATTGTGCATAAAATGGTCTTTTTAATGCAAGTTGACGAAATTTGTACATTTGATGAGTATTGGGTAGATCCTAGATATTTTGTGAAAAGACCTCGTTTTGATGGAAATTATCAGCAATGCTATGGTGATAATATTTATCATCATATTGATGGCGAATGGATGCAAGAAAATTCACATCATAGCTATGCTGATGGAATAAATAAAAATAATCTTATTCATGATACAAGGATAGATCGGGTATTGATATCTTTTCATTATTGGTATTTTGGGGAAAATGCTATAGAACTTCCAAAAGAATTCAAAGAGGTAATTGCTACTGGAAGGGGATATAAAAAACTACAAAATAATATTTGTGCAGATGTTACTAATTGGGTTGGAAACTATTATGAGATGGGACAGAACGGACTACCTTACAAGTGGAAGAAATTTGGACAATTTGTTAGGTTTGAAGGCGAAAAGAAATGATTATAAATATAAAAAGAGAAGAATTAAAAAAAACTAAAGTATATGATACATATTGGCAATTTGCATGTGAGCGCCAGAATATTTTTATGCGTAAATTGATGGGGAAAAAAGATAATCTTACGGAAGATATTATTTTAAGAGAATATAAGTTTACCAATACTTATAGGGCCAGTGATAGAGTAAGCCAATATCTGATAAAAAATGTTATTTATCAAGGCGGATATACAGAAGAAGATACCATATTTCGGGTTTTACTTTTTAAAACATTTAACAAAATAGAAACATGGGAAAAGTTAGAAAATATTTTGGGGAGACTTAATTACAAAAACTTTGATGTAGATCGGTATGGTAAAGCCTTGAATGTTTTTTTTGAACAGGGGGAAAAATTATATTCAGCTGCATATATAATGGCATCAGGAAAGTCAGCGTTTGGGCATGAACGTAAGTTTATGAATCATTTAATGTTAATAGATTATATGATGAAAGATCATATCACCCCCAAAATTATGCATTGCCAAAATTTGGAAGAACTTTATAATACGTTGCTGGCATATCCGACTATTGGAACTTTTTTGGCATATCAATATGCAGTTGATATTAATTATTCAGAACTGGTAAATTTTGATGAAATGGAATTTGTAGTTGCCGGACCTGGTGCTAAAGCTGGAATACGAAAATGTTTTAGTAATTCAGATGAGTATTCACAAGAGTATATTATTAGATATATGTGCGAACACCAAGAAGAAGAATTTGAACGTTTAGGTTTAAAATTTGCAACTCTCTGGGGACGGAAACTTCAGCTTATAGATTGTCAAAATATTTTTTGCGAAACTGATAAATATTCTCGGGTTAAGTATCCAGATATTATAGATTGTAATGGGCGAATGAGAATTAAACAAAGATATAGAATGAGAGAAGATAAAATAGCTTTTTTTTATCCTCCAAAATGGAAAATAAATGATAAAATAGAGGAATTTTATGGGAGTAAATGAGTGTGCTTTTGGCAGAACAGCAGATGAAGTGTATTGTGATATATATCAAAAACTTAAAACATTTGGTGAAAGTGTAATTGGACGTAATGGACAAACTAAGGAATTAACGCATGTATGTATGTCTATATCTGATCCAACACAACGTTGGGTGGAAAGACGAAAGCCGTCAATAAGTCCTGCGTTTGCTATTGCTGAATTAGTTATGATTATGAATGGAAGTGATGAGGCTGCACTACTAAATGCATGGAATCCGGCACTTCCAAAATATCAAGGGAGATATGAACGCTATCCAGGCGCATATGGTAAGCGACTGCGGTATTCTTTTGGATTCGACCAGATAAACAGAGCTTTTGAAGCTTTGAAAAATAATCCAGAGTCAAGACAGGTAGTAATGGAAATTTGGAAGCCAGATATAGATCTACCACAGAGTGCGGGAATACCAAATAATGATGATATACCATGCAATATTTGTTCATTATTAAAAATTAGAAATGGCAAATTGCTGTGGACTCAGATTATGCGAAGTAATGATATAGTGTTTGGATTACCATATAATTTCTTGCAATTTACTTTTTTACAGGAAATTATCGCTGGTTGGCTAAAGGTGGATGTTGGTGAATATATGCATATTAGTGATAGTTTACATATGTATGTTAATAATGAATGCAGTATTGATATTGAAAAAACAGCTCACGTCAATACAGAAAAAATAGGATTGGAAAAAATAGAGTCAGAAAAAGTATTTTTGGAATTGTTGGTTCGCATGAGAGAACTTTCTCAAAAAGAATGTACAAGTAATTATATTAAAAGTATTGTAAAAAACAAATATTTACCAGAGGCATATCAAAATATGTTGATACTTTTGTGCGAGTATATTGCATATCGTCATCATATGGATGAGGACGTAATTTGTTGTTGCGAGCAAAATATTTCTAATAAATTGTATCAATATATGATGAAAGAATGGATGTGCGGAAGAGTTAAACTATAATTTAGTATTATGCTGTTTGAAAAATTAGAAATAGATTTGTGTGGAAATATCTTCAATTTATATAAAATTTAAAATTATAAGGAGAAAACGGAAATGAATATATTTGATGTTGGGTTAGAAGGTTGGAATATCATTTATATTAAGGTGAATTGGCTTGCAGGAATCATTTTAGTAATTGCAGTTTTGATTGTTTCGTTTATGATTAGAAAATGTGCAAATATAGCAAAAAAGCATTCTATTACTATTGATGAGGTGAATTTAGGTATTGGAGATACTAGTGTGAAACTTGTGTATAATAAAAAGGACCAAGAAATCGCATACAAATTGTGGGTAGAATTAAGTACACGAAAAATAGGATTGCCATTTGATCAAGATAATGATGTTATAAGTGAGGTGTATAATTCGTGGTATGATTTTTTTGGAATTGCAAGAGAGCTGTTAAAAGAGATTCCAGTAAGTAGATTACCATATTCAAATGATTTGATTAAACTCACAGAGAAGGTGTTAAATACGGGACTACGTCCGCATTTAACAATGTGGCAAGCAAAATTTAGAAAATGGTATAGTGACAATATAAATAATAAAGAAAAAACACCGCAGCAGATACAGATGATGTATCCTGATTATGAAGAATTAAAAAAAGATTTAATTGAAACAAATACAAGAATGATTGAATACAAGAATCTTATGGAAAGAATGGCATTTGAGAAGTAGGGTGATTTTTTCCTATGTCTGGTGTTACAAAACATATATATGATAAAAGCTGATGCAGTAATTGGAGTGAATTTTTATTATGAAAATGTCTGGCAAGGGGGAGAAAAATGTCTTATCATGAAATTTTAAAAGAAAATGTTTTTATAAGGACAGCTATGTGGGAGGTATATGAGAAAAAATGTGTCTACTGTGGATGCGCTCTTATACCTAAAAATGCAGAGGTTGATCATATTCTACCGGATAACTTAAGCTTAGAGAAAGTTAAAAATTCAAATGATGAAGATTTAAAGAGGTATCTTAAAGAATTAGAAGATAAAAAATTTGTTAAAAATTCTATTGAGAATTATATGTTATGTTGCTCTAATTGTAATAAAAGAAAAACAAACATCCCATTTAAAACAAGTAATCTAAGATTTTTCCATGAGTTAGCTTCTCGTAAAGCGGAAAAAATATGGGAGAAATATGAAAAAAAGTTACAAATTAGTGGTGTAGAAAAGTCTGTTATTTTACAGCCAAGTAATATAGAACCGAATAAGTATAATGAAGAAGATCTAAAGATAGAATATGAGTGCTTTAATAATGGAGATAGAATGGTATTTCATTATGGCTTAGGAGAGGTTAGAATAGATGCCTATTTACCTATACGGTATAATGATAAAATGTGTTGTATGGTTTATTTTAGAAGCTTATACCAAACGGATATTGACATAGGATTTGATGAGAAAGATATTGTAGCTATATTATTTGAAGGATGCAGTTCGAGAAAAAATGCATATGAAAGAAGCTGGTGCAGAGTCAGGAAAACATTAGAGGATGAAAAATTTTATGTTATGAGTCTTCCAAATGTAATGATTAAAGCATCTACTGATATGGTTAAACAATTTGCCCAAATTATAGATAGATTATTTGATGACTATATTGTACAGAAGGAAATTATAAGAGCTGAATTGGGTGCTGAAAATTTCCAGGAATATAAAGAAAAGGGAGGTTATTATAAGATTTTAGAATTAGAATTGAATTTTTTTGCGGAGTTTTTAAAATTTATGAAAAAGCATCCATATGATGGTGAAGATAAGCCTTATAATATATTTCAGGTGTATTCTGATAATGATATGGTGGCACTACGCAGGAATGTCGATTCTAATGAGGATGCAGAAATATATGCATATTTGAAATTTATACCTAAAATGGAGGGATATATTGATGTGATTTGGCAACCGGGAATGTATAGACCTATAGGAGAAAGTGAACGGATGAAATATTTTGATAATAGAAAAAAGTGGACAGCACAATATGTACATGACTGGCTGGTTGGAGAGTTGTTTGCTGTTATACTTAGTGAAATGAAGCAGGAGAAAGTTTCTCTTTTGCAATTTATATTTAGCAACAGGTATGGGGTGAAATATACAGTTTCAGATGCAGTACGATGCGGGTGGATAAAATCATATTCAGAAGAAGGAATGGAAAAACAATTATAAACCATGAACACAATTTGCAGAGATATCTTCCGGGCCATTCATGAGAGAAAATGGCTCAGTATAGAGTACAGAAACGGAAAAGATGAAGTAACAAAATATTGGATTGGAATTATGGAGATAGACCCTATCCGGAAATCCATGCATGTAATGGGACTGCATTTGGGGCAGTATACCACAATGAGCCTTTACATTTATATTGAATCCATACTGTCATCGGCAGTAATAGAAGGCTCTTATTTTGAAACTAAGCAGGAGCTGATAGATGATATTACATATAATCAGGGAAAATACCGGAGAATCTTTGATAATATTGCAAATCTGAAGGTGCTGAATTATCTTGTTGACTGCAATAAAATGGATTCTGTACCTTACAAAACAGATTATGCACTCATTGAGCATCTGGATGGTGAATGGCAGGGGACTTATAAGCTCACACCGGAGCAGTTTAGGCAGATTGTATCAAAGTTTCAATATGGAGCAAAGGATGCCGCTTCCAAGAAGAAAATGAAGCAGCTGGCAATAAACGTATTAAGTATACATACGCCCAAAGGCGTATATGTGCTGGCATACCGAAAGCTGCGGCTGGATGTGCAGAAGAAGACCTTAAGGCAGGATGAAGAAATAACCGTCTGCATGGAGTTTTCGTTGGAGAAGAATAAGCCGGAAGCAAAATTCGGAATAAGGAAATTCCTAGATGCAGATGACTATGAACTTTTAAATGATTTTGAAAAGAATCAGGAGCTGATAAAAGATAAAATAACGAAGTCCAATCCCCAGATAAATGGTGTGGATGATATGCCATATGTAATTGCAGTCGGCAGGGATTTGCTGGTGGATCTTCATCAGGAGTATGAAGCAATTCATAAAATGTATGAAAAAGATGAAGTGACCATTCCGATAAAAGCATTTTTCGGAGAACTGTTAAAACAGGTAGACCGAAGGAAAAATTATCCGATAACACTTTTAGACCGGAAAATCAATCTGGACCAGTTACTGGCAATTCATAATGCCATGAAATATCCGCTGGCATATATCCAGGGACCGCCGGGAACCGGCAAAACAAATACCATCGTAAATACTATGGTGACTGCTTTCTTTAACGAGAAAACGGTCTTATTTGCGTCTTATAACAATCATCCCATTGATGGAGTGTGCGATAAATTAAAGTCCATTCCTTATCGGAATAAGGGGATGATACCATTTCCGATTATCCGCCTTGGAAATGATAAATGCGTGCTGCAGGCACTGGATGATATTCGGGATTTGTATAAGCGGACAAAGGATATTTCCATATTTGACAGTACCCTTGAGAAGAACAAGGACGATAAGACGAGAAGGACGGAGAAGCTGACCAAGCTTTTACAGAGGCATGAAGAGAGAATCGAATTAAAGGAGCGGGAAGAAGCGATTCTTAAAATGATAGAGACTAATCAGCATCTGACCTTTCAGACAGAATTGCAGGGTGTTCAGCTTCAGGAGGTACGGAAAAAATTAGCAGAAATTGGTGAGATTACAGATGAAGAAGCATTGAAACTTGTAGTGGAAGATGAGGAGCTGTTTAAGAAATATCTCTACTATACGTCTGCAAAATATATTCAGCGTCTGAAGGAACCGAAAAATCAGGATTTGATGGAGATTGTAAACTGTCCGGATGAGGAAAAGAAAGTCAAGCAGTTTAATACCTATATCCGTCAGGAAGAAAATTTGAAGAAGTTCCAGAGAATTTTCCCGTTTATTGCAACTACATCCATATCGGCACATAAGATTGGTGAGCCGGGAACTTATTTTGATATGGTCATCATGGATGAGGCAAGCCAGGGAAATATTGCCATGTCATTAGTGCCGATTATCCGGGGCAGAAGTCTTATGTTAGTAGGTGACCCGCAGCAGTTGAGCCCGGTAATTCTGCTGAATCCCATAGATAATGAGAAGCTTAAGCGGATTTATGGAGTGACAGATGAGTATGATTATATAAAGAATTCCATTTATAAGACCTATCTGGCATGTGATGCAGTCAGCGAGGAAATTCTGCTCAGCCACCATTACCGCTGCAATAAAAAAATTATTTCATTTAATAATAAAAAATATTATAACAACAAGCTGATTATCAACAGTCCGGATAAAGAAGCTAATCCGCTGATTTTTAAGAATATTCCAGCAAATACCACCAACTATAAGAATACAGCGCCGCAGGAAGTGGAAGAGATTATTTCGTTTATCAAAGAACATCCGGATAAGAGTATTGGTATCATTACTCCGTTTACCAATCAGAAAGAGCTGATTAACAAGGCGTTGAAAGACAATGGGATGGAAAATATTCCCTGCGGAACGGTTCATGCATTTCAGGGAGATGAAAAAGATGTTGTGCTTTTTTCGCTGGCAATCACCCAGCAGACTTATCAGGGAACTTATGACTGGCTGAAAAATAATAAAGAACTGATTAATGTGGCAACCTCCCGGGCAAAAGACCAGTTGGTAATATTGTCGGATATCAAGGAACTGAAGCGTCTGCATTCCGCTGGGGATGATGATATTTATGAACTGGTAGATTATGTCCAGACCAACGGTGAGGCGCAGGTGACAGCAAGAGAGACCTCTTCCAGGGCATTGGGAATCAAGCCGTACAGCACGCAGACAGAGGCTGCATTTTTAACCACATTAAATCATGCACTAGATAATGTGCTGAATACAAATAACCGCTGCGTTGTGCAGAGAGAAGTCAGCATTGCACACGTATTTCAGGAAAATGAATCCTATGACGACCTTTTTTATACCGGAAGATTTGACTTTGTGGTATATGAAAAAGGATACCGGGGACAGGACATGCCGATACTCGCCATTGAGTTAGACGGAAAAGAACATAAAGAAAATGCCATTGTACGGGCGAGAGACGAGAAGAAAAATGCAATTTGCCGGTCACATGGATTTGAGTTAATCCGGGTGGAAAATTCTTATGCTAGAAGGTATAATTACATTAAGAATATACTGATACAGTATTTTAAGAGTGTAAGGTAACGAAAAACCCCTTGACATCTTCCCCAAAACTAATTATATTTATAACAGTGTTATATAACACTGTTATAAATGAAACGGAGGCATCAGTGACGAAACCAATCGAAGGCGTATCGGAAAGAATACTTTCCTGCGCAACGGAAGAATTTTTAGAAAAGGGTTATTCCGATGCATCGCTTCGCACCATTGCGGCGAAAGCGGGAACAACTACAGGTTCTATTTATTCCAGATTTAAAGACAAAGAAGGGCTGTTTGCAGCAATTGTAGGACCGGTGGCAGAGTATATGATGAATCTTTTCGTGAAGACGCAGGAAGAATTTCATGCAGTAGAGCCGGAGCGGCAGCCGAAAGAAATGGATGACTATGTAATATCCGGAATGGATGAAATGCTGGATTACATCTATGATAATTTTACCACATTTCAGCTGTTATTAGAGGCGTCCTATGGAACGAAGTTCCAGAATTTTGTAGAACAGTTGGCAGAAGTAGAGGCAGAATATACCTACAAGTTCATGGAGGTTATTCATTTTCAGAATGAAGAGGAAAATGAAGTGACGGGAGAATTCATCCATATCATGACAAGGGCATTATTTGACAGCATGTTTGAAGTTGTGCGTCACAAGATGGAGAAAGAAACTGCACGGAAATACGTTCATATGCTGGAAAAATTCAACTATGCAGGCTGGAATACCATTTTAAAATTCGAAGTGTAAAAGATAGTAAGACTGCTTATCTTGTAACAGCAGGAAGCAGTCTTTTCTTAAAAGCATGGGTTAGCTAAATCTAATTTATGTTAGATAGCACTATGCAATGGAAATATCAAAAAGGTGCATTCCAGAATCCAAGAAGTCAGTTCTTCTGCCTGAATACCAACAGTGAGGTGGCACTTGGCTGTGAAAATATGTGACAGCAGCACACCGGGAGCGGTTTTTAAAACAGTTTTCGTTTCAATAAGTAGAAAGAATCAATTATTTTTAAAGGAGGAGAAGAAAAAGTGAAAAAGGAAAGTTCCTTATCAAAGCTTTTTGTCTATGCTGGTAAATTCCGCTATCTGACCATAGCATCCTGGATTTTATCGGTAATCAGCGCATGGCTGGCTTTGGTACCATTTTATTACATCTGGAGAATTATGAAAGAAGTGCTTTCTGTGGCACCGGATTTTGGCAAAGCAGCTCATTTAAAAGAATATGGCTGGGCAGCCGTTGGATTTGCCATTTTATCCATGCTGGTTTATGTGTGCGCGCTGATGTGTTCCCATCTGGCAGCATTCCGCGTCCAGGCAAATATCCGCACTAGCCTGATGCGACATATCCTGACACTGCCAATGGGATTTTTAGATAAAGACGGAACCGGCAAAATCCGTAAAATCGTCAATGAATCCAGCGCAGCAACAGAGACCTATCTGGCACACCAGTTACCGGATCAGGCAGGAGCTATCGCAACACCGGCAGGTCTTTTAGTATTGCTTATGGTATTTGATTTCCGGCTTGGACTTTTGAGCCTGATTCCTGTGGTGGCAGCATTTTTAATTATGGGAGCCATGACCGGACAGCGTATGAAAGATAAGATGGAAGAATATCAGAATGCATTGGACGAAATGTCCAGTGAGGCAGTGGAATATGTCCGTGGAATCCCGGTAGTAAAGACTTTCGGACAGTCTGTATTTTCCTTCAAACGTTTCCAAACATCCATTCAGAAATATGAAAAATGGACAATTGCATACACGAAGGAAATGCGGATACCAATGACGGTGTATACAACAGCAATCAATACGGTATTTGCAGTGCTGATTGCAGCAACCTTTTTCTTTACCGGAAAAGGAGGAGATAATACCTTTTTATTGAATCTTTTGTTCTATATTATCATTACGCCGATTATCACTGTGACCATGAATAAAATTATGTATTCCAGTGAAAATCAGCTGATTGTAGCAGATGCAATTTCCCGTATCGAAAGCATTTTAGAAAAGAAACCATTACCGGAGACCACAAAGGCACAGGACCCGGAAAACAGCTCTATTACCTTTGAAAATGTATCCTTCTGCTATGAAGATGCCGGAAGAGATGCACTGCATCAGATAAATCTTTCTATCAAAGAGGGCGAGCATGTGGCATTTGTAGGACCGTCCGGCGGTGGAAAGACAACATTGGCAAGCCTTGTGGCACGATTCTTTGATACTACGGAAGGACGCATCCTGATTGGAAACAAGGATGTGAAGGAAATTTCTTCCAAGCAGTTAATGGATATGGTGTCTTTTGTATTCCAGGACAGCAAATTATTAAAAACTTCCATTTTGGAAAATGCCCGCATGGGAAAGAAGGAGGCAACCAGAGAAGAAGTCATGCAGGCGTTAAAGGAAGCCCAGTGTGAAGATATTATTGCGAAGCTTCCGGATGGAATTGATACAGTAATCGGAAGCAACGGAACCTATGTATCTGGTGGAGAAGCCCAGCGGCTTTCCATTGCAAGAGCCATGTTAAAGAATGCACCGATTCTGATTCTTGATGAAGCAACAGCCTTTGCAGACCCGGATAATGAAGCAAAGGTGCAGGAAGCGTTTTCCAGACTGTCTAAGGGAAAGACCGTAATTATGATTGCCCATCGTCTGTCCTCTATTGTAGACGCAGACCGGATTTGCGTTTTAAAGGATGGCAGTATTGCAGAAGAGGGAACCCATGAGACGTTACTTCAGAAAAATGGTGTATATGCCCATATGTGGGAAGAATACAACAAATCGGTACAGTGGAAGGTAGGTGCGTAACATGAGCTGGAAAGAAAAATTACAATATAAATATGCACTTTCAGAGCAGGGTGCAAATGACATGATAAAGGCATTTCTGACAGCAACCGTTTCCAATATTGTGTTGATGTTTCCGGTGGGGCTGCTGTATTTTCTAGTAGAGGATTATCTGAACGATAATTTGAGCGGCAGAGGCATGTTCTATCTGATTGGAAGTATTCTCTGCCTGCTTCTGATTGCAGTGACAACATATATCCAGTATAACTGCACCTTCCTTGCCACCTATGTGGAAAGCGGTGTGCGAAGAATTACGCTGGCAGAAAAATTAAGAAAGATTCCATTATCTTTCTTTGGAAAAAAGGATTTATCCGATTTGACCAGTACCATTATGGCAGACTGCGCCACCATGGAAACGGCATCCTCCCACTATATTCCGGAACTTTTTGGAGCCTGTGTATCCACGGCAATTATTGCTATCAGCTTATTTTTCTTTGACTGGCGGATGGCACTGGCTGCGCTGTGGGTGCTTCCGGTATCATTCCTCATTGTGCTGAGTGCAGGAAAATTTTTAAGATATCTTAGCAGAAAACAGATGAAACTGAAAATGGCCTGCGCAGATGGCATTCAGGAATGCTTAGAGACGGTCCGGGATTTACGGGCAAATGATGCACAGGAAAATTATATGGTTGGACTTGAGAAGAAAATTAAAGCAGTAGAAAAACATGCAGTGGCGGCAGAACTTGGAAATGCTGTTTTTGTATCCGATGCCCAGATGATTTTAAAGCTTGGAATTGCGGCGGTAGCACTGGTTGGCGGAATTTTACTTTCGAAAGGAAGTATTGATTTACTGACTTTCTTTATGTTCCTATTACTGGTATCAAGACTTTATGACCCGATGCAGATTTCCCTGCAGAACCTTGCTGCCATAATCAGCGTGGATGTGCAGTGCGAGCGGCTGGATGAAATTTTATCCCATCCGGTACAGAGTGGAAGCACCGAGATGAAATATGACGGATATGATATTGCATTTTCACATGTGGGATTTTCCTATGACAGTAAGGAAAGTGTGCTGAAAGATGTTACTTTTACTGCAAAACAGGGCGAAGTTACAGCATTAATCGGACCATCCGGCGGCGGTAAGACCACGGTCTCAAGACTTGCCTCAAGATTCTGGGATATCGATAAGGGAACGATTACGGTAGGCGGCATGGACATTTCAAAGATTGACCCGGAAACACTGATGTCTCTTTATTCCATTGTCTTTCAGGATGTTACACTTTTTAACAATACGATTATGGAAAATATCCGTATTGGACGTTCCGATGCAACAGACAAGGAAGTCATTGCGGCAGCAAAATTGGCACACTGTGATGAATTTGCAGATAAACTGCCGGAGGGCTGGCATACCATGATTGGGGAAAACGGTTCTGAATTATCCGGTGGAGAACGTCAGAGAATTTCTATTGCAAGAGCATTTTTAAAGGATGCGCCGATTATATTCTTAGATGAAGCGACCGCATCCTTAGACGTAGATAATGAAACACTGATTCAGGAGGCATTGTCCCGGTTGATTCAGGATAAGACGGTTATGATTATTGCACACCGCATGCGTACGGTGGCAGATGCAGATAAGATTGTGGTATTAAAAGATGGAGTGGTAGTCGAAGAGGGTGCACCGGAAGAACTTACAGCAAAGGATGGCGTTTACCGGCATATGGCAAAGACACAGCTTCAGGCAGCAGGCTGGAAATTGTAAAAAGCAGTTGACCTCCCCTTTATTCCGTCATAAGATAAAAAAGATAGCGAGCATGCTATTGCGGAAACAGATAACGGAGGAAAAAAGAAAATGAGTTTTTTAGAAAGAAAAAACACAAAAGATGGTATGGCAGCAGGTCAGAAAGCCAGCGTAGATAATATTTATACGTTGGATGGCAAAGTGCCGGTTTTAAATGCAATTCCATTTGGCTTGCAGCATATTTTAGCTATGTTTGTAGCCAATATTGCACCGATTCTGATTGTGGCAGGGGCCTGCGGAATGGATGCAAAGAATACGGCAATGATTATTCAGAGTGCAATGATGATTGCTGGAATCGGAACATTGATTCAGTTATTCCCAATCTGGAGAATCGGTTCAAGACTTCCGATTGTCATGGGAATTTCCTTTACCTTTGTATCCATTGCCTGTGTCATTGGCGGACAGTATGGCTATGGAGCAATCATGGGAGCGGTTCTTGTTGGAGGTATCGTAGAAGGTGTCCTTGGACTTTTATCCAAATACTGGATGAAACTGGTAACACCGATTGTTGCAGCAACCGTTGTAACAGCAATTGGATTTTCTCTGCTTGAAGTAGGTGCAGATTCCTTTGGTGGTGGCAGCAGCAGTGCAGATTTCGGATCTGCAACCAACTGGATACTTGGAACTGTGACACTGGTATGCTGTATCGTATTTAATATTGTAGCAAAATCCTATTTCAAACAGTTATCCGTACTGTTCGGACTGATTGTAGGATATATCGTGGCACTGTGTATGGGGGTAGTTGATTTTTCTGCACTTTCCGATACAAGTCTTCTGGCGTTGCCACATCTGATGCCATTTAAAATGGAATTTCATGCAGATGCCATTATCGCATTTGTTCTGATATTTTTAGTATCGGCAACCGAGACAATCGGAGATACTTCGGCACTGGCATCATCCGGCTTAAACCGTGACGTTACTACAAAAGAAACTGCGGGCTCGCTTGCCTGTGACGGATTTGTCAGTGCATTATCTTCGGTATTTGGCTGTATGCCGATTACATCCTTCAGCCAGAACGTAGGTCTGGTTGCCATGACCAAGGTTGTAAACCGTTTTGTCATTGCAACAGGAGCTATAATTATGATTCTGGCAGGAATTTTTCCGGTAGTGGGCGCTGTGCTTGCCACACTGCCAAGTGCCGTTCTGGGTGGATGTACGATTATGATGTTCGGAACTATCGTAATCAGTGGACTGCAGATGATTGGAAAATGTGGATTTTCCCAGAGAAATATCACCATATCGGCACTGTCCTTAAGTATCGGATTAGGCTTTACCCAGCTGCCGGATTTATTTGCAATCTTCCCAGGCATTATCCGTTCTATTTTTGCGGAAAACTGTGTAGCAGTTGTATTTCTTACTGCCATTATTTTAAATCTTGTATTGCCTAAAAATATGGAAGTAGAACGTCAGGAAAAGTAGTGCCGGGGATTACAAATACAAAATACAGACCAAAAAGAAAACTCATAGTAAATTCCAAACGGAATCTGCTATGAGTTTTCTTCTTTCGCAAGCAGCGATATCTTAAAAAATTACTTGAAATAGTTTTATCCTAGCAACTGTTCTACATAATCTTTAATTGCCATATTGTCTTCCGGCATCTGGCAGCCGACGATATACATGCCTTCGTCGTCGGAACTTCGGATAATATGACCTTCCAAAGCAGCCTGATCTGGTAAATCAAAGGAAAGGATATTTAAGAGAATATCAGTCCCTTTGCTATCTGCAAAGAATGGTGCATCGCAAAGGAAAGCAAATCCGTTGGCACTGATATTTTCCATACGTCCATGGAAGGTTTCTCCGGTGTTCTTAACTGTAATATTACAGAAATTGGAAAGGTCGGCACGAGGATATTTCCGTCTGTTTAAAATATTTGGACTGCCGGTGATTTCTACGACGAAATCAGAGGTTATTTTATCTACATGGATGGAAGCATTATCCCAGCAGTATAGTACATTTCCAACAGTAATCTGGATGGAACAGGATTCACTGTTACGAAGAGAAAGCTTTTCTTCCAAGGAAAGTATAATCTGGTTGGAATACTGTTTCAGAACTTCACCATGGAAATCATGGTCGGGGTCTTTCGTCAGGCGGATAGTTGCTTTCATACCAGGATTGATATCTTCAATACCCATGAAGCCGCCGATTCCAAGCTTGCACATTAACGCCTGGATTTCATTTTCTATGCTGTTAATATTGTTAGCACTTTCATCATATTTACTTACCATACGCTGACTGATATCATCGGAATCATGAATGCAGAGTGTCATGGTATCGACAATTTCAGAAATATACTTCATGTTTTCTACTAACTGTCGGTTTGATGTTTCCACTTCTTTGATTGCATTGTCAATGACCTGTATATGCTCACCCATCTGAGATGAGTCAGCGGTAATTTTATTTACGTTTTCGCCGGTCAGTGTGACTTTCTCAAGAGTAAGCTGAATAAGTTTTAAGGTCTCTTCAATGGATTTTGTCATCTTGCCGGAGATTTCATCCAAACGCATCAGCGCATCCTGGATCTGTTTGGATGAAGCCTTGGTTTCAGTGCTCAAGGTACGGATTTCTTCAGCAACAACAGCAAATCCTTTTCCTGCTTCTCCGGCTCTTGCAGCTTCGATGGAAGCATTTAATGCCAAAAGGTTTGTCTGACCGGAAATATTATCAATGGTTCCGGTTTCAGATTTTACTTTTTCAAATTCAGAAGTAAATTCCGTAAGAACCTGTTCTACTTCGCTGGAAAGCTTTGACATAGTGCCGGCAGTTGTAACCAGACCCTCTAAGTCGGCAGAACTAATCTGTGCATGGTGAATGGATTCATCCGTCAAAGATACCATTTCGTGAATCATGGATACAACATGCTCAACCTGGGAATTGATGTCAGTTGTCATATCAAGGGAAGAAGTCGTACGGTTCTGTAATTCCTGATTGTTGTTGGTCAGATTATTCATTCCTTTTAAGACAACGTCAGAACCGTGTTTATTTTCATTAGCCAGTTCCCGGACAACGGTAATGCCATCCATAACGTTATTGCTGGCAGTTTTCACCTTTTCTACGGTATTTACCACACGGTGTAAATCATTCTTAATGCTGTCTGTTAATGCACCGTCAGCTTCATTTAAGTGGCGGATGGACATGATATAACAGATATAGCACAGAATCAGGCAGGATATCTGCAGCTGATAATTCTTTACGTCAGTAGCAGTGGTGCAGCTTAATACCATATAGCGGTAAATAATACTGATTACTACGCTGATAGTATTTGCAATACCGCACTGCAGCATGAATTTCCGGTCTTTAAAAATAATTAAAAGACTGGTTACCGGCAGAATGTAGGTAAATGCAATTGGGGATGCTGTGGTACATAAAAGATAAGTATAAAAGATACCGTAACCAAGCACCAGTATATAGCGATAGATGTCAGTAGTTTTGCCTTTGATTTTTAGAAATAATTCTCCAATAAAAAATGGAATCCAGCAGAGCAGAACAAAATAGAGATACTGCTTCGATGGATAGAGACCGTTGGACATATCGGCACCATAGTTAGCGGTCAGCAGCAGGGAAAATACAAGCCAGATTCTGCGGGCTTTGATATTGGCCTTGGCTTTAAAAACATTTTCATCATAATTCATAGATATTCTTAATCCTTCTCTTTCGTACAATGATATAATAAGCTAAACTAATTCTAAGCCATTTTTTTGTGGTTTTCAAGGTATTTTATGGAAAACATAGCTTGCTTTTTTGTGGGGAATGTGTATAATGAAAATCGTTGAAAAACGGGGTGCTCGCACAGGCGGGCTGAGAGTAAGCAGAAGCTTTAACCCAGAACCTGATTTGGATAATGCCAACGTAGGGAGATAACGAAACGCAGGTGCGATTACTTAGTGTGCAGGAATCTTTTTTACAGAGGTCCTGCACTTTTGTTTTTGCAGGTAGTGAGGAGAAATCACATATGAATATTACAAGAGAACAGCTTCTTCTTTATGCCGTTACCGACCGTAGCTGGCTTAAGGGAGAGACCTTATATGAGCAGGTAGAAAAAGCATTGAAGGGCGGAGTTACTTTAGTGCAGCTTCGGGAAAAAGAATTATCTGAGCCGGAATTTGAAGCAGAAGGCAGAAGCCTTTTGGAACTCTGCCACCGTTATAGGGTACCATTGATCATCAATGATAATGTGGAACTGGCAGAAAGGATAGGAGCCGATGGCGTGCATGTGGGACAGTCCGATATGGAGCTGACCCGTGCAAGAGAAATTCTTGGAACAGATAAAATCATCGGAGTGACTGCGAAAACAATAGAACAGGCACAGGCAGCAGAAAAAGCCGGTGCAGATTACTTAGGAAGCGGAGCCGTATTTGGCAGCAGCACCAAGACTGATGCAAAGCCGATGGAACTAAGCCTCCTGCAGGAAATCTGCCAGAGTGTCACCATCCCCGTAGTCGCAATTGGCGGCATCAACCACGATAACATCCTGAAATTAAAAGGATGCGAAATTGCAGGAGCAGCAGTTGTAAGTGGGATCTTCGCATGTGAAGACATCGAAGAGGGAACGAAAGAACTGTTGCAAAAAGTAAATATGGTAGTAAAAAATCATGTATAAGATAGGACATAAAAAAGTCTTGCTTATATAAAGTGCAGATGATGATTTTTGTGAATAAGGGATTCGGGTTGTTCTGATAATACCATTTCTTTGGCTGTTAGAGGCTATTGGATTTCCCTTATGCAACAGGCAACGCCGGCATCATGGATGTGCCGGCGAGGCGGAATGGAGCAAGGATGCGACTTTTCGCCGTTTGCCGGAAAAAAGATATACTTCCGGGAAATTCTAGTGACCCTGAAAGACAAAGAAGGTATGCAAGGGCAGCGGGATTGCTCATTGGAAATATAGTAAGATATATCATCGCCTGCAATGTAATAACAAACCACAGCGGCAGATTGGGGGCACCACCTTAGGTCGCTATACAAAATTAATGCAAAGGAGACAAATGTATGAACACAGCATTAACAATCGCTGGAAGTGATTCCAGTGGAGGCGCCGGCATCCAGGCAGATATTAAGACGATGACCGCCAATGGCGTATACGCCATGAGTGCGATCACGGCACTTACTGCCCAGAATACAACCGGCGTAACAGACATTATGGAGGTAACTCCAGAATTTTTGGCAGAGGAGCTGGATCGTATTTTTACGGATATATATCCGGATGCAGTGAAGACCGGAATGGTCTCTTCCAGTGCTCTGATAGAGACAATTGCGGACAAACTGACAGCGTACCACGCAAAAAATATAGTCGTGGATCCTGTTATGGTAGCGACCAGCGGAGCAAAGCTCATCAGCGATGACGCTATCGGTACATTGAAAACTAAATTATTGCCTCTGGCAACTGTTATAACCCCAAATATCCCGGAAGCGGAAGTGCTTTCCGGTATGGAGATAAAGACAGAAGCAGATATGGAAAAAGCAGCAGAAATCATTTGTAAAACCTTCGGTTGTGCCGTGTTATTAAAAGGCGGACATCAGTTAAATGATGCCAATGATTTGCTCTGGCAGAAGGAAAAAGAGCCGGTATGGTTCCACGGAAAGAGAATTGACAATCCAAACACCCACGGAACCGGTTGTACCTTATCATCTGCCATAGCATCTAATCTTGCCAAGGGACGCAGCCTGGAAACATCCGTGCAGTACGCAAAGAATTACATATCCGGCGCACTGGCAGCCATGTTGGATCTTGGAAAGGGAAGCGGCCCGATGAATCACGCATTTGCAATAGAAGGAGAATATACCAATGAATGAGAAGAAAACATCTGTATTCAGTAACGGATTAATCTGGTTTGGAGCCGGCGTATCCATTGCTGAAATTTTAACCGGAACTTATTTTGCACCACTTGGATTTGGCAAAGCCATGGCAGCTATCTTATTGGGACACTTAATCGGTGGACTGATGATGTTTGCAGCAGGAATAATTGGTGCAAGAGAACGAAGAAGTGCCATGGAAACCGTAAAAATGAGCTTTGGAGAGAAGGGAAGTCTTCTTTTTGCAGCGTTGAATGTATTGCAGCTGGTAGGATGGACAGCCATAATGATTTATGATGGCGCACTGGCAGCCAATGGTGTCATTCCGGTAGCAAACTGGTTCTGGGCAGCCATTATCGGAGTCCTTATTATCCTTTGGATCCTGATTGGACTTACCAATCTTGGAAAGCTCAATACCGTTGCAATGACCGCATTATTTATCCTGTCACTGGTATTGTTTAAAGTGATTTTTATTGGAAATGGAGCCATTCCGGCAATTGTGGATGATGGAAGCCTTACCTTTGGCGCAGCCGTAGAGCTTGCGGTAGCAATGCCACTTTCCTGGCTGCCATTAATCAGTGATTATACAAGAGAAGCAGAAAAACCATTTGCAGCAACCGCAGTCAGCGTTGTTGTATACAGTCTGGTCAGTATTTTCATGTATGTCATTGGTATGGGTGCAGCACTTATTACCGGTGAATATGATATTGCACAGATTATGTTAAAGACCGGATTTGGTATCGTAGGACTTGTGATTATCATTTTCTCAACAGTAACAACGACTTTCTTGGATGCTTATTCTGCTGGTGTTTCCAGTGTATCCATTTCTGAGAAAATCAATGAGAAATGGGCAGCAATTATTGTAACGGTAATCGGAACTGTTGCAGCAATTGTATATCCAATGGATAACATTACAAATTTCTTATATCTTATCGGTTCTGTCTTTGCTCCGATGATTGCCGTACAGATTGCAGATTACTTTATTTTAAAGAAAGCCAATGCAAAAGACATGGCATTTCAGTGGCGTAATCTTGGTGTCTGGCTTATCGGATTTGTGCTTTACCGTGTGCTGATGCACATAGATACTCCGGTTGGAAATACACTTCCGGATATGGTGGTTACCGTCATTCTCTGCGTGATTGTGGAAAAAGTTGCAGAAGCAGTAAAGAAAAACTAAGAGGTTCCCGTCCTCTCGGATGGGAACAGAAGAGAGGACAACATGAATCACAAATCAAACTTAAAGAAATTAACCGTAACCGCAATTTTTGCAGCAATCGCAGTCGTAGGAAGCCTTTTCTCATTTCCGGTATTCGGCTCAAAATGTGCCCCGGTACAGCATCTTGTAAACGTACTGTGTGCTGTTCTGGTAGGACCTTGGTGGGGACTTGCCCAGGCATTTATTGCATCCTTAATCCGTAACCTTTTAGCATTGGGAAGTCCACTGGCATTTCCGGGAAGTATGTGTGGAGCACTTCTTGGCGGACTCCTTTATAAATATGGAAAGAAACTCCCATTTGCATATATCGGTGAGGTAGTAGGAACCGGAATTATCGGTGGAATGCTTTCTTATCCGGTTGCTTATCTGGTAATGGGAAATACAGCAGCTGCATTATTTACTTTTGTAGTACCATTTTTAATCAGTACCTGTGGCGGAACCATTATTGCAATGATTATTACCATTCCTTTAAAGAAATCAGGAATGTTAGCAAAAATGAAAGACAGTCTGGAGAACTAGAATATGGAATTAGAAGCCGGAAAAATTGCAGAACTGCATCATGAGATAAAAAAGAAACGTCCGGTCATTCACTGTATAACCAATGCGGTGACCGTCAATGACTGTGCCAATATTCTGCTGGCAGCAGGCGCATCTCCGACCATGGCACATCATCCGCTGGAAGTGGAAGAGATAACAGAAGGGGCAGCAGCCTTAGTCTGCAATCTTGGAGCTATTGCGGATTTTGAAGCTATGGAAAAAGCCGGAAAGAAAGCGGATGAAATGGGACATGCCATTGTATTAGACCCGGTAGGAATTTCCGGTTCTACTTACCGGCGGATGAAATGCCAGACTTTGATAAAAGAAATCCACCCGACCTGCATTCGGGGAAATTATTCTGAGATTCGTGCACTGTTAAAGGACTGCAATACCGTAACCGGTGTGGATGCATCGGATAAGTCTGTTGATGTGGAAAGCATGAAACAATATGCGAAGGTACAGAAGACCATACTGATTGCATCCGGTGCAGTGGATGTGATTACGGATGGCGTAGAAGTCTTTGAATGCAGAAGAGGCCATGAAATGATGGCGCATATTACCGGAAGCGGTTGTATGTCATCGGTTATGCTGGGTGCATTTCTTGGAACAGAAGCAACCATAGAAGCGGCAGCAGCCTGCTGCAGTTTTATTGGATTGTGCGGCGAGGCAGCCGCAGAAAAAACAAAGGAATGTCAGGGCGGTACCATGACATTCCGAAATGTTTTCATCGATGAAGTTTCGTTGATGACACCGGAGAAAATTTATGACCGGTATCAGGAAAAGTAGTTTTGTATACCAGATGATGCATTAATCATTTGGAGTATTGTGAAACCGGCCTTCCAATTCCTCCGTCTTTACAATATTGATAAATGCGTGTGGGTCGATGGAACGTATCATAGGAATTAACTGGCGCTTAGCCTCCGTATTAATGACGGAGTAGATAAGCGTCTTTTCTTTTTCTTCATAACAGCCAATGCCCTGAAAGAGGGTGGCATCGTGGTTGGTGGTTTCCCGGATCGCATGATAAATTTCATTGGATTTATCAGAAATAATAAACAGAGTCTCTTTCTTGTAACGCTTATAAAGCATCTGAATTACCTGTGTGCTGCAGAACTGGTAAATAATGGAATAAAGTGCAATAGACCAGCCAAAGAGAGCACCTGCAATGGCAAGGATAATGACATTGCCAAGGAGAATATAATTCCATGCATCAATTCCCTTCTGGGAAGAAAGATAAATACTGATAAAATCGGTTCCACCGGTAGTAGTTCCAACGTTTAAGCACAGGCAGATGGCAAATCCGTTTAAAAGACCACCGAACACACTGATTAAAAGAACATCCTGTGTAAATACATAAGCCGGCAGCAGGTCTACGAAAATACTGGATAAGAAAATCGTAAGAATCGAGTACCAGGTAAATTTTTTCCCAAGGAACCGGAAACCGATATAGATTGGGAAAATATTTAAAGCCACGTTGAAAAAGGTATATGGAATATCAATATGGAAAAAGGTCAGTCCGATTTCCTGCAAGAGCAGGGATACTCCGGAAAAGCCACCCGGAAATAATCCGGCAGTTTTCGCAAAACAACGCAGGTTCCATGCATACAGAATCGATGCAAAAAATACGATGAAAATCCGGAAGACCTGATAAAATTTTGGATGTTTGGACTCAATGGAAAGAAACATAATGATTACCTCCTGTTATCAGATTTTTTTATAGGGACTGTGTCCATAACACTTCTCACAGACCCGGAACGGATAACCTACCGGCAGCGTTACGCCGCAGTATTTACAGGTGCGGATATAATCCTTCTTATCTTTGGCAAGAAGCTTCATAATTGTATCTTCTGTCTTTTCCCGTTCCCGGTTTAATCGCTCGCTATCAGAAATTTTTCCCATTCTGGTGGAAAACTGATGGTACAAGTCCAACATTTTATAAAAAGTTTCGTAACGCATCAGTCCCTTGTCATTACACATAATCAGTGATGGAAAATGAAGGGAGACATCAGCAGTATAGGTTTTACAGTAATAGAGCCACAAATCAACGATATCCCGGTTTTTGATATCAATGGAGCAGGTCAGCATCCGGTAGAGTATATGTTTATCCTCAAACCCATCGATTTCTTTACGGGCTTTATATGCCTTATCATATAGAAAGAGAATTTCGTCAATGCTGATTTTCTCAAAAGGAGCAGAGGGCTCTACGGATTTCCATATTTTTAAAATGGCATTTAATGGCTCGTCCATATCTAAAAGGACATGTGGGAAACCAAGGCTTACCTTCTTAATAACCGGTTCCGGCTGGTCAAAACGTTTGGCAATATAATTTCTGGCATCCTCGCCCATGGCATTGACATAACCGGTGTCATACATGCCAAACCGTCCGGCACGTCCGGCAATCTGCCGTATCTCCGGAATATTAAGCGGGCGGGTGGAAATGCCGTCATACTTTTCTGTCTGGATAAAAACAATTCTTCGTACCGGAAGATTCAGTCCCATACCGATGGCATCGGTGGAAACCACTACTTTTGTTTCGTGGCTTAAGAAAAGACGAATCTGTCTTCTGCGGATTTCCGGTGGAAGACTGCCGTAGATGACACTGGCACGAATTCCCTCACGTTCTAATCGTCCGGCAATGTCTAAGACAGCACGCTTGGTAAAAGTGATTAGTGCATCACCTTCTGTGACATCATCCGGAAAAACAAATGCCTCTTGCTCACAGACTAGTGCAGTTTTCCGTTCATAGTGGCGAACCTCAAAGGTATCCTCGCAAAGGGCTATGAGGTGGGTAACAACTTCCTCGGCAGCAGGACTCATGCAGATATGGATTTCATCTGCTTTTACCCCCAGAATAGCGCGGGTCCAGGAGTGCCCACGGTCACGGTCTGCAATCATCTGTGCTTCATCAATAACGGCAATATCATAGTGCTGTTCCATGTCCAACATTTCAATGGTAGAAGAAGTAATCCGGCTGTTTTCCTCCGGAATGCATTCTTCTCCGGTAAGCATTGTACAGGCAATGCCGGCATCTTTCATTTTCTCATAGATTTCCAGCGCTAGAAGACGCAAAGGACCAAGATAGACTCCGCACGAAGCCTCTTTTAAACGCTCTAATGCGTGATAAGTTTTGCCACAGTTGGTAGGACCAACATGCAGGATAAAATGCCGCTGCATGCCTCTGGTCTGTGGAAATTCTGTTTCCGGTTTCAACGGAACCATCCCGACAATCTGATGACGCATTCCAAATTGTCCATACTGATGGCACAAATCCTTTAAGGTGCGCCGGCAGATTGCAAGGGGCATTTCCTGATATAAAAAGTTTAAGAAACGCTCTGTAATTAATTCCGGTTCCTCGTCCCGCAGGGAACTGATATCAAGACGGACCAGCTCAGCAACAAGATACGTCTCAAACTGCATAATATAAATGGGATTGGCATCCCGATAAACAAAATAGGAAAGATTACGGAGCTGACGGTGATAATTCTCCAGCTGCGGCTGCTTTATCTTCGGAGAATGGATAGCCAGCAGTTCCTTGGAAAGCCGCTGCATCCGCTTCGGATAAGGACCTGTTTCCGGTATCGTTTTTTTATGCTTCTTTTTCGCAAAGGTTTTATACTGGGCACAATAGAATTGTACCAATTTATCTGTCTGTATCATACGACCTCCATATCTATGCTAAGTATACCATTCTTTGGGTATGGTTGCAAAAGACATATTTTTCACTTTACAGGAAATTGCTTTCCTGTAAAGTAAGAAACGCTCCGCGAGGATGCGCACTGCGGCGTATAAGGTAGATGTCGCAAGCGACCGCCGCAGGCGCGAGAATGTGCCAAGGCACATTCTATGTTCTATGAAATCTCTTCCACCGCTGGTTTGACTTCGGAGAAAATGGGTGTTACAATCGTTCGGTATGAAATGCTTTATGCAGGCGATGGGGAAAGCTTATAAGATAATACAAAATCATTGGTTATTCACCAATTGCCTGTTTGGGACTGGAAAATCCCACAGTTCTAAAGTACATGTTTTTCTTTTTGCTATGAAAACAGTCTTTTCCATGTTTGACAGTAATACTGCACCGTTCGCTGAAATACGGATGTATTTTAAGGACTGTTAGGGGCACTTGGAATTTCGTCTGACAACAGGCAACGCTGGTACAGGGATGTACCAGCGAGGCACAATTGAACATGGATGTGAATTTGTGCCGGTTGCCAGACAAAGCAGGCTGTAAATCGAAATTCCTAGTGCCCCTTGCAGGACTTATGTGGCATCCGTATCCAGCGGACAGTACAGTATTCCAGTCAAAGCAGGCAAAAGACAGTTTACAATCAAGAAAAACATGTACTTAAGAACGGTTGGTATTTTCCGTCAACAAACAGTTAATTGCTGAATATCCAATTGATTATTTGTTTCAGTCATAAGCTTTCCCCTTCGCCTGAGAAAGAAAGGAGACCGTGATGGAACACACAGTAGAAACTACGAAGAATCCGCTGGCGGAAGAAAAAATCGGGAAACTGATTGCCCGCTTTGCAATACCGGCAATCATCAGCATGCTGGTAAGTTCCCTTTATAATATAGTAGATCAGATATTTATCGGACAGGGCGTTGGCATGCTTGGAAATGCTGCAACAAATATTGCATTTCCGGTATCCATTATCTGCACGGCAACGGCATTGTTACTTGGAATCGGAAGTGCATCCAATTATAATCTGGAGACCGGAAAAGGAAATGTAGAAGAAGCAAATAAGATTGCAGGAACAGGACTGGGTCTGCTGTTTATCTGTGGAGTGATAATTGCAGCAATCGTATTGCTGTTTTTAAATCCGCTGCTGTATTTATTTGGTGTAACACCAGATGTGTTGCCATATGCACAGGATTATACATTTATTACAGCCTTAGGAATCCCGTTTCTGGTATCCACAACCGGCGGAACGCATCTGATCCGTGCGGACAGAAGTCCGACCTATTCTATGACCTGCATGCTTGTGGGTGCAATTATCAACACGATTTTAGACCCGTTATTTATTTTTACATTTAACTGGGGAATCAAAGGAGCCGCATGGGCGACTGTAATCGGACAGTTTGTATCAGGTCTGCTTGTTATTATATATTTTGTAAAATTCCGTAAAATGGAACTTCGGCTTTCCATGCTTCGCCCAAAGGTAAAATATATGAAAGCGATTGCAGCATTGGGAATGGCTTCCTGCATCAACCAGATAGCCATGGCAATCGTGCAGATTACCATGAATAATACGCTGCGTCATTACGGAGAAATGTCTGTATATGGAACAGATATCCCCCTTGCCTGCGTTGGAATTATCTCAAAAGTAAATATGGTATTTATGGCAATCTGTATTGGAATTTCCCAGGGCTGTCAGCCAATCTGGGGCTTTAATTATGGAGCGGGAAGTTTCGAGAGAGTAAGAAAAACATTCTGGCGTGCCTTTGAGATATCTATGCTGGTGGGTGTTGCATTTTTTATTGTATTTCAGATATTCCCACATCAGCTGGTGGCGGTATTTGGTGATGGAAGTGCAGAATATTTCCAGTTTGCAGAGCGGTATTTCAGAATTTTTATGTTTATGACATTTATCAATGGAATCCAGCCAATGTCTTCTGGTTTCTTTACATCCATTGGAAAAGCCAGACTTGGTATTGTAGTATCGCTGACCAGGCAGGTGCTGTTTTTGCTGCCGCTGATTCTTATTTTCCCTTTGTTTATGGGAATCGATGGAGTAATGTATGCAGGACCAATCGCAGATGCAGCTGCAGCTGTCGTTGCCATTTTCTATGCATTGCGTGAATTAAATATCATGAAAAACTTAGAAAAGAAAGCAATATAAAAAATATCAATATAAAGAAACGTCAAAAAGAATCCCATGGAAAACAGAAATATTCTCCATGGGATTTTTGCTATTGCCGGACATCTGTAAGAATTTGCCGGTGGCAGGTTCTACAGGTTATGAAATAGCGGTATGAAACGGCAAAAGGCAGGTCTTGGGATTAGAAGCTGTGACCGCCGCCACCGCCGCCACCGCCACTGCTGCTGCCACCGCCGCCACCGCTGCTGCCACCGCTGCCGCTGCTGGAAGGCGGACTGTAGACACGGGATTGCCGGATAAAACGGACATTTGGATTGACAATATTGCACTGTGTAAATACCTTTCCTAAAAGATCTGTTTTCGATGGTCTCTTCGCACGGGAGAAGGAACGTACCAGAAAATAATTTAACAACAAAGCAATGATAACTGCTAAAAAGGCATTACTGATATATTTCATCGGCTGCGCAATTTTTCGCCCTTCGAGCAATGTATTAATCTGACCAAAAGCGGTAAATGCACAGGTGTAATAATCACCATCAGAGGCATATTTGTATACATTATCGGTGATAGTGTTGGCATAATTTTTCGTAATGGTTTCATAAATGGTTCCGTTGCTGTGAATCCAGATGTTCCGATTGTCCATATCAATGAGAAATACGGTTGCACTGGTGGAACCGAAGGTGTCGCGGTAATAGCTTCGGATATAATCCTCAGTAGAATAGTAAGGATTGTAATCGATGGATTTAAAAGCAACACTTCCGTAAGTGGTAATCGGAGCCATCTCTTTTCCAAGGGTGGTTTCTTCCTCGTCTGTTAAAAGGTTGGCATCGTCCTCAACGATAACCTGATAACCGGTGCTTTTATTGGTATAGGTCTTGGTTTCGGCTTTGCAGGTAATACTTCCGTTAAGTAAGAGGAAGAAACATGCAAGCAGGCAGCCAAGAATTATTTTTGCAGAAAAAGAGCTGTATTTCTTCTTATATGTATCAGGCACGGTCATCACCTCCCTGTCGGTTAAACTGCGGCAGTTTCCGCATGGTAAGCATATTGTATTCCTTTAAAATGCTAAGAAGCGTAAAAATAATACCGGCAAAAGATACAATTGCACCACCATAGTAATAAAGGTCGGAAACCGGATGCAGGAAAGTAATCATTCCGGCAGCAGCAATGGAAATTAAGGCACCTAGGAATCCCGGAATTTTTCCACGGGTGGTTGTTTCACTGAACTGGGAAAATCCAAACAGCGAAGTCAGAATCCCACCGCCGATAACAATAAGCATAACAATTTTAGAAAATGAAAAACCGCCGGAACTAAAGATTCCCATTAGAACCTGAATTGCAAATACACCTAAAAACAGATAAGGAATAATGCTTTCAAATTTAGATTTCATGCTTTTATGGGGCTTTAAGTTTATTTTTACGTTGGCTTCTTTCTTGACATTTCCCTGTTTGGACTGATATCCCCTGTCATTCTCATAGGTTTCCTGACTATGGATTTCGCTCAGCTCCACAAAATAAATAATGGAGGCAAAAAGTGCCAGAGCCGCAGAAAGTATCAGGGTTGAAGCAGGCCGTATGGTAAAGAAAAGATTTAAAAGCAGAAAAACCGGGATAGCCAGTAGAAAGGAACCGAGTAAAAATTTACGTCTATCTACCGGGATATCAGCAGCAACCTTTCCGGTCTGTCCATTGACCGTAGCGTAGGCAACGCGGTCTTTGTTACGGTAGGATAAGAACCATACCGGAAGCATGGCGCTGGCAGCTTCCTTGCATTCCGTATTTAATGCATAACTCATATAATGGTTTGTTTCCGGATAAATAAAATTAAATTCCTGGAAGGCAGGTATTTTTTTGACTTTGGAATAAGTCTGTTCATTGGCAATGGCTTTTGCGTCCTCCAGATAAATATCGCTGTCCACATCGGCAGTATCAGCATAGAAACCACACAGAATGGACGGAGTAAAACTTTTCATGCCGCGCACATCAAAGGGAGCAATATTCTCGCTGATAACATCCGAAAAAGAAGAAGACGCATCATAAGAGAGCCCTTTATAATAGGCATCCGTCTGGCAGAGCAGATTATAGTGGTCGGTTACAATATAGTTACCTTCCCGGTGGCTTTTTTCAGCCGGCAGCTGTACCGTACCTTCGTGGGTAATGTTATATACCCAGTAAGGCATATAAATCCCACGGAAATTGTCTACATTGCGCGGGTCTTTCAGTTCCTTAGGGGCAAAAATGGCATGGCGCATCATTTTGCCATAAGCCTTCTTGCAGTCCTCCTTGGTAATCTGGAAAGGAACAATGTAGTCCGGACGTTTTTCCCTGGCAATCCGGCTGTCAAGAATCGTAGAAGCACCACAGAAACTACAGAATCCGGTTGCAGCATTCTCAGTACTTAAGATTTCACCGCCGCATTGCGGACAGGTGAAAATGTTGACATCATAAGTAGATGTCTCCACAGCATCGTGATCCTTCTGATAGCTGTAAGGATTCAGCTGTGTGTGACAGTAGTCACAGACAAGTGATTGTGTTGGAATATCAAACCTCAGATTTCCTCCACAATTGGGACATTCATACATAACATTCTCCTCTTTTGATTTAATATACTCAGGTATTGACCGCACAAGGATACGTTGTCCCCGGAAAACTTCTGGTATCGAAGACCTTTGTTTTAGATATAAAAATACCGAATTTCTAATGTGTGTGTTTCACTTTTGGTTATAAAAACTATCTTTCCAATGTTTGACAAAATCACTGTACGGTTCGTCGAAATGCAGATGCCTTATAACGACTGCTAGGGGCACTTGGAATTTCGCCTGAAAACCGGCAACACTGGCACAGGGATGTGCCAGAGAGGTGCATATGAGCACGGATGTGAATTTGCACCGGTTGCCGGATAAAGTGATATATTGTCCGAAATTTCCGGTGCCCCTTGCAGCCGTTAGGTGGCATCTACAATCGACGGACAGTGCAGAGATTCCGTCAAAGCAACGGAAAGACAGTTTACCATCAAGCGAAACACACACATAAGAAATGCAGGTATTTCATATTATAAAAACAAAAGGTTCTTCGATACCAAAGTTTTCCGGTATCAACTTATCTCGTTGACAATGACCTAATGTAATATACTAATATGGTAATAGAAATATAACAGAAAGTAAATACATTTTACTTTATATTTTCAGAAAATTGAGTTATAATATATATATCTAGAAGTAATACGAGAGAGTTGTCATACGACCGTAGAGGAGGGGTGCTTATGAGACAGGAATTTACTTATAACCAGATTGCACACCTGAATGCAGCGTTACATGAACAACGCCTGCCATACCGTATTAGCTTTCATGATGCGGAGACAGCCGTTGTAGAACCGTTAGGATTTTGTGCATGTGATGGTAAAGAGGGTATGCTCAAAGCGGCAATTGAAGCATTTTTTGAAAAAGAGGGAATGACCGTAACATTCTCTGACCATTGCGAAATTATTTCACCGGGATGCCGGACCGTTTCTGTGGCAGCCTGCCAGTAGAAACAGGTGAAACCGGAAAGATGGGCAGATTAGAAGGAAGAAGCCGGAATTCAAAAATCTTTGAGATGGGAACAGATTTTTGAAAATACGTTCTCTTTTAAGTCCTCATCAGAACAGAACATTTGAATCGCTATATCCACTGCTTTCGGAGAGAGAGCAGTGGATTTTTTGAGCCATGAAATATCAGCGGCAGACTCTGTCCCTGTAAGAAAATGATTTACAATTTCATTTAACCGGTGGCAGAATTCCATCAGGGAATGATAATCATGAATCATATCTAAAAGGTTGTGCCCATAAAGTTCCTGTTCAAAGGAACAGGTAGAAATTACCTGCATGCAAAGGTGCAGTTCACCGGTAATATCAGAAGCTTCCATCAGAATGTCCGGGCGTTTCGCATAGCTTTCCATGAAAATGGACTGGGCTTTCTGGTAGTCGCCATTCGCAAAACATTTTGCCAGAGATTCCCGGAGAACTCTTGTTTCATGTTTTTCGCCGGACATCCCCACCATACATTCATAAGTGGAGAGATTCTGCTTCGCAATGTAAACTGTTAACAGAAATTCCGACAGGAATCCAAACAACCGCTTGCAGTAATTATCATAGTTGCTGATATCGACCCGGCACTCCACTTCAAAGAGAATGTCAAACAGCCATTCACAGTAGGCATCAAATCGTTCCTTTGAAGTAATGAAAATATTCCCAAAATAAGTATGTACATCATGAACCATATGGTGAAAAACAGGCAAATAGTCAGGGTATTTTTCAGAAATAACCTGCTCAGTAATCAGCAGATCCTTCTGGTGATGGTTCTGGCTGAAACCATTAAAATACGAAGTATTTAAAGTCAGAAGCTTTGGTGTGATCATGTCATGATTCTGAAGCAGCCGCATCAGCTCTCTTTCCGTGAAAATAAGCCCCTGCCTATTTATGAGATAGCGGCGGTAATGACAGATGCCGATATAATCGCAGGCATGGTAATTTTTCCAGAGCCAGTAAATGCCGGTCAGCTCGCAGAAACTTTTGTTTTTCCGGGAAATATTATCTCCGGTATCATCTGCAAGATAGCCCAATTCCGGAGAAATTGCATGTCCGACCTGCAGAGGAACATACATGGAATCGGTGGGAGCTTTAAATTGTTTGTGGGTCATAACGAATATTTTAATGGACATAATACACCTCGCAAAAACATGCTTTTCCCTTACTGTATACGCAATCACATTCCCTGGCAAGAGCAAATCGGGGAACCAATCAACATTTTTGACATAAACTAATACGAAAGTAAGAAAGAATGGAAAGAGGTCAGCGTGAACTGCAGCAATTCAATCGAACATACCGTGGAAGCCGGGGATACATTATACAAACTTTCCCGGCAGTATAAGACAACGGTATCCTCTATTATTTTAAGCAATCCAAGGATAAATCCTTACAATTTACAGATTGGAATGAAGATAGAAATATGTCCGGGCAGAGAATACACAAGACCGGAAATGTCGGGAAATACAGGAAATTCCGGGATTTCCAATAACAACGGAAAAGGAAATTTAAAAGAACTGATGCGGATGGCATGGCTGAATCATACTTACCTGCTCCGGATGCTTTTGGTCAGCATGGCGGCGGATTTGCCGGATCAGCAGGAGCTGGTTACTGCATTAATTGATAATGCAGAGGAAATAGCAGACCTTTTCGGCAGATATTATCCGGAAAATACGGTGCACAGCCTCAGAGATTTACTGGTGCGCCAGGTAGAGCTTACCGGTGGACTGATTACCCAGAAAAAAGAAGGGAGAACGAAGGATATGGCGGAGCAGGTACGCCGGTTAAACGAAAATGCAGACCGCATCGCAGAACTTTTAGCATCTGCAACACCGGAATATGAAGAAAGTGCATTAAAAGAAATGTTCCGTATGTACGTAGACCTGACCGGACAGGAAATCAGTGAGCGGCTTGCCGGCAATTATGAAAAAGATTTACAGACATTCTGGAATATCCAGCGGCAGATTATTGCTATGGCGGATTATTTTGCCAACGGACTGGAAACAGAGGCAAAGGAATCCGGGCTTCGTTAAAGAAAAGGCATTAAAAAGTATTGTTTCTTATGGTTTCACAGCAGAAGCGGCTGTGTTATAATAGAAAAACAGGACAAAAATAACCGGGGCTGTCCGAATGCAACTGCGGACAGCCACAACATAAAAGTACAGAACAAAAACAATAGTAAATAGAAGGAGACAGCAAAAAATGACACCAGAATTTTTAAACAGCACATTAGAGCATTTATATGAGAGAACCAAAGAGGGAAAGCAGCACTGGAATGTTGAGATGAAGACCAGCGAATATAAAGAGGAATCCGAAAAGCCGGTTGTAGAAGCCGACGGAAAGCAGTGGGTAGTAGATGAGTGTTATACAGCCTATTCCTGCGAAGAGCATGGAAATGAATTTGTAATGATTACTTATGAAAATATTGAGACTTGTGGAGAAGAAGTGCGGAGCACCAATATGGTATTCCTGCCGGATCCGAATGTCCGCTATTTTGATTTGGACCGGCTGGCTCAGTATGCAATTCTTCCAAGCCAGAAATTGATGGAGACCATTCATCAGTTATTTACTCTTCTGCTTTCTCTTCAGAAGGAAGAAAGTGCCCAGGTAGAGTGGAAAGTCAGCGAATAGGAAATGGCATCGCAGACAGATTACAGTTACATATGTTTCCTGTAGTTGTTTTAACAATTTAAATAAAACTGAAAATTCAGATAATTTACACAATATATGCAATATAATAAAGTAAATACGAAAAATAATTAAGAAAATTCTAAAAATAGTATTGACAAATGAACTATAGTTAGATATAATCAAATCATCAAAAGAAACAAATGAACGGAAACAAAGTAAGGAGGAGATTCCACCAGAAAGAGAAGGAACAAACTCATAATAATGTAAGAGGAGGTCGATACCACCAGGATATTAAATCAGAATCGGACAAGCGTTTAGACGAAGAGAAACGCAATAGTAAGAAAGGAAGGTACGGTCCAATGCAGAGCTGATAGATATTATGAAACCTGACATAATAAATAATAAAATCAGATTCAGTTCATGGATTCAGAATCGGAAGGAAAACCTGAGGTAAATACAAAAGAAAAGTGGATGGAGAATCAGAACGGCAACGTAAAGATATGGTTCCAGTCCAACAGGACTCAGAAGCGAACGGATTCAGGAGGAAGGGTTCAGGGATTGAAGACGAAATATACGAAATGAGGTAAAAGTCCAATGGACGAAATAGTATGAAAGGGCATCATCTTAAGAGAATTTAGATGATGCCCTTTTTCACTTTACAGGGAATTGCTTTCCTGTAAAGTAAAAAACGCTCCGCGAGGATGCGCACTGCAGCGTATAAGGTAGATGTCGCAAGCGACCGCCGCAGGCGCGGGAATGTGCCAAGGCACATTCTTTGTTCTGTTATGCTTCTTTTTTCTGCGCTTCAAGGGCTGCTAAGCATGCCTGGGCAAGCTGGTCGCCACAGGAAGTGGATTTGAATCCACAGGTGATGCCCTTTAATTTTTCTTCTACTTCTTCTACCGTTAATCCTTCTACCAAAGAAGAGATAGCCTTTAAGTTGCCGTTACATCCGTTGGTAAAGGTAACATGTTTTAAAACATTTCCCTCTAAATCCAAATCAATCTGGGTGGAACAGGTTCCTTTGGTTTTGTATGTGTAATGCATAAGAAACTCCTTTCTATACCTGGACTTGTTGTCAGGCGATTGCAAAATGAAAAATAGTGTATGACATATTTTTTATGAGGTGAAAGGCTCCTCTTCTTTTCGGATATGAAATATTGTAACACTAAGCACTTTATTTTTCTTTCTGTTATATCGACTGTCTTTCCAATGTTTGACAAGAAATTCCGGAACTGTCCGCCGGAGTGCGGATACCTTGGCAAAGCTGCTAGGGGCACTTGGAATTTCACTGGCAACCGGCAACACTGGCACAGGGATGTGCCAGTGAGGTGTATCTGAACATGGATGTGAATATACACCGGTTGCCGGACATAATCATGATTTCATCGAAATTCCTAGTGCCCCTTGCGGGTTTGGCGTTGTATCCGCAACCGGCGGACAGTTCTGGAATCCTATGTCAAAGCAACCGGAAAGACAGTCTTCAATCAAGAAAAATAAAGTGCTAAGAGTTACGAGATATTTCATATCCATTAAAAAGAAGTGAAGTCTTTCACCTATAAAAATATCTTATTCTGTTTTTCCATTTTGCAATCGCCTGTTCAATCTTTGCCTATTATAGCATCTGTTTGTAAAAAGTCCACTGATTTAACAAAAAGTTTATAAAACGTTCATGGGATTAGATATTGTGAAGAAAGGCAGATAGTGGTACAATATTTCATAGTTGCGTAAGCAAAATTATGGATAGGAGCATTATATGAAAGCAATAGAAAAAATCTTTGGAACACATAGCGAAAGAGAATTAAAAAGAATTTATCCGCTTATAGATAAGATAGAGTCTTATCGGCCTGCCATGCAGGAACTGACTGATGAGCAGTTAAAGGATAAGACAAAAGAATTCAAAAAGAGACTTGCTGATGGTGAGACATTGGACGATCTGCTTCCGGAAGCATATGCAACCGTTCGTGAGGCAGCAAAGAGAGTGCTTGGAATGGAACATTACCGTGTTCAGCTGATTGGTGGTATTATCCTGCATCAGGGACGTATCGCTGAGATGAAGACTGGTGAAGGAAAAACACTGGTATCTACCCTGCCAGCATACTTAAATGCATTGGAAGGAAAGGGCGTACATGTTGTAACTGTCAACGAATATCTGGCAAAACGTGATGCTGAGTGGATGGGACAGGTTCATGAATTCTTAGGACTGACTGTTGGCGTTGTGTTTAACGGCATGGACACTAAGGAACGTCAGGATGCATATAACTGCGACATTACCTATATTACCAATAATGAATTGGGATTCGATTACCTGCGTGATAACATGGTAATTTACAAGGAACAGTTAGTACAGCGTGGACTTCATTTTGCGATTATCGATGAGGTCGACTCTGTGTTGATTGACGAGGCAAGAACACCGCTTATCATTTCCGGACAGAGTGGCAAATCCACCAGCATTTATGAGGCATGCGATATTCTGGCAAGACAGATGAAACGTGGTGAAGATCAGAAGGAATACACCAAGATGGATGCTATCATGGGAGTGGAAATCGAAGAAGATGGAGACTTCGTGGTAAATGAGAAGGATAAAGTAGTCAATCTGACATTAGAAGGTGTAAAGAAGGTAGAACAGTTTTTCCACATTGATAACCTTGCAGATCCGGATAATCTTGAGATTCAGCATAATATCATTTTAGCACTGCGTGCACACAATCTGATGTTCCGTGATCAGGATTATGTGGTAAAAGATGATCAGGTATTAATCGTAGATGAATTTACCGGACGTATTATGCCGGGCCGGCGTTATTCTGATGGATTACATCAGGCAATTGAAGCAAAAGAGCATGTAAAAGTAAAACGTGAGAGCAAGACCCTTGCCAATATTACATTCCAGAACTTCTTCAATAAGTATGATAAGAAAGCAGGTATGACCGGTACCGCTTTGACAGAGGAAAAAGAGTTCCGTGACATCTATGGAATGGACGTTATCGAGATTCCTACCAACAGACCGGTTATCCGTGTGGATAAAGAGGATGCTGTTTATAAGACCAAGAAAGAAAAATTCCATGCTGTTGTGGATGAAGTAGAAGAAGCATACAAGAAAGGACAGCCGGTTCTGGTTGGTACCATCAATATCGATACTTCTGAGCTGGTAAGCTCCATGTTGAATAAGCGTGGTATACCACACAAAGTTTTGAATGCAAAATTCCATGAGTTAGAGGCTGAAATTGTAGCACAGGCCGGTGTACATGGTGCGGTTACCATCGCAACCAACATGGCTGGTCGTGGTACTGATATTAAGCTGGATGATGAAGCAAAGGAAGCCGGCGGTCTGAAAATCATCGGTACTGAGCGTCATGAATCCAGACGTATTGATAACCAGCTGCGAGGACGTTCCGGCCGTCAGGGAGACCCGGGAGAATCCCAGTTCTTCATTTCGCTGGAAGATGATTTGATGCGTCTGTTTGGTTCTGAGAAACTGCTTAGCATGTTTAATACTTTGGGTGTGCCGGAAGGCGAGCAGATTCAGCATAAGATGCTGACCAGTGCAATTGAAAAGGCACAGAAGAAGATTGAGGGAAATAACTTTGGAATCCGTAAGAATCTGTTGGAATATGATCAGGTTATGAATGACCAGAGAGAGATTATTTATGCAGAACGTCTCCGCGTATTGAATGGCGAGAGCATGCGTGATGTTATCTATAAGATGATTACCGACAGAGTGGAAAATACAGTAGATACCTGTATTTCGCCGGATTTACCACCGGAAGAATGGGACATTAATGAACTGAACCAGTTATTGATTCCAATTATTCCACTTCAGCAGGTGACACCGGAGCAGGCAAAAGAATACAAGGATCAGAAGAAGTTAAAACATGCTTTAAAAGAACAGGCTGTAAAACTCTACGAGGAGAAGGAAGCAGAGTTCCCGGAGCCGGAAGCTGTCCGTGAATTAGAGCGCGTTATTTTACTGAAAGTTATTGACCGTAAGTGGATGGATCATATTGATGATATGGATCAGCTGCGTCAGGGAATCGGTTTACAGGCTTATGGGCAGAGAGACCCGCTGGTAGAGTATAAGATGAGCGGTTATGATATGTTCGAAGAGATGATTAACAGTATTCAGGAAGATACCGTCCGTCTGTTATTCCATGTCAGAGTAGAGCAGAAGGTAGAAAGAGAGCAGGTTGCAAAAGTAACCGGAACCAATAAGGATGAGACTGCACAGGGCGTACCGAAGAAACGTGCGGCAGCAAAGGTTTATCCGAATGATCCGTGCCCATGCGGAAGTGGCAAGAAATACAAACAGTGCTGCGGAAGAAAAGCTTAAGAATAAAAATACAAAAATTAAATCGACTTATAATAATTAAATTACATTATAACAGTAAATATGACAAAAGGAGGAAAATAGATGCATTGCACAAGAAAAGTAACAGAAGATATAATCTGGATTGGTGGAAGTGACAGGAGACTTGCTTTATTTGAAAACGTATTCCCGATTCCAAGAGGCGTATCCTATAATTCCTATCTTTTAAAAGATGAAAAAACAGTATTATTAGATACCGTAGACCGTTCCATTGCAGGACAGTTTTTAGAAAATCTGGCATTTGCACTGGATGGAAGAAAACTGGATTACATGATTGTAAATCATATGGAACCGGATCACTGTGCTTTAATCGAAGAAATCGTAAGACAATATCCGGAAGTAAAGGTTGTGGGAAATGCCAAGACCTTTGGCATGATACAGCAGTTCTATACCTTTGATATTGCAGAACATTCCGTTACTGTGAAAGAAGGCGAGACATTAAATACCGGAAAACATACCCTTCACTTTGTGATGGCACCGATGGTACACTGGCCGGAAGTAATGGTAACATATGATGAAACGGACAAAGTATTATTTTCAGCAGATGCATTCGGAACCTTCGGTGCATTGAACGGAAATATTTTTAATGATGAAATTGATTTCGACCGCGACTGGCTGGATGACGCAAGACGTTATTATACCAATATTGTTGGAAAATACGGTGGACCGGTTCAGACAACCTTGAAGAAGGCAGCAGGACTTGATATTTCCATTATCTGTCCACTGCATGGCCCAATCTGGCGTTCCAATCTTGGTTACATTCTGGATAAATACAATACCTGGAGCAGCTATGAGCCGGAAGAGAAAGCAGTTATGATTGCTTATGCGTCCATGTATGGAAATACAGAAAATCTTGCAAATGTACTCGCAGCAAAGCTGGCAGAAGCAGATATCCATAATATTGTAGTATATGATGTATCCAATACACATGTTTCCACTTTGATTTCAGAAGCATTCCGTTGCAGCCATATTGTACTGGCAGCTCCGACTTATAATGGAAACGTTTATCCGGTTATGGAGAACTTCTTGAATGACATGAAAGCACTTGCCGTACAGAAACGTACCGTTGCAATTCTGGATAATGGTACCTGGGCAGCAACAGCTGGAAAACAGATGGCAGATAAGATTGCGGAAATGAAAGACATGAAGATTATTGAACCAAAGGTAAGTATTAAATCTTCATTAAAGAACGAACAACTGGAACAGCTGGATGAGCTGGTGGCAGAGATTAAAAAAGATTTCTAAAGCACTGGCAGTTATCAGAAGAGAAAATAAAATAAAAACGAACAGAGTAAAAATGAGTACAGAACAAACATTCGATTTTGTCCTGTACTTTTTTGCTATGGGGTGCTATAATGAGCGGAGAAACGTGGTAATACTAAAGGAAGAGTAAATGAACAGAGGAGAAATTGAGTGGATCATTTTAAATTAGTTTCCAAATATCAACCCACTGGAGACCAGCCGCAGGCAATTGAGAAGCTGGTGAAGGGATTTAAAGAGGGCAATCAGTTTGAAACACTACTGGGTGTAACCGGTTCCGGTAAGACATTTACCATGGCAAATGTCATTGCCCAGATGAATAAACCGACATTGATTATTTCGCATAATAAGACGCTGGCGGCGCAGCTCTATGGAGAATTCAAGGAATTTTTCCCCGAAAATGCAGTAGAGTACTTTGTCTCCTATTACGATTACTACCAGCCGGAGGCATATGTGCCATCCACGGATACTTATATCGCAAAGGATTCTTCTGTGAATGATGAGATTGATAAACTGCGTCTGTCTGCTACAGCAGCATTGACGGAACGGCGGGATGTTATTGTCGTTTCCAGTGTATCCTGTATCTATGGACTGGGTGAACCGGAGAACTTCCAGAAGATGATGGTATCTCTGCGGCCGGGCATGGAACGGGATCGTGATGATGTTATCCGGCAGTTGATTGATATACAATATACAAGAAATGATATGGATTTCCAGCGAGGCACCTTCCGGGTACGGGGAGACGTTTTGGAAATCTTTCCGGCAGACCGTGGAGAGACTGCTATCCGGGTAGAATTCTTTGGCGATGAAATAGACCGGATTACAGAAATCGATGTATTGACCGGCGAGATTAAGAATAGTCTTAATCATATCAGTATTTTTCCGGCATCCCATTATGTAGTGCCAAGAGAGAAAATCCTGCGTGCATGCGATACCATTGAAGCAGAGCTGGAAGAGCGTGTGAAATACTTTAAGGGGGAAGATAAGCTCTTAGAGGCACAGCAGATTGCCGAGCGGACGAATTTTGATATTGAAATGTTAAAAGAGACAGGCTTTTGTAGTGGAATTGAAAACTATTCCAGACACTTATCCGGACAGCCGGCAGGTTCAAGACCGTTAACACTGATTGATTATTTCCCGGATGACTTCCTGATTATGGTAGATGAGTCCCATATTACAATTCCGCAGATTCGTGGAATGTATGCGGGAGACCAGTCCAGAAAGACAACGCTTGTGGATTATGGCTTCCGTCTGCCTTCGGCAAAAGACAACCGTCCAATGAATTTTGAAGAGTTTGAAAGCCAGATAGACCAGATGCTGTTTGTATCTGCAACGCCAAATGATTATGAAGAAGAACATGAACTTTTGCGGGTAGAGCAGATCATCAGACCGACAGGACTTTTAGACCCTGACGTGGAAGTGCGTCCGGTAGAAGGCCAGATTGACGATTTGATTGGAGAGGTCAATAAAGAGACTGCGGCAGGACATAAGGTGCTGGTAACGACACTGACCAAGAAAATGGCAGAGGATTTGACAGAATATATGCGTGAAGTGGGTATTCGTGTGAAATACCTGCATTCGGATATTGATACTTTGGAAAGGGCAGAGATTATCCGGGATTTACGGCTGGATGTATTTGATGTGCTGGTGGGAATTAACCTTTTGCGGGAAGGACTTGATATACCGGAAATTACATTAGTGGCAATTATTGATGCGGACAAGGAAGGTTTCTTGCGTTCCGAGACTTCACTGATTCAGACTATCGGACGAGCGGCAAGAAACAGTGAAGGTCATGTTATCATGTATGCAGATAAGATTACAGACTCCATGCGGGTTGCGATTGATGAGACAAAGCGCCGCCGTGAGATTCAGCAGAAATACAATGAAGAGCATGGTATTACGCCGACTACCATTCAGAAATCTGTCCGTGAGTTAATCAGTATTTCCAAGAAGGTAGCCAAGAATGAAATGGAATTCAAGAAAGATCCGGAATCCATGGATAAGAAGGAATTGGAGAAGCTGATTGCAGATATTCAGAAGAAGATGAACCATGCTGCTGCAGAGTTGAACTTTGAGGCTGCGGCAGAATATCGTGATAAGTTAATTGAGTTAAAGAAGATGCTTCACGATTTGTAAGGTAGAGAAAGAGGAAGAAAAAGTGGCAAAGAAAGAGAGAAAATATATCAGGATTCGTGGCGCAAGCGAACATAATTTGAAGCATATTGATGTGGATATACCAAGAGATGAATTTGTGGTACTGACGGGACTCAGCGGCTCCGGTAAATCCTCACTGGCATTTGATACGATTTATGCAGAGGGACAGCGGCGTTATATGGAGAGCCTGTCATCTTATGCAAGGCAGTTCTTGGGACAGATGGAGAAACCGAATGTAGAGAAAATAGAAGGTTTGTCTCCGGCAATTTCCATTGACCAGAAATCCACAAACCGTAACCCGAGATCTACTGTAGGAACGGTAACGGAGATTTATGATTATTTCCGTCTGCTCTATGCGCGGATTGGAATTCCGCACTGTCCGAACTGCGGCAAGGAGATTAAGAAACAGACCGTAGACCAGATGGTAGACCAGATTATGAAACTGCCGGAGCGTACCAGGATACAGCTTTTAGCACCGGTAGTCCGTGGAAGAAAGGGTGAACACCAGAAGCTCTTTGAACAGGCAAAGCGAAGCGGCTATGTGAGAGTACAGGTGGACGGAAATACCTATGAACTGACGGAAGAGATAAAGCTGGATAAGAACAAGAAACATAATATCGAAATCGTAGTGGATCGTCTGGTGGTAAAGGAAGGTATTGAAAAGCGTCTGACGGATTCTATTGAAAATGTGTTAGAACTTTCAAACGGACTTCTGATGGTGGATATCATTGATGGAGAGACCATGCAGTTTTCCCAGAGCTTTTCCTGTCCGGATTGTGGAATCAGTATTGATGAAATCGAACCGAGAAGCTTTTCCTTTAACAATCCGTTTGGAGCCTGCCCGGAATGTTTTGGACTGGGTTACAAGATGGAATTTGATGAAGACCTGATGATACCGGATAAGAGATTAAGCCTTGCAGAGGGCGCAATTCAGGTGATGGGCTGGCAGTCCTCTACCGATAAGAAGAGCTTTACTTATGCAATCCTTAAGGCACTTTCTGAGGAATATGGCTTCAGTCTTGATACACCATATAAGGAATTGCCGGCAGAAGTCCGGAATATGCTGATTCATGGAACCAATGGAAGGTCTGTAAAGGTATATTATAAAGGTCAGCGTGGAGAAGGTGTATATGACATTGCCTTTGAAGGACTGATTAAAAATGTGGAACGCCGCTATCGTGAGACCGGCTCTGATACCATGAAACAGCAGTATGAGGAGTTTATGCGGATTACACCATGTAAATGCTGTGGCGGACAGAGGTTGAAGAAGGAGTCACTGGCAGTAACGGTTTCCGGTAAAAATATATATGAGATAACAGCAATGTCCATCCGTAATCTGGATGCCTATTTAAAAGAAATGGAACTGACGGAACAACAGCATCTGATTGGTGACCAGGTCTTAAAGGAAATCCGGGCGCGTGTAGGCTTTTTGATGGATGTGGGACTGGATTATCTGTCACTGTCCCGTGCAACCGGAAGCTTATCTGGTGGAGAAGCACAGCGAATCAGACTTGCAACCCAGATTGGTTCCGGACTTGTAGGCGTGGCTTATATTCTGGACGAGCCGAGTATTGGTCTGCATCAGCGGGATAATGATAAACTTTTGAATTCTTTAAAGGGGTTAAAAGACCTTGGAAATACACTGATTGTAGTAGAACATGATGAAGATACTATGCGTGCAGCAGATTATATTGTGGATATCGGACCGGGAGCCGGTGAACATGGCGGAGAAGTCATTGCTACCGGAACAGCAGAGGAGATTATGAAAAATAAGAACTCTATCACCGGTGCTTATTTAAGCGGAAGAATCAAGATTCCGGTACCGAAAGAAAGACGGAAACCAACCGGATTCATTACTGTAAAGGGTGCAAGAGAGAATAACCTGAAGAATATTGATGTGAAGATTCCACTGGGTATTATGACCTGCATTACCGGAGTGTCCGGCTCCGGAAAGAGTTCACTGACCAATGAAATCCTCTATAAACGTCTGGCAAGGGATTTAAACCGGGCAAGGTGTATTCCGGGTGCCCATGATGATATTGAAGGTCTGGAACAGTTAGATAAGGTAATTGATATTGACCAGTCTCCAATCGGAAGAACACCCCGTTCCAATCCGGCTACTTATACCGGTGTGTTTGATATGATAAGAGATTTGTTTGCATCCACTCCGGATGCCAAGGCAAGAGGATACCAGAAGGGAAGATTCAGCTTTAATGTGAAGGGTGGCCGGTGTGAAGCCTGCTCCGGCGATGGTATTCTTAAGATAGAAATGCATTTCCTGCCGGATGTATATGTTCCGTGTGAAGTGTGTCAGGGCAAACGATATAACCGTGAAACACTGGAAGTAAAATATAAGGGCAAGAGTATCTATGATGTGCTGAATATGACAGTGGAAGAGGCACTGGAATTCTTTCAGAATGTGCCTTCTATTGCAAGAAAGATACAGACCCTTTATGATGTGGGCTTATCTTATATCCGTCTGGGCCAGCCATCTACTGAACTGTCTGGTGGAGAAGCACAGAGAATTAAGCTTGCAACAGAATTGAGCAAACGCAGTACAGGAAAGACTATTTATATTCTGGATGAGCCGACAACAGGACTTCATTTTGCAGATGTCCACAAATTAATTGAAATTCTGAGGAGATTGTCTGATGGTGGCAATACAGTAGTTGTAATTGAACATAATCTGGATGTAATCAAGACGGCAGATTATATTATTGATATGGGGCCGGAAGGCGGAGACGGTGGCGGAACTGTGGTTGCCCAGGGAACGCCGGAAGAGATTGCCAAAGTACCGGAATCCTATACCGGACAATATGTAAAGAAATATCTGGAATAGTAATACCGGATAAGCATAAGACAATGAAAAATGGCATCTGCTAGAAACTGCCAGTGGCGGGTTCGGCAGGTGCTATTTTCTATAGGCACATTCTTTGTTCCTGTTATGTGTACAAAAAAACTGCTGAAACATTCAGCAGTTACGATCTTGGGGAGTACCCTCCGGACATCCCGAAGGACATCCGAAGGGCTGAGTTATGAAAAATTATATTAGCTTAATAGCTAGTACATATATGATAGTATAGAAGACCTATGACTATTATGTGAACAAAAAGTTAAGACAATTAGAGAGCAAAAGAAAGTTAAGAAGATGTTGCGATTTCATTAAAAATAAGTAAAAACAGAAAAAAACCTTTGAAAAATGCCATTTATTGTATATAATGTGATTATATATGTAAGAATATGATTGAATGCGTAGTCTGTCTTTTTTTTGAGATAGATTACTCCACATATAATGAAACAGATGAAAGGGGAAACATTGACATGGTTTCAACAGATATTGGAATTGATTTAGGAACAGCCAGCATATTGGTTTATATTAAAGGAAAAGGCGTAGTTTTAAAAGAGCCGTCCGTAGTAGCGTTTGACAGAGATACAAACAAGATTAAAGCGATTGGTGAAGAAGCAAGACTGATGCTTGGTAGAACACCGGGCAACATTGTAGCAGTAAGACCACTCCGTCAGGGTGTTATTTCTGATTATACCGTAACAGAGAAGATGATTAAGTACTTTATTCAGAAGGCACTGGGAAAGAAAACCTTCCGTAAGCCAAGAATCAGTGTCTGTGTACCAAGTGGTGTAACAGAGGTTGAGAAGAAGGCAGTAGAGGATGCAACTTATCAGGCAGGAGCAAGAGAAGTTGCAATTATTGAAGAACCAATTGCAGCAGCAATTGGAGCAGGCATCGATATTGCAAGACCTTGTGGAAATATGATTGTAGATATCGGAGGAGGAACCGCAGATATCGCAGTAATTTCACTGGGTGGTTCGGTAGTAAGTACATCAATTAAAATTGCCGGAGATGATTTTGATGAGGCAATTGTCCGTTATATGAGAAAGAAACATAATCTTCTGATTGGAGAAAGAACTGCAGAAGATATTAAGATTAAGATTGGAACCTGTTTCCCGCTGGCACAGCCGGAAACGATGGATGTCCGTGGACGTAATCTGGTAACAGGACTTCCTAAGACAGTAACTGTTTCTTCTGAAGAGACTGAGGAAGCATTAAGAGAACCGACTTTACAGATTGTAGAAGCAGTACACAGTGTTCTGGAAAAAACACCACCAGAGCTGGCAGCAGATGTTGCAGACAGAGGAATTGTGCTGACAGGTGGCGGTTCATTACTTAGAGGACTGGAAGAGCTGATTGAAGATAAGACAGGAATTAATACAATGACAGCAGAAGAACCAATGACCTGTGTAGCAATTGGTACAGGTAAATTCGTAGAATTCTTAGCTGGTAAGAGAGACGACGATTAAGATTTCGGGAGGACTGTAGATGGTAAAAGGATTATATACCGCATGGACCGGAATGTTAGACGAACAGAACCGTCTGGATATTCTGACAAATAATCTGGCAAATGCCGACACAACCGGATATAAGAAGGAAGGTACCACAAATCATACATTTGCTGATACACTGGCAATTAAGATTAAGGATACTTCTGATTATGGGCAGCCGCGGGTACTGGGAAATATCAGTATGGGTGTGCATATTGGCGAAGTATATACCGATTTCAGCCAGGGAAGCTTTAAAGTGACAGACAGAAGTACCGATATGGCATTGGATGGAAATGGTTTTTTTACGGTATCATTTACCAATAAGAATGGTGAAACATCTATGAAGCTTACCCGGGATGGAGCATTTACACTGACCAGAGAAGGCTATCTGGTGACCAAAGACGGTGATTATGTGCTGAACCAGAATGGAGCTTCCACTGGCAATCCTGGTGCAGAGAATTATATCCGGATTAATCCGAATCTGGATTTTGAAGTGCTTTCCGATGGAAGTATTATGCAGAATAATCAGGTGGTTGCAAGACTTGGTGTGGTAGATGTAGATAATTATGACTATATCAGCAAATATGGTGAGAATCTCTATGATGTAGTAAATGGCGGACAGCTTGTGGCATCGAATGCGAGAGTAGAGCAGGGTGCATTGGAAGCTTCCAACATTAATGTAGTATCCGAAATGGTAGATATGATTACAATCACCAGAGCTTACGAGGCTGGACAGAAGATTATCCAGACGATGGATTCAACACTGGACAAAGCCGTAAATAATGTAGGTAAAGTATAAAAAGAACTAAAGAAAAGAGCAAAAGAAGCCGATATAAATAAGTAGGAAACAGGTACGTTTCATAAAAGGCTGGCCACGGATGGCGCAAGAGAGATAAGGAGCGCAGGGCTTATGATGAGAGCATTGTGGACTGCTGCATCAGGAATGATTGCACAGCAGACAAATATTGATTCGATTTCTAATAACTTATCGAATGTAAATACAACAGGTTACAAATCCGAACAGGCAGAATTTAAATCGCTGCTGTATCAGACACTGCAGTCTAAGACAACTTCTGCAAATGGTGATGAAAAGCCGGTTCCGGTTCAGGTAGGACTGGGAACCAGAGTAGCCTCTATTACATCTGATTTTACCAATGGAGCATTAATTGCCAATTCCAGCAATACAGCATTTGCGTTGGAAGGAAAAGGATTTTTCTCGGTACGTGGAGAAGATGGACAGACATACTATACCAGAAATGGTAAATTTGGCTGGGCAATCGGAACTAATGGAACGACACTTTGCAATGAAGCCGGACTTCCGGTATTAGATAGTAATGGAAATGAAATTGTTCTGCCGGATGGCGTGACTGCATCATCTATCGAAGTATCAAATGATGGAAAGTTCTATTATAAAGATGCGGCAGGCAATACCATAGATATGAACAGACAGATTGGCGTATATCAGTTTACCAATCCGGCTGGACTGGAAAAGGATTCCGGAAGCCTTTTGGTTGCAACAGCAGCATCCGGTAATCCGATGAATGAGCTGACTACTCCGGGACTGACCAGAAGCAAGGTATGCCAGAATTATCTGGAAGCATCCAATGTCCAGGTGGCAGACGAGATGGTTAATATGATTATTGCACAGCGTGCATATGAATTAAACTCTAAGGCGATTCAGGCAGCAGATGAGATGCTTGGACAGGCAAATTCATTAAGAAGATAGTTTTAAAGGCAGGGTAAAATATGAGTATATCGATGGATAATATTTCGACATTACTGAATACAACTGCATCACAGGCAAGTAACAGTTCCAATGGACTGGAGAAGACATTGAATTCAGATTTATCAGGTGCAACGGATGATGAACTGATGGATGTCTGCAAGGAATTTGAAGCTTATTTTTTGGAACAGGTTTATAAGGAAATGAAGAAAACCATTCCGGAGAACGAAGACCAGGATGCCAGTATGAGTCAGATGACGGATTATTTTGAAGACGAGATGATTCAGAAGCTGGCAAGCCAGTCAGTAGAACAGAGTGGCGGAAGTAACAGTCTGGCACAGCAGCTGTATGAGCAGATGAAGCGTAATTATAATATGGAATAGAATTTAAAAAAGACGATAAAAGGGGCTGTCATATGATGACAGCCTTCTCTTACTTTACAGGAAATTGCTTTCCTGTAAAGTAAAAAATGCTCCGCAAGGATGCGCACTGCGGCGTATAAGGCGGATGTCGCAAGCGACCGCCGCAGGCGCAAAACTGTGCCAAGGCACATTCTTTATTCTGTTGGAAAGGAAAGACGATGGAGACGATAACCGGTTATGTAGATCATATCATATATCGAAATGCTGACAATGGCTATACGGTACTGGTGCTGGTTTGCGAAGAAGAAGAGATAACCTGCGTGGGAATCTTTTCGGGGATCAGTGAGGGAGAGAATATCGAAGTGACCGGTGAATATACGGCACATCCGACCTATGGAAAGCAGTTTAAAGCTGAAAGTTATGTGGAGAAAGAACCAACCGATGAACTGTCCATTGAGCGTTATCTTGGCTCCGGAGCAATTAAAGGGATTGGTGCGGCACTTGCAGCAAGAATTGTAAGAAGATTTAAAGGCGATACCTTCCGGATTATCGAAGAAGAACCGGAGCGGTTAGCGGAAGTAAAAGGAATCAGTGAACGGAAAGCAATGGAAATATCAGACCAGGTCTCTGAAAAACGAGATCTGCGTCAGGCAATGATATTTTTGCAGCAGTATGGCATTACACTGAATCTTGCGGTGAAAATCTATAAAGAATACGGACAGGAAGTATACGGCATCATTCAGGAGAATCCATATCGTCTGGCGGATGATATCAGTGGTGTGGGATTCCGGATTGCAGATGAAATTGCTAAGAAAGTCGGTATTCATACAGATTCTGATTTTCGAATCCGAAGCGGTATATTGTATACACTTTTACAGGCATCCGGGGAGGGTCATACCTTTCTGCCGGAGGAAGAACTGACAAAGCGGGCAGGAGAACTTCTTGGTGTAACAGAAGAAGCAATCGAAAAGCAGTATATGGATTTGTCGATAGAGCGGAAAATCATTATGAAACAGGAGGGTGAACAGGTTCAGATTTATGGCGCACCACTCTATTATACGGAAGTAAATACAGCCATGATGCTTAAGAATCTGGATATTGCCTATGATGTGTCAGATGCAGAGATTGCCCAGCGAATCCATAAGATTGAGAAGCAGACCGGCATGGAACTGGATGAACACCAGAAAGAGGCTGTTTCGGAGGCAGTAAGAAACGGACTTTTGGTAATCACCGGTGGACCCGGAACTGGTAAGACGACGACAATTAACAGTATTATCAAATATTTTGAACTGGAAGGTCTGGACATTTTTCTGGCAGCACCTACCGGAAGAGCTGCAAAGCGAATGAGCGAAATGACCGGATATGAAGCCAAAACCATACACCGGATGCTGGAATTAAACGGTGGAATGGAAGGAGCGGTAGGATTCGAACGAAATGAAAGTAATCCGCTGGAAACGGATGTTGTAATTATCGATGAGATGTCCATGGTGGACATCAGCCTGATGCAGTCCCTGTTGAAGGCAATGGTAGCCGGAACAAGACTGATTCTGGTAGGAGACGTAAACCAGCTTCCAAGCGTAGGACCGGGAAGCGTATTAAAGGATATTATCGACAGCGGACAGTTCCATGTGGTACAGCTTACCAAGATTTTCCGACAGGCATCCCAGAGTGATATCATTGTCAATGCCCATAAAATCAACCGGGGAGAAGAAGTAGTGTTAGATAACAAGAGCATGGATTTCTTTTTCCTGAAACGATATGATGCAGATGTGATTATCAATGTGGTACTGCAGCTGATTATGCAGAAACTGCCTAAATTTGTAAATGCACAGCCTTATGATATACAGGTGCTGACTCCGATGAAAAAAGGAAATCTGGGCGTAGAACGATTGAATGCCATCCTGCAGCGATACTTAAATCCTCCCGCTCCGGATAAGAAAGAAAAAGAGTATGGCGATAAAGTGTTCCGCGAAGGGGACAAGGTCATGCAGATAAAAAATAATTATCAGCTGGAGTGGGAGGTCTTGAGTAAATATGGATTTGCCATTGACCGTGGAACCGGTGTGTTTAATGGGGATACGGGAATTATCCGTGAAATCAATGATTATAAAGAGACAATGACCGTGGTCTATGATGAAGACAAGGTGGTAGAGTACTCCTTTAAAATATTAGAGGAACTGGAACTGGCATATGCCATTACAATACATAAATCCCAGGGTAGTGAATATCCGGCAGTTGTAATTCCGCTTCTTGGGGGACCGAGAATGCTGATGAACAGGAACCTTTTGTATACAGCGGTAACCCGGGCAAGAAAGTGTGTAACACTTGTGGGAAATGAAATGTGCTTTTATGAGATGGAACAGAATATTACAGAACAGACCAGATACAGCGGTCTGCGGGCAAGACTGGAAGAAAATGTGTAGAGGTGGTTGACTGTGCAGGCATGCGGAACCTTCCACCGACCGCTTCTTACGGGTGTCTGGAAAGAAAGAAAAACCAGCCGAAATTCTGTATTTTGCAGAATTCCGGCTGGTTTTTGCGTGTTTGACAACTTGCAAAGCAAGTCATTTGTCAATTTTCGTTTAAAAACCGGCAGATACCAATTACTTGGATAATAAAGCTTTGTCATTGGCAAATTCTTCGCCACTGATTTCTTCAAATTTCTCTAATAAATCTTCTACGGTAAGATTCTTTTTCTCTTCTCCGGAAATATCTAAGATAACCTGACCTTCATTCATCATAATCAGACGGTTGCCATGAACAATTGCATCACGCATGTTGTGTGTTACCATCAGAGTGGTAAGGTTCTGCTCTGCAACTATTTTATCCGAAAGAGTAAGAACCTTTGCAGCAGTCTTTGGATCCAAAGCAGCGGTGTGCTCATCTAAGAGAAGCAGCTTTGGACGGTTTAAAGTAGCCATAAGAAGAGTCAGTGCCTGACGCTGACCACCGGAAAGCAGTCCGACTTTAGAGGTAAGACGGTTCTCAAGTCCTAAATCCAGCTCTTTTAACAATTCTTTGTAATGTGCTCTTTCTGCCTTGGTAATACCGCTTCCAAGACCTCTGCTTTTGCCACGACGGGCAGCGAGGGCAAGATTCTCATCGATTCCCATGGTAGCAGCGGTTCCCATCATAGGATCCTGGAATACGCGACCTAAGAAACTGGCACGTCTGTGCTCAGACATTCTTGTAACATCTACGTCATCAATAGAAATGGAACCTTCATCCACAAGGAATACTCCTGCAATAGCATTTAATAAAGTGGATTTTCCGGCACCATTTCCACCGATGACAGTAACGAAATCACCTTCGTTTAAAGTAAGGGTAGTGCCGTTAAGAGCGGTTTTTTCGTTAATGGTTCCCGGATTAAATGTTTTGTAAATATGATCAACTTTAAGCATTGGTTTTGGCTCCTTTCTTTACTGGTTTTGTAAAGTATTTCTTCTTCCAGTAAGGAACTGCAAGGAAGAAAGCAACCACAAGTGCAGATAACAGCTTTAAGTAGTTGGTATCAAGACCAAGCCAGATAACAATCTGAAGTACAGCGTAGTAAATAACAGCACCGATAGCGACAGATAAAAGCTTCAACGCAAAGTTGTGGAAAATCTTTTCGAACAGTACAGTACCGATAATAACGGCAGCAAGACCGATTACGATAGCACCACGTCCTGCATTGACATCAGCAAATCCCTGATACTGTGAGTAAAGAGCGCTGGCAAGACCAACAAGACCGTTGGAAATCATTAAACCGATTACGGTATTGAAATTTGTGTTGATACCCTGGGCACGGCTCATATTCGGGTTGCATCCGGTAGCACGGATAGAACAGCCTCTTGCAGTTCCGAAGAACCAGTACAGGATAGCTATAATGGCGATGACAAAGATAGCAACGATAAATATGGTGTTTTTATAAAAAGCCACATTTTTTACATATCGTAAAGATACAATTAAATCGTATTTGTCAGCGCTGATTGCCTGGTTGGATTTGCCGCCAAGAATCTTTAAGTTAATGGAGTATAATCCAAGCTGGGTTAAAATACCTGCAAGGATTACCGGGATTCCCATTTTTGTATGGAAGATTCCGGTAATTAATCCTGCCAGCATACCGGATATGGTAGCGGCAAGGATTGCTACCCAGATATTCTGTCCAGAAGCAATCAGAGTAACACAGACAGCACCGCCAAGACTCATGGTTCCATCCACGGTTAAGTCTGCCACATCCTGTATTTTAAAAGTGATGTATACACCGATTGCCATAATACCCCAGATTAATCCCTGGGCTACAGCACCGGGCATAGCGTTTAATAAATCAGCAATTTGCAATTCCACAATAAGTTCCTCCGGTTTCTAAATAAATAATTCAAAAGTAAAAATTACTCAGACATGTCTAAAGCTTTGTAATCGTCTGGGACAGTGATGCCAAGCTTCTCACAGATGTCAGGGTTGTACTGTTTGGTAACTGCTGGAGCAAATTCAACTTCCATAGTGGATGGGTCTGCACCATTTACTAAGATTTCGTATGCCATTTTACCTGTCTGATATCCAAGGTCATAGTAGCTGATGGATAAGGTAGCAACACCACATCCTTTGCAGATACCGGCTTCACCTGCAATAATTGGAACACCGGCTTCCCCTGCAATGTTATTGATAACTTCTGTATTGGAAGCTGCAGTGTTGTCGGTAGGAACGTAAAGAACATCGTTATCATTTACAGCACTCTGGACAACACTTGCAATATCGTTGGAATCAACGAAAGAATATGCAGTACAGGTGTAATTTAATTTTTCTAATTCTTCTTTGATAACATCAATCTGATACTGTGAGTTTGCTTCTGCGGAGCAGTAAAGCAGTCCGACATTTTTAGCATCCGGGAATAATTCATTTAACATAGCTGCCTGCTCGGACAGAGGAGCTAAGTCAGAAGTTCCAGAAATGTTACGTCCTGTTGTGCCTGACCAGTCAGAAATGTCAAGAGCGGTTGCGTAATCTGTTACGGAAGTTCCAAGAATAGGAATATCTGTAGTTGCAGCAGCTGCAGACTGAAGAGGAGCAGTTGCATTTGCAAGAATCAGGTCTTCGTTTTTGGAAACGAAGGAGTTGACGATAGTTGCACATGTGGCAGAATCACCCTGGGCGTTCTGCTCGTCAAAAACAACGTCATCACCTAATTTCTCGGTAAGATAGTCTTTGAATCCTTTTGTTGCAGCATCTAATGCCTCATGCTGTACGAGCTGACAGATGCCAACGGTGTACTTTGCGTTGGATGAACTTTTCTCTGTAGCGTTGGATGAACTTTTCTCTGTAGCGTCAGCGTTTTGGGTATCTCCTGCTTTGGAGCCACAGGCGGTCATGCTGAGTGCAAGAACTGCTGCAACTGAAAGAGAGAGAAATTTCTTCATTTTTTTCATAATAATTTCCTCCTGAAATATGTAATATTTTTTTGATTTAACGCGTTCGTGCGTCTGTGCGTTTATGCATTAAAGCGTTAATTCGAATAGACTAATTATAATAAGTAGAGAAAAATAAGTCAATAAATTAAATCCTATTTTTATCAGGAAAAATTAAGAGAATGTTAATGTTTTTGCAAAAGGGACTGTGCTAATATGTGCAAAGAGAGTTTTGGAAAGGAAATAATGAATATACTTGATATTATATTCCCAAGAAGATGCCCACTGTGTGATGAGGTGATACCGCCGGATGGAAAAATCTGCCCGGAGTGCATCGGAAAGGCAGAACTGGTGAAGGAACCGGTCTGTAAACGGTGCGGAAAACCCATTGGGAATGCCAGGAAGGAATATTGTGGTGACTGTGACCGGAAAAAACATTTTTTTGATTCGGGAAAGGCAGTATTTGTCTATCAGGGGGCAGTGCAACACTCGCTGTATCGTTTTAAATATGCCAATCGGCGTGAATATGCAGCTTTTTATGGAAAAATGGCATGTATACAGTATGCCCGGTGGATTTCAAGACTGGGGATAGATGCAATCATACCGGTTCCGCTGCATCGGAAACGCAGGAGGGAGAGAGGGTATAATCAGGCAGAACTCTTTGCAAAGGAAATAGGAAAACGTACCGGAATTCCGGTAGAAACGAAATTGCTATATCGGTGTATAAATACCAGACCCCAGAAGGAACTTAATGACCAGGAACGCAAGAAAAATCTGAAAAAGGCTTTTACAATCGCACAAAATATAGTACAATTAAGAAAAGTTCTGCTTGTAGATGACATTTACACAACTGGAAGTACCGTGGATGCAGCAGCAGAATGTTTGAAGGTATCAGGAATACAAGAGGTTTATGTACTTTGCATTAGCATTGGCAGGGGGCATTAGGAGGAGAAAGAATGGACGTAAGAAACTGCAAAGGATGCGGAAGATTATTTAATTATTATGGGGGCGTACCGTTATGTAAAGCCTGCAAAGATAAACTGGAAGAGAAGTTCCAGGAGGTAAAAGAATATTTGCGGCAGAACCCGAATACTCCGATACAGGTTGTATCGGAAGATAATAATGTTTCTGTAAAACAGATTAAACAGTGGGTGCGTGAAGAAAGACTTGTCTTTTCAGAAGATTCACCACTTGGTCTGGAATGTGAAGGCTGTGGAACAATTATCAAAACAGGGCGTTTCTGTGAGAAATGCAAACGTAAAATGGAAACGGACTTCCAGAGTGTAATAAAGAAAAAACCGGTGGAGCCTCAGTTGGATAAGAGACCGAAGGAAAGAGATAAGATGAGATATCTGTAACTGTAGATTAAGAACTGCCGCAGTGACTGGTGGCAGTTTTTTCTTTTCAGAAGATAATATCTATGTTATACTAAAGAGAGTTTGTTTAGGAGCAGAGTATGATTAGTAAAGAACGCGTCAGACATATGACAAAGCTGTCAGAATTCGAAAATGAAGAAAGTAAAGCCTGCCAGAAAGCAACACAGTATTTTAGAAGAGATTATGTTGCCATGGAGTTGATAAAAAGCTTTTTTGCCGGAACCATTGCGTTCGGACTTCTTTTTGTGCTGTGGCTTTTTTACGACATGGAGAATCTGGTAAAGAAAATTAATGATATGGATATGATTGGATTTGGCATCCGGATTGTAATGGTGTATCTGGTATTTCTGGCTGCTTATCTGCTTATTACTTATATTATCTATAATCGTAGATATACAAAGGGGAGAAAACAGGTGAAGGAGTATTATAACAGACTGAAGAGGGTGAGCAGTCTGTATCGTGAGGAAGAAAATATATCTAATACGGATGACTGGGAGGTTTAGGATGACGGGTTTACTCGAACTGAAGGAGCGGTTAATCCGCTTTTTTGGAAAAAATGAAATATATGTGGTGCCGGTACTTAAGTTTATTCTGGCAACAGTGGTATTTCTGCTGATCAATCAAAATATTGGCTATATGACCAGACTGGCCGGACTTCCGGTAACACTGGTACTGGCACTGTTATGTGCGGTGCTTCCGGTCAATGCTATCCTGTTGTTTGCATTCATTCTGATTGCTGCACATTTATTTGCACTGTCTATGGATGTATGCGTGGTAGGACTGATTCTTATGCTGGTTATCGCACTGCTGTATTTACGGTTTTCACCAAAAGATGGTTATTATGCAGTGCTGACACCGATAACATTTACATTACATATCCCGTATATCATGCCGATTTCAGCAGGACTGTTACGGACACCGGCATCTGCTGCATCTATTGTGAGCGGAACTGTGATGTTTTATTTCCTGAAGGGAATAAAGGAAAATGAGACAGTATTAAGTGCGGTGGAAGAGGACAGCAATGCGGCTTCAAAAATGGTGGTAGCAATCAACCAGCTGCTGGGTAATAAGGAAATGTATCTGGTACTGGCAACTTTTATTGTGATTTTACTGGTGGTTTATGTAGTGCGCCGCCTGTCCATAGATCATGCATGGACAGTAGCATCACTGGCTGGTATTCTGATTGGACTTACTGTGCTGATCAGCGGTTTTGTAATGCTGGGCATCAAGGGACGAATCGTCTGGATTATTGTAGGAAGCGTAATTTCTACGGTGATTGCATTGATACAGCAGTTCCTGTTCTTTAACCTGGATTATAGCAGGACAGAACGGGTGCAGTTTGAAGATGATGAATATTACTATTATGTAAAAGCGGTACCGAAGATTTATGTTACAACCAAGGAGAAAAAGGTAAAACGTATCGCAGCCAAGGATGAGGAAAAAGAACGTATTTCCCGCAAAGCATTGGCAGAGGAAATGGATATAGATGAAGATTTGCTGAAATAAGACAGAGAGGAAGTGGAACAGGTGCAGTCATTTTTGACAGTGTTGGAAAATTTTAAAGAAAATTATCTGGCGTGGGTAAGCGTTTTGAACATTACGATATCAAAGACTGATATTGTAGAAATGCTTATTATTGCGTTCCTGTTTTATCACGTCCTGAAATGGATTAAGGATACACGGGCATGGATGCTGTTAAAAGGAATTCTTGTGATTTTAGCGTTTGTACTTGTGGCAGCAATCTTCCAGATGAATACAATTCTCTGGATAGCAGAGAAGACGATTAATGTAGCAATTATTGCAATCGTTGTTATCTTCCAGCCGGAGCTCCGGAAAGCACTGGAAGAATTGGGACGAAAGAAGTTTATTTCATCCCTCTTTTCTTTTGATTTTGGGAAAAACGGAGTGGAACGTTTCAATGACCATACGATTGGAGAACTGGTAAAGGCAAGCTATGAGATGGGTAAGGTGAAGACCGGAGCCCTGATTGTAGTGGAAAATGAAATTATGCTGACAGAATACGAAAGAACCGGTATTGCGCTGGATTCCCTGGTATCAAGCCAGCTTCTGATTAATATATTTGAAAAGAATACTCCGTTACATGACGGAGCTATTATTGTACGTGGGGACAGGGTTGTCTCTGCAACCTGTTATCTGCCACTGTCTGACAGCCTGGAACTGAGCAAGGATCTGGGAACCAGACATCGTGCAGCAGTTGGAATTAGTGAAGTGAGTGATTCTCTTACAATTGTGGTATCAGAGGAAACCGGAAAGGTTTCTATTGCGATGGGTGGACAGCTGTACCGTAATGTGGATGCGGAGTTTCTGCGCAGCAAACTGAAATTTCTCCAGAGCAGCAATATCGAACCAAAGCGCTTCCAATTACTGAAGAGGAGGTTACGCAATGTTAAAAAAGCTGACAAAACTGGTGACGAATAATTTTGGACTGAAGGTTGCAGCATTATTCTTCTCTGTTGTGCTGTGGCTTGTTGTTGTCAACATTGATGATCCGACACAGGCGAAGAACTTTACCACGTCTATTACGATAACCAATTCGGATTATATGACACAGCAGGGCAAATACTTTGAAGCAAAGGACAGTAATCTGCAGGTAACCTTTAAGGTTTCTACTGTGCGTTCTGTTATGAAGAACTTGAGTAATACTGACTTCCGGGCAGTAGCAGATATGGAAAATGTTGAGCAGGTAGACGGTGTATACCGGGTACCGATTGAAATAACTGCAACACGATATGCGTCTGCGGTGAACTTCCAGGGCAAAACACAGTATATGGAAGTAAATGTAGAAGATCTGATGCTGTCACAGTTTTCTATTAAGGGAAAAACAGTAGGAGATGCAGCTGAGAATTATGCGGTGGGAGATGTGCGGGTATCTCCGAACATCTTAAAAGTAACCGGACCGGAATCGGTGGTGAATCAGATTGATCATGTAGAAGCAACCATTGATGTAACAGGTGCATCCGCAGACTTGACGGATAGTGTAGTCCCGGTTGTATATAATGCAAACGGTGAGGCGGTAGATACCTCAAAGCTGAATTTTAATATTGATAAAGTGACAATTTCGGCTACGATACTTAATATCCGTAACCTTTCAGTAGAAATTGAACCGAGTGGAACGGTTGCAGATGGATTTGTATGCACCGGAGTGACGATTAATCCGAATAAGATAGCGATAAAGGGAACACCGGAAGCACTGAACGCAGCCGGAAGTATTGTGATTCCGTCAGACCAGCTGGATATCAGCGATGCAACTGGCAATGTAGTGAAGACAATTAATATTTCTTCTTATCTGCCGGATGATGTAGAGGTGGTCGATGCTGACAATCTGAATGTTGAAGTAACCGCAGTGGTGGAGCAGATTGTGTCAGAATCTTATAGCGTACCGGTTGAAAACATTGCAATTCAGAATCTGAAAGAGGGTTATGAAGCAGTCTTTGCAGAGCGTACAGTTACAATAACCTTAAAGGGACTGCGGAATGATCTGGATAAACTTATGGCAGACAGCATTAAGGGAAATGTAAATGCAGCAGGACTGGCAGAAGGTAATCATACCGTAACAGTTACCCTGGAGCTGGATGACAGCTTATATTCCGTAAATGGAACACAGACTGCAGTGATAACCATAACAAAGAAATCAGAAGACACATCAGATACTACAAATACTGGAAATGACAATGGAACCCATACGGGTTCGAATGGTGGTACAGAAACGGGAACGGGCAGTACCAATGGAAATAATACGAATAATGGAAATTCGGAGGAAGATTAGAAAATGAGCAGAATGTTTGGAACAGATGGTGTAAGAGGTGTTGCAGGAGCGGAGCTTACCATTGAACTGGCAACAAAGCTTGGACAGGCAGGTGCCTATGTGCTGACGAAAGAGCAGGAACATCAGCCGACATTAATTGTAGGATGTGATACAAGAATTTCAGGTGGAATGCTTGCCAATGCACTGATGGCAGGAATCTGTTCTGTAGGAGCCAATGCAATCTATGCAGGGGTAATGCCGACACCGGCGATTGCCTATCTGACAAGAAAACATAAAGTAGATGCAGGCGTTGTGATTTCCGCATCCCATAATCCGATGGAATTTAACGGAATCAAATTCTTTAATGGAGACGGATATAAGCTTTCTGATGCGTTGGAGGATGAAATCGAAGAGCTGATTCGCAATAATATGAAAGATGTTGTACTGCCGATTGGATCCGGTGTGGGAAGAATCGACTATCGTTTTGATTTGCGTGATGAATATGTGAAATTCATGAAGAAATGTGTGCCGGTTGATTTGACCGGTATGAAGATTGTGATAGACTGTGCAGAGGGTGCATCCTACTATACATCGGTTAAGACATTAAAAGACCTGGGTGCAGATCTGGTTGCTATCCATACGAAGCCGGATGGAACCAATATCAATGCTAACTGCGGTTCCACCCATATGGAAGAACTTCAGGCAAGGGTTGTTTATGAAAAAGCAGACGTTGGCCTTGCATTTGATGGCGATGCTGACCGTATGCTTGCGGTAGATGAAAAAGGTAACATGGTGGATGGCGACCAGCTTATGGCAATCTGTGGATGCCATATGAAGAAAAAAGGAACTTTAAAGAAAAATACCATTGTAGTAACCGTTATGACCAATCTTGGCTTCAGTCTGATGGGAGAGCGGGAAGGCATCCATGTAGAGAAAACCAAGGTCGGAGACAGATATGTCCTTGAAAATATGCTGGAGAATGGCTATAATATCGGGGGTGAGCAGTCCGGACATATTATATTTTTAGATGATAATACAACCGGTGACGGACTTCTTTCCGGACTTCATTTATTACAGGTAATGAAGGAAACCGGCAGGAAATTATCTGAGCTGGCAGAGGTGATGGAAGTATTGCCGCAGGCGCTTGTGAATGCCAAAGTGCCGAATCACAAGAAAGAAAAATTCATGGAATATACTGAGATTGCAGAGGCAATCAAGGCATTGGAAGAGAAATTCAATGGGGAAGGAAGGGTACTGATTCGTCCATCCGGAACCGAGCCGCTGGTAAGAGTTATGATTGAGGGAAAGAACCAGAGCGAGATTGAAGAAGAAGCGCAGAAGCTGGCTGAATTAATTACCAACACAATGCTGTAATCAGGAGGGGAATAGAAATGGTAAGTCAGAAAGTTAAAATAAAGAATCCGACAGGATTACATTTGCGTCCGGCAGGAATTCTCTGCAAGGAAGCAATGCAGTATAAATCGTTAGTAACATTTCATTATCGTGGAAATACTGCTAATGCCAAAAGTGTTTTAAGCGTACTGGGTGCATGCATCAAATTTGGAGATGAAATCGAATTCGTCTGCGAAGGTGATGATGAGGACGAAGCATTAAAGGCAATGGTGGAAGCCGTAGAAAGTGGATTAGGAGAATAAAAGATGAAAAAAATACTGGTAACTGGATGCAATGGACAGTTAGGAAGAGCTATTCGTAAGGAATATGCAGCAAGTGATGTGGAATTTATCAATACAGATGTAGTAGAGGGAGAAGGAGTTGTTTCTCTTGATATTACTGATGTAGATGCCGTACTGAAGCTGGTACGCGCAGAGAAACCGGATGTTATCATTAACTGTGCCGCACATACAAATGTTGATAAGTGCGAAGAACAGTGGGATCTTGCATACAAGATTAATGCAATCGGCCCAAGAAACTTAAGTATTGCAGCAACCGAAGTAGATGCAAAAATGATTCATGTATCTACGGATTATGTTTTTGAAGGAAATGGGACAAGACCATACACAGAATTTGATGCACCAAATCCGGTAAGTGCTTATGGAAAGACCAAGTTAGAGGGTGAAAACTTTGTAAAGGAATTTGCAAAGAAACATTTTATCTTAAGAACAGCATGGCTCTATGGTGATGGAAAGAACTTTGTCAAGACAATGCTGGCATTGGCAGAGAACCATGATGAATTAAATGTAGTCTGTGACCAGGTGGGAACACCTACCAGTGCTGTGGAATTAGCAAAAATGATTCATTATCTGGAAGGCACAGAGAATTATGGAACCTTCCATGCAACCTGTGAAGGAGATACCAACTGGGCAGATTTTGCAGAAGCAATCTTTAAGAGAGCAGGAAAGAATGTAAAAGTAAATCATGTAACCAGTAAGCAGTACAAAGAGATGAATCCGGCATCCGCTAACAGACCGGCATACTCTATCTTGGAGGATTATATGATTAAGCTTACCAGTGACTTTGTAATGGCAGACTGGCAGGATGCACTGGATGTCTATATGAAAGAACTGTTGGGATAATAGGTGAAAAAATGGAACCATTAGTAAGCGTATGTATTCCGGCATATAATAATGTGGAATACATTAAAGATACGATTGATTCAATTCTAAATCAGACATATCAGAATATAGAGCTTGTAATTGTGGATGATAATTCAAAAGATAATACTTATGAACTGATTCAGGAAATTGGGGATGAGAGGATTAAGCTTTATCATAATGATAAGAATCTTGGAATGTCAGGAAACTGGAACCGCTGTCTTTCCTTATGCACCGGTAAATATGCAAAGCTTGTCTGTGCAGATGATATTTTATCGCCGGATGCATTGAAGCGGGAAGTAGATGCTTTAGAGGCAAATCCTACAGCAGTGATTGCGGAAAGTGATACCAAGCTGATTGATTTAAATGGAAAAGGAAAAGGCTTTTATAAACGCTATAAGAAGAGCGGACTGGTAGATGGAAAAGAAATCTGCCGGAAGGGCTTCTTTTCACAGGATTATTTCGGAGCACCACAGGCAAATACTTTCCGGAGAGATGTGGCAGAGAAGATCGGAGGATTTGATACAGATTATACCTATATCTTAGACTATGATTTCTTTGTTTCCATGGCGTGTGAAGGCGATGTTTATATCATACACGAACCACTGAATTTCTTCCGGGTACGAAAAGGTTCAAATACCGGAGAAGTTATGGGGGGCAACAAGGAAAAAACAAAAGTATATGTAGAGGAACATCTGCATTTACTGGAAAAAAACAAAGAACGCTTGAAACTGACACCGAAAGATATCAGACGCAGTGTAATGATCCGGAAGTTCCGTTGCTTTGCGGCATCTGTATATCTGAAAATGTTTGTGCATAAATAAGCGAAAGGGGACTAAAATGGATAAAATTGCAGTATTGATTCCCTGCTATAACGAGAGTAAAACAATCGTAAAGGTAGTAGAGGATTTTAAACGGGTAATTCCGGAAGCTGTTATTTATGTATATGATAATAATTCCAATGATGGAACGGACGAGCTCGCAAGAAGTGCCGGTGCGGTCGTACGTTATGAATATCAGCAGGGAAAAGGAAATGTTATTCGAAGAATGTTCCGTGAAATTGATGCGGAATGTTATATCATGACAGATGGAGATGATACCTATCCGGCAGAATCAGCACCGGAGATGATAAAACAGGTATTAGAACATGGAGCGGACATGGTAGTAGGAGACAGACTTTCTTCTACTTATTTCCAGGAAAATACCAGACCATTCCACAATTTTGGTAATTCCCTGGTGCGTAAATCTATCAATCTTTTCTTCCACACGGATATTAAAGATATTATGACAGGTTATCGTGCGTTCAGTTATCAGTTTGTAAAATCATTCCCGGTATTATCCAAGGGATTTGAAATTGAAACAGAAATGAGCATTCATGCAGCAGATAAGAATATGCAGGTAGACAATGTGATTATTGAGTACCGTGACAGACCGGAGGGAAGTGTATCCAAGCTGAATACCTATTCGGATGGATTTAAGGTACTGCGTACCATTGCAAGACTGTACCGGACTTATAAGCCAATGTCATTCTTTGGCATTATTGCATTTATACTGGCTGCTCTTGGAGTTGGTTTCCTGATACCTGTATTGGTAGTATATGCAAAGACCGGAATGGTGCCGAACTTTCCAACTTTATTTGCTTGCTGTTTTACGATATTGGCAGCAACCCAGGCATTCTTCTCGGGACTTATTCTGCAGACCATTGGACAGAAGAACCGGCAGGATTTTGAAATGGAACTGCAGGCAATCGAAGAGAGAAAGAAAAGACTGGATAAAGAATAGAACTGTTAAATTATGTACAAAAATGTGCACAAACTTCTAAAAAGTTGACAAATAAATGAGGACTGTGCCATAATAAAACGATTTTTAAATCAGGAGGAGAATAAGATGAGAACTTATTTAGTAACTGGAGGAGCCGGATTTATTGGTTCAAACTACATTCACTACATGTTTCGTAAATACGACAATGAGATTCGTATTATCAATGTAGACGCATTAACTTATGCAGGAAACTTGGAAAATTTAAAAGACATCGAGAACAGAGACAACTATACATTTGTAAAAGCAGATATTACAGACAAAGAAGCAATCCGCAAAGTGTTTGCAGAAAATGACATTGACCGCGTGGTACATTTCGCGGCAGAGAGTCATGTTGACCGTAGTATCAAAAACCCTGAAGTATTCGTTCATACCAACGTAATGGGTACTGCAGTTATGTTAAACTGTGCAAAAGAAGCATGGGAACTTCCGGATGGAAGCTTCAAGGAAGGTAAGAAATTCCTTCACGTATCCACAGACGAAGTATATGGTTCCCTTCCAGATGATGGAAAGAGCTTCTTCTATGAGACAACACCATATCAGCCACACAGCCCATACTCTGCAAGTAAGGCATCTTCTGATATGTTAGTAAAATCTTATATTGATACTTATCATTTCCCGGCAAATATTACCAATACATCCAATAACTACGGACCTTACCAGTTCCCGGAGAAACTGATTCCGTTAATCATCAACAATGCTTTACACGGAAAGAAACTTCCGGTATATGGTGATGGAATGAACATCCGTGACTGGTTATATGTAGATGACCATGCAAAGGGAATCGATATGGTTCAGGAGCAGGGACGTCTTGGACAGACTTATAACATCGGTGGACACAATGAGAAGCGTAATATCGAAATCATCAACATCATTATTGAAACTTTACAGGAGATTCTTCCGGATGATGATCCAAGAAAAGCAAATGTAAGCAAAGATTTAATCACTTACGTAGAAGACCGTAAAGGACATGACAGACGTTATGCAATCGCTCCGGACAAAATCAAAGCTGAGATTGGCTGGGAGCCGGAGACCATGTTCAAAGATGGTATCAAGAAGACAATTGCATGGTATCTTGAGCATGAAGACTGGATGAACAATGTAACCAGTGGTGACTACCAGAAATATTATGCAGATATGTATAAAGATAAATAAATAGAAGTATAGAAAGAGAAGCGGATAGGAAAATACAAGACCTGTCCGCTTTTTTTGTGCGTTTTCGCCAGTATTTCCACGGGTACTACAGAAATTATTAAGGAAAATATAGATGAAAAATACGATGTAATATGTTATAATTAAATGATTTATTAGGTGAAAGAATGCGTTGGAGAACGTAAACAATATGATTAAGGAGGATTTTTCCATGAAAGGTATTATTTTAGCCGGAGGTTCCGGAACAAGACTTTATCCATTAACCAAGGCAGTATCCAAACAGATTATGCCGGTATATGACAAACCAATGATTTATTATCCATTATCTACACTGATGCTGGCAGGAATCCGTGAGGTACTGGTTATCTCTACACCAAGAGACCTTCCGGTATTTGAGGAGTTATTAGGAGATGGAAGCCAGCTGGGAATGTCTTTCTCTTATGCAGTGCAGGAACAGCCAAGAGGACTTGCAGATGCATTTATCATCGGTGAGAAATTCATTGGCAATGATGCAGTGGCATTGGTATTAGGCGATAATATTTTCTATGGACAGAGTTTCTCTAAAGTGCTTCGCAGTGCAGCAGAGCGTACAGAGAGCCAGCCGGGAGCAACCATTTTCGGATATTATGTAAAAGATCCAAGAGAATACGGTGTAGTAGAATTTGATGAGAATGGTAAAGCATTGTCAATCGAAGAAAAACCGGCTCAGCCAAAATCCAATTATGCAGTTCCGGGACTTTATTTCTATGACAATGATGTAGTAGAGATTGCCAAGAATGTAAAACCATCTGCAAGAGGAGAAATTGAAATTACAAGTGTTAATAATGAATATCTGAACCGTGGAACCCTTCAGGTTGAGACCTTAGGAAGAGGATTTGCATGGTTAGATACCGGAAATCATGACATGCTTCTTGATGCAGCAGATTTCGTAGCAGCATTCCAGAAACGTCAGGGATTATATATTTCCTGTATCGAAGAAATTGCATACAAGAGAGGATTCATCGATAAAGCACAGTTAGAGAAGCTGGCGCAGCCATTACTTAAGACTGCATATGGTCAGTATCTGATGGACGTTGCTAACGGATTATAAAATAGAGTTGGGTATTATTGTAGAAAAGCGAGGAAGAGAAAAATGGGAAAAATTAAAGTAACAAATGACTGTAATGGAATCAAAGGATTAAAAGTAATTGAACCTGCAGTATTCGGAGATGCAAGAGGATACTTTATGGAGACCTATAACTATAATGATTTCAAGGAAGCAGGAATCGACTGTGAATTCGTACAGGACAACCAGTCTGCATCCAAGAAAGGTGTACTTCGTGGACTTCATTTCCAGTTAAACTATCCACAGGACAAGCTGGTGCGTGTAGTAAACGGTGAAGTATTTGACGTCGCAGTTGACTTAAGAGAAGGTTCTGAAACCTTTGGAAAATGGTTTGGAGTTACTTTGTCTGCTGAGAACAAGAAACAGTTCTTCATTCCAAAGGATTTTGCACACGGATTTATCGTATTAAGTGATTATGCAGAATTCTGCTATAAAGTTACTGATTTCTATCATCCAAACGATGAGGGCGGACTTCTGTGGAATGACCCTGACATCGGAGTAGAATGGCCAATGCCGGAAGGAATGACAGAGGCAGATTTGATTTTATCCGACAAAGATAAAGTATGGCATGGCATCAAGGCATATGCAGAGAATAAGAATAACTGCAGGAAAGACTGATAGACAGTTGAAGTAACATAAGGAGTAAATGATATGTCTAAGAAGAGACTCGCAGCCAGCCTGCTGGTGGTACTGTTTGGTATATTGGCGAACATCCTGGTTTTCAGATATGAACCGGCTTTAAGTGAGAAGAAGGTTACGGTAAAGGTAACACTTACATCCGATGAAGAAAATTATATGGAGATGTTCTATCTGACAGACGGACAGAAAATGCCGGATGATTTCAAGGCAGAACAAAGCAGCGGAGTGAATTATAAAAAAGCTGGAACAGAGAAAACGTTAGAATATGCCGTACCGGCAGATATTTCATATCTTCGCTTTGATTTGGGAAGCGGAGCATCCGAGACAACTATTTCCGGCATAACCATTGAAAGTAATGGACAAACTGCGGTAATAGATCAGAATGTTTTTTCAGAAACAGTGCGTCTGCAGGAAGTAAAACAGAATAATGTTTCAGACGGTATTAACCTGACAGCAGAAAAAGAGGATCCTTACCTGGTATGGAATACAGAGAACTGGGGAATTGCGAAGCTGGTAAAGGACAGCCTCTGGCTCCGGTATCTTCTGGTTAAAATCCTTGCGTGTGTTGTATTGGATATCATTCTTATTGTTGCATTAAAAGCAGGTAAAAAGCTGATTGTTCTTCCGAAAGAGGTGTATCAGAACAGAAAGCTGCTCTGGAATTTGTCAAAGAATGATTTTAAAACTAAATTTGCAGGTTCCTATCTTGGTATTATCTGGGCATTTATACAGCCAATTGTAACGGTAGTGGTATACTGGTTCGTATTTGAAAAAGGATTAAAGGCTGGCGGAATCAACACCAGAGCAGGAATTGATGTTCCGTTTGTACTCTGGCTGGTTGCAGGTCTGGTGCCTTGGTTCTTCTTCCAGGATGCATTAAATGGTGGAACCAACGCACTGATTGAATACAGCTATCTGGTTAAGAAGGTTGTATTTAAGATAAGTATTCTTCCAATTGTGAAAGTAGTATCTGCTCTGTTTGTACATGTATTCTTCGTAGTATTTACGCTGGTGCTGTATAGTGCATATCACTATTATCCGGATTTATATACATTGCAGATTGTGTACTATACCTTTGCCATGTTTATTATGGTATTGGGAATCGTGTATGCAACCTGTGCGATTGTAATCTTTTTTCGTGATTTAACACAGGTGATTAACATTGTTCTGCAGGTTGGGATGTGGATGACACCGATTATGTGGAACATTGATACCATGGAATTATCTCCAGTGCTGATTACCATATTCAAACTGAATCCGATGTACTATATTGTGGCAGGATACCGGGATGCGTTGATTAATAAGGCGTGGTTCTGGGAAAATGCACCACTGACTTTATACTTCTGGCTTCTGACAGCAGTATTATTCGGTATCGGAACCATGATATTTAAGCGGTTGAAGATTCATTTTGCAGATGTATTATAGGAAGGCATAGGATATGAGCGAAGTAGCAATTAGAGTAGATGATGTAAGTAAATTATATAAGCTTTACGATAAACCTTCAGACAGACTGAAGGAATCGTTAGGCCTGACACGAAAGAAATTATATAAGGAACATTATGCACTGCATAATATTTCTTTTGATGTAAAAAGAGGAGAAACCGTTGGCATAATCGGAACCAACGGTTCCGGAAAATCTACGATTCTTAAGATTATTACTGGAGTCTTGAATCCATCCGGTGGTCATGTAGAGATTGATGGAAGAATTTCTGCACTGTTGGAGCTGGGTGCAGGCTTCAATATGGAATATACCGGAATTGAGAATATCTACCTTAATGGAACCATGATTGGTTTTTCCAGGGAAGAGATTGATGCAAAGATGCAGGATATTCTTGATTTTGCAGATATCGGTGACTTTGTGCATCAGCCGGTCAAGACATATTCTAGTGGTATGTTTGTGCGGCTGGCATTTGCGGTAGCGATTAATATTGACCCGGAAATCCTGATTGTCGATGAGGCGTTGTCGGTAGGAGACGTATTCTTTCAGGCAAAATGCTACAAGAAATTTGAAGATTTTAAGAAAATGGGAAAAACCATCCTTTTTGTCAGCCATGATCTGGGCAGCATCAGCAAATACTGTGACCGTGTTGTACTTTTAAACAGAGGAAAGAAGCTGGCAGAGGGTACACCAAAAGAAATGGTAAGCATGTATAAGCGAATCATGGTCAATCAGGATAAGGCGGAGGAAATCGCAGCACACCAGATGGACATGAGCTCCTTGGAAGAAGATGATGAAAAGGAAATCAAAGAGGCTGTCTGCGAAGGACAGTGGAAGAATCATTACAATCTGAATCCGGATGTGGATGAATATGGCAATGGTGCCGCTGAAATTGAAGACTTTGCTATAATAGATGAGAATGGTAATTATACCAATGCAATTGTAAAAGGAACACGATTCCGGCTGAAATCCAAAGTAAAATTTAAACAGGATGTTCATGATCCGATATTTACCTATACCTTTAAAAATATACAGGGTGTGGCAATAACCGGAACCAATACTATGTATGAGAAGAAGGATGTTCCATTGGCAAAAGAAGGGGAGACTTATGTTGCAACCTTTGAGCAGGATATGTTTCTGCAGGGAGGGGAATACTTATTGTCCATGAGCTGTACCGGATATCGTGACGGTGAGTTCCAGGTATACCACAGATTATATGATGTATGCAATGTGACGGTGGTTTCAGATAAAAATACCGTAGGTTTTTATGATATGAATTCTGTTACGACAGTGGAGAAGATAGATGAGTAAAAAGATAAAGGAAAGACGGCGGAAATGACAGAAAATTGTGGGAAAGTTCAAATTGACAGAAGCAGATATCAGGCAGAGCCTGTGTTTGGAGAACCGATTCCGGATAAAATGATGTTAGAGGACATAAAGCGTTATAGAAAAGACGGCCTGCAGGAAGTGATAAAAGAACGTAAGAGTTATAATTATTTATTCTATTTGTCGGAACTCCGCAAGAATATCATAGAATGGTATCCATTTTTCAGACAGGCAGAAGTGCTTGCAGTGGGTGCGGATGCAGGAATACTTACAGATGCACTGGCACAAAAGGCAGCGCACGTTACCTGCGTGGAAACATCGGAAACGAGAGCCGAAATGAATGCAGCATGGAACGCTGAAAAAGATAATGTCAGAATAATCTTGGGAAATTATCCGGAAGTAGAAGATAAACTCGGCAGCTATGATTACATTACGCTGATTGGAGAATGGAAATATGCCAGGTCCTATTATGAGAAATCAGAAGACGCATATAGAACCTTTCTTCTGGAACTGTTAAAACATTTGAAAACCGGTGGAGAACTGCTTCTTGCTACAGAAAATAAAATGGGAATGAAGTATTGGGCAGGCTGCCAGGAGGATTATTATGGCGGATATTACCGGGGAATTGAAGATTATCCGGGGGAAGATAATGTCCGCACATTTTCAAAAAAAGAACTGGAAGAGGAACTGAGGGGAATAGAGGGGATTTCCTGGAAATTCTATTATCCATATCCGGATTATAAATTTCCAATGGCGATTTATTCTGATGAATATCTTCCAAAAACAGATGAACTTACGATGAATATCCGTAATTTTGACCGGGACCGCTATGTTATGTTTGATGAAGAAAAGGCATTCGGAACGGTAATAAAAGAAGGGCTATTTTCAGAATTTTCCAATTCGTTTATGGTATCTATCAAAAAGGAGCAGTAGCATGAAAACAGTAGTATTCGCAAAATATTCAAATGATCGTGCAGATGAATTTGCAATATGTACGGAAATACTGAAAGATGAAAATGGAAAGAAGAGCATCCGCAAACGTCCGGTGGAAAAAGAGGGAATCCATCATGTGCAGGGCGTTTATGAAAACTATCTGAAGCTTAAGAGGCAGTATCAGAATGTTTTCGGTGTTGCAGCCTGTCAGATGGAAGCACAGGCGGCAGCGTTTGAGTTTGTGAAGGGAACTGCGTTATCTGCAATATTAGAAAACTACATTGAACAGGGTGAAAAAGACAGAATAGAAGAACTGGTACGGGATTATTGCAACCGGATAACATCAATAGAACCAAAAGCAATCTTTCATGTAACAGAGGAATTTAGAAAAGTTTTCGGAGATGCAACATTTGAAAAAGAGCAGAGTTCTGCTGCGGAAATAACAGATATCGATTTGATATTTGAAAATATTATGATAGATGCCGAAAGCTGGAAAGTAATTGATTATGAGTGGAGCTTTGCATTTCTTATTCCAGAGAAATTTGTAATATACAGAAGTATTCTTTACTGGTTTTTAAAACAGAATGTCAGCCAGTTGTTTACCTGGCAGGAGTTAATGGAATTAGTTTCGATTACGGAAGAAGAGGAAGAAAAATTCCGGAAGATGGAAGCAAATTTCCAAAAGTATGTCATTGGTGGAAAGATTCCAGTCCGGGATATGACAGAGTATCTAGGAACAAAAGCAATTCCATTTAGCGCGGTGTTACATCCGGAAACAGAAGCAAAGGACAGGATGCAGGTTTATTATAACAGTGGAAAAGGATTTTCAGAACAGAATTCCTATTTTATTCCGCATACGGATGAAGGGGAGATGGAAGAAATACGTATTCCTGTCAGCGAAAATGAGAAAGAAGTGCGCTTTGACCCAAGTATGGGAAAATGCGTTGTCTATATAGAATCCATACAGGATTCCAACGGAAAGAAAACTGCAATCAAGTGGTGTAACGGACGGTGGCTTTCTAAGCAGAGTATTTTCTTTGAAGAGGAAGATCCACAGATTCTCGTTGAAATAGAAAAAGGAATTTCCTATCTTGAAATAAAATGTATGGTGGCAGCCACAACGGCTCTTATCACAGAACTTTCCGATGTGACCAAGTTCTATGATTATGGGAAAGTGAAAAAGACTGCAGAAGAGCGGAAAAATGAAATCGAAGAGCTGAATGAGCAGATTGCACAATATGAAGAGAAACAGAAACAGGGCATAATCCGGCTGGAAGAACAGGGCAGGCAGATAGATGAAATGCGTAAACTGATTATGATAAGGGAAGATGAACTGATGTATCATAAGAATGGACTTTGGTACAGATTCAAAAATAAATTACGCAATTGGAAAAACAGGATATTACATAGAAATCGGTAATAGCTAATGGAGAACAACTATGAGTAATAGAGAAAGCTTTGAAGAATTAAAGAAAAAAATAGAACAGGCAGATGTGGTATCGTTTGATGTGTTTGATACGCTGATTTTACGAATTGTAAATACACCGGAAACCATATTTAAGCTGGTTGGAGATGTCTGCGGCATTAAGGATTATGAGCATATCCGTCAGGAAATGCAGCGGCAGGCAAGTATGGAAGCAGAAGAAAAATGGAACCAGCCTCATGCGGTTATGGATCAGATTTATGATTATATAAAGACACATTCCGGGCTTGAGATGGATTGGGAGAAAGTAAAGCAGACAGAGCTTGAAATGGAATATGATTCACTGGTTGCAAATCCGGAAATGAAAGAAATTTATGAGTTTGCCAAAGCAGCGGGCAAGCGTGTGATAGCAACAAGTGATATGTATTTAAAGAAGGATTTCTTAGGAAAAGTATTGAAAAAATGCGGATATGAAATGGATAAAATCTATGATTCTGCAGATGAGATGCATACAAAATTCCGCGGAGATTTGTACGAGCAGGTGCAGAAGGAAGAAGGAGTTCCTGCATGGAAAATCATACATATCGGTGACAACTGGGAATCTGATGTGGTAAATGCCCAGAAAGCGGGATTCCAGACCTATCATTATCCACAGGAAAAAGCAGATAATAAAAACATGCTTCCGTTCAGCATCGACGAAGGAGTAAAGAACTGTATTCACAAGGAGCATTATGAATTCTGGGAAAATTTAGGTGCAGAAGTGGGCGGACCGCTTTATCTTGGTTTATTTACCTGGCTAAAGAGCTGTCTGAAAAGGGAAAAATATGAGAAGATATTTTTCCTTGCAAGAGACGGCTATAATCTCTATCAGTTGTTTGGCAAATATACCGATGAGAAGACAGAATATCTGATGACTTCCCGCAGAGCCTTGTTATTGGCTGGAATCAGTAAATTAGACGAAGAAACCATGCAGATTCTTCCACCATTTACATTAGGACAGACCATAAAAGAAGTGTTAGAATATCTTGGAGTGCTTGAAATCTGTCAGGACAGCATAAAGGAAGCTGGCTTTGAAAGTGTAGATGAAATTATTCATACACGGGAAGAAATGGAACAGGTAAAGAAGCTGTATACATTAAATGAGACAGCCTTCTTGAAAAAATGTGAAGAAGAGAGACAGGAAGCATACCAGTATTTTAAGGAAAAAGGTTTCTTTGACGTAGACAGTATTGTATTTGACTGTGGCTGGAACGGTTCCTCACAGTATCTTCTGGATCGTTTCTTAGAATGTGTCGATTATCAGAAAAAAAATAAATTCTTCTATACCGGAATTTTAAATACAGAGAAGAGTAAACGCCAGTTAAACGGAAGAAAATTTGAGACCTATCTGTTTAACTATGATGAAAATTATAATCTGCAGAATAAAATGAAGGATTCCATTGTTATTATGGAATTGTTCTTTGGTGCGCCGATGAACTCTGTTTATAAATATAAAGACGGAGGGGCAGTATTAGAGGATATACCGGAAGAAACTGCATATAAAGAGGCAATCAGCCAGGGTATTATTACTTTTGTGGAGCGCTCTATTGACTTTGTGGAGAAGTATAAGATTCAGGTGAAACCGGAACATGCTGTGACTGCTATTTTACGTTTGATTCATGAGCCGACAGAAAAGGAAGCAGTTACAATAGGAAATATCGCCAATGTGGATGGATTTGCCAACCAGAAAGCAATTATAAAATATATCGCAAAACTGGATGAAGCTTCATATAAAGAAAATCCACAGATTGAAATATACTGGGCGGAGGGCTTGTTCAAGAGACCGGACATCGATGAAAAGTTAAAAAAGCAGATTGCACAGGACCGTCATCTGTATTATAAGGATGCGGAAACAGATGATGCAGAACAGGCAAAAGAAAGTCTTTATGAAAAAGATTTAAAGAAGTATGGAAAAGTTACGGCTGATTTCCTGGAAGAAGAAAGAAAGCACAAAAATAAAGATCCATACCAGCGCTTTATCAAAGAAAATGAGACCAATATCGTTACAGGAAGAATCTTTGAGCAAAATCCGCTCATTTCATTTGTAGTGCCGGTATATAATGTGCCGGATGACATGCTGACAGCCTGTATCGATTCCATTATCGGACAGACTTATAAGAACTGGGAATTATGGCTGGTGGATGATTTCTCATCATGGGAGTCCGTGCGTGAAGTGCTGCACAGCTATGAAACCACACCGGGAGTTCATGTCATCTATCGTACAGAAAATGGAAATATTTCCAAAGCAACAAATGATGGAATTGCAAAAGCAAGTGGTGAATACATCGCATTTATGGACTGTGATGATGTAATAGAATTAAATACGTTAGAAGAAATGGTGGCATTAATCAACGAAAATCCGGAGCTGGATTTCATTTACAGTGATGAGGACAAGCTGACAGAGGACGGAACCAGAAGACATTCTCCGTTCTTCAAGCCGGACTGGTCACCGGATACCTTCTTTTCGATTATGTATACCAACCATCTTGCAATATACCGTACCGCATTGGTGCGCAAGACTGGTGGACTGCGTACGGAATATAATGGAGCACAGGATTATGATTTTACCCTGCGCTTTACAGAACTGACGGATTATAAGCGGATTGGCCATGTGAAGAAAGTATTATATCACTGGCGTGAACGGGCAGAATCCATTGCAGCAAAAATGGAGGCAAAGCCATATGCACTGGAAGCGATGAAGCGCCTGAAAGAAGAAACGCTGGAAAGACGCGGATTAAAGGGAACCGTGGAATTCGTCAGTGACATGTATCAGTACAGAGTCTGCTATGAAGCAGAGGGTAATCCGAAGGTCAGTATTGTCATTCCATCCAAGGATAATTTCAAAATATTAAAGCAGTGTATTGATTCCATAAAGCAGTGCACCATTTATGAAAACTATGAAATTATTGTAGTGGACAATGGCAGTAACGAAGAGAATAAAGCACAGATAGAGAGCTACTTGGAGGAACAGAAGGCAGCTTATATTTATGAGCTGATGAATTTTAACTTCTCGAAGATGTGCAATCTGGGAGTGAAAGCATCGGATGGAGAATATATTCTGCTTTTAAATGATGATATTAAAGTGTATCGTGCAGAGTGGCTGTCTCTTCTGGTGGGACAGGCATCCCTTGATTATGCCGGAGCAGTCGGCGCGAAATTGTTATATCCGGAGACCGACATTATCCAGCATATTGGAATTGCAAATCTTAAGATAGGGCCGTCTCACAGTGAGATAGGATTTTCAGATTCCAATATCTATTATTTTGGCAGAAACCGTGTGAATTATAACTGGCTTGCAGTAACAGCAGCATGTCTGATGGTGAAGAAGAGCAAATATGAAGAAGTAGGCGGTCTGGATGAAGAACTGACTGTTGCTTACAATGATGTAGATTTCTGCTTTAAATTGTACGAAAAGGGCTATTACAACAGCGTGCGGAATGATGTTCCAATGTATCATTATGAATCTATCAGCCGTGGCTCTGATGATGTGGATGAGAAAAAACAGCAGAGATTGCTGAAAGAGAGAGAACACTTATATGCGAAGCATCCGAATCTGAAAGGAAAAGACCCGTTCTACAATGATAATTTAACCCAGAACAAAGTGGATTTCAGCATCAATGTAGAAGAGGAAGAACAGGAATATGCCATCTGTGAGTGGATGAAGCATTATCCGAAAAAAGTAAAAAGTGATTTCAAAGTCTGCATTGATAAAATAACAGATGATAAAGATTTTGCCATTGAAGGCTGGTGTCAGGGAGAAGACGCAGAGAGAGATAATGCGTCAGAACGTTATCTGCTGCTTCGCTCCGAGCAGGGAAAAATCTATCAGTGTAAGATGGAAAAAGTATTCCGTGAGGATGTGGCACAGTCGTTGGGAAGCACCAATTATCTGGCAGGCTTCCGCTGCCGGGTAGACCGAAACCAGATTGCGATGAATCTTCATGCGTATACCATTGGTATTATGCAGAAATATCAAAAAGAAGTCTTTATAAGATGGCTGGATGTCATGAGCGGCAGACAGGAATTAAAAGGAACTGTGGTACGTGATATTGCATTGGAAGAACGTACAGGATGGAAACCAAAACAGATACTGCACAGAATCGATGGCGTAAAGCGTACCGAAGAGCTTTTTGGTATCAAAGGCTGGGCAGTATTAGAACATGCAGATAATATTAATTGTGAGACGCAGATTCTGGTTGTAGAAGGTGACAGGGCAAGAGTATGTTCCACACAGGCAAAGGAACGCTATGATGTAGCGTTATCTATGCCGCATTACAAAAATATTTATCTGTGTGGATTTGCAGCAGAGATTCCAAATGTAGGAAAGGATGCAGTCATTTTCATTGTTAAGAAGAATCTGCACAATGGAAAAGTATATTATCAGCAGTTAAGTGAATCAGAGTTACAAGAGGAAGCATAGAAAAACAATGAAGAGAAAGTTACAGAAAGTATTTCAAAATTTGTGGACAGCAGTACTGCTATGTGCCATGGTGCTGCCGGTAAATACCGTGCAGGCGGCGGAAAAAGAGCCGCAGAGCGTAGTATCGACGATAAATACATATTATGACGGTGGATACAGTATTATGGGACCAACGACGGTAACTATTGGCCAGATGATTAATTATTATCAGGCAAATCAGGCATATCCGGCATTTTATGCCAATTCAGATGCACCGAACATCTATGTATTCTGCATGATGTATATGGAAGAATGTAATGCAGAAGGCGTAAGGGCAGAGGTAGCATTTGCCCAGGCTATGAAAGAGACCGGATTCCTCCGGTATAGAGGAGATGTTCATATTGAACAGTTTAACTTTGCAGGTCTGGGTGCAACTGGTGGAGGCAATCCGGGAAACAGCTTTCCAACCGTCCGGATGGGAATCCGGGCACAGGTGCAGCATTTGAAAGCATATGCAACATCCGCTTCATTGAATCAGGAAGTAGTAGACCCGAGATACAGCCTTGTAAATAAAGGCAGTGCACCATATGTGGAGTGGCTTGGCAAACATGAGAATCCAACGGGAATCGGCTGGGCAACTGCATGGGGCTACGGAAACAGTATTGTCAATGATTACATAGCGAGAATGCGGAATTATTCTACCTATTCCACCTGGTATCAGGGAGTGAACTATGAAGCGGTATATAATCCGGATTATTATATGTTACATAACCCGGATGTGGCAGCAGCCTGTGGTGGCAGCTCGGACAGCCTGCTTTCCCATTTCCTAAACTATGGAATGAAGGAAGGGCGTCAGGGAATCGTATATTTTGATGTAAATTCTTATAAACGACGTTATAAAGACCTTCGAATGGCATTTGGAAATGATTTAAAATTGTATTATCTTCATTATGTTTATTCCGGACAGAATGAGCACAGAATTGCATCCGGAGCGGTTAACAACTTTGATGCAATAACGGTTTATAACGGAGTGGACTATGCATCAGTCTATGATTATAATTATTATGTAAATAAATATCCGGATATCCGGGCAGCATTTGGAGATGATGATATGGCAGTTCTTGCTCACTTTGTAAATTATGGAATGAGCGAAGGGCGGCGTGGAAATGAGGCATTTGATATAAATTCTTATCGGAATGCGTATTCTGACCTCCGAGCAGCTTTTGGAACGGATTTAAGACAGTACTATCTGCATTATATCTATGCCGGTCAGGCAGAGAAACGTGTGACATCAGGAGTAACTGAACTACAGAATCCACTGACAGTATATAATGGGGTAGATTACTCTTACGTATACGATTATAATTATTATACCAATTTGTATCCGGATATCCGTGTAGCCTTTGGCAATGATGACAGAGCAGTGCTTGCACATTTTATAAATTATGGAATGACAGAAGGAAGAAGAGGAAATGCAACCTTTGATGTAGCTGCTTATCGTAATAAGTATGCGGATTTGCAGCAGGCATTCGGAAATGACTGGAAGGGGTATTATGAACATTATGTGCAGTATGGATTAGCGGAAGGAAGATAAAAGTAAGATGATTTATATACAAGGATGGCTTGAAGTTATTGTTGCTTTTGGTATTCTAATTATCTATTTGATGAATTATTTTTTGTTTGGATTTGCATTTGCAACAATATGTAAAAAAGAGAAAAAAAATTTTGGCTTTTGTATGGTCTCAGGCTTTTTTATTTATTCTTTAGTTTTTGGAATTTTTGTTTTGCCATTAAAAACAAATGTGATTTCATTAAATATAATTTCTGAAATATGGAGTATAGTATGGCTGCTTACAATTTTACTAATTATAATATGCTGTTGGAAAGAATTGAAGAAACATTTGAAATTTTGGAAACAGCAATTTGTAGAAAATAAAATTGTAATAATTATTTTTAGCGGAATTACAGTAATACAACTCATTTTTGAAGAGCTATATGGGCGATATACAAATGGAAGCGGGGCAGCATGGTTTAATGCTTATGTATCTGCAGCGGTGTTTGATAATTACCTTGGAATTACTCATCCTGTGTCTGGTGAAAAAATGAAATATTTTTATGAAGCATATTTTTTACAGACATATAATGACCATTCTGCGGTAATATCTAAGCTGACAAAGTTATCTCCTTTAATTGAAACTAGAACTGTTATGTCAACAGTGGTAATCATAATAGGTAACTTGTTAATTTATGAATTGGCTAAAAGTTTATTTAAGGAAAGTAAGAAACAATATCGTATAGTTTTTTTCATACTTTATATAGCGGTTATGGGGATATTTGTTCCTTGTGTGTATTTACCTTCTTATTATTATTATTTTAGAGCATTTGAAGGAAAAAATATATTTGGAATGTTGCTTATACCATTTGTTGTGGTATGTTTATTAAAATTGTATGATAAACCGAATAATGGATATGTACAAAAATCACTTGTTTTAGGTTTACTTGGTTCGTATACATTTTGTATGTCGACAATGTATATTTTACCATTTATTTTTTTGAGTTATATACCTATGGTATTTTATAATAAGAAAATGTTTAAAAATTTATGTGTAGGACTAATTCCGTGTATTGCTGTAATGGGATATTATATGTTAATTAGACAAGGTGTTATTACATTGACGATACGATAAGAGGAGAGAGAATGCATTTTAATTATGATGATTATCCAGGAACACAGTTTTTTTTGAAATGGTGTGCAGTTATTAATAGTACAATGACAAATATGGAACGTGGACTTCTGATAGGATACATTTTATTGATTATATATTACCTTATCAAGGGAAATAAGAAGGAACGAACATTTTTTTCGCTACAACCATTAGCATTAATGGTGATAATATTGAATCCGTGGGCGATGGTGGTATGGCTTAGAATATTTGGTGATTCATTGAGAAGCAGAATATTTCGTTTCTTTTGGCTACTTCCAATACTTATGACGTATTCGTATTTTTTGACTTGTTTGTATGAAAAAACTAAAAAGAAGTTTGCTAAAATAATAATTGCGTTGATTAGTATTATCGGGATTAGCCAGATTGGAATTGGAACGAGATATACATTTACTGGGGTGTATGAAAACCATGGTTGTCAAATGGTAGAAAATCGATATAAAATACAAAATGATACAATTATGGCAGCAGAAATAGTGGAGAAGGATAAAAAAGATAAAGAACAGGCTGTTAATGTTGTTTATGATGGAAATATGTCAATGGAGATTAGAACTTATGATGCATCGATATTATCAGCAACAGGTACTATCTTCTCTTATCAAATTTTAGATAAGGAGACATGGGATATGCTTGTAGATGATGAAAATTGGCAAGCAATTGTAGCAGCACTTGTGAGCGGAGCTATAATGGATGAAAATTGGGTAGATAAGCATATTTTAGAGAGGGCATTTAAAAGCTTAGATGTAAATTATGCAATAGTTCAAAAGGATAATTATTACTTAAGAATATGGCAGGAAGAAGCAGTACAAATAGGAAAAACTGAAAATTATATTGTATTTAAATTATAAATTAGAAGTGTGGGAAGTGTACATATGAGAAAAATAAAAATAGAGTTTTGGAAAAAAATTTATGTGAGAAGTGTAAATTTGTTAATGCTTATTTTAATTAATGGAGCATTCTATTTGACATGGTTGCAGAAATGGAATATGTTGATGAATCGCTATTTTGAAAATAAAGGAAATATACTTATTTCATTGATATATTTAACTCTGAGCACGTTTTTCTTGAAAACTTGGGGGGGATTTGAGGTTGGTTATGCAAAAACGGTTAATTTAGCATTAGGACAAGTTTTTGGAATGATTTGCACTAATTTTGTAATATATATTCAGATTGTATTGATGGTTGGCGATGTTCAATTGGCTAAAAAAATAGCAATAGAAATGATAACATTATTGGTGGGAAACATAGTTATATTACTATTGTGCGATATTATATTTGTAAAATTATATAGAAAAATATTTCCACCATTAAGAATATTGCAGATTAATGGAGAATATAAAAATTTCTTGAATCAAAAAATGAGTGCAAGACGTGATAAATATAAAATTTGCGAGGAGATATCTGTATTTAAACCGGAAAATGAGATTTTTGATAAATTGAACCATTATGATGCAATTTTGTTAAATGATATACCTAGTGAATACAAAAATAAAATATTAAAATATTGTTTTGAACACTCTATCCGTGTTTATTTTACTCCAAAGATTTCGGATATTATTGTAAAAGGAACGGAAGAAATTAATTTATTTGATTCGCCGTTGTTTTTATGTAAAAACATAGGATTAACAATAGGGCAGAGGGTGTTTAAAAGGATTTTTGATATTCTACTTTCACTTGTGGGACTGATAATTACATCACCGTTTATGCTTATTGCTGCAATATGTATAAAGGTTTATGATGGAGGTCCAGTATTTTTTAAACAGGAACGTTGTACATATGGTGGAAAAGTATTTTGGATTTATAAATTTCGCTCTATGATTGTTGATGCAGAAAAGGATGGAAAATCGAAACCAGCAACAGATGATGATGATCGAATAACTCCAGTGGGAAGATTTATTCGAAAGACAAGGATAGATGAATTGCCTCAGCTTTTAAATATATTTAAGGGAGACATGAGCATTGTGGGTCCGAGACCAGAAAGAATTGAACATATTGAAAAATATGGAAAGGAAATACCAGAATTTACGTATCGTTTAAAGGTAAAAGGAGGACTGACAGGATATGCACAGGTTTATGGAAAATATAATACAACAGCTTTAGATAAGCTCAAAATGGATTTGCTTTATATTGTTAATTATTCTATTTTGGTAGATTTTCAAATATTATTTGAAACGGTAAAAATTATATTTCAGAAAGAAAGTACAGAAGGTTTTACAGAGGAGCAAAAGCAGAAAATAGAAAAATAAAAATAATGCACATTAAATATGCAGAAAAAGAGGAGGCTATAGAGTGAAAGAAAGACCAATATTAATTCATGAAGTGCGTGATATGTGGCCAGAAACTTTGGTGGTAGGATATGGGATGAAAAGATATAATCCATTTGTATGGCTATTGCAAAGGGCAGAAAATAGTGCGTATCGTAGGTCCGATTATGTTGTTTCAACCTTAGAATATGCCAAGGAACATATGCTTAAGCATGGTTTAAAGGAAAGTAAATATAGATATTTAACAAATGGAGTTACACTTCAAGATTGGGAGAATCCTTTAGAATTGCCGAAAATGCATAAGGATGCTCTTCAAAAAATTAAAAAGCAAGGAAAATTCCTAATTGGATATTTTGGAGGAATGACTCCGCTTGATACATTAGATTTTTATCTTGATGCAATAAAAAAAGTGAATTGTGACTCAATACAGTTTGTTTTAGTCGGAGATGGACGAGAAAGAGAGCGACTGGAACAAAGAATAAGGAGTGAAAAAATTACAAATTGTCTCATATTGCCAAGAATAGAAAAAAAGTCCATACCTAATTTGTTAAAGTGGTTTGATTGTATATATATGGGGACGGAGTATACAGAATTAAACAAGTATGGAATTAGTCTTACGAAAATGACAGATGCCATGATATCAGGAGTTCCTATTATATTTCGAACTAATATAGATAATTTAGTAAGTCAGAATAATGCAGGGATTATTGTAGATACAAAAAATCCACAGAAATTAGCAGACAAATTTATAGAAATATATGAAATGGATGCAGATGAGCGAAGAAAAATGGGGTTAAATGGTCATAATGCGGTTGTAAATAATTATACATATGAAAAAATAGCAGAAAACTATACAAAATTATTCCCGGCAAAGGAGAATTTACATATTTTAATGATACAACATTATGCAGGTTCAAATAATATGGGAATGGTTTTTCGACCTTATTATCTTGCACGAGAGTGGGTAAAACGAGGATACAAGGTTGATATAATTGCGGCAAGTTATTCTCATCTTCGTGTTAAAAATCCGGAGATAGAAAAATCATTTAAAAAACAAGAAATAGATGGAATTGTATATCATTGGGTAAAAACAAGAACATATGAAGGAAATGGGATTAAAAGAGCGTTTTCTATTTTTGATTTTGTAGGTCAGACATTAGTACATGCTTCAGAAATAGCGAAAACATTGCAACCGGATGTAATTATTGCAGGCTCTACTTATATGTTAGATACTTATATAGGACAAAAAATTAGAAGAAAAAGAAAATAAATGATTATACGGAAAAGGAGATAAAAATGAATAAGAAATTAGTATTAGAAAAAATTGAAAAAAAAGAAATTGTAGTAGGAGTTGTCGGATTAGGATATGTAGGACTCCCATTAGCCGTTGAAAAGGCAAAGGCTGGATTTAAAACAATTGGTTTTGATGTGCAGAAATCTAAAGTTGAAATGGTGAATGCAGGACATAATTATATTGGTGATATTGTTGACAGTGATTTAAAAAAATTGGTAGAAGAAAAAAAATTACAAGCAACATCAGATTTTTCTTTTGTTAAAGACGTAGATTTTATAGCTATTTGTGTTCCAACACCATTGGATAAGCATCAACAGCCAGATATTAGTTGCGTGAAAAATTCAACGGAGGAGATTGCCAAGTATCTAAAAAAAGACACTATGGTGGTATTGGAATCAACAACATATCCGGGAACAACAGAAGAATTAATTAGACCAATTTTAGAGAAGGGATCTGGATTAAAATGTGGAGAAGATTTTTACTTAGGATTTTCACCAGAGCGTGTTGATCCAGGTAATCTGATTTATAAGACAAAGAATACCCCTAAAGTAGTTGGCGCAATTGGAAAAGATGCAACAGAAGTAATTGCAGCAATGTATCGCGCGGTACTAGAAGGTGACGTTTATGAAGTGTCTTCTCCTGCCATAGCAGAAATGGAAAAAATACTAGAAAATACTTATCGTAATGTAAATATTGGACTTGTAAATGAATTAACGATGTTATGTCAAAAAATGGGTATTAGCATGTGGGAAGTGATAGAGGCAGCAAAGACAAAGCCATATGGTTTTCAAGCATTTTATCCTGGACCAGGATTAGGTGGACATTGTATACCCCTTGATCCATATTATTTATCATGGAAGGCTAGAGAGTATGGATTTCATACATCTATGATTGAAAGTTCTATGATGATTAATGACAAAATGCCAGAATATTGCGTAGAAAGAGCTGAAAAGATTTTAAATAAATTTAAAAAGTCAATGAATGGAGCAAAGGTTTTAGTATTAGGGGTGGCATACAAACAAGATATTGATGATTATCGTGAAAGTCCAGCACTCCGTGTGATTGAAATCTTAAAAAGGGAGCATGCAGAGGTGAGTTATTTTGATCCATGGATTCCAGAATATAAGTATGAAGGAAAGGAGGTTAGAGGAATTGAAAAGATAGATCCGGAAATTATTTCTAGCTATGATCTTGTTATTGTGACGGCAGCTCATACAAATATTGATTACGAGATGATTCAGAAAAATGCAAAAGCTATTTTTGATACCAAGAATGCCATGAAAAATATTTTAAAAAGAGATAATATAGAGGTATTATAAATGAATTTTACATATGAAGATTATGAAAAAATGATAGAATTATTATGGAAAAAAGGGTATTCATTTTGCAATTATAAAGAAACTTATACAGAAAAAAAAGTTTGTGTATTACGGCATGATGTGGACACAGATATTGGGGCGGCTTTGAAATTTGCTCAAATAGAAAAAAAGTTGGGTGTAAAATCGACTTACTTTATATTGAGCAGAAGTGATTTTTATAATCCATATTCAAAGCAAAATACCGATAGAATTCATAAGATACATGAATTTGGACACGATATAGGTTTGCATTTTGATGAAAAAATATGCAAAGTACAAAATGAATTAGAATGTATTTCACGAATTTCCGAAGAGGCTATATGTATGGAAAAAATGTTAAATCTGCCAATCAGTAGTGTGTCTATGCATCGCCCATCAAAACAGACTTTGGAAGCAAACTATAGAATTCCTGGGATAATAAATAGTTATTCAAAAATGTTTTTTGAAGAGTTTAAATATGTGTCAGATTCGAGGAGAAACTGGCGGGAAGATATAGAACAGATTATTGAATCGGAACAATATTCATACTTGCATATTTTAACACACCCGATTTGGTATAGAGAAAATGAATTGGAAACAAGGGAAATATTATTGGATTTTATTCGTAATGGAAATAAGGAAAGATATGTAACATTATCAGGTGAATTTACAAAACTAGAGGAGTTTGTGTCAGAAAAAGATATATAGGGAGAAAGAAAAAATGATTGTTGGAATACATCAACCGAATTTTATACCATGGATTGGGTATTTTTACAAAATATATCGTAGTGATATATTTGTTTTACTAAATGATGTTCAGTTTGTGAAGAATAGTTATGCAGATCGTAATTCAATAAAGACTTCAAATGGATGCTGCTATTTAAAGCTTCCGTTAGAAATACCATCACATACAACAAATTATAATGAAATTCGGATAAAACATGAATTAAATTGGAAAGATAAACAGCTCAAGACGATTGAAATGAATTATAAAAAAGCTCCCTTTTTTAAAGAGGTGTTTTCAGATGTCGAAATGTGGTTTTCAAGTGAAGAAAAAATGCTTGATAAATTTAATTCGAAAATAATTATGGATATATCTAAAAAGCTGAATTTTTCGACAGAATTTGTTTATTCTGGGGATTTTCATATATTAGATAAGAGTACGGATCGATTAATTGATATTATAAAATTATGTGGTGGAGATGCGTACTTTTCTGGAATGGGAGGCGCAAAATATCAAGAGGAAGAACGGTATAAAGAGGAGAAGATAAAGTTAATTTATACGGATTTTACTTATCCAGAATATCCACAATTGTGGAAAGGATTTGAAAAAAATTTGACGGTATTAGATATATTATTTAATTGTGGCTATGAAAAAAGTGCAGAGATTATAAAAGGAGCAGGAAAATGAGATATGCGTTAATTGGATGTGGAAGAATATCAACAAATCATGTTAAAGCAGTTTTGAATAATCGGTTAGAGTTCGTTGCTGCATGTGATATTGTTCAGGAGCAAATAACAGAATTGTTAAAAAAACACGGTTTAGAGAATATAAGTGAAATAAAGCACTATACCGATTATAAAAAAATGATAGATGAGAATGAGCTGGATTTAGTTAGTATTGCTACGGATAGTGGTAAGCATGCAGAGATAGCATTGTATTGTATCGAACATGGTATAAATATTATCATAGAAAAACCAATGGCAATGAGTATGAAAGATGCAAATGAAATAATAAGACGTTCTGAGATGAAAAAAGTAAAGGTAGCAGTATGCCATCAGAATAGATTTAATATAGCAGTTCAGGAAATGAGAAAAGCGTTGGAAGCAGGAAGATTTGGAAAATTATCGCATGGTTCAATTAACGTTCGGTGGAATCGGAACAAAGAATATTATAAGCAAGCATCTTGGCGTGGAACATGGGCTAAAGATGGGGGGTGCTTAATGAATCAGTGTATACATGGAATAGATCTTTTGCGCTGGACTTTTGGAGACGAAGTAGACGAGGTATATGGGGTGACAAAGAGACAATTTCACGATTATTTGGAAGTGGAGGATATTGGAATAGCAGTAGTTAAATTTAAAAATGGTGCTGTTGCAACGATAGAGGGAACAACTAATGTATATCCACAAAATTTGGAAGAAACTCTATATGTTTTTGGTGAAAAAGGTACGGTAAAGATTGGGGGTAAGTCGACTAATAATATTGATGTGTGGAATTTTAAGGATGAATCAGAGTTAGATAGAAAAAACAAGAGTTTGGAAGAGGCAACAAGTAATGTTTATGGAAATGGACATACTAGTCTTTTTGCAGATATGATAGATGCAATAAATAATGATAGAAAGCCATATATTGATGCATATGCTGGAAGAAATGCATTAGAACTAGTATTAGCAATTTATAAGAGTCAAAAAACGGGAGATGTGGTGAAACTTCCGCTGGAAGATTTTTCAAGTATGGATATGATGGGAGAATTTTAAAATGGCAGATTTTTTTGTACATGAGAGTAGTTATATTGACAATTCTGTAGAGATTGGAGAAAATACAAAAATATGGCATTTTTGCCATATTCAGTCGGGAGCTAAGATTGGAAAAAACTGTTCTTTGGGACAAAATGTAAATATATCTAATAATGTAATAATTGGGAATGATGTCAAAATACAAAATAATGTATCAGTATATGAGGGTGTAGAAATTGAAGATGGTGTATTCTGTGGACCTTCTTGTGTATTTACAAATGATTTAACACCAAGAGCAAGATATCCCAAAGGTCATGAAAATTATAAACATACATTGATTAAGGAGGGGGCATCTATTGGTGCTAATGCTACAATTATCTGTGGGAATACTGTGGGAAGATATGCTATGATAGCAGCAGGCGCAGTGGTGACAAAAGATATACCAGACTATGCATTGGCAGTAGGCGTTCCGGCACAGGTGGTTGGAACTGTAGACAAGCAGGGAAATATAGTTTATGTATGATTTTTAAAATAATATAGAGGTTTATGAATAGATGCATAATATAAACTAAATTTATGTTATGTTTTGAAGAAAGTATTGCTGGATGTACAAAGGAGAGGAAATATGCAGTTGAATAAAATTGAGAAGATTAATTTGGAAGTCAAATTGGATATTCCAAACATACTGTTGATGATGTTTAGTATATGTGTTTTATTGAGTAATTTGACCCCAATTCCTGGATTGTTCGGCAATGCATTGATTGCAGGTTGTGGATGCCTGCTTTTTATATATACGATATTGTATAAAAAGGATGATAAAAGAATATGGTGGGCAGTTTTACTTGCTGTAATGCTATCTTTTTGCTTAATCCTATCATCAATGTATAATCATAATGCGAGTATAAAAGAAGTTTTATGGATATGGAGTTATATGGGGGCGGCTTTAGCATTAGTGTCATTTAAAATTGATAGTAGATGGATTTCAGTAATGTTTTATGTTTTAGCTGGTTACTTCTTCCTATGTATTATTATGCGTAGGAGTGTACATTATATTCTTTATTCTACAAGTAGAAATGGAATTTCATTACTCATGATTTTTATGACATTACTTTTGTATGTTTGTAGAAAGAGTAATCAAATGAAAATTGTGTATTTGCCTGCAACTTTTAACTTGATTATATCAGTTTGGGCTTTGGGGAGAGCAGGAATTTTTACTGCAGTGTTTTTCTGGTGTGGCATTGTTATATATGGGCTGGTAGTGGAAAAAGGGAAAAATTGTAAAGAACTTTTGGAAAATATCGGACTTCTAGTAATTGCTATGTTTTTGTTAGTGGGGGTATTTCCGACTAATGAAAGTTTGTATTTGGAGAAAAAGAATACAATTGAAATGGATAGTGCTTCTATTAATAAAAAAATAGAACAAAATATACCTGAAAATAAAAATGGCATGGTCCAACCCAAAAATGAAACATTTATTTCTCGATTTTCAGAATATGGACTAAAATCTGTTAGAATTAATATTTGGTCAGAATATCTGGAAAAAACTTTAGATTCTGGAAAAAATCTCTTTTTAGGTGTGGATTGCTCAACGGGAAAATATTTGGGTACTTATAAACAACCACATAATTCATATCTTGAATTACATGCTAAGTTTGGAATAATAGGTTTTATAATAGTAATGACATTATTGATAAAAACATTTTTTTTACTTTACAGAGAAAGAGAATGGTTATGGCTAATAATATTTATAACTTGTGCAATTAGAGCAATGTTGGACTGGGTAGCGTTTCCTGGAAGCATTGATGTAATATTTTGGTTTTTAATCTTAAAAAATATTTTGATGAAAAGAGAAAGTAAAAAACTGCATTTGAAGAAAGTATGAGGTATTAAAATGTCAGCATATTTTATATCAACAAATTTAATAAAGGTAAAAGAAGCAGCAAAAGAGCTGAGTGAATTGTATGGAAAAACAGCAGATATATATAATTGTGGAAAAATCAATATTGCAATTTCTGCTGCATATAAAAACGATTATATATTGCATAGTTTTGGAGAAAATAGGATATTTATAATTGGAACAATTTTTAACAAAGATGGATTTGGACAGGAGATTTTTACACGATTTACTTGTTATGAAAAGTTTATAACAGAACTAAAAAATACTGAGCAGAAATTTTTTGGACATTATGTTGTAATATGTATGGATGTAGAGAATCAGAGCGTTGAGGTTATCCCGGATAGAATGGGATTGATTAATACATATTATGCAAACGGAGACAAAGATGATTATTATATTTCTAATGATGTACTTCTAGTTAGTAAATATAGTGAAAATACTTTGCTATACAGGCAGGCGGTTTATGAATTTGTTTTGTTAGAAGCAAATGTGGGAGTGGAGACGATATTTGAAAATGTATTTCGCATAAAGCTAGGTAATGAACTTTTACTTACAAATGATATGATGCAAGAGAAAGAAGTATATAAATACTTTATTGAACAAATGGATAGGAAAACCTATTTAAAAAGAATTACAGAATATTTTTCATTTTTTAATAACTATAAAAAACGCATTGCATCAGATATATCAGCAGGATATGACACAAGATTGATTTTATCAATTGCAAATGAAATAGTAGACAAAATAAAAGGCTTCTCGGCAAAAAATGATTGCGATGGAGGAGTTGATGAAGAAATATCTAAAATCATTACGGACAGATTACATATTGATTGTTATTTTATGGAGTCTTATGATAATGTAGTAATAAATGAAAGAGACAAAAAGTTAGTTTTACATGGCTCATCAGCACTTAGAGATTCAAACAATTCAGGCAAGTGGGGTCATTTGTTTAGAGAACGTTATAAACATGCTGATTTGATATTGGGGGGATACGGTGGGGAGATTATGAGAGCAAAGTATAATCGTTATTCTGATATAAAAGATTTTATTGAACAGTACTATAAGGGGAATGAGGCTGAAAAGATATGCAAATTTGTTGGTTTTAAGGAGCATATACAACAGGAATTAGATGAATGTGTAATACCAGAGAATCTTACATCTGAAATGATTCAGAATTGGTATTACGCTGCTGTCCAAATGAGAATTTGGGGTTCTGGATATATTCAGATGTCAAATTTATATGGAGATGTAGTACATCCTTTTATGGATTGGTATTTAATGAATCCAATATTTGGTTTTGGTTTGGATGAAGTGAAGGACGCAAAATTACAACAGTATGTTATAGATTCGTTTGCACCAGAGTTAAAAGATGTGCCTATTAATTGCCATATGGGGGGAAAAGTGTCATTTAAGGAAAAATTAAAGCGGTTTATTCATTATCATAAAACAATAAGGAATGTAGCAACATTGACTTATTGCAGATTAAGAAATTACCGACAAAATAGTAGAAAAAATTTTAAACTTGATATATTGCCTCCATGTAATGAAAGTATAGATTGGGAGAGCCAACAACATAAGTTGGGAAAGGCAATTGCATCAAGAACGCAATCCATTGTTAGAGCGTATCAGTGCGTAAGAGATGAGTAATAGGACGGAGTAAATGGTATGACGTTGTTAAAGCAGAAAAACGCAGGTGCTTCTACAGCTAAAATTGCGTTGTGGTACATTATAAGTAATGTTTTTGGAAAAGGCCTGGCAGTAATTTCAACTCCAATCTTTACTAGAATTATGTCTAAAACTGAATATGGATTATTTAGTAATATTACTTCATGGGAGAGTGTATTAACAGTATTGGTAACATTGGACTTGATTTCATCTATTGCAAGAGCAAAGTATGATTTTGATGAAAAGATGGAAGAGTATCTTTCTTCTATTTTGGCGTTAAGTAATGTTGTTACACTGTTCACTTATTTTGCAGTAGAGTTAAAACCTGCGTTTTTTGTAAAGCTATTTGGTATGGATATATTTTATATCAGAGTTTTGTTTGTGTATCTTCTCTTTATGCCAGCGTTCAATTTTTTACAAATTAAACATCGTATTTATCAGAAATATAAATTCTGTGTTGTAGCATCAATGGGATCCGCTATAGTTCGAACTGGAGTTTCCATAGTGCTTGTGATGCTAATGGATAATAAGTTGATGGGAAGAACTATTGGGTATTTTCTACCGGTTTCATTATTAAATTTTGCATTTTGGATTTATATTATGTATAAAGGACGTAAAATTTCTTGGAATTGCATTAAATACGCTTGCAAGATATCTATTCCTCTTATTCCACATGATTTAGCCGGAATATTACTTGGAAGTGTAGATAAAATTATGATTACTAATTATTGTGGAAGTGAAGAAAATGCATTATATTCTGTTGCTTATACTATTAGTATGTTAGCGTATGTGGTACAGACATCTATGAATCAAGCGTGGACACCGTGGTTATTTGATAAATTTCATGAAAAAGATGAAAAAGAAATTCGAAAAAATAGTAATATATATATGGGGGTGTACGCAGTAATTATTTTAGGCGTTTTTCTGGTAGCACCTGAAGTGATATATGTACTGGGGGGAAAAGCGTATTATAGTGCAAAATATGCAATGCCACCAATTATATTAGGGTGTGCATACCAATTTTTTTATACATTTTATGTTAATATTGAGATATTTAAAAAGAGGACATTTACAATTTCGATAGGAACGGTAGCGGCAGCACTTTTAAATATTTTTTTGAATTGGCTTTTAATTCCAAAATTTGGATATCTGGCAGCAGCCTATACAACGATGATTGGTTATCTAGCGTTGTTAGGATTCCATTACTGGATAGTGAGAAGAACAGCAAAGGAATTTGATGGTGTCTACAATAAGAAATTTTTGGCACTTACTATAGTGGGACTTACCTTTGCGGGAATGGGAATGTTGGGATTATACAGAGTGTTGACTTTGCGTATTATATTTTTGGTGATATATGTAGTAGTATTAAGTGGTTTGATATTAAAAAATAGAAAGGTATTGTGGAAACTACTTCATTAAAGAATGAGTAAGAAATTTAAAGTATATAAAAAGAGGGCAGAGGTGTTATTATGCAATTTAGAGATTTAAGAAGACAGTATGAATATTTGAAAGATGAAATTGATAAAGAAATTTTGGATGTAATAAATTCAGCTTCGTTTATTTCAGGAAAGCAGGTTGAAAAATTAGAAAAGCAACTTGCAGAATTTGTTGGTGTGAATCATTGTATAACATGTGGAAATGGAACTGATGCGTTGAATTTAGCTCTAATGGCGTGGAATATAGGAGCAGGAGATGCGGTATTTGTACCAGATTTTACTTTTTTTGCATCAGGAGAAACTGTTGCATATAATGGAGCAATGCCTATTTTTGTTGATGTATGCGAGGATACCTATAATATAAATGTGGATAGTCTGCGGAAAGCAATAGAAAAGGTGATAGAGGAGGGACGTTTGGTTCCTAAAGTGATTGTGGCAGTGGATTTGTTTGGGCAACCAGCTGATCATATAGAATTAAGAAACATAGCTAATCAATATGGAATGAAAATATTAGAAGATGGAGCACAAGGATTTGGAGGAAGAATAGATAAACAGATGGCATGTAGTTTTGGAGATATTGCCACAACATCTTTTTTTCCAGCAAAACCGTTGGGATGTTATGGAGATGGTGGTGCGATTTTTACAGATAATGATGAATGGGCGCAAGTAATACGTTCATTAAGTGTACATGGAAAAGGAAATGGAAAATATGATAATATAAGAATTGGTGTAAATTCAAGATTAGATACTATTCAAGCTGCAATATTATTAACTAAGTTAGAGGCTTTCAAAAAATATGAGATGGACAAAGTTAATTTTGCTGCAGACTATTATTCAAAACAACTTGAGGACGTAGTAATTATTCCTAAAATAAGAAGTAATTATTATTCTAGTTGGGCACAATATACAATTCAATTACCAAATAAAAAAATCAGAGATGGGTTACAAGCAGTTTTAAAGCAGAATGAAATTCCATCGATGGTGTATTATTTAAAACCTATGCATAAACAGGAGGCTTTTAAGGGGGGAAAAATGCTTGCAGTAGATTGCCCTAGTACAGAGAGACTTTGTGAGACTGTATTGTCATTGCCAATTCATCCGTATATTACAATGGAGGAACAGAATAAAGTGATAATGCATATTAAAAAGTATCTTGAAACAGTGTAAGACGAAAAAGTGATTTTAGATTAATAGTATTTGCATTAGTGAAGAAAAGGCAGAATAAAATGAATGTGATAGAGATGTTTGAGGATGCAGAAAAGGAGTTTTGGACATTAAAAATTAAAGGAATAAATTATTGGCATATTGTACGTATGTCTGTTTTTGAATTGGTACAGGGAAAGGGAGAACATATAGGGCAAGCACATCCGGATCATAATTTGAAAATGTCATTTAAAGAAAAAGTAGGAGTGGGATTCCTGTTTTTAGTGAACTCTTTGTTTAGACATCCACTAGTAAGATTTAAAAAAAAGAAAAACTATTTTATTGTTTGTGTTCCGAGAAAGACTTTGTATAAAGGTAGATATATATGTACAACAATGGAACCTGTATTAGAAAGTTTAAAAGGAGAATATAATTATTTAGAAAGACCAAGTGATTTTAGACATAAAAAAGACATAGGGAGAAGATGTCTTGCCTATTCTGATTATATGGAAATTAAGCGTTTGATAAATTTGAAAAAAAAGACATATTTTTTAAATGAAGAAGAAAAAAACATAGTAAAAAGGCAGGTGGGTATTCTAAATAAGAAGTTGGGGACAACTTTAACTGAGGCAGAGGTTATAGATTGTGTTAATAGAAGTCTAACGGGCTATTTTACATATTATAATGAATATAAAAAAATATTGAGAAAGTATAGACCGAAATATATAGTGGAGACAACACATTATGAAACAGCAAAACTATCATTAAATGTAGCAGCACATGAAATGGGAATTAAAGTGTTTGAATTGCAACATGGGGTTATGAATATACAGTACAATATTCCCCAAAAAGATGATTTTATTCCTGATGAAGTGCTTACATTTGGAGAATATTGGAACCAGACAACGTGTTATCCGGGGAAAATGGTGGCGATAGGAAATCCCCATCTTGAGGAATGTGTTACTACAATGAAAACAATAAAGTATTTCCCAACTATTTTAATTCTTTCTCAAGGGCCAGTAGGAGAAGCATTGGTTAAATTAGCAATAGAATTAAAAAATTTAGTTAGAAAAAAAGGAATTCCTGCAAGAATTATTTATAAATTACATCCAAATGAATATATAAGTTGGAAAAAAATATATCCAGAATTAGTTGGTTCAGAAATAGAAGTGGTTGATAATAATGAAAAAGATCTGTATTACTATTTCTCAATATCCACGCATCAAATAGGGGTATTTAGCACAGCTATTTATGAAGGAATGGCATTTGGTGTGAAAACAATTATATATAAGGCATATCGGTATGAAACAATGAAAGACATTATTGAAGCTGGTTATGCTAAACTTGCTGATGATGGAAATTCTGTGCTAAATGAAATCATGAACAAGGAAGAACAAAAAGTCCCAACGGAGATGATATGGAAGTCTAATGCATTGAGTAACTTGAAGAAAGAACTGTTGGGGTAATATATCAAAATATTAGATTGGAAAGAGAGGAAGGACAATGGTCTTGGCAGTAATACCGGCTCGTGGCGGCTCAAAAGGAATACCACGGAAAAATGTCCGTTTGATGAATGGAAAACCACTTATTTATTATGCAATTCATAATGCAAAGAATTGTCCAAGCATTGATGATGTTGTAGTTTCATCTGATGATGAAGAGATTTTGAAAATAGCTTCTTCTTATGGTGTAGAGACCATGACCAGAGATAGTGAACTGGCAAAGGATGCCGTGACATTAGACCCGGTTATCTATGATGCAGTCTGCACTATGGAAAAGAAGAAAGGGATTCAGTATGATGTGGTAATTACCTTACAGGTAACATCACCGTTACTTTCTTCTGATACCTTGGACAAGGCGTTGGAAAGCTTTTTGGCTTCTTCCGATGATACTTATATCAGTGTGGTAAATAAGCCACATTTATCCTGGACGAAGAAGGATGGCTGCTATGTGCCGAATTATGAGAAACGTCTGAACCGTCAGCAGTTACCGCCGAACTATCTTGAGACAGGTGCATTTCTGATTACAAGAAGAGAATGTATGGAGGTAAACAGCCGTATTGGAAAGAAGGTTTCTGTCTATGAGATGCCGGAGCGTGAGGCGGTGGATATTGATGCAGCTTCCGACTGGGTATTGTGTGAGCATGAACTGAAAAAGAAACGGATTATTCTTCGGGCAGATGGATACAAAGAGCTTGGAATGGGACACATTTATCATTGTCTGACACTGGCATATAATCTGACCGGACAGGAGCTTCTCTTTGTAACAAAAGAGCAGCATGAGCCGGGACTGAAAAAACTGCAGGAAGCAAATATGCCGGTACATACCATTAAGAGTGATGAAGAATTCTTGGAATTCGTGCAGGAATGGAAGCCGGATGTAGTAGTAAATGACTGCCTGAATACCAAAGCAGATTATATCAAAGAATTAAAGAAATATGTAAAACGTGTCGTAACGATAGAAGACCTTGGTGAGGGAGCCGATTATGCGGATGCAGTGATTAATGCTCTGTATGAAGATCATACCAGAGGAGATAATTATTACTGGGGATCCAATTATGTATGTCTTCGGGATGAATTTTTCTGTGCCACACCATCTGTATTTCATGAACAGGTGCAGAATATAGTGGTTATCTTCGGTGGAACAGACCCTTCGAACTTTACGAAGAGAATCTATGAGATGGCAAAACGGATTCATAAGGATTATCCGGAGATTAAATTCCATTTTGCACTGGGTGTAGGATATGACCAGAAAGCAAATCAGATTGAAACAGACGAGGCAGCAGGCATCTATGTAGAACAGAATTTAAAACACATCAGCGACCTGTTTGGTAAGGCAGACCTGGCATTTACTTCTCAGGGCAGAACCGTCTATGAGCTTGCAACCATGGGCGTACCTGCAGTGGTTATGGCTCAGAATGAGCGTGAGATGAAGCACACCTTTGCACAGATGAACAATGGTTTCTTAAATCTTGGACTTGGAATCAATGTGGCAGATGAAACCATTGAGACAACCTTCCGCTGGCTGGTTGAGACACCGCAGATTCGAAAGGAAATGCAAAGCCTGATGATGCGTCATGATTTGAAGTCCGGTATTAAGCGGGTAATTGGATTGATTTTAGAGGATGAGGAGATATAATTTATGAGCAAAATTATCGAACGTGCTCTGGCACATAAAGTAGTACTGATTGCAGAAATTGGTGTAAATTATTATGACATTGCAAAGAAAATGAACATTTCCAATATGGAAGCTGCAAAGTTAATGATCAAAGAAGCAAAGGATGCTGGAATTCATGCGGTAAAATTCCAGACCTATAAAGCTGATACGCTGGCAGCAAAGGATTCTCCATCTTACTGGGATACCACGGAAGAGACAACAACATCCCAGCATGAGTTATTTCAGAAATTTGACCAGTTTGGTGAAAAAGAATATCAGGAGCTGAAGGATTACAGTGACGAAATTGGCATTGAATTTTTATCTACTGCATTTGACATCGAATCTGCAGATTATCTCGATAAGATGATGGATGTCTATAAAGTATCTTCATCCGATATGAACAACCTTCCGTTTGTGGAATATCAGGCAAAGAAAAATAAACCAATGCTCATTTCTGTAGGCGCAGCCAATGAGGATGAGATTGACCGCATGATAGCAACCGTCCGTAAGGTAAATAACCAGCCGCTTTGCATCCTGCATTGCGTACTGGAATATCCGACTCCATATGAGCATGCCAACTTAAATAAGATAGCAAGCCTGAAAGAAAAGTATAAGGATTTGATTATCGGATATTCAGACCATACGAAACCGGATGCCTGCGCAGATGTTATCAAAACAGCATACAATCTGGGCGCAGTAGTAATAGAGAAGCATTTTACACTGGACAAGACCTTAAAGGGAAATGATCATTATCATGCTATGGATCCGGAGGATGCAAGAAAGATTCTCTTCGGAATTGAATTTATTGATACCATTCGTGGCAAAGGCGATTTATGCTGCTTAGAGACAGAACAGACTGCCAGAAAGAATGCAAGACGTTCTCTGGTAACGACCTGCGAGATTGCCAAAGGAACCGTAATTACAAGAGAAATGCTGACCTTCAAGAGACCGGGAACCGGAATTTCTCCGGAGCGGATGGAAGAAATTATCGGACGCACGCTGAAGGTAGATGTGGCAGAAGATACGATTTTACAATGGAGTATGCTGGTAAACGACTAGAATTAGAAAGGGATAAATGGAGACGATATGAAAGTGGAAATAAATAGTAAAAAAAATGCCACAGCAGATATTGTTATTTATATGATTATGGCTATTGTAATCGCTGTAATCCTTATACCAATGATAATATTAAGAGAAAATTATTATTTTACAGTACATGATTATCTGGATTCTTGGCCATCTTTATTTAAAGTACTACGCAGAGGGGGTATTTTCTTTAATCCGGATGGACAAATGCCTATTTTAAATGGAATGTCGGCTTCTTATCTGTATTTTGATTTTGGAATATATCGTATATTAAATTTTTTCTTTGGCTTTATCTGGGGAGAAATCATTAATAAGGCACTGGCAATAGGAATTGGAATAGTAGCAATGTATCAGCTATTAGATTACATATTTCCCCAAAATCTGTCAAAGAATCAGAAAAAAATTCTAGCACTTGCATATGCAATAACACCAGTTTATCCATTGTGGAGTATTTCATTTGCAGTATTGCCGTTATTATTTAGAATATTTATTTTTTATTATAATAATCCACAAAAGTCAGTATCAAAAAAAATCATATTATTTTTGATGTTTGGCTTTTTTGTTTATTTTCCTTGTATTGGAATATTTGTAGTAATGTTATGGGGAGTCGGGATAATAGGAAATATTATTTTTTCTCGCAAGATAAATATAAATTTAATAATAAGCCTTTTCCTAATGGGGATTAGTTCTATTATATTTAACATAAATATTGTAATATATATGCTAAAAGGGATTGGTCTTAATAAATCGTTGCTTCAAAAAAATGTAGATAGAACTTTTACAGAAAGCTTAAAGTGGTTAGTATTGCGTATGAAGGCTGGAGGAGTAAGTGGACAATACCATGCAAATCCAGTAGTTAAAACAATAATAGTTCCGGTATGCGTAATAGGTGGATGTATCCTTTTTATATTATACTTTAGACATAAATATTGTGAAAAAAAAAGAATGTTACTAATTTGGAGAAATTCAATAATTGGTATTGCAATTTGTTCTTTTATTTATAGTTGTGATGAAAATGGATATATTGAGATAATAATAAAGAAGATTTTACCTATGTTAAAAGGTTTCAACTTTGGAAGAATATTATATTTTAATAATATATTATGGTATATTGCGTTTGCAGCTGTACTGGGGGCATTCTTTTCAGAAGGCAATAAAAGAATAGCGGCATATATAATAGTGCTGTTACAAGTTATTAATATACTACTGCAACGTGGATATTACCAGAACACTGCAGATAATACATTGTATTATAGTGAAGTGAAGCAGGATAGTCAGAGAGTAACTTATAAAGATTTTTTCGATGTGGATTATTTTGAAAAGTTAAAAGAAGAGATGAAATATAAAGATGAAGGGGTAATAAGTATAGGATATGAACCGGCGGTTGCAATGTATAATGGTTTTAATACACTTGATGGGTATATTTGTACTAATCCCTTGGATTATCATAATGAGTTTAGAAAAATAATTGCACCAGCATTAGAGGAAAGCGATGAATTAGCAAAAAAATATGATGGCTGGGGAGGAAGGATTTATGCATATATAGATGGGTATTCAGTTGAACCAGATAAAGAAAAAAATATAGAAGAAAAAGAATTGTTGATAAATACGGAAGCATTTGAAGAATTGGGTGGAAAGTATATTCTTTCCCGTTGCAAAATTTCAAATGCAGAAGAACTTAACTTAAAATTATATTTGGACATGGATTCAGAAGATAGTATTTATCATGTTTTTGTGTATACGATTGAAAAATAATAAAAGAACAGTAGGAAAAAACGATGAAACAGTATGATAGAATTATAATTGGTGCAGGAATCTATGGGTTGTATGCAGCTTTATATTGTGCACAAAAAGGAATGACGGTAGCAATACTTGAATATGACGATGAAGCTTTCGGTAGGGCAACTTATGTAAATCAAGCAAGAGTTCACATGGGATATCATTATCCACGTTCTCTTGCAACTGCTACAAAGTCAGCCGGGTATTTTAAACGGTTTGTGGATGATTTTGAATTTTGCATCAATAAGAAATTTGAACAGATTTATGCAACTTCAGCACAATATTCATGGACAAATGCAGAGGCTTTTCAAAAATTTTGTGATAATGCAGATATTAAATGTGAAGAAATTCCAGTTTCTAAGTATTTCAATAAAAATATGTGTGATGGAGCATTCCTTACAGAAGAATATACTTATGATGCAATGCAGCTAAAAAAGTTTTTTTTGGATGAATTGAAAAAATATTCGGCGTTAGTACAGATATATTACAATATAAATATTGTTTCAATAAGCAGGGAAAATGATTTTTATGTTATAAGAACTGAAACTGAAATATATCAGTCGGACTATGTGTTGAATGCAACATATGCATCAGTTAATCAAATTTTAAACTTATTAGAAGCACCACCTTTTAATATTAAGTATGAATTATGTGAAATTATATTGTGTAAAGTAAGCGAAAATTTGGAACATACAGGATTGACGGTTATGGATGGTCCATTCTTTTCAGTTATGCCTTATGGAAATACGGGGTATCATTCATTGACTTCAGTTACATTTACACCACATTATACTTCTAGGGAGGTATTACCATCATTTGATTGTCAAAGAAAGCCAGATTCAATGTGCGATGGAAATAATCAATTGGGAAACTGTAATTTATGTTCGGCAAGACCTCAAAGTGCATGGAATTACATGCATCAGTTGGCAAGGAAATATGTAAAGGATGCCTATAAAATTTATTATGAAAAATCTTTATTTTCAATGAAACCAATATTGAAATATTCAGAAGTAGATGATTCTAGACCAACGGTAATTCAGTATTTTTCACATAAACCAACATTCGTTAGTGTGTTGTCTGGAAAAATTAATACAGTTTATGATTTAGATGATATTTTGGAGGAAAAATAATGGAGCAGAATGTAAAAGAAAAAAATTTTGTCTCTGCAGTTATATATATAAGAAGTGGGGAGGAGGATACAGATAAAAACATTGAAAACTTGTTAAAGGTTATGAAAGAGCATTTTGAACATTATGAAATTATTTTTGTAAATGATGCATTTTCTGATGGGTGTGTTGATAAAATTAAAAAAATATTTGCAAAAGAAGAAAATAATGGGATTGCAGTAAGAATCATCAATATGAGCTATTATTATGGAAGAGAAATTGCTATGAGTGCAGGCGTAGACATGGCTATTGGTGATTATGTATTTGAATTTGACCGAATATCATCGATAGGTGATGATATAATTATGAAAGCTTATTATAAATGCATTCAGGGAACTGATGTCGTAAGCGTTACACCTAAGAAAGTAGCAGGCTTTATTACAAAACTGTATTACAAAATATATAATAGCTCAAGTAATATAAAAGAAAATTTTTTGAAAAGAGAACTTTTTTGCGTAGTATCACGACGTACAATTAATAGAGTAAAAGCAATGGCAAAAAATATTCCTTATAGAAAAGCAATGTATGCACAATGTGGGTTGCCAATAGAAACAATTACATATGAAGAGGAAGAGGAAAGACGTGAAAAATATACTAGACGTGAAAAAGAAGTAAGATATAGGCTGGCAAGTGATTCACTTATTTTGTTTACAAATGTTGTATCTAAAATTACTACTATGTTATGTGTGTTGTTTCTCTTGTTTTCATTAGGTGTGGGGATATATGTTTGTGTGATTTATTTTGGAAAAGTCAAACCGGTAGAAGGATGGAGTCCGATAATGGGCTTTTTGTCAGCAACTTTTTGTGGAATATTTTTTGTACTATCTATTATCATAAAATATTTAACTATGATATTACAGATGGTATTTTTGAAAGAACAATATATGGTAGAAAGTGTGGAAAAGATATAAATGATAAATGTTGTGTTTCCAGTATTAAATGAAGAATTAAGATTAGAAAAAGGAATTCAGACGGTAGTTCCATTTTTAAGCGAACATTGGATGGGAAACTTTCAGATTACAATTGTTGATAATGGTTCGACCGATAAGACAGAGCAATTATGTCAACAATTGTGCAAAAAATATAATGAAATAAAGTACTTGAGAATTGAAGAAAAGGGAGTTGGGGTAGCATTCAGATATGCAGTAGAACAGAATGAATGTGAGATTATAGGGTATACGGATATTGATTTATCTACAGAATTGGAAGCTTTTGTTCAAATGAAAAAAGCATTTGAAGAGGATCAAAATCTGGAAATAGTAAATGCATCCCGTTTTAATAAAAAATCTAATTTAGTTGGAAGAACAAAACTTAGAAATTTTATTTCTTATAGCTTAATTTTTATTTTAAAGAAGATGTTTGGAATGAAAGCATCGGATGCAATATGTGGTTTCAAATTTTTCAGAAAAGAATGTATAGAGGAGTTAATGAAAAAATCGAGTGATGAAAAAGGCTGGTTCTTATTAATAGAAATACTTTTGAGAGCAGAAAGAGATAATCGGAAGATACTGGAATTACCAATTACTTGGATATATGATGAAAATACAAAAGTTAAAATCATAAAAACGGTTAAAAGTTATATGAAACAGATGATTAAGTTAAAACGAGCATTCAGGAGAGAAGCAAATGAGTAAAAAAACAGCATTGGTTGGGTATACAGGATTTGTAGGAAGCAATTTGTGCAGGAGCGCATCATTTGATTTTTTAGCAAATTCAAAAAATGTTCAACAACTGTATGGAGTAAAGCCAGATGTATTAATTTATGCGGGGGTAACAGGCACAAAATGGTATGCTAATACGCATAAAGAGTATGATGAAGCAATTATTAGGGCAGCAGAAGAAAATATAGTAAAAATTGCGCCTAAAAAATTAGTATTGATTTCTACTGTGGATGTATATAGTTCCATTGATGATGTGACAGAAGAAACTCCAATAGAGGTTGCAAAATTACATACTTATGGTAAAAACAGATATATGCTTGAAAAGTGGACCGAAGAAAATATAGAAGACTATCACATTGTGCGCTTACCTGCAATATATGGAGAAAATTTAAAGAAAAATTTTATTTATGATTTGATTCATTTGGTGCCATATACATTGACAAAAGATAGAATGGACGCAATAATAACTAATTATTCAGATATATCATCTTATTATAGGCTTAATGTAGATAAAAACTTTGAGTTAATTCCATTGGAAAAGGGAGAGTATAGAAAATTAAGAGACATATTTGCAGAAATTCCGATGAATGCCTTAAGTTTTACTAATAGTGAGAGCAGCTATCAGTTTCTGAATTTAGCAACTGTTTGGAAATATATAGAAACGGTAATAAAAGAACAGATTAGAACTATTAATTTGGTTACAGAACCAATAGCTGCAGAGGAAGTATTTGAATATATTTATCATAATAAGTTTAGAAACGATACTGTAAATAGAATAAACTATAATTTAAAATCTATTTATGCAGATAGTATAGTAGGACACGGAAAACAGTATTATGGGGATAAAGATGCAGTATTATACGATTTGGGAAAATTTGTAAGACAGGAAATAGAAAAATTATAAAAAATTAGAATATAAATTTGTTATTAGTTATGGAAAATTATTTTGGAACATAGTGTATTATTCAGCTGGATGAAATGTTAGGATAAGCGGAAAGGAAATGTGATGGACAAAAGAAGCACGGAACTTGATATCGCAAAGGGAATCGGAATTATTATGGTAGTGTGGGCGCATGCATCAGCAGAACATTGATTTGTGCGATGTATTATATCTGTGGTTATCTCTATCAGAAGTATATCAGAGAACGGCTGTCCATGGTAGTGAAGAGTATGATTGCAATACTGTGGTTTACCGGATTCCTTGCAGAGGCATCCGTATTTGCCGGAAGCCTTGGCAGTAACCGGTATGACAACAAAATTTTATTTGCAATTGGTGGATTTGGTGGAATTGCATTCTGCCTGTGGGCATCAAAGTTTCTTGCAAGCCATCTTGGCGAAGGCAGAATTGTAAAACATGTGATATATTTAGGACAGAATTCTATTGACCTTGTGATATGGCAGTTTCTGGCATTTCGGATTGCTATTGTATTGCAGATTATATTCTTAAAAGCAAAATTATCTGCAATTACTGCATTTCCGACTTATGATACAGAAGGAATCTGGTGGCTTGTTTATGTAATCGCCGGAATCTATGGTTCCCTGCTGTGGAAATTTATTTTGGAGCATAATCCGTTATCTGGTTGGATGAAACGGCGCTATATTATCCGATAACTATAAAACAAAAGAGAAGAATGTTTTTGTAGAAAACAACGAATTACTGTATGCAGAAACTTAGAACAATAAGGCTGGTAAGAAGGGGAGAATAGAAAATTCTGAAATGCATAAACTACAACATAGTAACAATTTGACAGTTGCCGTATTTTTTTTACGGCAGCTATTGAAAAGGACTGAGAAGTAAGTTATTATGGATGTAATGAGAGAAAGCGAGGAATCTATGTTATTAGAATTTCACGTAAAGAATTTTAAAAATTTTAAAGATGAATTGATTTTAGATTTAAGCAGAACAAACAATTATGAATTCAGTGAAGAGGCTGTCCAGGATGGTGTTGTTAAGACCGCTTTGATTTACGGTGAGAATGCCAGCGGAAAGACAAATCTTGGTTATGCCATTTTTGACTTGATTCTTCATTTGACAGATAAGGAAAAAGCAAGTGAAGATTATTCTCCATATGCGAATTTAGAGCATCGAGGATATGTGGAATTTTATTACAAATTTCGGTTTGGTGAGCATATTCTTGAGTACAGTTACAGAAAAAGCCCAACAATGCTTCTTGTGAAAGAAGATGTAGAGATAGATGGAAAGAGAGTCATCTTTTTTGATTATAGAGCAAATAAGGGAGAAGTTCTGCTGAAAGGTGCAGAGAATCTTAATACAGATTTGGCAGAGAAAAACATTTCCTTTGTGAAATATATTGCCCGCAATACGGTTTTAGATGATAATGATGAGAATAATACGTTTGAAACTTTTGTTGATTTTGTTGAGCATATGCTGATGTTCAGTTCTTTGGCAAAGAATAGTTACCAGGGATTTACAGTAGGAAGTGAAAATATTGGAGAAGGAATTATTGAGAGAGGCTATGTGAAAGAATTTCAGGAATTCCTAGCATCAGTGGGAATTAAATATGAATTGGTGGCAAAAGAGATTGATGGAAGCAAGCGGTTATTCTGTCGGTTTGGAAAAAGGGATGTAAGCTTCTTTCGGATTGCATCAAGAGGAACCAGTTCACTGGCATTGTTCTACTATTGGCTGATTCAGATGAAAGAAGCATCCTTTGTATTTATTGATGAGTTTGATGCATTTTATCATGATACATTAGCAGAGCAGGTAGTGCGGGAGTTGTTGGCAATGGAACATACTCAGGCATTATTTACAACACATAATACTGCAATTATGACGAATGATTTGTTAAGACCGGACTGCTATATGCAGATTGTCGATGGACAGATTCGTTCTTTTGCAGATTCAACGGAGAAGGAGTTACGCAAGGCACATAATCTGAGAAAGATGTACCAGGCGGGGGCGTTTGATGGAAAATAATTGTATTGCAGTTATCTATGAGGGGAATAAGACAGAACGGATATTGATTGAGAATTTGAAGAAGATTTTCTTTTTAAACAGAGCCAATATTGTTTTTGTTGGATTTCCTGCAGGTCAGAATATTTATATGCTGTGGAAACAAATCCAGAAAGATGAGTACGAAACAGATTTAATAGAGCTGATTCGTGAATATAATAAGGATGCAGCAGAAAAACTAAAGGGATATAGCCGGGATAATTTCTCGGAGATATATCTCTTTTTCGACTATGATGGACATAATTGTAATTTGAGTGCAACAGATCCGGATGGAACTGCTGTACTGGGGGAGATGTTAGAGACCTTTGATAACGAGACAGAATTAGGAAAGTTGTATATCAATTATCCGATGGTAGAAGCAATACGGGATAATAAAAAAGAAGACTGCTGTTACAGAAGGTGCAGCGTATCTTTGGAAGAAGCAGGAAAATATAAGAATATAGTTTCTGATATGAAAGAGTTTCAGGATTTTCGGAAGTATACATATGAAGACTGGCAGTATCTGTGCCAGCAGGCAATAAAGAAAGCAAACTGTATTGTTCAGGGAAAATATGAAACTGCATCTTATAAGGAATTGTTTCAATATTTGTCACAGCAGGATATTTATCAGAGTCAGCAGAAAAATTTTGTAAGAAAAGGGGAAATAGCAATTTTAAGTTCGGTTCCGTTATTTTTGCTGGAATACTTTCCGGGAACCTTTTATGAAAAGATATTAGAGCAAGCATTGTGTTGAAAAAAGTCATCAAAACAAGTAACATGAGATTATATAAATGTGTAAACAAATAAAAAATTAAGGAGGGCACCAATGAAGAAAAAAGTAGGAAACAGATTAATTGCCTTGTTACTGGCATTATTTATGGCAGTAACCATGATGCCGGATATGGCGGTTGGGGCAGAAGAAACAGACAATGGGGTGGCTGATGAAGCACAGAAGTGTGGTTATGAACAGCCAAAGGCCATCAATGTCGGAGAACTTGATGAGGATGAAGCAGAAGATTTACCAATAGTCAGGGCACAGTATAATGCAGCAGATGCATCTTACTGGGCAGTATATGGCTCCGACTATTATTATAGTAAGATGTCTGGTGCAGAGAAGCAGTTCTATCAGGCACTTTATGATGTGAATATGTCATTCCTTACAGGAAATAAGAGCGCCGGCTATAAGACCTTTGATTCTACGAGACATTATCATTCGGGCTTTGTTTCAATCGGCAGTCTGGATTTGGATACTGCACTGGAAGTAGCAAAAATTCTCCAGATGTCCAATCCGCAGTTCTATTTTGTAAATGATGAGATGCTTTATGGGGTGAATTCAGATGGTAAATATCAACTGGCATTAGGCGTTTACAATACCTGTTCAAATGGAAGTGCAAGAGCGGATAAGACGAATGGAATTAAAAACAAGCTGGATTCATGGGTAGCATCGATTAAGAGCAAAGCGACAATTCTTGATATGGAGCAGGAAGCACATGACATTATTATGCGGAATTGCTGGTACTCTGAGGAGGGAAACTATCATCAGAGCAGTGCCGGAGTTTTATTAGAAGGTAAAGCAGTATGTGCCGGTTATGCGGAAACCTTTGAAATGCTTTGCAATGCAGTTGGTATTCAGACGGTATGTGTTACCAGCAGCAGTCATGAGTGGAACAAAGTAAAATTGTATGGCAGATGGTATGCAGTGGATTGTACCTGGGATGACGATAAAGATGATAAAACGGGAACCGTCTATGGTTATATGTATTTTAATGTGTCAGATAATTACAGTGATGAATATGGCAAGTGGTCGCATACAGCAGAAAGCTGGTGGAGCAGCTATAGTGTTCCGGTCTGTGAGAATGACAAAGTAATTACAGATAGAGACTATAACTATCAGGGAGTGGATTATTCGTCAGTATTTGATGTGGATTATTATTTGAAAACCTACCCGGATATTAAAGCAGCTTTCGGTGCGGATGAGAATCAGGCATTTATGCATTTTATTAACAGCGGAATGGCAGAAGGACGTCAGGGAAAATCAAGTTTTAATGTAATCTCTTATAAGAACAGATATAAGGATTTAAGGATGACATATGGCAATAATTTACGCTCTTATTATTTACATTACATATCAAATGGTAAAGCAGAAGGGCGTAAGGCGACAGGTGATGTGACGATTACGGATGGTGTCTCCGTATATAATGGAGTAGACTATTCCGCAGTATATAATTACAGCTATTATATTAAGAAGTATCCAGATATTGCAAAGGCGTTTCCAAATGATGATATCAGTACGCTGGCTCATTTTGTGACATGCGGCATGAATGAAAAACGTCAGGGAAATATGAACTTTGATGTGAATTCTTATTACAATCAATATGCTGATTTACGGAGCGCGTTTGGTACAAACTGGAGAGCTTATTATCTTCATTATATACAGAATGGCAAGGCAGAGGGTCGGAAAGGAACCGGAACTAAAACTATGCAGGGAACTACTGTATACAATGGAGTAGATTATTCTGCAGTTTATAATATGAGTGATTATCTGAACAAGAATACAGATGTGAAGAAAGCTGTTGGTGGGGATGACCTTGCTGCGATTGCTCATTTTGTGAATTATGGAATGAAAGAAGGCCGTCAGGCAAGCAGTAAATTTGATGTGAATTCTTATCGTATGCGCTATAAAGATTTGAGAAGTGCATTTGGCTATGATTTGGCAGGTTATTATTACCATTATATGAGTTCTGGTAAAGCAGAGGGTCGTCAGGCAACCGGAAAAGTAACAGATATTGACGGGGTTACAGTATATAATGGAGTGGATTATTCTGCAGTTTATAATTTTAATTATTATGTGAACGAAAATCCGGATATCAAGGCAGCATTTGGAAATGATGATCTGGCTGTATTGTCGCATTTCGTGAATTATGGAATGAAGGAAGGCCGCCGTGGTTGTGAAGCATTTAATGTGTTGATCTACCGTGAGAAAAATGGAGACTTAAAAGCCGCATTTGGCGATGATTTGAAACAGTATTATATCCATTATATGAACTATGGTAAAAAGGAAGGAAGAAAAGCTGCATAGATTGGAATGCAGATAAGAAAGGCTGTTGCATAGGCAGATGAAATTCGGCGGTGCAGCAGCTTTTTCCATTTTGTGACAAAATTCTTAAGATTTTCATAATGACAAGTAGTAATTCTTTAAAGTAGATTCATATCGTGTTACAATACAAACAGTTGTGCAAATAGAAAAATATGGAGAAAATACTTATGAGAAAAACATGGAGACGACAGCTTGCATTAGGGCTGGCAGTGGTGACAATATGGACGGGTGGAAATGCAGAACATTTCTATGCGGGGCAGAAAGATTGTGAGACTACGGCAATCAGTACAGAGAGGCTGGCAGATACAGAACAGAAAATCAATCTGGATAAAGTTAATTATCAGGTGAAGAAAAGTGCGTATGCACCTGTTTTTGATGCATCCTATTATGCAAAGAATAATAAGGATTTAAAAATAGCATTTGGAAATGATGAAAATGCACTTTTTCAACATTTCCTAAATTACGGAATGTCAGAAGGCCGTCAGGCAAGTGCGGAATTTAATGTGAAGTCTTATCGGAATGCTTATGCAGATTTACGACAGGCATTTGGAAATGATTTAAAGAGTTATTATCTGCATTATATGAATTATGGTAAGAGAGAAGGCAGAAAGGCAGCCGGTGTTACAATCTTGCAGAATCCGGTTACAGTATATAATGGCGTAAATTATTCATCTGTATATAATTACAATTACTATATCAGCAGGAATCCGGATGTCGCAAGGGCATTTCCAGATGATGACATCAGTACTCTGGCACATTTTGTGAATTATGGAATGACAGAGGGACGCCGGGGAGTACAGAATTTTGATGTAGCATCATACCGGAATGCGTATGCAGATTTGAGACAGGCATTTGGAAATGATTGGAAAAGCTATTATCTGCATTATATGAATTGTGGTAAGAGGGAAGGAAGAAAGGCAACCGGTGTCACTTCATTGCAGAATCCGGTTACAACATATAATGGGAAAGATTATGCAGCCGTATATAACTATGATTATTATATTTCAAAATACAGTGATTTAAAGAAAGCATTTGCAGGAGATGACAGCGCAGCAATCCGCCATTTCGTGGAATGCGGAATGGCAGAGGGCAGACAGGCAAGCACAGATTTTGTATTAGGCGTGTATAAGAGCAATTACAGTGATTTAAGAGCTGCATTTGGCAATGATAATAAGAGCTATTATCTTCATTACATAGATTGTGGTAAAAAGGAAGGCAGAAATGCAGTAACAAAGATTGGTACACCGACGAAGCCAGAACCAAATCCGGAGCCGGAAGAGCCGGCAACAACGGAGGATAAGATTAAAGCAAAGGTTGCAAAAATCAGTAACGATTATGGCGTGACAGTCCTGACTGGAGATTCGGCAGGCTTCTATTGGACGGATACTTATTGTTCCGGAGAGACAGACCCGGAGACAACGCTTACATGGATTACAATGGTGGATGAACAGATGGCAAGGTATCCGAAAGGTTTTTTTACAGACATGCAGGATATTACTACAGTAACCATAAAGCTGGTACATAATTTGGATGCCGGTGGAGGTTCTTTTGCAGGAGTGACAAGCAGGGAGTATGGAGATCAGATGTTTATTGCACTAAATACATCCCAGTCCTTTTTATTGTCTGATAGAACCTTTAATCATGAAATGATGCATCTGATTGAATATTATATAGAGGCAAAATCATGGAATGCTTCCACACAGCAGTATGAATCACCATTAAAAGCAACGGAAGCAATCAAACCGGATGCAGAAGTGAATAGTACAAATAGTGATTATACCACATCGGACTATAACAGAGGATGTGAAGAACAATATTATATTTCTGCTTATGCCAAGACCAATGGAAGGGAAGACCGGGCAGAAACATTCACAGATTATATGTTCCGTGCCTATAAGAAGGACTATATGATAAGGGCAGACTATCCTATCCCAAAGAAACAGCAGATTATTGCCGACTGTATCAGACAGTATTTCCCATCAGCAGCAAGCCAGCCGGCAGGCAGTCTTTCCTGGGAAAAGTGGTTGCCATAATCAGATAAAGTGTTAAAATAGATAGTTAGTAAAAAGAAACAAGTAGTAAAGTAGCAAAGGAGCAAAGACAAAATGAAAAAGAAATGGAGCAGAAAAGCAGCCCTTTTGCTGGCAGCAGTAACAATTCTTACCAGCCTGCCTACAGAATATTTGTATGCAGCACAAACGCAGGAAACACAGGATACTGTAACGCCAGAAGAGCAGAGCAATGAGGAAACAGTAGTAGACACAGCCCTTACCGGACAGGAGAGTGTTACAGACACTGAACAGGAAACGACAGAGACAGTAGAAGGAACAACCGCTACAGAAGAAACGACTGATGGAACAGAAACTGCCGGAAAGTCAGAAATAGAAACACAGAGTGCGGACGCACAAGATGCAGTGACAGCAGATGTATTGGCAGCAGAAGATTTACTGAATTATCTGGTATTAGATAATGCGTACATAGCAGTTGGCGGTACACAGAATGTAGTTGCCAATATTGGAAATGAAGATTTAGCTATTAGCGGTGGCAGATTACTGTATCATAGAGTATCTGATGGAGCAGCTTATGAGATGGCTGCTACAGAGACAGATGGAAACGGTCTCAGATTTTCAGAGACTTTTGCAGATGAGAGCCGTACCGGTGAATATGCACTGGATGCTATCATTTATGAGAAAGATGGTCAGGAATATCAGATTTGTTTATCTGATGCAGGAATGGATGTTAGGTTTGGTGTCAATACAGAAGTAGAGACCAATCCGGATGCAGAAGTAGTAGATGAAGCGACCACAGATGTAGATATGGATGTAGTAAGCTTTGATGAAAATGGCAATCAGACATCAGAAGATTCGATTGCAGATGCCATTACAACCCAGAAAGCAGAAACGGCAGAATCCGGAATAAGCACAGCACGTTATAATGGAAATGTGGTTGTTGTCTTAGACCCGGGGCACGATGGAACCCATGGCGGAAGTTCTGCAAATGGATTCGTGGAAGCACAGCTGAATCTGAAAATTGCACAGTATTGTAAAGCGGAACTGGAAGAATACTATGGTGTGACTGTATATATGACGAGAGATTCTGCCTCCTGCCCGAATGGTGGGGGAAATAATAAATCCTGCCTCCAGCGGAGAGCTGATATAGCAAGAGATATGGGAGCAAATCTTTTTGTCTCTCTACATAATAATTATTCCAGTGCATCCAGTGCATCCGGTGCAGAAATCTGGTATCCAAACCAGAATTATAACCCATGGACCAGTCAGGTAGGTGGCTCGGCTGCATCTAAGATTTTAGAGCAGTTGACCAGTCTTGGCTTACATAATAGAGGGACACAGATAAGAAATGCAAATGAGGATAAATATCCGGATGGTTCAGCAGCAGATTATTATGCAGTAATCAGACACTGTAAGGAATATGGTATCCCTGGAATTATTGTAGAGCATGCTTTTATGTCTAATTCTTCAGATGCTGCTAACTTCCTTTCCAATGATGAAGGATTAAAAAAACTTGGTGTGGCAGACGCAACCGGAATTGCACAGTATTATGGCTTAAAGAAGGAGACACCGGCAGATTATTCAGCCGTATTTGATGCTGCATATTATGCAGACCGCTATCCTGATTTAAAGGCAGCATATGGCGGTGATGAAAGTGCGCTATTGCAGCATTTTATACAGTATGGTATGGCAGAAGGACGCCAGGGAAGTTCCCAGTTTGATGTATATTCATATAAGAATCTGTACCCTGATCTGAGGGCAGCATTTGGAAATAATTTAAAGAGTTATTATATGCACTATATTAGTAGTGGAAAGGCAGAAGGAAGAAAAGCTACAGGTGTAAATACATTACAAAATCCGATAACGACGTACAATGGAATAGATTATTCAGCCGTATATGATTATAATTATTATCTGAAAAAGTATAGTGATTTGGCGAAGATATATACGAATGATGATATAGGCTTACTTGCTCATTTTGTGAATTGTGGAATGGGTGAAGGACGCCAGGCAAAAGATAGCTTTGATGTTTCCTCTTATCGAAATCAATACCAGGATTTGAGAATAGCATTTGGAAATAATTTAAAAAGCTATTATATGCACTATATTAGTAATGGTAAAGCAGAAGGAAGAAAGGCAACCGGAGTAAGTAAATTGCAGAATCCGGTTACGGTATATCAGGGAGTAGATTACTCTGCGGTATATAATTACAGCTACTATTTGAAAAAATACAAGGATTTGGCGAAAATATATACCAATGATGATGTAGGACTTTTGGCACATTTCGTAGTCAGTGGTATGACAGAAGGCCGTCAGGGTAAAGACAGCTTTGATGTAATCTCTTACCGGAATCAGTATCAGGATTTAAGACTGGCATTTGGCAAAGATTTAAGAAGCTATTATGTTCATTATATGAATAGTGGCAAAAAAGAAGGACGAATCGCAACCGGTGTAAAAACATTGCAGAATCCGGTAACAACCTACAATGGAACAAATTATTCAGCAGTATATGATTACAGCTATTACAACAGCAAATACAGTGATTTGAAATCTGCTTTCAAGGGAGATGACATTGACCTTTTAGCACATTTTGTAAATAATGGAATGTCAGAAGGACGTCAGGCAAGCAAGAAGTTTAACGTTCAGGTATATAAGAATAATTATACGGATTTGCAGCAGGCATTTGGCAATGATTTGAAACTGTATTATATGCATTATATTCAGAATGGTAAGGCAGAGGGCAGAATTGCAGAATCACAGATATATCATTCTGTAATAACAAAGTCAACTACAACTGTAAATCAGATGGTAAATTACTATAATGCAAAGGCTTCTTATCCAGCCTATTATGCAGCGACAGATGCACCGGATATAAGAACTTTCTGTCAGATTTATTATGATGAAGCAACGAAAGAGGGCGTTGACCCGGCTCTGGCATTTACACAGTCAATGAAGGAGACCGGTTTCTTAAAATTTACCGGACAGGTAAAAATTGAACAGTTTAATTTCGCAGGAATGGGTGTAACAGATGCAAGTACCAACGGGGATTCCTATCAGAATGTGAGAGAGGGAATCCGGGCACATGTGCAACATCTGAAAGCGTATGCAGTAAAGAATCCAGCTTTTGCAAATCCAGTTGTAGATAAACGTTACAGTTCCTGGTTTGCAGCAAACCGCTCTGGTACAGCTCCATACATCGAATGGCTTGGTATATCAGAAAATCCATCTGGATTTGGCTGGGCTACAGAAAAAGGATATGGTTATAGTATTTTAAATGATTATATGAATCAGTTATACAAGTATTAAAAGAATAGAAAAGGCATAGAAGCCGGGTGGTCATTATTTGACCATCCGGCTTATTTTTGGTACAATATAGAAAGCTATGATTTCTTTTAAGAACGGAGGCAGCTATGGCAGAACGTGACTTTGTTGCAGAATGTATCAGACTGCATGTACAGGATAAAAAACAATTGATAATTCGTGGATTTTTTCCGGAGGATAATCCGGAGAAAAGAACACTGAAAGTATATGTGAATCAGAAAGAAATGCCGATTTCCATTGTATGCACAGAGGGACCGGAGGTGCGGAGAAGATATCTTCACTATCGGATGAATGTGGGACAGGAAATTACCGCAAGCCTGCAGCTGCCGGAAGAAGCTGTGACTGACTTCAAGGTATGCAGCTGTCTTGGCACGGAAGAAACGGAAGTTTTTCATGCTAACAGAAAGCAGTTTGAAAAGCTGGTTCATCATCTGGACAGCAATCTTGAAATGGAACGTTTTGAGGAGAATCAGTTTATTCTGACCGGCTGGAGTGCTGCCGGAGAAGAGACGGCATGCAAGGTTATTGTAGATGGAACAGAAGTCTCTACAGAGGTTCACTGGAAATACCGGAAGGATGTAGTAGATGTAATCCCGGAGCTTTCTTCCGATGCAAAATGCGGCTTTGAGGTATATGTGCCGGATAAGGGTGGCAGCAAGCTGACTTTGGAATTAAGTGCCGATGGAAGAGAAAGCACTTATGTTGCAGCATTAGATAAAATAAGACACGGAGAAAACGGTCAGGATACCGCGAATATTTTTCAGAAGACTTTGCGCTACTGGAAGAATTATGGACTGAAAAATACTATAAAGAAGGTCTGCCAGAAGTTAAGTGGTCAGAGAGATTATGGAAATTACGAGGATTTTCTGAAAAAATATGGTGTGAAGGAAGAAGAACTGGCTCGACAGAGACAGGAAGTATTTGAAAATGGTCCAAGTTTCTCCATTGCAGTTCCGCTGTACCAGACAAAAGAAAAATATCTGCGGGAAATGATAGAATCGGTACAGGCACAGACTTATGCGAATTGGGAGCTTTGCCTTGCAGATGGAAGTGGCAGAGAGCACAGTCTTCAGCCTGTTGTCGGGGAATATATTGCAAAAGATAAGCGGATTAAATATTGCCTTTTAGACAGCAACGAGGGAATTGCCGGCAATACCAATGAAGCATTGAAAATGGCAGACGGTGATTTTGTTGTGCTGACAGACCATGATGATTTACTTTCTCCGGAAGCACTGTATCAGTGTGCAAAAGCGGTACAGAAGGAGCCACAGACAGATGTGATTTATTCGGACGAAGATAAAGTGGATATGAGTGGAAAGAAGTTTTTTGAGCCACATTTTAAATCCGATTATAATATTGATTTGTTGTGTACCATGAATTATATCTGTCATCTCTTTGTTGCTCGCAAAGATGTGATGGAACAGGCTGGGCTATTTGAAAGCTGTTATGATGGTGCACAGGATCATGATTTTATTTTACGCTGCACCGAGAAGGCAGAGCATATCGTGCATATTCCGAAGGTGCTGTATCATTGGCGGTGTCATGCACAGTCAACCTCCGAGAATCCGGAAAGCAAGTTATATGCCTTTGAGAATGGGTGCAAAGCGGTAAAAGCACATTATGACAGAACCGGAATTCCGGCAGAAGTGGAGCAGGGACCCTTCTATGGGATGTATCGTACCCATTATCTCTGGAAGGAGCAGCCGTTAGTATCTATTTTGATTCCAAATAAGGATCATGTTGCGGATTTAAAAAAATGTATGGATTCCATAGAAGAAAAATCCACATACCGGAATTTTGAATTTATCATTGTAGAGAATAACAGTACAGAAGAAGAGACCTTCGCTTATTATAAAGAGATTGAGAAAAGGGATAATGTCAGGGTCTTATATTACAAGGAAGATTTCAATTATTCAAGAATCAATAATTTTGGTGCAAAAGAGGCGAATGGGGAATATGTCCTGCTTCTGAATAATGATACAGAAATGATTGAGCCGGACAGTATCAAAGAAATGCTGGATGTATGCATGCGTCCGGACGTGGGAATTGTGGGAGCAAAGTTAATATTTGAAGATAATACCATCCAGCATGCCGGAGTCATCATTGGATTTGGCGGTGTTGCAGGACATGCCTTTATCGGACAGGACAGAGATGATAATGGATATTTTTCAAGAATTATAAGCGTTCAGGATTTGTCAGCAGTAACGGCAGCCTGTCTGATGGTAAGGCGAAGTGTATTTGATGAGGTAGAGGGCTTAAATGAAGAATTTAAGGTAGCCTTTAATGATATTGATTTTTGCCTGAAGGTAAGAAAAGCGGGCTATCTTGTAGTATATAATCCATATGCACAGTTTTATCATTATGAATCAAAGTCCAGAGGGCAGGAGGATTCCGCTGATAAGGTGGCGAGATTCCAGCAGGAGATAGGTTTATTTGGAGAACGATGGGGAGAACTTTTAGAACATGGAGATCCGTACTATAATCCAAATTTAACACTGGATAAAGCAGACTTTTCATTAAAGGAATAATAAAATGATAAAATAAAAGATAGTAGATACAATGAAACATAATGGAGGTTTGGAAATGATTAATTTCAACGAACCACCTTATATGGAAAAAAGCATGGACTATATCCGTAAGGCGGTAGAAAATAAGAAAATATGTGGGGATGGGGAATATACCAAGAAGTGCAATGCCTGGTTAGAAGAACATACAGGAACAAAAAAGGCATTGCTGACAACATCCTGTACCCATGCAACAGAGCTTGCGGCAATTCTGTCAGAAATCAAGCCGGGAGACGAAGTAATTATGCCGGCTTATACCTTTGTATCAACAGCAGATGCTTTTGTGTTGAGAGGGGCAAAGGTGGTATTTGTAGATATCCGGCCGGATACCATGAATATTGATGAAAAACTGATTGAACATGCAATTACGGATAAGACAAGAGCAATTGTTCCGGTACATTATGCCGGGGTATCCTGCGAAATGGATACTATTCTTGCAATTGCAAAGAAATATAATCTTCTGGTGATTGAGGATGCGGCCCAGGGTGTGATGGCTTCTTATAAGGGGAAAGCACTTGGAACCATGGGAGATTACGGATGCTACAGTTTCCATGAGACAAAGAATTACAGTATGGGAGAAGGCGGAGCACTTTTAATCCGGGATGAGAAAAATGTGGAAAATGCAGAGATTGTCCGGGAGAAGGGAACTAACCGCAGCAAATTCTTCCGGGGACAGATTGATAAGTATACCTGGGTAGAAGCAGGTTCTTCTTATCTGCCAAGTGAATTGAATGCAGCATATCTTTATGCACAGCTTGAAGCAGCGGATAAGATTAATGAAAAACGTCGGTCTATCTGGAACCGCTATTGGGATGGATTGGAAAAATTATCTGATGAGGGTAAAATTATCCGCCCAACGATACCGGAGGGCTGCGTACATAATGCACATATGTTTTATCTGAAAGCAAGGGATTTAGAGGAAAGAACAGCTTTAATCAGTTATTTAAAGGAACAGGGGGTACAGGCAGTATTTCATTATATTCCATTACATACAGCACCGGCAGGTCGGCGCTATGGTATGTTTGCAGGAGAAGACCGTTATACAACGAGGGAAAGCGAGAGGCTGGTCCGCCTGCCGTTATATTATAATCTGTCATTGGAACAGGCAGACTATGTGATAGATAAGGTTAATGCATTTTACAAAGAGAGATAAATGAAAATACAGGAAAGAGGACAGAGGGCAGAGTAAATGGTTATTGTTATTGGGGCAACAGGATTTATTGGAATGTATACCGTAGACCGCTTCTTGGAAGAAGGTTATGAGGTGCTGGCAACTGGAAGAAATGCAATCATGAAGCAGGAACTGGAAGCAAAAGGCGTTACCTGTGTGTCATTGGATATTTCGAAAAAAGAAGATTTTGATAAATTACCGACAGAAGGTGTAGAGGGTGTCATTTTACTGGCAGGTCTGCTTCCGGCAAATGCACCGGTGGATATCAGTGCAGATGAGAATGCCGCAGACTATATCCGCATTAATGTGGAAGGAACCGTTAATGTATTAGAGTATTGCCGGAAGAATGGCATTAAGAAAGTGATTTCCACCAGCAGCTATGCAGATGTAAGAAATGCATGGAAAAAAGGCGTTGCCTTAAAAGAGACAGAGCCGAGAGATTTTATGTATACCGGAGACCATGCGGTATATGTGATTTCCAAAAATGCAGCCAATGATGTGATGGAATATTATAATGAGCAGCATGGCATGCAGTGTGCATCTTTCCGCCTGCCACCGGTATACGGAGTAGGACCTCATTCTGAGATTTATGTGAATGGTAAATATTATAAGACCGGAATCCAGACCTTTATTGAGAATGCAGAAGCCGGAAAAGACATTGAAATCTGGGGTGACCCACAGATTTCCAGAGACATTATTTATGTAAAGGATGTTGCAAGAGCATTTGTGCTGGCATTACGCAGTGATAAGACCTATGGTCTTTATAATATGACATCCGGTACAGAACTAACTTTAGAGGAGCAGGTGCAGACCGTTATTGACGTATTTGGACCGGGTAAGGGATCTAAGATTGTCTATCGCCCGGATAAGCCAAATAATACACCATCCTTTTTGTTTGACATAACAAAGGCGAAGGAAGATTTCGGTTTCGTGCCGGAGTATCTTTCTTATCGTGCAATAATGGAAGATTATAAAAAAGAATTAGAAAGCGGAAGATGGGATAAGTTTATCGCAAGCCGCCGCAAGGAAAGTTAAGTGCCGGGAGGATGGCAATATGAAGAAAATTGTAATTATAGGAGCGAATTCTTTTCAGAATCCGCTCATTTTAAAGGCGAAAGAGATGGGATATGAGACACATGTATTTGCATGGAAAGATGGCTCTATCGGAGAACGGACAGCAGATTATTTTTATCCCATCAGCATTGTGGAAAAGGAAGCAATCTTAGAAGAATGCCGGAGGATTCAGCCGGATGCAGTTGCAACAATAGCATCTGATCTTGCCAATATTACCGTGCAGTATCTGGCAGAGCAGCTTGGATTACCACATAATTCTGACAACTGTATCTATATATCTACCAATAAATTTGCCATGCGGGAAGCTTTTTCGAAGCATGGTGTGCCTACACCGGGCTTTGTCAGTGTATGCGAAGGGGATGATTATGCGGCGGCTGTAGCAGATATGCAGTTTCCAATGATTGTAAAACCGACCGACCGTTCCGGAAGCCGCGGTATTATGAGGGTGGAGAGCCTTGAGGAGATTGCTCCGGCAGTGGAAGAGGCAGTGCGTAATTCCTTTGAAAAGAAGGCAATTATTGAAGAATATATCGAAGGCAATGAATATAGCTGTGAATGTATTTCTTATCAGGGCAGACATCATGTGCTGGCGGTGACAAAGAAATATACCACAGGATATCCTCATTTTATTGAGACCGGACATATGGAGCCACCGGAGCTTTCTGAAATCGAAATGAACCGGGTGAAGGAATTTATTCCGAAGGCACTTACTGCTCTTGAGATTGAAAATGGTGCTTCCCATTCGGAATTTAAACTGGATGCCGATGGCAATGTAAGAATCATTGAAATCGGTTCCCGTATGGGTGGCGACTGTATTGGCTCCCATCTGGTATATTTATCTTCCGGATATGACTTTGTCCGCATGGTAATTGAGACTGCTTTGGGACAGGAACCGGAACTGACACCGGAACATGAGCCGATGTGTGCGGGAATCCGCTTTGTGTTTACAAAGAAGGATCTGGATGTTTTGGAAGAGATTAAGAGCAAAAGTCCGGAACTGCTTCAGATGGTAAGTGAAATGGAACCGGTAGGGGAACATCAGGTAGTAGACAGTGGAAGCCGTTTTGGTTATTACATTCTGGCTGGAAAAAATCAGGCAGAGATTAAGGATTGGTTGGAACGATGAGTAAAGTAGAAGGAAAGAAAAAGTGGCTACTGCTGATTTTACTGCAGCTGGTAATTATGATATACACATTATCCGGTGTGGCAGCAAAGTTTGCAGCAGGATATGAGTTTTTATCCATGGGATTTATCCTGTGTTACGGAGTAGAAATCTGCATCCTTGGATTGTATGCCATTTTCTGGCAGCAGATTATCAAAAGGGTTGATTTGTCGGTAGCATATGCAAACCGGAGCATTGCGATTTTGTGGTCTATGATCTGGGCAGCACTGATTTTTGGAGAACATATTTCGGTACAGAATATTATTGGTGTCCTTCTGGTAATTGCCGGCACCATGATTGTGAATAAGGAGGGATAGAAGGATGATATACTGGCTTTTTCTTGTAGCGTCTGTTATTGTTGCCTCTTTTTCTCAGGTCTTATTAAAGAAAAGTGCAGCAAAGAAGTACGATAACGTGATTAAGGAATATCTGAATCCTTATGTAATTATCGGATACATGATGATGGTTGGAACAACGGTACTGACGATTTTAGCTTATCATGGCATTGAGTATAAGAATGGCCCGGTCATTGAATCATTGGGTTATATTCTGATTATGATTTTAAGCTTTTTCTTTTTTAAAGAGCCGATTACAAAGCGTAAAGTATTTGGAAATGCACTGATACTGCTTGGTATTATCGTGTTTTACCTATAGGAGGGTATGAAAATGGATATATCAGTTGTAGTTCCGGTCTATGGATGCCGGGCAGCACTGCATGAATTGCATAGACGTCTGGTGGAATCAGTCAACACGATTACCGATGATTTTGAAATTATTCTGGTAAATGATGCCTGCCCGCAGAATTCATGGGAAGTAATCGAAGAAATATGTAAAGAAGACAGCCGTGTAAAGGGGATTGAATTATCCCGGAATTTCGGACAGATTATGGCAATAACTGCAGGTCTGGATGCTTCCAAAGGAGACTGGGTTGTCGTAATGGACTGCGATCTGCAGGACAGACCGGAGGAAATTCCGAATCTTTATCGCAAAGCACAGGAAGGGTACGATGTAGTCTTTGCAAGAAGAGCTCATAGAAAAGATTCTTTCTTAAAAGTGCTTGTCTCAAAGATGTTCTATAAGATTTATTCTTTTGCATCGGATGGACATTATGACCCGGCAATCTGTAATTTCAGTATCAGCAAACGGGTGGTAATCGATAATTACTGTAAGATGCGTGAGATGCACCGTGCCTTTGTAATTTATGTGAAATGGCTTGGATTTAAGCAGACTGCAATTGATGTGGAACACGACCAGCGTTTTGAGGGAAAATCCTCTTATAACATGAAGAAACGTTTTAAGATGGCGGGAGAGATTTTAACCTCCCAGTCGGATAAACTTTTGAAATTCACCATGGGCTTTGGATTTCTGATGTCCATCATTTCAGCACTGGTGATTATCGGACTGATTATCTATTATTTTACCGGACATGTGGCAGCAGGCTGGACCAGTATCGTGGCAACCAACTGTCTCATCGGAGGAATTATTATTATGGTAGTCGGTCTGGTAGGCATTTATGTAGGAAATATCTTTATGCAGTCAAAACAAAGACCCCTTTATGTGGTACGCCAGATGCTGAATGAGGAGAAGGAAGATGCAGATTCAAGTCGATAGGAAGAAATGGTTAAAAAATGCAGCAGTATTGCTTGCAGAACTGGTTCTGATTCTTACAGGGCTGGTTCTGGTGGGAACGGTTGGAACAAGAGGTTTTGACAATCTAAAGATATATACCACTATTTTTCCACAGTATCAGGATATGGATGAAGTGTTAGCCGGGGCCAACGACCTGATTCCATCGGAGGATGGAAATGGTTATGTGACCGGAGAAGATACTTATTTTGTGATTCCGGTGGATTCGGATAAGTTAATTGATCTTGAGATGAGCCGTATTGAGGGCGAGGGAATATTAGGAGAAATCTGGCAGTCGGAAAACGAGACCTTTGCAGAAGAATCGTCTCCGTATACCTTTGAACTGGGGCACAATCCGGTTCAGATAAAGAAAACAACAAAGTATATCCGGGTTAAGATTTCTTCCCAGCCGGGGTTACATTATAATCTTACAAATGTAAGCTATCGCAATCCTTTCAGTGTGTTTGCAAGAATGCATAAGAAGGAGATTGCAAAAGCGGGAGCAGCACTGTGGCTTCTTTGTATTTTACTGCATGGAATGGAGTTGATTCCGGCAGAGTATAAAAAGCTTCGCAAGTGGCTGACAGTTTTTGTCTTTCTTGGATTTGTAGGAATTACAGCACTGTATGTATTCTACGATTTTATTTTTGGAGAGCGGCTTTTTATCTATATGGATATGGGCGCAGATACGATGCAGCAGTATTATCCGTATTATCTAAACTGTGTGCGAAGAATTACGGAAGGAACATTTTCCATTTGGAATTGGGATTATGGACTGGGAACCAGTTTTATCAATAATATTTCACAGACCCTTGATCCCTTTGGGCTGTTTGTGATATTAGGCGGCGTGGTACTCGGTATCGGAAAAGTAAGACGGCTTTTGGTAATTGCGCAGATTTTAAAAATTATCATTTCAGCATTGCTGTGCCGCTATTTCTTAAAGCTGTTTCCGGTAAGTGAGAAAGCTGCTTGTATCGGCGGGTATCTCTATGCTTTTAACGGATATTTGATGCTCTGGGGACAGCATTACCTTTTGGGAACCATCTGTATCTATCTTCTTTTGATATTGATTTTTTTAGAGAAGCTGATTCAGAAATTTAAGATAAGATATGTGGCAGGGCTTGGAATTTCCGTTGCAGCATCGATTATCTACAGTTATTACAATACGTATATGGCACTGGTATTTGCGGCAATCTATTGTATACTGCGGCTCTTGAATCCAAATCTTGGAATGAATGTGAAGGAGTGCATCAAAAGAGGCTGCTGCATATTAGGAAGTGTTATATGTGGTGTGCTGACCGGTGCAGTGACGCTGCTTCCGGCGGCATCCTATCTGACCTCCAGTTCTTCCAGACTGGTTTCGGAGGCATCGGCACTGGCAAAATTCTTTGGCGGTTTGTTTTCGTCCTATACCATGGCACAGAATGCAGAGACAGCAGGCAGACTGATTTCGAATAACTTATATTATATCAACGATTATAGCTGCATTGATGGCTGGACTAATTATTATGAGATGCCAAATGTGTGCTTTACGATATTTATCTATTTCTTTTTGGGACAGCTTCTTGTACAGAGCATAAAGCGATGTAAGGATGTAAAGAAAATATGGTATGGCGTGTTGATAACTCTAGTCGGAATTTTATTAATCTTTAATCCGGGTGTTGCTATTGCATTCAATGGATTTGCTTATGCACAGACGAGATATACCTTTGTGCTTATGCCGATAGCAGCTTTACTGGTTGCTGTGGAGTGGGACAGACTTATGATAAAAAAAGAGTTCAGCTTCACCGGGCTGCTACTTGGATTGGTAGCCAGCATGTATGTAGTGATTGAAGCATATAACCGGGCATCGGATGAAGTGAAGAAATATGATGCAGTAATTCTTACCTTATTTGTTGCTTTTGCAATTATTTTACTTGCGGTGGGACTTTGGAAGAATCGTCAGGTTCAAAAGGTTGCGGGGAGTCTGTTTTTGGTATGTATTCTGTTATCCACCTGTCTGGAAAGCCATATGACCAATAATAACCGTTGGACAGCATATACCTGGACAGAAGCAATGGGATATGATGGTCATACCATGACAAATGATACGATAGATGCCCTGCAATATTTAAAAGAGCAGGATAAAGGCTTCTTCCGTGTGGATAAAGGATATGCAGCGGTATCTACCTATGGAGATTCCCAGGTCATGGGTTATTCTTCTGTAACAGATTATAACAGTACCATTAACCGGCATCTTGCAGATTTTTATAATATGTTATATACCAAAGTAAAGGTCTCCGATGCCCAGAGGATTTTTGAATACTCGGATGAATCGGAAGTCTATCCAATGAGCCTTATTAACTTAAAATATATTTTATCTATGGGAGAATTGGATTATTCCTGGTGTGAATATGTTGGTAGAACAGGCAGCGTTTATATTTACAGAAATAAGTATGCTGATTCTGCTGCGTCCTTCTATACCAATACGATTTCTAAGAGCGAATGCGAATCTATGGATGAGACAGGACGGAGGCTGCTTTTAAGGGATACCTTAATCGTACCGGATGGAGAGGATGTGCTGCATGATACCGAAACCGGAGAAGTGACACTGGGTTCATTTGTAGCAGATGGAAAATATTTTATCGGAACTATTTCGAATGAAAAGGAAGGCTTTCTGCTTCTTACAATTCCGGACCAGGATGGATGGGAAGTTTATGTTGACGGTAAGAAAACAGAGATTATCAATGGAGATTATGGTTTTCTGGCAGTGAAGCTTGCGGCGGGAAATCATGAAGTGAAGGCAGTCTATCATATCCCTTATATGAAACAGGGGGTAGTAGTAAGTATTCTTGGAGCATTATTGCTGACAGGTTATTGTCTGTGGCTGTATCACAGGGATAGAAAGAGAAAACAGGGGTAAGGAAAATGAAGGAAAAGTTAAAGAAGATACCACCGAAATATATCGTGGCGGGAGTAGTTCTTATTGTCATGCTGTTGTTGCTGGTAAAGCATCGGAGCATATTCTATAACTCTAATCAGGATAATTATAATGATATGAGTGGGGAAGAGGAAAATATTGCTGCTGAAGATGCAGTGGTGTCACAGTATTTCACAATTTCCGGTAATATGCAGAATATCGCGTTGCTTATGACGAATGATTCCGGAGAGGACGTTACGATTCAGGCAATGCTTAGGGATGCAGAGACGGATGAGGTATTAAGTGCAGTAAAATGTAATGTGCCAAAGTCTACCGGAACAGAAGAAGTGGTAAGCATGGAACTGACCTTAGATGGGGTAGAGGGAACACGAAGTGTATATCTGACGTTAGAAGAGGAGACCAGGGCATCGGAGGTATATTATTGTGCCTTGGCCGGAGATTATGAGCAGACGCTTCTTGTTAATGAAGAGGCAACGGCTGCAAGACTTCGTATGTCGGTAGTCTATGGTGGTGGACTCAATAAGACATTTTTTGTTCTGTTTGCACTGGGAATGGCAGTGGTAATCGGAATCTTTGTAATGCCGGTAAAATGGGCAAAGCCGGAAAATATGGTACTGATACTGGTTTTTGTGATGGGACTTAGCATGGCAGTAATCAATCCGGCATTTCAGGAATGTGACGGACCTTCCCATTTCTACCGGAGCATGGACGTGTCCTATGGAAATATACTTGGTTCCTTTGCTAATCTCACACATGAGGATGGTGTGATTTATGTGCCGGAAAATGTGCAGGAAATTGCTTATCGACAGTTGACACCAAATGGCAGTGAAGGAACTGCCTATATGGAATATTTAAAGAGCCATAAGTTTTCTAAAAATAAGATAAAGATGACTTATTATGACAGTGTGACTTCCGTAGTATACTGGCCACAGGGGCTTGGAATCTTCCTTGGAAGGACGTTCAATTTCAGTATTTATGGTGTAATATTGATGGGACGTATCTTCAATTTGCTGGCATATATGGGACTGGCATATGCAGCGGTGCGGTTTATGCCGTTTTATAAGAATCTTATGGCAATGTTTGCAGTGATGCCTTTAAGCATTTATCAGGCATCCTCTCTTTCCCAGGATGCAGTATTAAATGGTGTGGGCTTCTTATTTGTAGCACTGTGCTGTTACTATGCTTTTGATGAAAAAGTGAAACTGAACTGGAAGAAAACACTGGTGCTTGGACTTTTATTATTGATGATGTTCTTAAGTAAATATGTCTATGCGTGTCTTGGCCTTTTGGTGTTTATGATACCGAAAGATAAGTTTAACAGCAGAAAAGATTACTGGAAATCCTTTATAATCGCATTACTTCCGTTCGTCATCTTAGGTGGCTATGTTATGCTGCGGGTATCCTCCGGAATCAGCGGCTTGCAGGCAGGTGCCAGCGGCGGTGCAGACACCATGACACAGATGCAGTATTTAAAGATGTATCCGGCTGCGGCAGTAAAGGTTATCATTTCTACCTTGTTGATAAATATCAATGCATATCTGATGCAGTTAAATATTTTAGGCAGTATGAATTATCCACTGACACTGTTTTTGGTATTTGGACCATGTTTCCTTTTGGGTGTTGGTCTATTAGACGGTCAGGAAGTAAGAGGACGGATTAAGATACGACACCGGATTATTATGCTGCTTGCTTTTATAATCACTTTTGCAGCAATTATGATGGGACTTTATATCGGGGATGGCATTGCCAATCCGGTAGGTTCTTCTGTCATCAATGGTATTCAGGGTAGATATTTTATTCTGATGCTGATACTTCCGTTTCTGGCACTGGGAAGTGACCGGGTGAAACAGGACATCAGACATTTTACGGTAAAATGTTCCGGATTCATGGGCATCATGCTTTTATATGCAGTATTTATGCTGGTGAACACCTGTTACTAAAGGAAGTTAGAATAAAGAAAAGCTAGAATAAAGAAAAGTTGGAACAAAGAAAAACAAAGGAAGACTTAAGGAAAAGGGAGATAACATACGATGGGATGGAACTTTGGAACTACAATTTTTTATGGAATAGCAGTGCTGGCACTTTTAAGTGGTGCATTCTTTAGCTATAAGTCAGAGCGGAAGCAGGCAGGAATGACATGGATGGTATTGCTGTTGATTCTGATGAACTGCTATCACACTTTCTGGGCAGCAATACTGAATGTGATTCATATTCCGGTTAATATTATTTCAATGGGAATCATTGATTTGCTTACCGGCGGATTGCTCTGGTTCTTTATCGTAAAGAAAAAGAAATGGCAGAGGTATGAGTTTGCCATAGCAGATGCAGCATTTCTTGTAACCGCAGTGGCAATTATTGCAATATTTGCCAAGGTAAGATATGGCGGAATGGCTTTTAATATTAATTTCCTGACCATTGATCCGGCAAATCATTTCCGGGCAGCTATGGATTTAGTAGAGACCGGAACCGTAACCAGTATGTTTTATGAGACGGTGTTAAACGGACTGCTTTTCGAATTCTTAGCTCCATTTGCACCGGTGGACTATTTCTATCGTTTCTTTGTCTTGAGCGAACTGATACAGCTGATGATGTCGGCATTTATCTTCTATGGAATTGCAAGAAGGTTAAGCAAAGACCGGTTTGGCAGAGTGGCAGCTTATGCCCTGTCCTTTATCTATATGATTGGTTATCCGCTGTGCGCCATGCTCTACGGCTTTGTTTACCTTGGCATGGGTGTAACGGTTATCGGAATGATTATCATTTTAACAGATGTTTACTTAAAGGATGATATGCCAAAATGGCAGAATATTGTATGCCTGATGTTAGGCTGTCTTGCCATTTTTGAATGTTACGTCATGTTTATGCCGGTTACCTTCTTTGCTTTGATCACCTGCATTTTTGTAAAACAGTTTAAAGCAAAGAAACTGGTATCCAAAGATACCGTGGCAATCTGTCTGACGGTATTCCTGTTCCCATGTATGGTAGGTTTTTATTATACATATGCAGGCATTTTTACCAATGGAGTAACCGTATCTTCCGCACTGGTAAATGAGGGGGCCTGCTACCGGGATTTGTTTTCAAACTTTGTGCTGTTTATTCCATTGATGCTCTTTGGATTCTATGGAATGTGCAGGAAGAAAGAAAATAATCTGGTATTGTTTTTGGCACCATATACGCTTCTGTTTGCTTTATATCTTTTCCTGAAGACAGTAAATGGACAAGCATCTACCTATTATTTTTACAAGATTCATTTCCTGCTGTGGCTGATTGCACTGGTGCTGGTCTACTATGCAGTTGTCTATGCAGAGAAACAGGCAAAAGTCCTGATAACTGGAAGCTTTCTGATGTGGGTGTTCCTGACAGGAATGTATCTTGGTAAAATAGAAGAGAAAATTGCCATGCATAGTGAATTGATGATTTCTACTTACAAGGCAGAAGATTTTAATGATATTTTGCGTTATAATTATGTATCATTTGGAATGCCGGGATATTCCAAAGAAAAGGAAGAACTTTACCACTGGGTATATAATGAATTGATTTGTAAGGGCGAGGAAATTGTCCCGATGGCAGGATACTGGGAAGATGATTTATGGTATCAGGCAATTTCAGACCAGCGGTATTATGGCTGGGGACAAAGTGACCCGGATCATACGGATTATTTTAATCACCTGAATGAATCCGGTGCCAACTATATTCTGGTATTAAAGGACAGCCAGATTTATGCGGATGAACAGGCTTATTTTGATTCGTTAGAGAGAATATATGATACCGGGATAGGTTTTGTGGCAAGAAAGGAATTGTATGAGTAAAAAAGTAAATGTATTATTGGCTGCTTATAACGGAGAAAAGTATATTAAGGCGCAGATTGACAGTATTTTAAATCAGTCCTATCCCAATGTGGAACTTTATGTCCGGGATGACGGCTCTAAAGATGGAACCCTTGCAATTGTAAGGGAATATGAAGAAAAAGGACTGCTTCATTTGGAAGCAGGAGAGAATGTGGGCTTCGTAAAAAGCTTTGAATGGCTCATTGCAAATGGCGGCGAAGCAGATTATTATGCTTTCAGTGACCAGGATGATGTCTGGTTTGAAGACAAGATTAAGATGGCAGTGGAAAAATTAGAACATGCAAGGGAAGATGTGCCGGTATTGTATTTTTCCAATTATGATTTCTATGACGGAGATTTAAATTTCATGGCGCACCGGGATGGGAAGACGCCGAATATTTCTTTTGTGAATTCATTGGTGGATTGTGTGTCTCTTGGCTTTAACAGTGTATTTAACCGCAAAGCAAAGGACATGGTAACAGAGCAGATGCCGGAGAAATCTACCGGACATGACTGGTGGATGTATATGGTCTGTGCTGGAATGGGCGAAGTAATCTATGATGAGCGTCCGACGGTAAAATACCGCAGACACAATAATAATGTCAGTGATGGTGGGGACAGCTTTATTAAGTTCCAGATCTGGCGTTTTAAACGTTTTTTCTTGAATCACTATTTCCATCATATTCATGAGCAGATTAAGGAATACAGTGAACTTTACAATGAAAAACTGACCCCGGAAAATCAGAAGGCACTGGCACTTTTTACCAGGGATGGTTTTCATCCGCTGATTGCACTGCGCAAGGTTTTTTATCCGAAGAAGTTAAGACAGAAAGTCGTAGATGAGATATTTGTGCGTCTGGTATTCCTCATCGGAAGGCTATAAGTTGCAAATTTTAAGAAAACATAGTAAACTGTATAAGTTAACAAGAAGGAGCAACGATGAAATTTACTGTTTTAATCGTAACCTATCATCCGGACTGGAAGAAATTATTAGTTACACTGGATTCTGTCATGGCACAGACCTTTAAGGATTATGAAATCGTAGTCTCAGATGATGGTTCAGAAGAAAACTGTTTTGATAAGATAGAAGCATATTTTACGGCACACCAGTTTGCAAATTATACCCTTATTCCTCATGAGAAGAATCAGGGAACAGTAAAGAACCTCATAGATGGTCTGGCAAAAGCAAAGGGTAAATATGTCCGGGATTTTGGACCGGGGGATGCATTCTATAATGAACATACCCTGCAGCAGGTGTATGACTTTATGGAAGAGAATCAGTATGAGTCCTGTTTTGGGCTGATGAGGGGCTATTGCCGCAGGGAAGATGGCGGTGTAGATTATGTGGAATTTCCGCATCCCTTTGATTTATCTCCATATAAGAACTGGAATGAGGATAAGATTGTAAAGAATCTGGTGCTGTATCGGGACAATGCTTCCGGTGCATGTACCTGTTATACCGTAGATTATTATATGACTTATCTTAAGAAGATAGAGGGAACGGTCATTTATGCAGAAGATATTTTTCAGATGATGGCAGGCTTAGATGGCAGACCGATGCATTTCTTCCCGGATTATCTGGTATGGTATGAAGCCGATACCGGAGTATCCACTAAGAAGAAAAGCAGCTTCTCGGAGCTTCTTGCACAGGATGTAGACCGTTTCTATGCCATGATTCAGGAGCAGTACAGCGATAATCCATATGTGAAGAAGCAGAAAAAGGTATTGGGATTATATAAAATCAGAAACCTTTATCTTCGTACTTTGTTACGGCTGTTCCGCAATCCGGATGCCATCCGTTATCTTGTAAGCCATATGCTGCAGGTGCGAAAAGGCGCATACCAGCCGGCGCATAAGCAGAAGGGATTTTTGGATAATCCGGAATTCGGCAAAGAAAAAGCAGAGTAAGAGTAAGAAAAGAATTACAATAGAAAGTGAAGCACAGCAATGTGGAAGAAGGAGAATGTCCATGGAAGTGATTAAGTACAGATTTCAGCAGCATGGGGATGAACGCGGTCAGCTGGTAGCATTGGAAGAGATGCGTGATATTCCATTTGAAATTAAGCGTGTTTACTATATGTATGATACCGTAGATGGTGTACGAAGAGGCTATCATGCACACCGGTGTTTAGAACAGATTCTGATTCCGATTCATGGAACCTGTAAGATTCATCTGGATAACGGCAGTGAGACGGCAGAGGTCTTATTGGACAAGCCATATGAAGGCTTATATATTGCAAATAATATGTGGCGGGAAATGTATGATTTCTCTGAGGATGCAGTGCTGATGGTACTGGCATCAGAATATTATGATGAAAATGATTATATCAGGGATTACGATAAATTTCTTGCATTTGTAAAAGAGGAAAATAAGGATAAGTAAAGGAGAATTGTCATGAAAATACCATTTGTGTCATTTGAGAAAATGCATGATGAAATCAAGGACGAACTTACCGGAAAATTTCAGCAGGTTTTAGCAAAAAACTGGTTTATCCAGGGAGAAGAATTAGCAAAGTTTGAAGAAGAGTATGCCGCATATTGTGGCGTGAAATACTGTGTCGGTGTAGGTAACGGACTGGATGCACTGTTCCTTCCACTGAAAGCATATGGAATCGGAACAGGCGATGAAGTCATTGTTCCATCCAATACCTTTATTGCAACTGCACTGGCAGTTTCTTATACAGGTGCAACTCCGGTATTTGTAGAGCCGACTTTAGAGTCCTTTGACATTGACCCGGCAAGAATCGAAGAGAAGATTAGTGATAAGACCAAAGCAATTATGGCAGTACATCTTTATGGACAGCCGGCACCAATGGATGAAATCATGGAGATTGCAAAACGTCACAATCTGAAAGTAATCGAAGATTCTGCACAGGCACATGGCGCACTCTATAAGGGAAAACATGTGGGAAGTCTTGGAGACGGAGCCGGATTCAGCTTTTATCCGGGCAAGAACTTAGGTGCATTAGGAGATGCCGGAGCTTTTGTAACCAATGATAAAGAGCTGGCAGATAAAGTACGTGCCCTTGGCAACTACGGTTCTGATTATAAATATCATCATATCTATCAGGGAAATAACTCCAGACTGGATGAGATGCAGGCAGCTTTCTTAAGAATTAAATTAAAGAACTTAGACCGCTGGAATGCAAACCGTATTGAGACAGCAGAGAAATATCTTGCCGGAATTAAGAATCCGGAAATCGCTCTGCCAACTATAATGCCGGATACGAAGCATGTATTCCACATCTTTGCAATCCGCTGTGCACGCAGGGATGAATTAGAGAAGTTCTTAAATGAAAAGGGAATTGGAACCAATAAACATTATCCGATTCCAATGCATCTGCAGGGCGCATATGAAAGCCTTGGCATCAAAAAGGGAGAGCTTCCACTGGCAGAAGAGATTTCTGCAACAGAGCTTAGCATTCCGATGTATTATGGAATGACAGAGGAAGAAACCGGATATGTCATTGATGCAATCAATGCATTCAAATAGAAGAGGAGAGACTATGTTTCGATTTGAAAAATATGAGGACAGTTTAGAGGAACAGTGGGATAAATTTATCGCAGAAAAATCCATAAATGGAACCTTTTTACAGAGCCGCCGGTTCTTCAATTATCATCCGGCAGGCAGATTTAAAGATGTATCTCTGGTAGTATATAATGAAAAAAATAATATCGCAGCCCTGATTCCGGCATGTGAATTGGAGCAGGATGGAAAAAAGGTATTTTTCTCCCACAAAGGAACCACATTTGGCGGTATCATTATCGACAAGAAGCATCACAATGCCAAACATGTAGTGGTATTAGTAGAAGAATTAAAAGATTATCTTAAGGAGCAGGGCTATAACGAGGCTTATCTTAAGATGACTTCCGATATTTTCTCAGAAGTAGAAAGTGATTTATTCCAGTATGCATTCCAGCATGCAGGCTATACGGAGCATAAGGAACTGAGCACTTATGTAAACTATGCTACCTATAAAGAGGCAATTCTATCTAACTTTGCACAGGGAAAACGTACCAATGTACACAACTGTGAGAAGGAAGGTCTGGAATGCAGACCGCTGACGACAGATGATGAGATTAAAGAATTCTATGATATTCTCTGTGAGAACCTTTCCAAGTATGATACCAAACCGGTACATACTTTAGCAGAGCTTTTAGATTTCAAGAATGACCGTTTCCCGGAGGAATGCGGCTTCTTTGGCATCTTCAAAGAGGATGAAATGTTAGCTGGCTCCATGATGTTTTATTTCGATAAAGTAGGCTGTGCCCATACACAGTATCTTGCTGCAAGACAGGCGTTTAATAAATTAAGCCCGATGACCTTTATGTATTATTCCATGATTGTGGAAATGAAGAATCGTGGCTATAAACGGATTTCCTGGGGAACAGCAACCGAAGATTTGGGTAATTATCTGAATATGGGACTGATTACCAGTAAAGAAGACTTCGGAAGTTCCTATTGTAATAACCTGACCTACTCAATTACATTGTAGGCACTGGAGGATAGTATGAAAGTAAGCGTCCTTGTGACTTTTTATAATCAGGAAGATTATGTGGATGAGGCATTGCAGAGTGTCTTTGACCAGAAATGTGATTTTGATTTTGAGGTGCTGATTGGTGACGATGGTTCTACCGATGGCACCATGGCAAAATTACAGAAATGGAAGCAGAAATATCCGGAAAGAATGGAAATTTATGTGATGGACCGGGAACCTGGTGTGAAATACAACAGCAGCCAGCGGGCATCAAGAAACCGTCTGAATCTTTTGCAGTATGTAAAGGGAGAGTATTTTGCTTATCTCGATGGGGATGATTTCTATATCGATGACCATAAACTGCAGAAGCAGGTAGAGGTTATGGATCAGCCGGAAAATGCAAAATATGCAGTCTGTGCCCACAATGTCTATGCCTATGATGAGAAGACGAAAGAAAATACACCATTTTTAAACTGCAATCATACGATGAAATTAAAGGGAAAAACCTATTGGGGACGTTTCTATTTCCATCCGGATTCTATTCTGATGCGAAGTGCCTATATCAAGGATATTCCGATGGATGTGGTAGCAGATTATTTTAATGATAATACCATTACGTTCTGTTTTATCAAGCATGGGGATGTATATTATATGCCGGATATTATGGCGAGCTATCGTCAGACCGGAGACGGCATCTGGACGGGAAATTCCCGGTTTATCAACTATCTTAGAAATTTGATGGACTATGACTTGGAGCAGAAGATTGCACCGGAATTTATCCGCTACAGTCTCGTACGTCACCGGGCAGATATGAGTTTCATGCATAAATGTAAGGAACAGCCAGCCGGAGAAAAGGTGGCTTTCTATGAGGAAAAGATAAAAAAAGACGGACTTACAGTATCCGAGGCGTGGTTAGAATATTGCAAGACCGGAAAGATGTCTGATAAAAAGGCATTAAAATTATACCGGAAGGCAATGCTTTGGTATTTTGTATGCCATGTAAAATGGCTGTTCATTGACAGTTTATTATTACACAATTAGGATATCTGGAATGGATGGAATCAAAGATGAGTGAGAAGAAAAAATTTGGCTTTGTGGTATTGCATTATTGCACTCTTGATATGACGAAGAAGTGTATTGCGGCAATTCAGGAGAAAATGGCACAGGCCGATTATGAAATTGTGGTAGTAGATAATGCATCCGGCAACGGAACCGGCAAAGATTTAGCAGAGTGCTATAAAGACACAGAGCATGTAAGTGTTCTTTTGAGTAAGGAAAATCTCGGCTTTGCCAAAGGCAACAATCTTGGCTATGTATATGCAAGAGAAGAGCTGCACTGTGATTTTATCTGTGTGATGAATAATGATGTGATTTTATTGCAGGATAACTTTGCACAGCTGGTGGAGGCAGCCTATGAAGCCCATCAGTTTGCAGTAATGGGACCGCATATTGAATTAAAGGATGGCAGGGAAAATGCCATGTATTATGAAATTGCATCCATTGAGGGTTTGAAAAAAGAACGCCATGTATATGAGACGAGATTAAAACACATTACCTCTTCCATTTATCCGCTTTGGAATCTTTGGGACAGAGCAAAGCTGCTACTTCGCATCTTCCTTGGAAAGATTCATGTCATGCCGGAATTAAAGAAACATGAAGACTGCACAGAAGGCTCCTTGGAATATCAGGATGAGCTGGTACTGCATGGCTGCTGTCTGATTTTCTCGCCGATTTATCTTACAAAATATAAAGATGCATTCGTGCCGGATACCTTTATGTTCCGGGAAGAAGAACTTTTATATTTAAGATGTAAAGAAGCGGGAATACCGATGGTATACTGTCCGGAGGTAAGAATTCTTCATCTTGAGGATATCTCTACGGATTATATTTATAAGACCGAGCGTAAAAAAGAAATCTTTAATCTGGAGAATCAGATTAAATCACTTGGAATTCTCTTGGAACATTTAGAGGTAATGCAGAAGTAACAGCGAGGACATATTGTGAAAGAAGTAAAATCAATCAAATTTAACTTTATAATGAATCTGATTCGGGTTTTGATGACGATATTATTCCCGCTGATTACCTATCCGTATGCAACGCGGGTACTGAATTCTGCCGGAGTAGGACGGGCTGCCTATGTAGCATCCATTGTCAGCTATTTTCAGCTGATAGCATCCTTTGGTGTCAATAATTATGCCATTACAGAGGGCGCAAAAATCCGTGATGATAAAGCAAAATTAAATAAATTTGCTTCGGAAATGTTTTTCATCAATCTGGTATTTACGGTGCTTGCTTATATCGGATTTGCAGGTGCGTTGTTCCTGCCGAAGTTTGACGGCTATGAAATGCTGCTGTTAATCAGCAGTTCTACGATTCTATTTACCACCCTTGGTATGGAATGGCTTTATGAACTGTTGGAAGAGTATGAATATATTACGATTCGTTCCGTTATTTTCCAGGTGGTAGCACTTGTAATGCTATTTGTGCTGGTGCGGAATGAAGGTGATGTGGCATGGTATGTGGTATTGACTGCGGTATCTACCGTTGGCTCCGGTGTGCTGAATTTTATTCACAGCAGACATTACATCCATTTATTTGAAACAAGAGTCCATTGGGCTGATATCAAGGTTCATATGAAACCGATGGTATATATGTTTGGCGTTTCGATTGCATCTGTTATTTATCTCAATTCCGATATTACAATGTTGGGATGGATGAAGGGAGATAAGGATGCGGGAATCTATACAACGGCATCGAAGATGAATCAGGTTTTGTGTACGCTGATTAAATCTCTGAGTACGGTTATCATGCCCCGGATGGCATATTATCTTGAAAATGACCAGAAGGATAACTTTGACCGGCTGTTAAAACAGGCATTCCGTTTTATGATGATGTTAATTGTACCATGTATGGTGGGTATGCTTTTGATTTCGCCGGAAGTCATTCATCTGATATCCGGTAAGAATTACAGCGAGTTTTTCCCGAGTGTTACAACATCGAGAATTCTTGCCATCAATTTGTTCTTCTCGCCGATTAACGGCTTTATTGCATATCAGATATTTATGCCAAAGAAGAAAGAGAAGATTATTTTCTGGGCAACCTTGGGTGGTGCAATCAGTAACCTTATCATTAACTACCTGCTGATTCCGGTATTAAGCTACGATGGAGCAGCAATTGCTACCGTATTGGCAGAGGCAATGGTAATGTTAATCTGCATTATCTTAGGACATAAGATGATACCGTTTAAGGGAATGATGCAGGGTGTCTGGAAATATGTCATCGCATCCGTTCCGATGGTCATTGCATATGTGCTGTTTCAGAAGGTAACTTTCAGCAGTTATTTGATTTATATGTTACTGATGATTATCATTGGAGTAGTAACCTATGGCATTATGCTTTTAATCTTAGGGGATGAACTGGTGCGTGAAGAAGTACGCATGATATTTGGAAAATTGAAACACAATGAAAAATAAGGAGGATACACATGAAAATTGCAGTAGCAGGAACCGGTTATGTGGGATTGTCAAATTCCATTTTATTAGCACAGAATAATGAGGTATGGGCAGTCGACATTGTTGAAGAGAAGGTCGATCTGATTAATTATAAGAAATCTCCAATCGTCGATAAGGAGATTGAAGAATATTTAGCAGAGAAACCATTGAATCTGCGGGCTACCACAGATGCAAAGGCAGCATATGAAGGAGCAGATTTTATTATCATTTCCACTCCGACCAACTATGATGAGAAGAAGAATTACTTTGATACATCATCCGTAGAAGCCGTAATCAAGCTGGTTATGGAATATGCACCGGATGCAATTATGGTTATCAAATCTACAGTTCCGGTTGGCTATACCGAAAAAGTAAGAGCGCAGTTTGGCAGCAAAAATATCATCTTCTCTCCGGAATTCTTAAGAGAAGGAAGAGCATTATATGATAACCTCTATCCATCCCGTATCGTAGTGGGATATCCGAAAGAGGATGAAAGCTTAAGGGCAAAGGCAGAAGAGTTCGCGGGCTTATTAAAACAGGGTGCTATCAAAGAGGATATTCCGGTATTATTAGCACACCTCACCGAGGCAGAAGCAATCAAATTATTTGCAAATACTTATCTTGCACTGCGTGTTTCCTATTTTAATGAGCTGGATACCTATGCAGAGGTAAGAGGATTAAATACCAGACAGATTATCGAAGGCGTAGGCTTAGACCCGCGAATCGGTAACTATTATAACAATCCGTCCTTCGGATATGGCGGATACTGCCTGCCAAAGGATACCAAGCAGTTACTGGCAAATTATGCGGACGTTCCAAATAATATTATCGGAGCAATCGTTGCGGCCAATACGACAAGAAAAGATTTCATTGCACAGCAGATTTTAGATAGAAATCCTTCTGTAGTAGGTATTTATCGTCTGACCATGAAGACCAATTCCGATAACTTCCGCCAGTCTTCTATTCAGGGCGTTATGAAACGTCTGAAAGCAAAGGGCATTGAAGTAGTGATTTATGAGCCAACCTTAAAGGATGACAGCTTCTATAATTCCAAAGTAATCCGTGACTTAGACGAGTTTAAGAAGATGTCCGATGTTATTGTATCCAACCGTAACAGTGCAGACTTAGAGGATGTGCAGGACAAGGTATATACCAGAGATATTTATGACAGAGATTAATTTTAGAAAATAAAGCTGCCTGATTAGAACGACGAGATTAGCGCAGTGAGATTAGAGCAGTGAAAAAAGGAGACAAGATGAAACTGAGCCTTTATAACCTCAGAAAAGGTTTCCGATATTTAAAAAATTATGGTTTAAAGGAATTCTTCATCCGCCTGAAAGAAAAAGGAGAACCGGAGCAGATTTCCTATGCGGAATATGCAGCAGGCCATAAGGTAACAGAAGCACAACTTAAGATACAGACAAAAGAATCTGATAAGTGGTCCTACCGACCGCTTATCAGTTGTGTTTATATGGGAGAAAATAGAGAAGATGTATTGGCTATGTTAGAGCAGCAGAGCTATACGAACTGGAATGTAACCTGTATCAATAAGCTCTGTACCGGAAAAGAAATAGAACTTTCCGGGGAATACGCAGCTCTTATTGAGGCGGGTGACACCTTAGAACCGGATGCTTTCTATGAGCTTGCCCATGCCATTGCTTTTCCAAAAGAGACAAGGCAGTCAGGAATTCACTGGGAAGAAATCGGAAAGCCGGATTTGATTTATACGGATGAAGATGTCAGATGTCCGGATGAATCAAAGACAACGGAGACAGCAGAGCCTCTTTTAAAGCCGGACTTCAGCCCGGATTATCTGGAAAACTACTGTTATATCAGACATTTATGCTGCATCAGAAAAACGGTATTCCTGCAGGCACTGAAAGAAAATGACGGAAATCCTGCAATAGAAGAACTGATCTGCCGGGCGGCAAAGCAGTCCGATAGTATCATCCATATTCCCAAAGTGCTTTATCATACAAAGGCGGAGCATGCACCGAGAGTAGAACATGCCTCTATGGCAGCGGGTAGTCACGAAAAGAAGCAGCCACTGGTATCTATTCTGATACCGAATAAAGACGAAAAAGCTTCTTTGGAAAAATGCATCACATCCATTCGGCAGGGCAGCTACCGGAATTATGAGATTATCATTATAGAAAATAACAGTAAAAGCGAAGAAATCTTTGATTATTATAAAGAGCTGCAGATGCAGTATCCGGATATCCGCGTGGTAGAATGGAAACCTGAAATACCGGGTACTTTTAATTATTCAGCCATTAATAACTATGGAGCATCCTATGCAAAAGGAGAATATCTTTTATTCTTAAATAATGATATTGAGATTATAACAAAGGATTACATGGAACGGATGCTTACCCTGTGCGGAAAAGAAAATACCGGAGCAGTGGGAGCAAAGCTTTATTACCCGGATGATACGATACAGCATGCCGGAATTGTCATAGGCATCGGTGGACATGCCAGAGGAATTGCAGCCAATATGTGTGTAGGACAGGTACGCAGCGATAGTGGGTATATGTATAGAGCCAGCCTGCGGCAGAATTTAAGTGCAGCAACAGCAGCATTTCTTATGGTGCCGGCAAAGGTGTTCCGTGAGGTGGACGGATTCTGCGAAGCTTTATCAGTAGCATTTAATGATGTGGATTTGTGTCTTAAAATCCGGAAGAAGGGTTATCTTATTATATATGAACCATCCGTAGAAGCGTACCATTATGAATCAAAGTCCAGAGGACAGGAGGATACAGAGGAGAAAGTACGCCGTTTTCAGGAAGAGATTGAATATATGAGAACCCGCTGGATTGATATTTTAAAGCAGGGAGATCCCTATTATCATCCCGGACTGACCCGTTACCGGACAGATTATTCCCTGGGACAAAAGCACTAAGGCATTGCAGAATTTGTAAGAAAGTGGTAACTTTGTAACTGAGTATAGAGAAAAACAAGTAACAGGGAGGTAGAGTTACACATGATGAAAGTTTATATTTGTCCGAAATGTGGCTGGATACGGACGGTTTCAAGAAGAAATGAAGTGGAATGTTTTAAATGTGGAAATGAAAAGATGGTTCTGGCAAAGATTCCGTATGAGAAATATGGGAAGATGAGTGAGAAAGAACGGAAAGACTATTCGGAAAGCTGGCTGTATATTCACAGAAACAGCATTTGACAGAAGAAGAACATACTTTTTTCACAGAAAATTAAGAAAGAATTCGGTTGTACCTGACAGGGTAGGACTGGTATAATATTCCTAAAAAGATGGCTTGTATTGCATAAGAGGGAATAGATTATGTATAAAAAAGAACGAAAAAGCTGGATGAAGCATCTTGACTTTACGATTCTGGATATTATCTGTCTGGAACTTGCATATGCCTTATCCTATTTTATGCGTTTTGGAAGAAAAAATGAGTTTTTAAATGAGGAATATCAGCGATTAGCGGTAGTCCTTATTTTGATTGATATCTGCGTGGTATTTTTCGGCGAATCCTATAAGAGCATTCTGCGGAGAAAGAATACGCAGGAATTTAAGCATGTTGTTATTCATACAACAATCATTGTTGCTGGAATGATGGTATATGGATACTGGACCAGACAGTCTGACTTTTCCAGACAGATTTTCCTGATGTTCTGGGGACTGTCTATGATTTTTGAATTTGTCGGTCGTTCCGGACTTAAGAATTTTATTAAGAAAAAGATGATGAATGATAGAAATCTGTCTGCCATGATAGTGGTAACGACAGATGAACTGGTGGAGAGCTGTCTTAAGGAATTTGAAAATCTGCCATATCGGGAATTTGCCGTGCACGGAGTTGTTGTAGTGGATGCAATGCGTAAGGGAGAAATTATCCGGGGCATTCCGGTGGTAGCAAATGCAGATGATTTCTTTGAATATGTAAAAAATAATGTGGTAGATGAAGTATTTATCAATGGCAATACGATAGCCAGCAGCCAGGCACTGGCAGATGATCTGCTGGAAATGGGCGTTACGGTGCATTTTAATCTGGTACATGCTTCCAAGCTGATGCCGAATAAAGTAATCGAGCAGTGCGGAAATTATATGGTTTTAACTTCCAGTATGTGTATTGCAACACCACGTCAGTTGTTTTTTAAACGTCTGATGGACATTGTAGGCGGTTTTGTGGGATTGGTGATTGCCGGTATTGCTACCATTATTTTTGCACCGATTATTAAGAAGCAGTCACCGGGACCGATTTTCTTTTCTCAGATTCGTGTGGGGAAAAATGGCAGGAAATTCCGCTTTTATAAATTCCGTTCCATGAATGTAAATGCAGAAGAACAGAAAAAAGAGTTGATGGGGCAGAATGAGATGTCAGGGCTGATGTTTAAGATGGAAGATGATCCGAGAGTATTTCCGGTTGGCAGGTTCATGCGGAAGTTTTCCATTGATGAACTGCCACAGTTCTGGAATATTTTAAAAGGGGATATGAGTTTGGTAGGCACAAGACCGCCGACGGAGGAAGAATTTGCCGGATATGAGGCAAGGCACCGGGCAAGACTCGGAATTAAGCCGGGACTTACCGGAATGTGGCAGGTCAGTGGAAGAAGCAACATTACGGATTTTGAAGAAGTGGTACAGCTGGATACCTACTATATTACAAACTGGTCACTGGCATTGGATATTAAAATCTTGTTTAAGACCATTCAGGTTGTTATAACAGGAAAAGGATCGAAGTAAGCAATGGGATTAACGAAAAAGGCTGCATATGCAGTTGGAATGATACGCAAGCATGGACTCCGGGGACTGGCGATTAAAGTAATGGAAACAAAATATGAGCCCATAGACCATGAATATACGAAAAACTGGCAGAATTATATGGTGACAAAAGAAGAATGGAAGGTGCAGCGGAATACGTTGTTTGAACATATGCCGCTGGTTTCTGTTGTAGTACCATTATATGAGACACCGGAATGCTTCTTACGGGAACTGATAGAGGGCATGCTGGGACAGTCCTATGAAAACTGGGAACTGTGTCTTGCAGATGGAAGCCCTACCGATAAAATCGAACGTTTTCTTGCAGAAAATTATAAAGAGGATGCAAGAATACGTTACCGCAGACTGTTGGAAAATGGTGGGATTTCAGAGAATACCAATGAGGCAGTTGCGATGGCAATGGGTGAATATATCGGATTATTGGACCATGATGATGTGCTGGCTGCCAATGCCCTTTATGAAGTGGTGCGGATGTTAAATGCCCATCCGGATGCACAGGTGATTTATTCCGATGAAGATAAAATTGATGCAGAATCCGGGATACACAGCCGGCCACATTTTAAGACGGATTATAATCCAGAATTACTGATGCATTATAATTATATCTGCCATTTTCTGGTGGTAAAGAAGACCATGTTAGAGAAGGTGGGGGATTTCAATCCCTGCTATGATGGTGCCCAGGACTATGAACTGGTGCTCCGCCTGACGGAGCAGACGGATGCCATTTATCATATTCGAAAGATTCTTTATCATTGGAGAATACACAGTGGTTCCACGGCAGGCAGTTCCCTGTCCAAGGATTATGCCTATGATGCGGGAAAGCGGGCATTGGAAGCTTACGTGCAGAGGCGGAAAATCCCGGCAGAGATTAAAGAAGCCCAGGGGCATAATTCTTATGAAGTGATTTATGAACAGGAAGTTCCGGAGCCGGAGCTTATTAATCTTGCGGAAATAAAGGAAAAAGATGCTTTAAATGAACTGGTAGAAAACAGCACAAGGGAATATCTTTTCATTTATGACAGCCGTCGCACCAGATTGCTTGGGGAGAGAGAACGAAAAGAACTGGCACAATATGCCTGTTTAAATAAAGTGGGACTGACAGGTGTCCGGTTTAAAAAACACCGGAAGTTAGTTTCGGCAGGCATTGGCGTATTACCGGATGGAAAGATGGGATATCTTTTTGAAAAACTTCCGGTCTGCTTCAAGGGATATTTCAACCGGGCAGTGCTTCCGCAGAATGTCAGCGCCGTTCCGCTGGAACAGTGTATCATAAAGAAAGAAGCATATCTTAAGGCTGGCGGAATTGCGCTGGATAAAGAACCGTTAGAGCGGGCAATAGATTTTGCCGGACGTCTGAAAAAAGCGGGATATCAGATTATGCTGGATGCAAAACTTACAGCAGTTTATAAGGAATAGAAAATGAAACATGTATTTATTATAGGCAGTAAAGGAATTCCGGCGGCTTACGGCGGGTTCGAGACATTTGTAGAGAATCTGACCGGACAGGCAGTCAGTGAAGAAATTCAGTACCATGTGGCGTGTATGTCCGACCATAATGAAGAATTTACTTATCATAATGCGAAATGCTTCCGGGTGAAGGTGCCGGATATCGGACCAGCGAGAGCCGTGTATTATGATTTGGCAGCATTTCGTTACTGCATTCAGAAAATTAAAAAAGAAAAGATAGAGGATGCCGTTGTCTATGTGCTGGCATGCAGAATAGGACCATTTGTGGGGCACTTTAAAAGGCAGCTGCACCGGTTGTCTGGTACACTTTATGTAAACCCGGATGGACATGAATTTATGCGGGCAAAATGGAATAAATGGATTCGTAAATACTGGAAATATTCGGAAAAGGGAATGGTAAAGCATGCAGATTTATTAGTCTGTGATTCAAAGAATATTGAACAGTATATCAGGGATGAATATCATAAATATCAGCCGAAGACCACATTTATCGCATATGGAACACTATCTTATAAAGCAGGTGAACCAACAGAGGATTTGCTGGCATGGTATCAGAAGTTTGATATCAGAAAAGAAAATTATTATCTTATCGTCGGGAGATTTGTTCCGGAAAATAATTACGAGACAATGATTCGGGAATTTATGGCATCTGATTCCACAAAAGATCTTGTAATTATTACAAATGTGGAAGAAAATGCTTTTTATGAAAGCTTAAAAGAAAAAACCGGCTTTTTAAATGATAAGCGGATTAAATTTGCAGGAACCGTGTATGATGCTGCATTGCTGGCAGAAATCCGCTACTTTGCTTATGGATATTTCCATGGACATGAGGTGGGAGGAACCAATCCATCCCTTCTTGAGGCACTCAGCACCACAAAACTGAACCTGCTTTTAGATGTGGGCTTTAATAAAGAAGTGGGAGAAGATGCCGCACTGTACTGGAATAAGGAAAACGGAAATCTTGCCACACTGATTCAGAAGGCGGATACTATGGATGAAGCAGAGCGGGAGGAGCTTGGCCGGAAAGCGAAGGACAGAATGAAGAAATGGTATAGCTGGGAAGCAATTGTACAGCAGTATGAAACACTGTTTCTTACAGGAGAGGAAGAGAGAGAATGATATCGGTCTTAGTAGTAACCTATAACGGAGAAACCTATATCAGAGAACAGATAGACAGCATACTTAAAAATATCGGACTGGGTGATGAACTGGTGGTATCGGATGATGGTTCACTGGATACTACGAGGGAAATCCTTAAGTCCTATCAGGAACAGGATGCAAGAATCCGTGTTATGGAAGGACCGGGTGAAGGCGTTATTGCCAATGTGGAAGCAGGACTTAGGGCGTGCCGGGGCGATTATATTTTTCTTGCAGACCAGGATGATGTCTGGATGCCGGATAAAGTAGAGAGAGTCATGGAAGTATTCCAGAGGAAGAAAGCCATGGTTGTGGTTCATGATGCCAGAGTGACAGATGCTGCATGCAAAGAGACACTGATGCCGTCCTTTTTTGTTTACCGCCACAGTGGAAGAGGTGCGATTAAAAATATTATTAAGAATACCTATATGGGCTGCTGCATGGCATTTCGGAAAGAGGTATTGGATGCAGTACTTCCGATTCCGAAGGATGTTACCATGCATGATCAGTGGATTGGTGTGAAATGTGATTTGAAATATCACCGCACGGTATTTTTAAAGGAACCATTGATTCTTTACCGGAGGCATGAAAAAAATGTATCCGATTTTTCCCATAACAGCGTGGGTGTAATGATTAAGAATCGCTTAATTTTTCTAAAAAGGATATTAAGCTATCATGGATAATATTGACACAAAAAGTGTTTTGTTATATATTAGTTTCAATTGTTTTGAAAAAATGAATAGAAACTGTTTAACATCAGGAAAATAAGATAATGGAGATGACTTATGAGTACAAGTAGTAATAATAGAAACCGTAAAAGAAAGAAAATGACCAGACGCCAGAGAAGAAAGAGAAAATTGATTCTTTTTATAGTGGAAGTACTGGTTATCTTAATTCTTCTGGCAGCATTATTTGTAATTATTAAATTAAACAAACTCAATAATACCGGTGATTTGGATGAAGATAAGCTGAATATTAATATTGATGCCAAAACCCAGGAATTGTTAGATGGTTATACGAACATTGCATTATTTGGTATTGATAACCGCAGTACCGGCAAATATGAGTCCGGAAACAGTGACTGTATCATGATTGCAAGTATTAATAATGATACGAAGGAAGTAAGACTGATATCGGTTTACCGTGATTCCTTCCTGGCAGTAGATGATGATGACAATTTAAGAAAACTCAATGCAGCATATGCAAAAGGCGGTCCGACCGGTGCAGTTGCAGCATTGAATAAGAATCTTGATCTGGATATTAAAGAGTATGTAGCTGTGGACTTTAATGCAGTTATGGAAGTGGTAGATGCACTGGGTGGAATTGAACTTGATATTAGTTCCAAAGAAGCAGAAACCATGAAAATATATATCAATGAGATGAATGAGGTAATGGGAACCAATGGAACAGCAGTTTCCGGACCTGGACTACAGACAGTGAACGGAATCCAGGCATTGGCTTATTGCCGTGACCGTTACAGCGGTGGTGATGACTACGGCCGTACCGAGCGTCAGAGAACCGTTATCAGTAAAATAGTCGAGAAGGCAAAAGCAGCCAGTCTTCCTACATTAAATAAGGTGATTGATAAATTATTCCCGGATATTTCCACAAGTCTTAGCAGTTCTGAAATATTGGGACTGGCAGCAGGCATCAAAGACTACGAGCTGGCAGATACACAGGGCTGGCCATTCCAGCTTACCACAGAGCGTATGGGAGGAAAGCTTGGCGATGTAGTAGTTCCTACAGATCTGGAAACCAATGTAAATTTACTGCATCAGTATTTATTTGATGTAGAAGATTATGAGACAACACAGACCGTAAAGAATATCAGTAAATCCGTAATCAATGAGACTGGAAAGACTGCTTCGGATACAGTAAGAGATACAAATCCGTTTACGGCAGAGGACACAGAGGCGGATACCCAGACACAGTAAAGAAAGATAAATAAAAATATTCATAGGAAAAGCTGTCTGGAATAGGACAGCTTTTCTTTCGCAGGAAATAAGGAAGAGACGAAAAAGAGACGGAAAATGAATTCAGAAAAGTTGTTTCTTATATCATGACAGGAGGTTCTCCATGGCGGGAAGAACATCGGAAAAAGGGAATACAACAGGAAAAACAATATTCTGCTTTATCGGAAAGGTGATAGGAGCCGGAATTACAGCATTTGCAATTCTGGCGCTTTTTTGCGTATTTTATTACAACCCTCCGGTACATGAACCATGTGGAAATGGAGTGACCAGCTATGTAAGACAGGCAGATACGTTCTGGGCGAGAGGAACGGAAGGTTTTGCCATGGGAACTACCGATAACAATGGTTATAACAACAGTTATCCTTCTGAGGGAAGAAAGACTGCTATTTTAATGATGGGTTCTTCCCAGACGGAAGGACTGTATGTCAACGAGGATGATTGTGCATCTTATTTGCTAAATGAGAAATACGACGAAGATGGAAGCAGCCGCTATGTATACAATGTGGGAATGTCAGCCCATACCATTTACCGTAATATCAGTAATTTGGAAAATGCCCTTAAGGTTTATCAGCCTGCTGAATATGTTGCGTTAGAGACCGGAACACTGGCAATGAATCCGGTAGAAGCTGCTCAGGCATTAAATCATGAAATGCCGGAGCTGACAGCGGGAAGCGGAATACCGGCACTGGAAGTATTAGAAAAGAATCCTTATATCAAGCTATTGTATCAGCAGTATAAGAATCTGCAGAGCCAGAACAATGGAGAAGCAGATGTAACAATTACGGAAAATGCCGGATATGATGTATTTGGTGATGACACCTATGCGGCCACGGAGGAACTGCTTTCTTATATCAGCAGGACGGCGGAAGAAGCAGATGTTCAGGCAGTGATTTATTATATTCCGGATATGACATTGACAGAGGATGGTAGTTATGAATGCTCTGCAAGTGTGGACACCAGAGATACTTTTGCAGAATTATGTGGAAAATATAATATTATTTTTGCGGATATGACAGATTCCGTAGAGGAAGCCTATGTGAAAGAGCATATCGTAGCCAGTGGATTTGATAATACAACAGTTGGCTATGGGCATCTTAATGCATATGGACATGAGCTTCTGGCACAGTGCATTTATGATGCAATCGGAGAGGAGGAGCAGAGATGAGTTTTGCAAGTGTAAGCTTTTTACTGTTTTTTCTTGTAGTGCTTCTTCTTTTACTTCTTGTACAGAGGGTGCTGCCTTTGGCGGAAATAAAGCGCCGCATCATATGCCAGGGAATCCTTCTGATAGCCAGTTATGTTTTTTATGGCTGGTGGAATATGCGGCTTTGCCTGCTTTTAATGGGAATTACATGGATTTCCTTTTTTACCGCGGTAAAAAAAGATGAAAAGCATCTGCGGCAGAGCCGGATTTCTCTTCTGATTGGAGTAGGCACGCCTTTGGCGGTCCTTGGAATTTTTAAATATTATGATTTCTTTGTGACTTCCTTTTGTGATGTGTTTCATCTGATACCGGGAGTACTGAATCTGATTCTTCCGGTAGGAATTTCCTTTTATACCTTTCAGGCATTGAGCTATACCATTGATGTCTATACCGGGAAGATAGAAAAAGAAAAAAGCTTTTTGCAGTTTGCGTTGTACTTAAGTTTTTTTCCACAGCTTGTAGCGGGACCGATTGTAAAAGCATCGGAGTTTCTGCCACAGCTTAAGGAGAACCGGAAGGTTACACTTGCGGGACTGGAAAGTGGAATACAGATATTTGTATTTGGTATGTTTAAAAAAGTGGTACTGGCGGACAATATTTCTGTATTTGTGGATGAAGTATATCGCAGTCCGCAGATATTTGGTTCCGGAACGGTTGCACTGGCAGTAGCAGCCTATGCCATTCAGATTTATATGGATTTTTCCGGTTATTCGGATATGGCAATCGGCTGTGCAAAATGTATGGGCTATGAATTACCGGTGAACTTTAACCTTCCATATATATCCCATAATGTCAGTGAGTTCTGGAAACGGTGGCATATCAGCCTTTCAAGCTGGCTGATGCAGTATCTTTATATTCCGCTGGGTGGTAACCGCAAGGGACGTATTCGTACTTATGTAAATCTGATGATAACGATGCTTTTAGGGGGACTCTGGCACGGTGCAGAATGGAGCTTTGTATTGTGGGGTGGTCTCCATGGACTGGCTCTTTGTATCCATAAGGGCTTCCGGAAACTGGCTGGGTATCAGAAAGGGCAGGAGAGAAAGAAAAATGTTCTGGTGGATACCTTATCCATCCTCGGAACGGACATTTTTGTCTGCATCTGCTGGATATTCTTCCGGGCAGAAAATGTGCCGAAGGCATGGCTGGTATTAAAACAGTTATTTGGCTTCCAGGCGGGCATTACACATCCGTACAGCTTTGCCATTGCAGCAATTATTATTCTTTGCATTGCAACAGTGGCTGCATATCTTAGGGCAGCAAAGAAAAAAGAAAAGACCGTCAATGGTTTTTATCCGGTTATGGATTTAAATCATTTCTGGTCTCTTGTGATTTTCTTTGTTGAGATAGGCCTTATCCTTGGTCTGGCTTATGTGAAGGGCAGTCCGTTTATTTATTTTCAGTTTTAGGTAAGGCAGTTTGTGTGTCTGCCATGGAGGTCTTTGGTGTCATCGGTTCATCAATAATGAATGGTGGACGGTTTCTGGTGGCATCATAAATACGCCAGATGTAGGAACCAATAATACCGATGGAAAGCATAATAATTCCCATACCCATTAAAAGTACGATTAATAATGAGGTATAGCCTTCTGCAGTTATAATTCCGGTCATTTTCCGGTAAATTGTAATAAAGAACAGAATGAGTGCAAAGAGAAATACTCCGGCACCGGCTGCAGTGACCATGGTAATCGGAAAGCTGGAGAATCCTATCAGGGAATCCGTGGCAAGTTTTATTTTTTTGTGAAGAGTCCATCGGGAATGTCCGATGGTTCTTTTTTTCCGGATATAAGGAACAGTTGCAGTCTGAAAGCCACTCCACAGGACCTGTCCCATAAGAGAGGTATTTTTTTCCTTCATTGCGACCAGCAGGTCAATGATTTGGCGGTCAATCAGAAAACTGTCAAATCCACCTTTGGGCATGGTGGGAAGTGCAACCTCCTTCATAATATAGGCATAAAGGGAAGAAACAGCTTTCTGTGTAAGAGGTTCCTCACGGTCAGCACGGGTAGCAAGTACTACCTTATTACCATCCCTGTATTTTTCTAACATACTTAAGATTAATTCGGATGGTTCCTGTAAGTCTGCAGCTTTGCGGACAGCACAATCGCCACTGCAGCGGGAGAGTCCTGCAAGAATGGCAGCATGTTCACCAAAATTACGGGATAATTTTAATGGGATAATATGTGTATCCAGGCGGGCAAGCTCGCAGATGACATCATAGGATTTATCTTTGGAACCATCATCAACCATGAGAATTTCATAGTCACAATCTAGTTTACATAAAACCTTTTCCCGCAGATCATTGTAAAGTGGAAGAAGGTTATCATGGTTAAAATACACTGGTATTACAATGGATAGTTTCATAACATTGGCTCCTTTCATAAACTATTACTTCTTGATTCTTTATTATGATAACGTATGTTTTTGTAAAATCAATAGGGTAAAGAAAGTCTTAAGAAAATAGTAAGAGAACTCTTAGTTGTCTGGATAAGTTTTCAGGAGTATAATACCAACGATTCATCATGAAGAAGAAATTAATAATGAAAAGGAAATGAGAATGGAAAAGACAAATCAGACTCTGAAAAGAGGGTATTTAATATGTTTATTTCTGGCATTGACAATTTGGAGTATGGCAACTACTTCCGGAAGCGGGCCGGATGAAGCAATGAAATATGATATCTGTAATTATATAGCGTCCCATGGAAAGCTTCCTGATGGAACGGACCCGGCGCTAAGAAATCCAATCTGGGGAATATCATATGGATTTACTCCGATTCTGTCATATATGATAAGCGGAGTTTTTTTGAAAATAGCTTTTTTATTTACCACAAATGCGTATTGGCTGTATGTGGCAGTCAGATTCACCAGTGTACTTTCCATAACCGGAATGGCATATTTGATGTTTCAGATAGGAGAGTACTTATTTCAAACCAATAGAAGCAGATTTTTGTTCGTAATGTCTGGAACCCTGCTGCCCCAGGTAATGTATCTTGGAAGTTATCTGAATAATGATTCCTTTGCATTATTTACAATTGCATGGATTATTTATGCCTGGCTTAGGGGCAGGGACAGACACTGGGACTGGAAAAGCTGTATCCTATTAGGAACTGGAATAGGGTTATGTGCATTATCTTATTATAATGCCTACGGTTATCTTTTGATGAGTATACCGTTTTTCTTTATTTCCTACTGGAAGGAAAGGCAAATAGAAGGTGAAGGAAAAAGAACTGACATGCATCGGATGTTCAGGATGGCAGCAGTAATTGCTATTGTAGCAATACTTTTAGCTGGCTGGTGGTTTATCCGGAGTGCAATATTATATGATGGTGATTTCCTTGGACTTCGAACAACGGATAAATATGGGGAAATGTATGCACAGCCGGGATTCCGTCCGTCAGAACGGCCGACGCCATATCATCAGGGTTGGTCATGGTACCAGATGTTATTTACTTCCGGCTGGCTGAGAACATCACTGATCAGCTTTATTGGAATATTAAGGACCTGCGACTGGAGTCTGATGGGCAGGGGCTATCTGGGGATTGGAATACTTTTTCTTGCTGGAATCATTGGCTATCTGGCAGGCGGGTGGAAAAGAAAAATATTTTCGTCAGACAGACTGCTGCATATCACATTTCTGATATGCATGGTAATTCCATGCGGATTGAGTATTTATTATTCTTTTTATAGTGACTATCAGCCACAGGGGCGGTATCTGATGCCGATGCTGATTCCGTTTCTTTATTTTGTCACGACAGGACTGACTTTGGTACTTGAAAAGATACCACAAAAAGTAAATCGTATGTTATACGGTGGAATTTATATGTTTTTCATATTGATATCTGCAGCAAGTTTTTATTATGTTCATGCGCTGATATAGATTTCAAAAAAGGACTGGATAATCCTTGGTTTATCTTATATAATGTCAAAAGGACTATAAAGACAGTTCTATAAAAGACAGGATGAAACAACAGCAATTGGAATAGAATGTAAAAGAAAAGCAGGAGGAAGAATTATGTGCGGAATTGTTGGATATATAGGGAAGAAACAGGCTGCACCAATTTTGTTGGATGGACTTTCAAAACTGGAGTATCGTGGTTATGATTCGGCAGGTATGGCAATCTTTGATGGGAAGAAGATTAACATGGCTAAGGCGACCGGAAGATTAAAGGTATTATCTGAGCTGACCCATGAGGGTGCTACCTTGCCGGGAACGGTTGGAATCGGTCACACACGCTGGGCAACCCATGGTGCACCGAGTGATATCAATGCGCATCCACATTTCAATGAAGCCGGTACGATTGCTGTGGTACACAATGGTATCATTGAAAACTATATGAAATTAAAGAAAAAGTTATCAGAAAAAGGCTATAAGTTTCGGTCAGACACGGACACTGAGGTTGTGGCCCAGCTGCTGGATTATTACTATACCGGGAATCCATTGGAAACCATTACCAAGGTCATGCATCGTGTGGAAGGTTCTTATGCACTGGGAATTATCTTTGCAGAGAATCCTGATGTTATCTATGCAGTCCGTAAGGACAGTCCTCTGATTGTAGGAAGAGGTGAGGGGGAGAATCTGATTGCATCCGATGTCCCGGCAATTTTAAAATATACCAGAGATGTATATTTTATTGAAAATGAAGAAATTGCCCGCCTCTCCGAGGAAAAAATAGAATTCTTTAATGTAGACGGGGAATCTATCGAAAAAGAATGCAAACATATCGAGTGGGATATTCATGCAGCAGAAAAAGGCGGCTATGAGCATTTCATGTTAAAAGAAATGAATGAACAGCCAAAGACCATAAGAGATACCATCAGTCCACGTATCAAGGATGGCAGAATTGTCATCGATGAGCTTGGAATGAGTGACGAAGAAATCAGAAATATCAGCAGAATTCACATTGTTGCCTGCGGTTCTGCTTATCATACCGGATTTACCAGTAAGTATATTTTCGAAGGAATGGCAAGAATTCCGGTAGATGTAGATGTGGCATCCGAGTTCCGCTACCGGAATCCGATTTTAGAGGATGGAGCCCTTGTCATTATTATCAGCCAGTCCGGAGAGACAGCAGATTCCCTGGCGGCACTCCGTATGGCAAAAGAGCGTGGTGTTAAGACCCTTGGTATTGTAAACGTAGTTGGAAGCTCCATTGCAAGAGAGGCAGATAAAGTAATGTATACCTGGGCTGGACCGGAAATTGCAGTTGCAACTACAAAGGCATACAGTGCACAGCTTGTGGCACAATATCTTCTGGCAATTAAATTTGCACAGGTTCGTGGTAAAGTTACGGAAGCAGAAGTAGGAGAAATGCTTCGTGACCTTAAGAAGCTGCCGGATCAGGTAGAAATGTTACTGAGCCATAAAGAGAAGATCCAGAAATTTGCCAACCGTTTCATTGCAGCTAAGGATATTTTCTTTATCGGAAGAGGAATTGATTATGCGATTTCCATGGAAGGCTCTTTAAAATTAAAAGAGATTTCCTATATTCATTCTGAGGCATATGCAGCAGGTGAGTTAAAGCATGGAACCATTTCCCTGATTGAAGATGGTACACCGGTCGTTGCAGTGGCAACACAGGATGCACTGCTGAAAAAGACCATCAGCAATATTGTAGAAGTGAAGACCAGAGGCGCATTTGTCATGGCAGTCACCAATGAAGGCAATACAGAGATTGAAAAGACAGCAGATTATGTCATTTATATTCCACAGACCAATGCATATTTTGCCAATTCACTGGCAATTATTCCATTACAGCTGTTCAGCTACTATGTAGCAGTTGGAAAGGGCTGTGATGTGGATAAACCAAGAAATCTTGCTAAATCTGTTACGGTTGAGTAATTTATAGAGCAATTGGAAAAGAAGATGCGGTTTTACTTAGAATTCTATTTCTATGAAAGGACATTTTATTTTGTGCACACTAAAATGCCAGCCGTTCTAAAATTTCGTTTTGCTTGCTTGTAAACTGTCTTTCCGTTGCTTTGACTTAAGATAGCTCCACCGTCCGTTGAATACGGATGCCACATAATGCCTGCAAGGGGCACTAAGGATTTCGGATAAAGTTTAATTCATCTGGCAACCGGCGCATATTCACATCCATGTTCAGATGCGCCTCGCTGGCACGTCCTGTGCCAGCGTTGCCGGGTGCCAGACGAAATCCTAAGTGCCCCTAACAGTCCTTATCAGGCATCCGTACTTCGACGAACGGTGGAGCTATCTATGTCAAACATTGGAAAGACTGTTTTTATAGCAAAAAGCAAAACGAAATATTAAGAACGGTGGTATTTCGGTGTGAAAATAAAATGTCCTTTTTTATAGAAAAAATTCTAATGTAAAATATATCCTCTTTTGCAGAGCTTTTTACAAATTAAACATAAAAGAAACATATTTTTCTCAATAAATAAACACAGAACTGACACAATTTGCGGCTATTATCATAATCAGAAAGAGACAAAGAGATGAAAGGAGTAATCTTTATGGATAACAATTTTAATAACAACTACAACAATAATAATTATAACTCCGGCTCTTCTTATTCATATAATCCGACAAATCAGCCTACAGGAGATGGAACGAATACATCCTGGAGCGGTCAGGTGAATGGAACAGCTTCACAGAGCTATAATCCAAATTATCAGACAAACAGCCAGCCAAATGGTCAGACCCAGTATGGACAGGGAAATGCCTATTATAGTCAGGGAACACAGCCATATGGACAGAATCAGCAGAAGAAAAAACGGAAAGAAAAAGTAAAGAAAGAACATGGTAAAGGCGGATTTGGTGTAAAACTTGCAAAATGTGCAGCTATTGCATTAGTCTTTGGATTGATTTCAGGAAGCGTATTTGCGGGAACAAATCAGCTGCTTGGAACGAAGTGGAGCAACTCTGAATCTGCTAAGACAGAGGCTTCCCTGAATAAGAGCAGCAGCGGAGATACCGTTAAGGCAGCAAATACTTCATCCAAAGCAGTAACCGATTTGACGGATGTCTCAGATATTGCAGATAATGTAATGCCATCTATTGTTGCAATTACGAATATGAGTGAAAAACAGGTAAGCACCTGGTATGGATATACTGCATCACAGCCACAGGAAAGCTGTGGTTCCGGAATCATAGTAAGCCAGGATGACCAGTACATCTATGTAGCAACGAATAATCATGTGGTATCCGGTGCCCAAAGTATTACCGTGCAGTTCTCAGATGACAGCACAGTAGCCGCAGAAGTAAAAGGAACAGATGCAGGAAGTGACTTAGCAGTCGTTGCAGTTCCGATTTCCGATATCAGCGCAGACACCTTAAGTACCATTAAGGTTGCAACCCTTGGCAATTCTGATGACTTAAGTGTAGGTCAGGCAGCAGTCGCAATCGGAAATGCGTTAGGTTATGGGCAGTCTGTTACAACCGGTGTTATCAGTGCATTGAACCGAGAGGTGTCCGTAGAAAATGATGACGGTTCTACCACCACCAATGAACTGATACAGACTGATGCGGCTATTAACCCTGGTAATAGTGGTGGCGCATTACTGAATGCCAAGGGTGAAGTAATCGGTATCAGTTCTGTAAAATATTCTGATACCAGTGTAGAAGGTATGGGCTATGCTATCCCGATTAATACAGCGTCTCCGATTATTGAAAAATTAATCAACCGGGAACAGGTGGATGAATCCCGTTCCGCATATCTTGGAATCTCAGGTGTAGATGTATCCTCCGCCGTTGCACAGACCTATAATATGCCGGAAGGAATATATCTCTATCAGGTAAAGGAAGGTTCACCGGCAGAGCAGGCAGGCTTACAGGCAGGAGATATTATCACATCCTTTGATGGAAGCAAGGTTTCATCTACAACAGAATTAAATGATGCGATTAAGTATTGTGCAGCAGGTGATTCTGTAGAAGTTGTATTTGAACGTCAGACAGATGGACAGTATCAGGAACAGACGGTAACCGTAACTTTAGGGCAGAAAAACTAAAAACGGATAACAAAATGTAACCCTTAGTCATCTATAAAGCAAAGCTACCGATAAGGCAGATAAAACAGCAGTGTCTTAAATATGTTGAAGAAAACATGGACACTGCTGTTTTTTTACTTTACAGGAAATTGCTTTCCTGTAAAGTAAAAAACGCTCCGCGAGGATGCACACTGCGGCGTATAAGGTAGATGTCGCAAGCGACCGCCGCAGGCGCGAGAATGTGCCAAGGCACATTCTTTGTTACGCAAGTAGCGAGAAAAAATCTAGCAGAAAAGAAGGAGCCAGGTTTGTTTGAGCGAACTTCTTTTCTGCCAGACTTTGGTAAGCGCTGCGATAACTTTAGAAAAAATTAATAGTTGTTTCGGGTATTTTCTGATATGATAGAAAAGTAAGAAAAATAAACTTATGAGGAAAGTAAAAGATGAATCCATTAGATTTTAGCAGAATAAAAGACGAGGCACATCCGGAGGATTTTTTAAGTGAGATGAAACCCTTTGGGGATTTGATGATGTATTACCGGTGTGCCATGATGGAAGTGGAAACAAAGTTTAAGGTATTAAATGAGCAGTTTTCCACACAATATAACAGGAATCCGATTGAGTCCATAAAAACAAGACTGAAGAAACCGGCAAGTATTATTGAAAAAATCAAACGGAAGAATATTGGATTTTCCATGAAAGCAATTGAGGAGAATATGTTTGATATTGCGGGAGTGCGTGTCATCTGTTCTTTTCAGGAAGATATTTATACTATGGCAGATTTGCTGCTGCAGCAGGATGATATCATTCTGGTAGAGAAGAAAGATTATATTGCACATCCGAAGGATAACGGATACCGTAGTCTGCATCTGATTGTAGATGTGCCGATATTTTTATCGAACGAGAAGCGCCATATGAAAGTGGAGGTGCAGCTCCGGACCATTGCCATGGATTTCTGGGCGAGTCTTGAGCACAAGCTTCGCTATAAGAAACATATTAATAATTCAGAAGAAATAGCAGATAAATTAAAGCATGTTGCAGATGTAATTACAGAAATGGACTGCGAGATGCAGGATATTCGTCATATGATAGAATTTATAGACGATAATACAGAATCGTAGTATACTATAGATATCTGGCACAAGGAGGAGGTAATAAGATGACAGAGGGTGGACTTCTGATTTTCCTTGGAATTTTAATCTTATTTGTAATAATTGTAGCTGTAATAGCGGTAGTAGCCGCAGTATCCGGGGCCGCAGCGGCAATTGCAGATGAGGACAAAGAAGAAGAGTAGAGAAAAAGAACGTTCCTGAATGGAAATTATTCCAGACGGGAACGTCCTTTTTTGTCTTTTACAATGTTATAAATCGATACCAAGTCCTTCAAAAAGCACTTTCATAGAGTCTATTTCAAGAATCAGAATCATGGCACTTTTAATCTGGGTATGGGCAAAACTTAACCGTTCATCAATAAAGAGAACCTGATAATCCAGTCTTGTAAATTCTTTTTCCGGGACAGCCAGAATTTCACCAATGGTACCAAGATGGTTCTGCGGTGGTTCAATATCAATAAAGGTATTTGTCATTTTTGCAATAGAATTTACATAAGCAGCAGTTGTGATGTTTGCCATTTCGCGCAATACGGATAAATCCATATCATTCAGTGAATCAATGGAATCGACATGTTTTTCATAAAAGGTGTTGATAAGCCGGCTGGTAAATTCTTTCTCCACAATCTGAAGCATAACACCATTCATATCGCCTTTTACATTTACAGTCATACCAATAGCAGTTTTATCTGCCCCACCAAGATAATCTGCAGCTTTGGCATAATCCATCAGGCAGATATTTGGCACTTCAATATCTACCGGTGTATTTAAGAGACTTGCCAGTGCAGTAGCAGCATTACCGGAACCGATGTTGCCAATTTCAGCTAGAACGCTTAAATGCATAGAATCCAGTTCTTTTAAATTTAGCATAGACATAAAAACTCTCCCTTTGTCATTACAGTATAAATTTTTCTCGTGTTCGTTTATTATAACATAGGATACAGGCAATGAGAATGGATTCTTATGGCATTTCAAAAGGAATTATAAAGAATTTTGAAGAATAAAAAACTCACCCTTGACAAAAGTGCCTGGCAAATTTAATATAAAGCCTAGAGATAAAGGTAATGAGAAAGAGAAGTACATCGGTACGGTTCTAAGAGAGGACAGCTCATCGGCTGAAAGGTTGTCTGAATACGACAGATGGAAGGTAGCTTTCGAACCGGAAGACCCAGAAAGCCTGCAAACGGAATCTCATAAAGAATCCCAGAATGGCATAAGTTTTCCCGGCACTCCACGTTACGGAGAAGAGATATGCATAGATACTATGCATAACGAAGGTGGTACCGCGCTGATTCGCCCTTCTTATCCAGTTGGATAGGGAGGGCTTTTTAACTTTACAGGAAATTGCTTTTCTGTAAAGTTAAAAACGCTCCGCGAGGATGCACCAAGTCCCATACCTTTCAGATAACTGAAATGTCTATGAATAAAAATAATGCTTTTACAAATTACGAAACGTCCAATTTAGAAAAAGGAGAACAATTATGAGCAAAGAACTTGCAAAAACCTACGACCCAAAAGGGATTGAAGACCGACTTTATAAGAAATGGGAAGACAATGGATATTTCCATGCACAGGCTGACCGCAGCAAGAAACCGTTTACCATTGTAATGCCGCCGCCAAATATTACCGGACAGCTTCATATGGGACATGCATTGGATAATACCATGCAGGATATATTAATCCGTTACAAGAGAATGCAGGGATATAATGCATTATGGCAGCCGGGAACAGACCATGCAGCCATTGCAACAGAGGTAAAGGTTATTGATTCCTTAAAGAAGCAGGGAATTGACAAGAATGACCTCGGAAGAGAAGGCTTCTTAGAAAAATGCTGGGAGTGGAAGGATGAGTATGGCAGCCGCATCATCAACCAGTTAAAGAAAATGGGTTCTTCCGCGGACTGGAGCAGAGAACGTTTTACCATGGATAAAGGATGCTCTGATGCAGTTCTTGAGGTATTTATAAAATTATATGAAAAAGGTCTTATTTATAAAGGCTCCCGTATTGTAAACTGGTGTCCTGTCTGCAAGACATCTATTTCCGATGCTGAGGTAGAACATGAAGAACAGGATGGCTTCTTCTGGCATATCAATTATCCGGTAGTAGGAGAAGCGGGAAGATTTGTAGAAATCGCAACCACCCGTCCGGAGACTTTATTTGGTGATACTGCAGTAGCAGTAAATCCGGATGATGAACGTTATCAGGATATTATCGGAAAAATGTTAAAGCTTCCGATGACAGACCGTGAGATTCCGGTTATTGCAGACTCCTATGTAGATAAAGAATTTGGAACCGGATGTGTAAAGATTACACCGGCTCATGACCCGAACGACTTTGAAGTGGGAAAACGTCATAATCTGGAAGAAATCGTTGTTATCAATGATGATGCAACCATGAACAGCAAAGCCGGCAAATATGCGGGCATGGACAGATACGAATGCCGGAAAGCACTGGTAGAGGATTTAGAGAAGGAAGGACTTTTGGTAAAAGTTGTTCCGCATTCCCATAACGTAGGAACCCATGACCGCTGTGGCACAACCGTAGAGCCAATGATTAAACAGCAGTGGTTTGTAAAAATGGATGATTTAATCAAACCGGCAGTAGAAGGTGTAAAGAATGGAGATATCAAGCTCCTTCCAAAACGTATGGAGAAAACCTACTTCAACTGGACGGATAATATCCGTGACTGGTGTATTTCCAGACAGCTCTGGTGGGGACATCGTATTCCTGCATATTACTGTGATGAATGCGGAGAAATGGTAGTATCTAAGAACGCACCGGAGAAATGCCCGAAGTGCGGCTGCACCCATATGACACAGGATCCGGATACTCTGGATACCTGGTTCTCTTCTGCATTATGGCCATTTTCAACCTTAGGCTGGCCGGAGAAAACAGAAGACTTAGATTATTTCTATCCGAATGATGTATTAGTAACCGGATACGATATTATTTTCTTCTGGGTAATCCGTATGATTTTCTCAGGATATGAGCAGATGGGCAAAGCACCATTCCATACTGTATTATTCCACGGACTGGTTCGTGATTCCCAGGGCCGTAAGATGAGTAAATCTCTTGGAAATGGAATTGACCCGTTAGAGGTTATTGATAAATATGGTGCAGATGCCTTGAGACTGACACTGATTACCGGAAATGCACCGGGAAATGATATGCGTTTCTACTGGGAGCGTGTAGAAGCATCCCGTAACTTTGCCAATAAAGTGTGGAATGCATCCCGTTTCATTATGATGAACTTAGAGGGTATGGAAGTAACAAAGCCTGCAATTTCTGACCTGGCACCGGAAGATAAATGGATTCTTTCAGCAGTTAATACATTGACCAAAGATGTAACAGAAAATATGGATAAATTCGAACTTGGTATTGCAGTACAGAAAGTATATGACTTTATCTGGGATGAATTCTGTGACTGGTATATCGAGATTGCCAAAGTTCGTACTTATAAGAAAGACGAGGATGCCAGGGCTGCCAACAGTGCACTTTGGACACTTCGTACTGTATTAGGACAGGCATTAAAATTATTACATCCATATATGCCATTTATCACAGAAGAAATCTACTGTACCTTAAATCCGCAGGAAGAGACCATTATGCTGGCTGACTGGCCGGTTTACAAAGAAGAGTGGAATTTCTCGGCAGAAGAAGAGATGCTTGCTCATGTAAAAGAGCTGGTAAAAGGCATCCGTAACTTAAGAACAGAGATGGATGTTCCGCCATCCAGAAAGGCAAAGGTATTTATCGTATCTGAAGACAAAGCACTTTGTGAGACCTTCGAGAGCATGAAGAAAACATACCAGAATCTTATCAGTGCCAGCGAGATTGATGTCCAGTCCGATAAGGCAGGAATCGGAGAAGATGCAGTATCCGTAGTTATTCCGGGAGCTGTTGTATACATGCCGTTGGAAGACCTGGTAGATATGGAAAAAGAAAAAGAGCGTCTTTTGAAAGAAGAAGAGCGTCTTAAGAAAGAACTTGCCCGCTCCCACGGCATGTTAAATAATGAGAAGTTTGTAAGCAAGGCACCTGCTGCAAAGATTCAGGAAGAGAAAGATAAGCTTGCAAAATATGAGCAGATGATGGCTACCGTACAGGAGCGTCTGGCTCAGATGAAATAGTTACAAAAGTTAAAAGACAGGTATTGTCGATTCGCCGCAGTTTCTGCGGCGAAAACTTTTTATGGAAACAGGATAACCTCTTGAAAAAATTTTCCACTATATTATACTTAGAAAAGTGGTGACAAAAATGACTTATGAAGAGATTTGCAATTATATATATGAAATACCAAAGTTCACAAAGAAAAACAGTTTAGAGCATACGAAAGAAATGCTGCAGAGACTTTCTATCAGAGAGCATCAGTTTGAAATCATCCATGTGGCAGGAAGCAATGGCAAAGGAAGTGTCTGTGCATTTATCAATCAGGTGCTGGTGGAACATGGATGTGAAGTGGGACTCTTTACTTCTCCGCACCTTGTATGCATGGAAGAACGTTTCGTAATCAATGGCGAAAAGTGCAGTCAGGAAGAATTTGTAGAAAGCTTTGAGGCAGTGCAGAAGGTGGTAGAGCAGATGGAAGCAGAAGGACTGCCGCATCCAGCATTTTTTGAATATCTTTTTGCCATGGGCATGTATCTTTTTCAGAAGCGGAAAGTACATTATCTTATTTTAGAGACCGGACTTGGCGGAAGGTTAGATGCAACGAATGTATTTGAGGAACCGTTGCTTACGATTATTACATCTATCAGTCTCGAGCATACACAGATTTTAGGAGATTCCATTGAAGCAATTGCAGGAGAAAAGGCAGGGATTATCAAAGAAGGCGTTCCTGTTATCTTTGATGGAAGTAATGAAACAGCGGCAGAAGTGATAAGGCAGACTGCAAGGGCAAAAAGAGCACCTTATTACTGTATTTCTTTAGAAAGTCTTAAAATTCATAAAATAACCGGGAAAACTATTGATTTTTGTTATACCAATGGGTATGATGTTGTTGATTTGAAAATCCCGTTTCCGGCAGAATATCAGATGATGAATGCGTCACTGGCATATCGGGCGTTATCTGTCCTTCAGGTGGAAACCGGAATTGGAAAAGCAGAGATTATCTCTGCAATGGAACATACCAGATGGATGGGCAGAATGCAGCAGGCAGAGCCATTTATCTATTTTGATGGAGCACATAATGCAGATGGTATTGCCCACTTTGTGAAAAATGTGCAGAAGATTGCGGAAGAAAAGCCAGTTCTTCTTTTTTCCATGATGGAAGAGAAGAATCATAAAGAAGCAGTAAAAGTACTGTGCAAGGAAGTTTCGTGGGATAGTATTGTACTGACCCGCATCCCGGACAGCCGTGGAATTGACCCATTGAAATTGCAGGATGAATTTATGGCAAACGGCCGGGAAACAGTAGTAATAGAAGACTGTGCACAGGCATACAGATATGTAAAGGAATACAGGAAGGACAACCAGATGGTATTCTGTGCGGGTTCCCTGTATCTGATTGGAGAATTGGAAAAGATAGCAGGAGGAAATGAAGCATGATAGATTTTGAAGAAGAATTAAAGAAATTCAAACCAAGCCTGGAAGTAGAAGAGGCAGAGGAAGCTATTTACAATCAGGACTTAACGGATATGACAGACATTTTAAGAGAAATGATGAAAGAAGCAAGACGACAGTAGAATTCGTTAAGTGAGGTAAAGTATGAAATGTTATAATTGCGGAGCAGATCTGACAGGGGACAACCGTTGTCCGAACTGTGGAATTGATGTAAAAGTATATAAGAAAATTGTGATGACCTCTAATTATTATTATAATCAGGGATTAGAGCGAAGCAATGTCCGTGATTTATCCGGAGCGATTGAAAGTCTTAAGAAGAGCCTTCGGTTTGACAAGACGAACATTCAGGCGCGAAATCTTCTGGGACTGGTACTTTTTGAGACCGGTGAGGCGGTATCTGCCATGGGTGAATGGGTGATTAGTAAGAGCCTTCAGCCAAAGGATAATGATGCAGGACGTTATCTGGACGCTGTGCAGAAGAATCCGGCACAGTTAGAAACGGTAAATCAGACCATTAAGAAATACAATCAGGCATTGTTATATTGCAGACAGAATAGTACAGATCTTGCAATTATCCAGTTGAAGAAGGTATTGTCCTTAAACCCGAGACTGGTAAAGGGACATCAGCTGCTGGCTCTTTTGTACATGAAAGAGAATAAATTCGAGCAGGCAAAGAAGTCATTGCGGGCAGCTATGAAAATTGATTCCAGCAATACGATTACACTGCGTTACATGAAAGAGACCAATCAGATGCTGCGCAGTGCCAACAGCGGTAAGAAGAAAAAGAAAGAAGATGACCTTATTTCCTATAAGAGTGGAAATGACCTCATTATCCAGCCGACAAAATTCAAAGATACTTCAGGTTTTGCCACAATACTGACCATTTTGCTTGGGGTGGCAATTGGTGTTGCAGTCACCTGTTTCCTTGTAGTGCCAAGTGTAAGACAGAAGGCAAAGAGTGATGCCAATACGTCAGTGGTTCAGGCAAATGATACCATAACCACGAAGAATCAGCAGATTACCAATCTGGAAAATCAGATTGATGACCTGAACCAGCAGGTGTCTTCTGCAAAAAGCGATTCCGAGGAGACTTCCAATAAGATTAACAGCTATGACCAGCTGCTTTCAGCATATAAATCCTTCCAGGAGGGAGATATTACAGCAGCAGGAGATGCACTTTCCGGTGTGAAGGAAGAAAACCTTTCCGATACCGCAAAGGAAATTTATCAGAATATCAACGCAACTGTAAATGACCAGTATCTTCAGGTGACTTATGCAGACAGTTATCAGGCATACAGTAATTATAACTATGAAGAAGCGAAGACCGGATTTGAAAAAGTAGTAGAGATGGATGAGGCATACCAGGATGGCAATGCGATTTATTATCTGGCACAGACCTACCGGAATCTGGGCGAGAATGAAAAAGCCATCGAATACTATCAGAAAGTGATTGACGGTTATCCGAATACGGAACGTGCAGCCAATTCTTCCCGCTATCTGGAAGAATTACAGAATGCAGAACAGTAACAGAATAAAGAAAAACAGTTTACAAAAGACGTCAGGCAGATTGCCGGGCGTCTTTTGTAGTTTACAGGAAATTGCTTTCCTGTAAACTACAAAACGCACCGCGAGGATGCACACTGCGGCGTATAAGGTAGATGTCGCAAGAGACCGCCGCAGGCGCGGGAATGTGCCAGGGCACATTCTTTTTACGTAATGTATATGGAGGATAGAAGAATGGAATTTAAGTATGAATTAGAAAATGGATGTCTTACCATCCGGGTGCCAAAGGAGTTGGATCATCATTGCGCCACACAGCTGCGGGCAGAGGCGGATTTACTGATTGATTCTTACCGGGTTAACAAACTGGTTTTTGATTTTGCCGGTACAGAATTTATGGACAGCTCAGGAATTGGCGTGGTAATCGGAAGGTGCCGGAACATGAATTACAGCGGCGGAAAAGTGGTGGCAGAGAATATGAATGAGCGGATCCGGAAAATTTTTGTGGTATCAGGTCTGCATAAACTGGTTCAGATGAAAGAAGGGGAGAAGAAGTAGGTATGAAAATGGAGGCTGTAAATATGGAAAGAAGAAATGAGATGAAACTGGAATTTGAGGCATTATCCGTAAATGAAGGATTTGCCAGAGTAGCGGTAGCAGCATTTTGCGCCCAGATGAATCCCACACTGGATGAGTTAGAGGATATTAAAACTGCGGTATCGGAGGCGGTAACCAATGCCATTATCCATGGCTATGAAGAAAAGGAAGGAACGGTAGTGATGCAGTGCTGTCTTTCCGGAAGTACCGTACATATTACCGTAAAAGACAGCGGGAAGGGAATTGCGGATATTGAACGGGCAAAGGAGCCGTTTTTTACGACAAGGCCGGAGCTGGAACGGTCCGGTATGGGCTTTTCTTTTATGGAGGCTTTCATGGATGAAGTAGAAGTACGTTCAAAGGTCGGAGAAGGAACTGTTATAAAAATGAAAAAAAATCTGGTGCGGGAAAGTTAAGTGGAGAATGGAACAGACAATTGCTTATATCAAACGGGCACACAAAGGGGATAAGCAGGCAAGAGATACGCTGGTGCTTGGAAATCAGGGACTGGTCTGGAGTGTGGTACAAAGATTTTTAGGAAGAGGACATGATAAAGAAGAACTGTTTCAGATCGGATGCATTGGACTGATGAAGGCAGTGGATAAATTTGATGTAAGTTATGAGGTATGCTTTTCCACTTATGCAGTGCCGGTGATTATGGGAGAAATCCGCCGCTTCCTGAGGGATGATGGCATGGTGAAGGTCAGCAGGAGCATGAAAGAAAAAGGCTATCTTATCAGCAATGCAAGAAAGGAACTGACAGACATGCTTGGAAGGGAGCCGGAGTTAAAGGAACTGGCAGAAAAAACCGGGCTTTCGGAGGAAGAGATTGTCCTTGCAGTGGAAGCCAATGGAGAAGTAGAATCCATTTACCAGAGCGTCTATCAGTCAGATGGCAGTGAAATCTATCTATTGGACCGGTTAAAGGATAAGAAAAATGCGCAGGAAGAACTGGAAAATAAGCTTCTGATAGAAGAATTGCTGCAACAGTTATCCGGAAGGGAGCAGCAGCTGATTAAGATGCGTTATTTTGAAAATGCCACGCAAAGCCAGATTGCAGCAAAGCTTGGCACCAGTCAGGTGCAGGTCAGCCGCATGGAGAAGAAAATATTACTACAGATGAGAAAATATATGAGCCAGGGTTGACAAACAAAGGGGGTGGAAATATACTAAAAAAGGATTAAGCAAGATTCCCTTGTCAAAGTGTTCCGGCTTTGATGGGGACTTTTTTTTACAGGAAAAGAAGAGAAAGGAAGTGGAAAGATGATTAAGTACTATTGCAGTGAACAGAACCGTATCACCGAAATTGAATCACCAGGGGAGGATTGCTGGATTTCCCTTGTAAATCCAACAGAGGCAGAAGTCGCAGCAATGGTAAATCAGTATGGAATTGATGCAGATGCCATGCGTTCTGCACTGGATACGGACGAGCGCTCGCGTATTGAAACAGACGAGAATTATACCATGGTATTGGTTAATATCCCGAATATTGAAACCCATAATGATAAGGAACTTTATGATACCATTCCACTTTCTATTTTTGTGGTAAAAAAAGCAGTCATTACAGTAAGTCTTGAGAAGACTCCGATATTAGAAGCATTTGCCAATGGCACGGTGCGGGATTTTAATCCTGCCATGCGTTCCCGCTTTGTGCTTCAGATTTTGTACCGGACATCCTCTCTTTTCTTACAGTACTTAAGAAGTATTGACCGCCAGAGCGAAATTGTGGAAAACAAGCTGCACAAGTCCACACAGAACCGGGAGTTAATCGAACTTTTGAAACTGGAAAAGAGTCTGGTTTACTTTACGACAGCACTCCGCTCCAATGAGGTGGTACTGGAGAAATTATTTAAAAATGACAATATTAAAAAATATCAGGAAGATGAAGAACTTCTTGAGGATGTTATTGTTGAAAACAAGCAGGCAATTGAGATGGCAAATATTTACAGCGGCATTTTGAGCGGAATGATGGATGCTTTTGCATCAGTTATTTCCAACAATCTGAATGTGGTAATGAAGGTGCTTGCCATAATAACAGCTGTACTTTCTGTTCCGACTATGATATTCTCAGCGTATGGCATGAATGTGGCTGCAAAGGGAATGCCGTTTGCAGAGAGTCCTTATGGATTTCTCATTATCGTATTAATCGCAGTGGTATGCAGTCTTATTGTTGCATTAATCTTTGCTAAGACAAAGATGTTTAAATAAAAGAAAGAGATGGAAGGTAATATGTACGACAATTATGTGTTTGACCTGTATGGAACACTGGTAGATATCCATACAGAGGAAAACGATGCTAAGGTATGGGAAAAACTGAGTCTGTTTTACGGATTTTATGGAGCTTTATATGACCCGCAGGAATTACAGGAATCTTATCTGGCATTGATTCAAAGCAAAGAGACAGATTTAAAGGGAGAGTTGGAAAAGGAGCCACACTATGCCCATGAGGCATTTCCGGAGATTCGTATTGAAGAAGTATTCAAAGAGCTTTATGCGAAGAAGGGGATAAAGGCTGATGATGCACTGGCAGTTCATACCGGACAGTTCTTCCGGGTACTGACTATGGAGTATGTGCGGATTTATGATGGCGTAAGAGAATTATTAAAAGCATTGAAAAAATGTGGTAAAAAGGTATATCTTTTATCCAATGCCCAGAGAATCTTTACGGAATATGAGATGAATTATTTGGATATTACAAAATATTTTGACGATATTTTAATTTCATCCGATTATGGAACCAAGAAACCGGACATCCGTTTTTTTGAACAACTGATAGAAAAGGATCATCTGGATGTGAAGAAAACACTGATGATAGGAAATGATGTGCGCTGTGACATCAACGGGGCCAAAGAGGCAGGCCTTGACACTTTTTACATTCATTCGAATATTTCTCCAAAAGATGACAAAAAGCCGGACAGTACCTATTACCTGCCTGCAATGGATATGAAAAAAGTAAAAGAACTTATCCTGCAAAACGCTTCCGGTACTCACGGGGTGTAACATAAAAGCGTTTCTTAAACAGCCGGTTGAAGTAAGAGAGGTTGTCAAAGCCTACTTCAGCGGCAATGTCTAATATAGAAGCTTCAGACGAAATAAGCAGCCGGCTGGCCATGGTCAGCCGGTAATCATTTAAATATTCTGTAAAAGTAGTTCCCATGGTATTTTTGAAAAACTTCATAAAATGAGACTGGCTTAAGTCCAACGCATCTGCCATTTCTTCAATGGAAATTTTACTGGCATAATTTGTCTCAATATATTTAATGATGCGTTTCATCTTTTCCAGGGATTTCTGGTTCTTGCGGGAGACACTTGTTTCGCAGCAGTTAGAAATCAGAATGGAAAAGAGCAGGAAAAGCTGTCCTTTAATCACAAGCTGGAAGGCCGGGGGATTGGTCCTGCAGACTTCATCCGCAGCATTGATACAACCGGCAACCTCGTTATAGAATGGCATACCCGGTGTAAAATGTGTGGTAAGCCGCAGTGTGCCGTCTAAAAGCGGTGTAAAGTAGCGGCTGTTACAGATATCTGTCTGTTTGGCAAGGAGCATTTCCAGTTTAAAAATAATATTAATATATTCCATTTTGTAATCGAGATACTGTTCAATGGAATGAACCTGTCCCGGAAGAATCAGAAGAATACTTCCTTCCTGAACCGGGTATTCTTCCAAATCTACGGTAATCAGTCCGCAGCCTTTTTTGATGTAGATAATTTCCGTTTCATCATGCCAGTGGGCAGGCACCCGCTCAAAATCTAAGGGAATTGAACAGGGATAGGTGATATATGGGAAACTTTCTGAACCATGTGATTTCTTTTCCTGGTAATTTTCATATTCGAGAATATTCATGGGAAACGCCTTTCGTCAAAATGTACAAAAAAGTGATTTTTTCTAAAATCACCGAAATATGATAGTATTGTACCACTTTTGACCGGTATATTACAAGAAAATGTAAAAGAAATGTTAGATAATGCATACATAAGAGAACGAACTGAATTCAAATTTTACGGAGGGTCAAAAATGAATTTACAGGAAATCGTAACAAAGAAATATAACAAGGGAATTGCTGATTGCTCTAATGAAGAATTATACTTCGCATTATTAGAGATGACAAAAGCAATGGCTGAGAAGAAAGAAAACCACAACGGAAAGAAAAAATTATATTATATTTCCGCAGAGTTCTTAATTGGAAAACTTCTCTCCAACAACCTGATTAATTTAGGTGTATATGATGAAGTGAGAGATGTACTTGCAGCAAATGGCAAAGACATCTGTGCAATTGAAGAGGTTGAGCCGGAACCATCACTTGGTAACGGTGGTCTTGGAAGACTTGCAGCATGCTTCCTTGATTCTATTGCAACATTAGGATTAAACGGTGATGGAGTTGGACTTAACTATCATTACGGATTATTCAAACAGGTATTTGAAAACAACCTTCAGAAAGAAACCAAGAATCCTTGGATTCAGGATGAAAGCTGGCTGACAAAGACAGATAAGAGCTATCAGGTACAGTTTGGTGGATTTAATGTAACTTCAAAATTATATGATATTGATGTTACCGGATATGAAAACACAACCAACAAGCTTCATTTATTCGATATCGAAACAGTAGATGAGAGCATCGTTGGTGATGGAATTGACTTTGACAAAGAGGATATCAAGAAAAACCTGACATTATTCTTATATCCGGATGACAGCGATGACAAGGGACGTCTCCTTCGTGTTTACCAGCAGTACTTCATGGTAAGCAACGCTGCACAGTTAATCTTAGATGAGGCAGTAGAAAGAGGATGTAACTTACATGATCTTGCTGATTATGCAGTAATCCAGATTAATGATACCCATCCATCTATGGTAATCCCGGAGATGATTCGTCTGTTAATGGAAAGAGGAATCGGCATGGACGAGGCTATTGCAATCGTTTCCAAGTGTTGTGCATATACCAATCACACCATCTTAGCAGAAGCATTAGAGAAATGGCCAATCTCTTTCTTAGAGAAAGTTGTTCCACAGTTAATGCCAATCATCTACGAATTAAACAACCGTGTAGTTGCTAAATATGATGACAAGTCTGTATACATCATTGATGATGAAAAACGTGTACACATGGCTCATATGGATATCCACTACGGATTCAGCGTAAATGGTGTTGCATACCTTCATACAGAAATCTTAAAAGATTCTGAGTTAAATAACTTCTACAAGATTTATCCTGAGAAGTTCAATAACAAGACAAACGGTATCACATTCCGTCGTTGGTTATTACACTGTGATAAGGGATTGACATCCTTAATCGAAGAACTGATTGGACCAGGATTCAAGAAAGATGCAATGGAACTGGAAAAATTAGGACAGTTCGTAAATGATGATGCAGTATTAGATAAATTACTTGCAATCAAGACTGAGAACAAAGTTGTTCTTAAGAACTACTTAAAGGCAACACAGAACATCGACTTAGATGAGAACTCAGTATTTGATATCCAGATTAAGAGATTACATGAGTACAAGAGACAGCAGATGAATGCACTCTATGTAATTAACAAATATTTTGAAATCAAAGCAGGAAAGAAACCGGCAAGAAAGATTACTGCAATCTTTGGTGCAAAGGCAGCTCCGGCTTACATCATTGCAAAAGACATTATCCATTTAATTCTCTGCTTACAGCAGTTAATTGCAAATGACCCGGAAGTAAGCCCATACTTACAGGTTGTTATGGTAGAGAACTACAATGTTACTTTAGCTGAGAAATTAATCCCGGCAGCAGATATCCATGAGCAGATTTCCTTAGCTTCTAAAGAGGCATCCGGAACATCTAACATGAAGTTCATGTTAAATGGTGCAGTAGCAATCGGAACCATGGACGGAGCAAACGTAGAAATGCATCAGTTAGTAGGAGATGATAACATCTACATCTTCGGAGAGTCTTCTGACGAAGTAATTGAGCATTACGCAAAAGCTGATTATGTATCACGCAAGTATTATGATAATGATGCAGATATCAAACGTGCAATCGACTTCATCGTAAGTGATGAAATGAAAGCAATCGGAAATGCAGAGAACTTAGAGAGACTTTTCAATGAGTTAATCAACAAAGACTGGTTCATGACTCTTCCGGATTTCGAATCTTATCGTGCAAAGAAAGATGAAATGCTTGCAGATTATGAAGATAGAAAAGCATGGGCAAAAATGATGCTGACAAACATCAGCAAAGCCGGCTTCTTCTCATCTGACCGTACAATTGAGCAGTACAACAAAGATATTTGGAAATTAGACTAAATTTTGATAAAAGTATTCTCCAACCTTTAAAAACAATGAGGGACAGATAGAAATATCTGTCCCTTGTTGCGTTTTATGAAATACGACTTAGAGTTTCAATCCCTTTAACAGTGCGCCAAGGCTGGTAGAAGCACTTTCATCAGAGGTGTAGGCGGATAAGTCTTCTTTTTCTTCTACAGAAGTATCTACCATTTCTTCTTCCAATGCACGCATGCTTAAGCTGATTTTGCCGTCGTTGGTATTTAAAAGCTTGGCTTTTACATGCTGTCCTTCCTTTAATACTTCGGAAGGCTTGTTGATACGGCGTTCACAAATCTGGGAAATGTGGACAAGTCCCGTAAGTCCGTCCCCAAGGTTGATAAATGCACCATATGGCATCAGGCTTTCCACGGTTCCTTCTACAATACTGCCCGGAACTAACATGGCAATCTTGTGATTCCTCTCTTCTGCTTCTTTTTCAAGAGCAACGGATTTACCGGAGAGCACCAGACGGTCATCTTCCTCGTCTACAGTAATGACACGGACTTCTAATTCTTTGCCAACATAGCTTTCGGTATCTTCTACATAGGCTGTGGTAATCTGTGAAGCCGGAATAAATCCGCGAATGCCATAAAGGTATGCAACCACACCGGCTTTTACCGCTTCACTGACCTTTACGGTAACAACGGTTTCGTTTTCCAACAGCTCTTTTAACTTATCCCAGGCAAGCACTTCGTTGGCTTCTTTCATGGAAAGTAAAATGTTGCCTTCTCCATCATCCCGGCGGATGACCGTTGCTTCTAAGACATCTCCCGGATGAATGTGTTCGTCAATGACAAAGGATGGGTCGTTGCTGACTTCATCTGCTTTGATGATTCCCGGGGCATAATACTTTAAGTCCAATGTGATGGCGTCTTCATCCACAGAGATAACGGTTCCGGTTAAGATGTCTCCTTCGTTAATTTTCCGGAAGGAAGCCTCAAGCTCTGCTTCAAAGTCCTGCATGGTTTCTTTTGCTTCGTTTTCTGACATAGTAAAACCTCTTTTCTTATCTGATTCTGGTCAGGCGATTGCGAAAGGGGACAGGAGCTGCCGGTAAAGAAGTTTTGCGGTATTCCAAGACACTGTTTTTCGGATGATGAAATACCACCGTTCTAAGTGGTTCGTTTTTCTTTTTACGATAAAAACAGTCTTTTCCATGTTTGAACAGAATCGGGACACTGTCCGTCAAAGTACGGTTGCCAGATGAAAGAAAAAGTATGCCGAAATTCCCCGTGCCCCTTGCAGACATTATGTGGCATCCGCCCTTGATGGACAGTGCCCCGATTCTGTCAAAGCAAGTGAAAAGACAGTTTATAATCAAGAAAAATAAACCACTAAGAACGGTTGGCATTTCACATCAAAGAAAATCAGATTCCCTTGGAATGCCGCAAAATTTTTTTGCCGGAATCCTTTCTGTCCCGCTTCGCAATCGCCTAACCATATGCATGAGAATAACTCATGATTTTTCTTGCAGTGTATCACAGGAAACGAAGAAAAACAAGCCGGGGCGAGGTTGAAAGAAGAGCCTTAATTTGCTATACTAAAGCGGATGAAAGCGAGGCAATTATGAAGAAAATAAAATATATGGCAGTTGTACTTGCCACAGGACTACTGTTGGCCGGCTGTGAGGAGGATGAGACACAGAATAATAAAGATGCATATCGGCAGATAGGCATCAACTGTATGCAGGAGGGTGACTATGAGGGCGCCATTGATGCATTTCAGAATGCACTGGACCAGTCGCTGGCAGTTGTGGGAGAAGAAGAAATAGATACCTGTTATTATAAAGCAGCAGCACAGTATGCCGCAGGAAAGAAAGAGGATGCCATTGAGACCTATCAGGCATTAATCAATTATGACAAGAAAAATGCCCAGGCATATTTCCTGTTAGGAGAACTGTACCGGAAAGAAAATGACATGGATAAAGCAAAAGAAAATTTTAATCTGGCAGCACAGTATGCCGGCAGTGACTATGAAATGTATATTGCTTTGTACCAGGAGTGTTATGCCGCAGGAATGCAGACCGAAGGTCAGGAGTATCTGAAAAAAGGTATTGAAGCAGGTGGTAAATCAGCGGAGGACTATGCCCAGAGAGGCAGAATTTATCTATTACTGGGAGATTATGATAATGCGGAAACAGAGCTTACGACAGCCATTAATAAAAAGAGCACGGAAGCTTCTTTGTATATGGCACAGCTCTATGAAGTGAAAGGCGAAGATGAGAAGGCAGCCGGATTATATAAAGAATATATCGATGAAAATCAGGATAATCCGACAGCATTGGTCTGTCTGGGAGGAATGGAATTAGAAAAAGGTAATTATGACAGTGCAATAAACTATCTTAAGATGGCACTGGATTTAGATGCAGGCTCACAGAAGCAGGAGGCGCAGCGTAATCTGATACTGGCATATGAACAGAGCGGAGATTTCGCATCTGCAAAAAGCGAGATGGAGGATTATACAAAGAATTATCCGAATGACGAAGAAGCTGCCCGGGAATACTTGTTTTTGATGACACGTTAAGCAAAAAGGGCAAAATGTATGGGACAGGAAAACGAGGGAAAAAGGCAGAGAGGAACAATACGAAAATGAGCGAAACCTATGAGATTATCGTGCTGGATTTAGATGGCACCTTAACCAATTCAAAGAAAGTCATTACACCAAAGACGAAAGACGCACTGATGCGGATTCAAAAAGAAGGGAAAAAAGTAGTGCTGGCATCCGGCCGTCCTACCGGGGGCATCGTAAAGCTGGCAGACGAACTGGATTTGAAGAGCTATGGCGGATTTGTACTGGCATTTAATGGTGGAAAGATTATTAATTATGAGACCGGAGAGATTGTATACAATAAGACAATACCGGTAGAACTGGTGCCGGCAGTGTATGAGCAGGCATGCAGACTGGGTGTGGGCGTGCTTACTTATAAAGGAAATACCATCATCCATGGAAACGGAGTGAATGAATATAGCCGTAACGAGGGAAAAATTAACGGAATGCCGATAAAAGAGGTAGATAATTTCGCAGAATATGTAGATTATCCGGTAAATAAATTCCTGATGACAGGAGAACCGGAAAAGATTGCAAAAGCACAGGATGTGATGCGGCAGACCTTTGGAGAACAATTAAACATTTTCCGCTCAGAACCGTTTTTCTTAGAAATTGTTCCACCATCCATTGATAAGGCATATTCTCTTGGAAAACTGTTAGAATATCTGGGAGAAAAGAAGGAGCAGATGATCTGCTGTGGAGATGGCTTTAATGACAAGTCTATGATTGCATTTGCCGGGCTTGGTGTGGCAATGGCAAACGCACAGCCGGAGGTAAAAGAGGTCGCAGATTATATTACCACTTCCAATGATGAAGACGGAGTGGCGCTTGTAATAGACAGATTCATGTAAGGAAGGCGTATGGCATGCAGAAAATAACAGAACTATTGTCAAAGGGAAAATCACCATATCATGTAACAGAATGGACAGGAAAGCAGTTACAGGAGGCAGGGTATGAAGAATTAAAGCTGCAGGAATCCTGGCGGCTTCATGCAGGCGGTAAATACTATGTAAGACCGTATTCCGGTATGGTAGCAGCATTCGCTGTTCCGGAACAGCTGGACAGAAAGACGGCACTCCGCCTGATGCTGGCCCATACAGATTTTCCATGTTTTAAAATAAAACCGAATCCTGAAGTGAAGACGAAGGATTACAGGCAGTTAAATGTGGAGCCATATGGCGGTATGCTCAAAAATACATGGTTTGACCGTCCACTTGGAATTTATGGGAAAGTGGTATTAGAATCGGAACATCCATTTGCACCGGAAGTAAAGCTTTTCGGAAGTGAGGAACCGGCAGCAGTGATTCCGTCATTAGCACCACACCTGAACCGTGAGGCAGGCGGAAAACAGGAATATGATATGCAAAGAGAACTGCTTCCACTGCTTGGAATAGAGCAGGACGGAGACGTTACAGAGAATTTTTTCACGGATTACTTAAAAGAACAGCTTGGGGCAGAGGCAAATAAGGTTTTAAGCTATGATTTATTCCTTACCAATATGGATGAACCGGAATTAATAGGAAGTGATAAGAAGCTTCTTTCTTCTCCGAGAATCGATAATCTGGCATCGGTAGCAGCAATTGTGGAGACAATGTGTGAAAAAACGACCGGAGATTCACTGGTTGTGGCAGGATTATTTGATAATGAGGAAATCGGCAGCCGCTCCAAGCAGGGAGCAGACAGCAGTCTTCTTAAGGATATCATAATGAAGATTGGTGCAGCCTTTGGAATGGCAGAAACAGAGGTAAATGATATGCTCCGGGGAGGCTTTCTCTTGTCTATAGACGGAGCTCATGCCGTACACCCGAATTACACAAATAAATCAGATATTACGAATGATGTGATATTGGGAAAAGGAATTACCGTAAAGACTTCTGCCAGCCAGCGGTATCTTTCTGACAGTGAGGCAACAGCGGTGGTGATGCAGCTTTGTAAAAAGACAGATATTCCATATCAGGTGCAGGTAAACCGTTCCGGCATGCCGGGTGGACAGACCCTTGGACCGATTGTGGTTTCCTATCTGCCGATGCAGGGAGCGGATATTGGAATTCCGATGCTTGCCATGCATTCTGCAAGAGAACTGGCATATATGAGAGATTATCAGGCATTGGTAATGTTTTTGAAAATATTTTCTGCATAAAGAAATTGCAAAAAAAGTTGAATTTTTTGGAAAAATATCACAAAATGTCGTTGACAATCGGTAAGATTCAGTACAAAATTAGTAGTATAACGTAATGCACAGAAAGTGCATTGATTGGAGGAAATATATGGCATTGGGAAAGAATAAAAAAATTATAAATCTGGTTCAGTCAATTAGTGAGATGAAAGAAGAGAATTATGCTGCAGGTTCACCGGAACTGCAGAATATGTATGAACGCATGAGCGCTGGCAGACGTCAGCTTGCACAGGTATATGGGGAAGATATGCAGGCAGTTATGACAATGAGTGCCTTAGGCCTGAAAGTTGGACATGATACCGAAAAGATGACAACGACAGCAGAGGATGTCAATACAGCAACAAAGGCAATCCATGATGCAGCAGCAGAAACATCCAGTATTGCGGAGGAAGTAAGAAATGCCCATGAGGGTCTGACCAATACAATTGTTGATGTATCAGAGAAAACTACTGATATTTATAAGAAGATAGAGAATGGCCAGGAAGAACTGACAGCTATCCGGGATTTATCCAAAGATGCAATCTCAGAATCCACAGAAATGAAGAAGAATATGGATGCATTGATGGATGTTATCAATCATATGAATGAAGTCATTGAAGGTATCAATGCAATTTCCGAACAGACCAACCTGCTGGCATTGAACGCATCAATCGAGGCAGCAAGAGCAGGAGAAGCAGGAAAGGGATTTGCCGTTGTAGCGGAAGAAATCCGTCAGCTGGCAGAGGGAACCAAACAGTTAACTGGAAATATGGGTGAATTCGTAGAAGGAATCCGTGATGCTTCTGAGAAGAGTTCTAAGAGTGTGGATGTTGCAATTACATCTCTTGACAATATTGATCAGAAGATTAATGCTGTATGGAATATTAATGACGAGAACAAGAAAAATGTTGGAACCATCAGCGAATCGATTGGTTCCCTTGCTGGTATCAGTGAAGAAATTAGCAGCTCCATGAATGTGCTGGAAACCCAGGTGTCCTGTATTGAAGACCAGTGCGGTAATCTCAGCAATGATGCAGAATTACTGACCGTTATAAATGGAAATTTAAAAGGTTCGGTAGAACCATTAACCCAGGTTGAAACGGGTATGGATAATGTGGCGAAGGTTATAGGAGAAATGAGCCGTGATGCATTTTACCGTATGGATAATGCAGTTTTTGATGCTTATGTACAAAAAGCAATGGAAGCACATAGGGCATGGCTTGAGACTTTACATACCATGGTAACTGAGAAGAATGTCCTTACGTTACAATTTGATGATACAAAATGCGGCTTTGGTCATTTTTACTATTCCATGCATCCGGAAAATCCGGCAATTGCACCGGCCTGGAATGCACTGGCAGAGAAACACAGAAGATTCCATGGATATGGAAAAGAAGTGCAGCAGGCACTGTTTGATGAGAACGCGGAAAAAGCAGAAGAAATTTATCTGGAAGCAGAGAAATGCTCAAATGAATTACAGAATGATTTTGCTGCAATTTTAAATATTTCTGCAGGATTATCCCAGAACGGACAGAGTGTGTTTGCATAAACAGAAAGTAAGAAAAGGATATTTTATGCCTGAATTTTTTGAAAACAATGAAATGGAAGAAAGAGTCATCCTGGTTGGCGTAAGCAGCCAGGATGGCGATGATACAGAAGACTCCCTGGATGAATTGGAGGAGCTGGTGAAGACTGCCGGAGCAGTAACGGTGGGCAGGGTAATCCAGAACCGTCAGACAATACATCCGGGGCTTTATATTGGTAGCGGAAAAGTAGAAGAGCTGCTGGATGAAATTGCATGGACCAATGCAACAGGAATTGTCTGCGATGACGAACTAAGCCCGGCACAGCTTCGGAATCTTTCAGATGCCCTGAACGTAAAAGTGATGGACAGAACCTTAATTATCCTTGATATTTTTGCTGCCAGAGCATCTACCAGTGAAGGAAAGATACAGGTGGAACTGGCACAGCTTCGTTACCGCATGAGTCGTCTTTCCGGCATAGGAAAGAGTATGTCAAGGCTGGGAGGAGGAATTGGAACGAGAGGTCCGGGAGAGAAAAAGTTAGAGGTAGACCGTCGTCTGATTGCATCAAGAATCAGCCAGCTCAAACGGGAGTTAGAGGAAGTGAAACGGCACCGGGAAGTGAATCGTGTGGCAAGACAGCGGAATCATGTTCCGGTGGCAGCGATTGTAGGGTATACCAATGCCGGTAAATCAACCCTTTTAAATGCTCTGACCGGAGCTGGAATTCTTGCAGAGGATAAACTTTTTGCAACCTTAGACCCGACTACCAGAATGTTAGAACTTCCGGGAAGCCAGAAGCTTTTGCTTACGGATACGGTAGGGTTTATCCGGAAACTGCCGCATCATCTGATTGATGCCTTCCGTAGTACTTTAGAGGAAGCTAAGTATGCAGATTTTATCATTCATGTGGTGGATGCATCCAATCCACAGGCTGCCAAGCAGATGCATATTGTATATGAGACATTGCACCAGTTAGAGGTTACAGATAAAAAGATATTGACATTGTTTAATAAGCAGGATGCTATTACAGACCGGGAACCATTGCGGGATGGCAGGGCAGATATTACTTTACGGGTATCTGCAGCAAGAGGTGATGGACTAGAAGAACTGAAAGACTGCCTCGCCCGGATACTACGGGAGAACAAACGATATCTTGAGACAGTGCTGCCATATGACAAGGGTGGATTGCTGCAGCAGATAAGAGAAACAGGAGAATTAATAGCAGAAGAATATCTGCCGGAGGGAATCCGTATAGAAGCATATGTACCTCCGGAGCTATTTGAGAAAATACATGCATGAGCAGATTGCCCCAGAACTGCTTGTATGCTAAAATAGGAGCAACAGGAGGTATTCCACATGACAATCTTAATAAAAGGTGGCCGCATTTTAGATCCGGCTACGAAAACAGATGATGTAATGGACCTTTTCATAGAAGATGGAGTCATTACCAAAAGAGGAAAAAATATCAAGAAAAAGGCAGAGAAGACTATCGATGCCAAAGGACTGTATGTAATGCCGGGACTCGTTGATATGCATGTGCATTTGCGGGATCCAGGATTTACTCATAAGGGTGATGTTGAAACAGAAACCCGTTCCGCAGCAAGAGGCGGATATACCACGGTACTTGCAATGCCAAATACCAAGCCGGTGGTAGATAATGCTGATGTGGTACGTTATGTACATCATAAGGCAGAAAGTGTCGGACTGGTGCATGTATTACAGGTTGGTGCTGTAACAAAAGGACAGCAGGGAGAGGAATTAGCTGACATCAAAGAGATGGTGGAGGCAGGAAGCCCTGCAATCAGTGAAGATGGCAAATCAGTCATGAATTCACTTCTTGCAAGAGATGCCATGCTGGTAGCAAGAGACTGTAACATTCCGGTACTGTCACATTGCGAAGATAAGAATCTGGTTGGCTCCGGCGTGGTCAACGAGGATGAGAATGCAAAACGGTGGGGACTGGCTGGAATTACCAATTCCGTAGAAGATATCATGATTGCAAGAAATATCCTGTTATCCAAAGATACCGGTGCACACCTGCATCTTTGCCACTGCTCCACAAAGAACAGTGTAATCATGGTAAAATATGCCAAGTTAGAGCATATTCCGGTATCCGCAGAGGTATGTCCGCATCATTTTACACTGACATCAGATGATATGGTAGAGGGAGATACTAATTATAAGATGAATCCGCCACTCCGCCGGAAAGATGATGTGGAGGCATTGAAAAAGGGACTTTCCGACGGAACCATGGAAGTCATTTCTACAGACCATGCACCGCATACAGCAGATGAAAAAAATAGCAGCATGGTAAAGGCACCATTCGGAATCGTTGGAATGGAAACTGCAGCAGCACTGACTTATACAGAACTCGTGCTGGGTGGATACTTAACACCGATGCAGATGGTAGAGAAGATGAGCTATAACCCGGCACAGATTCTTCATTTGAAGAAAGGAACTTTGGAAGAGGGAAGAATGGCAGATGTCATGCTTTTTGATCCGGAATGCACTTATGCCATTGATAAGAACAAGTTCTGGTCGAAAGCAAAGAATACACCATTCCACGGCAGAAAAGTAACCGGTAAAGTAATGATGACTATCTGTGACGGCAAAATTGTATATGATGCAGCAGAAGAATAAGAAAAAGAAAGGCTTAAAGATATGATTAACAAATTAATTAAAAAAATCGAGAAAACCCATGCACCAATCGTTGTCGGCTTAGATCCGATGTTAGATTATGTTCCGGAACATATTAAGGCAGCAGCATTTAAGGAGCATGGTGAGACTTTAGAGGGTGCAGCAGAAGCAATCTGGCAGTTTAACAAAGCAATTGTAGATGCCACTTATGATCTGATTCCTGCTGTAAAACCACAGATTGCCATGTATGAGCAGTTTGGAACAGAGGGTGTGAAAGCATATCAGAAGACAGTAGATTACTGCCACTCCAAAGACCTTGTGGTAATCGGAGATGTAAAACGTGGCGATATCGGTTCTACATCCGCAGCTTATGCAGTGGGACATCTTGGTAAAGTCCAGGTGGGAAGTAAGAAGCTTTCTGCTTTTGATGAAGACTTTGCAACCGTTAATCCATATCTTGGTTCAGACGGAATCAAGCCTTTCCTGGAAGTATGTAAAGAAGAGAAAAAAGGTATCTTCATTTTAGTTAAGACCAGCAATCCATCCAGTGGAGAATTCCAGGACAGATTAATTGATGGCAGACCACTGTATGAATATGTCGGTGAAAAGGTAGCACAGTGGGGCGAAGAAGTCATGGGAGATAACTACAGCTATGTGGGAGCAGTAGTAGGAGCAACCTATCCGGAGATAGGAAAAGTCCTTCGTAAAGTAATGCCAAAGAGCTTTATCCTGGTTCCGGGATACGGTGCCCAGGGTGGAAAAGGAGCGGACTTAGTACATTACTTCGACGAAAACGGACTGGGTGCAATTGTCAATTCATCCCGTGGAATCATTGCAGCATATAAGCAGGAGGCTTATGCATCTTTTGGAGCAGAACATTTTGCAGATGCATCCAGAGCAGCAGTAGAGGCAATGATAAAAGATATCGATGGAGCTTTACAGGCAAGATAGGAGAAGAAGATGGCAGAGAAGTTTAAAGAACAGGCGATTATTATCCGCCAGGAAGAAATTGCGGATGACATTTACAGTATGTGGCTGCGTACGGAAGAGATTGCAGCGCATGCAAAAGCAGGTCAGTTTGTATCTGTATATTGTAATGAAGGAAGCAGGCTGCTTCCAAGACCAATCAGTATCTGTGAAATTGATAAAAAGGATAATGCCATCCGTCTGGTATACCGTAAAGTTGGAAAGGGAACAGAAGAGTTTTCCGGTATGCATACCGGCGGAATTCTTAATATAACAGGACCGCTGGGAAATGGATTTCCGAAGAAAGAAAAGAAAGCGTTCTTAATTGGTGGTGGAATTGGTATTCCACCAATGTTAGAGCTGGCAAAAGAATTGGACTGTGAAAAGCAGATGGTACTTGGTTTCCGGGATGAGCTTTTCCTGATGGATGAATTTCGTGAAGAAGGAGAAGTCTATGTGGCAACTGAGGACGGAAGTGCCGGGACAGAAGGAAATGTATTGGATGCCATCCGTGAAAATGGGCTGACAGCAGATATTATCTATGCCTGCGGACCAAAGCCGATGCTGGCAGCTATTAAGGAATATGCAAAAGAGAAACAGATTGAGTGCTGGATTTCCATGGAAGAACGTATGGCTTGTGGAATCGGAGCCTGTTTAGCCTGCGTGTGCCAGTCTAAGGACAAGGACGAACATTCCAATGTCAATAACAAACGTGTATGTAAAGAAGGACCGGTTTTCCGGGCTGAGGAGGTGGAACTTTAATGAATACAAGAGTAAATCTGGCAGGAGTATTATTGAAGAACCCGATTATGACAGCATCCGGAACCTTTGGCTCCGGTCAGGAATACAGTGAATTTGTAGATTTGAATAAACTGGGTGCAGTAGTGACGAAAGGTGTTGCCAATGTACCATGGCCGGGGAATCCGACCCCTCGTGTGGCAGAAGTGTACGGTGGAATGTTAAATGCTATCGGTTTACAGAATCCTGGTATTGATGTATTTGTACAGCGTGATATTCCATTTCTTACCCACTATGACACACGCATTATTGTAAATGTTTGTGGAAAAACAGCCTCCGATTATATAGAAGTTGTGGAAAGACTGGCCGAACAGCCGGTAGATATGCTGGAAATCAATATTTCCTGCCCAAATGTCAAAGAAGGCGGTATTGCCTTTGGACAGAATGCAGCTTCTGTAGAAGAAATTACAAAAGAAGTGAAAAAATATGCAAGACAGCCGGTTATTATGAAATTGAGCCCGAATGTAACGGATATTACAGAGATGGCAAAAGCGGCAGAAGCAGGCGGAGCAGATGTAATTTCCCTGATTAATACACTGACTGGAATGAAGATTGATGTAAACCGCAGAAAATTTGCTTTGGCAAACAGAACTGGTGGGATGTCCGGACCGGCAGTGCATCCAATTGCAGTGCGTATGGTATATCAGGCAGCCCAGGCAGTGAATATTCCGATTATCGGAATGGGAGGTGTACAGAGCACTGAAGATGCATTGGAACTGATACTGGCAGGAGCAACCGCAGTATCTGTGGGAACTGCAAACTTTACTAATCCTACCGCAACGATTGATATTATCAATGGTATACAGGATTATATGGAAAATAATGGAGTTGAAGATATCAATGAACTGATTGGTGCAGTCACTGATTAATGGGACTGTTTTTGATGCTGCCGGAAGAATATCACGGGATTCACAGGGGATTATCTTTTGCTACGAAATACCGCAGTTCTAAAATGCGTGTTTTTCTTTTTGTTATGAAAACAGTCTTTCCAATGTTTGTCAGAATATCGACACAGTTCGCCGAAACACAGATGCCTGATAAGGGCTGTTAGGGGCACTGGGAATTTCGTCTGGCAACAGGCAACGCTGGTACAGGGATGTACCAGCGAGGCACAATTGAACATGGATGTGAATTTGTGCCGGTTGCCAGACAAAAAGCAACGCATACCGAAATCCCCTGTGCCCCTTGCAGGCATTATGTGGCATCTGTACCCGGCGGACAGCGTCGATATTCAGCCAAAGCAACCGGAAAGACAGTTTATAATCAAGAAAAACACGCATTATAAGAACTGTTGGCATTTCATACCGGATAAAGATAAATCTCCTGTAATCCCGTGATATTATTGGGGCAATCATCTTTTTGTCCCCTTTCGCAACCGCCTAAAGGAATGTAATTGCCAGAAAGGATAGAAACAGTGGAAAAGATTTGGAATTTCTTTGAAAATCTTAATGAATTTGTATATGTCTCAGATGTTGATACATATGAGCTTGTGTATATGAACCGGAAAACACGGGAAAACTTTGGATTTCAGACCCAGGAGGAAATAAAAGGAAAGAAATGTTATGAGGTGATGCAGCATAATGCCGCCCCTTGTAGTATGTGCAATAATCAGGAACTGGTAGAAGGTGAGTTTAAAGAATGGAAGTATTATAATCCGGTTCTTGGCAAACATCTGTTGTTGAAGGATACTATGCTGGAACAGGATGGTCGACGTTACCGGGTAGAAATTGCACTGGATGTCAGCAACGAAGAAAAACAGGGAAGTCTGATTCAAAACTATGAAAATATGGAGGCTATTATAAATGAGGGCATAAGAATTTCGTTAAATGCCCCTACGTCAGAACAGTCGCTGGAAATTATTCTGGAATATCTTGGAAAGGCATTGAATGGAGAACGTACCTATATTTTTGAAAAAAACTTATTGGGAAATGACGATAACACCTATGAATGGGTAGCGAATGGTATCGGGCCTGAGAAAGATAATTTGCAGAATGTTCCGGCTGAAGTATGCGAGAACTGGTACCGCAATTTTAGGGAAGGCAAAAATATTATCATTGGTAATCTGGAAAATATACGTGAGAGTGATCCACTGCAGTATGAGAATCTGAAACAACAGAATATTTCAACGCTGGTAGTAGTTCCACTGTATGAAGGGCAGAAAATCATCGGTTTTTATGGAGTTGATAATCCTCCCGAAAAAATGTTGGATTATACTTCTAATATGCTTCAGATTATGGGATATTTTATTGTCTCCAGCATCAGAAGGCGTAATCTGGTGCGGGAATTGGAACGGATGAGCTATAGTGACCAGCTTACGAAACTTGGAAACCGGTTTGCCATGGAACAGTATGTTACAGATGCATCAGGGACTTCAGGCTTTGGTGTGGTGTATTGCGATATTACAGGACTGAAAAGGGTAAATGATACTTTAGGTCATCAGGCAGGTGACCAGCTCATTCTGCGTGCCGGCGAATTACTCCGTGAGGAATTTTCAGACTATGGACTGTTCCGTATTGGAGGGGATGAACTTCTGGCACTGTGTGCAGGTATCGGAGAAGAGGAACTGAAGCAGCGGATAGAACGTATGAAGGCTGGCATGAAGAAAAAAGATGTAGTAATGGCAGTCGGATCAGTATGGCAGGAAAGCTGGGAGCGTGGATTTGACCTCTTGCTGATGGAAGCTGAACGCAGAATGTATCAGGAAAAAGCAGCTTATTATAATAATGCCGGTATAGACCGGCGCCATTAAGAAAAATGCATTGAGGTTTTCAGGGAAGTATGGTAGCATAAGAAATTAGGTAAAAGAAAAAAGTGATATTTCACTGTTGACATATTCAGGAGGTTTCATACATGGAAGCATATAAGAAAGAGTTTATTGAATTTATGGTGGAGAGTGAGGTTTTGAAATTTGGTGACTTCACATTAAAGAGTGGAAGAAAGTCTCCATTCTTTATGAATGCAGGTGCATATGTAACCGGTTCACAGTTATCCCGCCTTGGAGAATATTATGCAAAAGCAATTCACGACCACTATGGTACCGATTTTGATGTGCTGTTTGGACCGGCATATAAGGGAATTCCGCTTTCTGTTGCAACAACGATCGCATTCAGCCGTCTTTATGGCAAAGAGATTCGTTACTGTTCTAACCGTAAAGAAGTAAAAGACCATGGCGATACCGGAATTTTGCTTGGAAGCAAAATCAAAGATGGTGACCGTGTTGTTATTATTGAGGATGTAACGACATCCGGAAAATCTATTCAGGAGACATTCCCAATCATTCAGGCACAGGGAGACGTAACTATCCTTGGACTGATGGTATCCTTAAACCGTATGGAAAAAGGTCTTGAGACAGACAAATGCGCATTGGATGAGATTCGGGAGAAATATGGTTTCCCTGCAAATGCAATTGTCAGCATGGCAGATGTGGTAGAGTGTTTATACAACCGTCCTTGCCAGGGCAGGCTTATCATTGATGATAAGATGAAAGAAGCAATTGATAAATATTATGAGCAGTATGGGGCAAAATAAACAGCAAAAATGAAATGGGGAAAAGGAATTGAGTCAGAAGACGAGAAAACTGCTTCGTATCGGAGCATGGATTTTATTCGTAATATATCTGGGTCTGCTTTGCTATTTCCTGTTCTTCTCAGAAATGCTGGGAAGGACCTATTCTGAAAGAAGCTACCATTATAATCTTATGCCCTTAAAAGAAATCAAGCGGTTTATTATTTACCGGAAGGCATTGGGCACGAAAGCAGTCTGCTTTAACCTTCTGGGAAATATTGTTGCTTTTATTCCTTATGGAATGCTTCTGCCATTACTGGCACATAACCAGAGAAAGTTCTACCGGGTAGTGCTTTTAAGCTTCGACTTCAGTCTGCTGGTGGAACTGGTACAGCTTGTATCCAAGGTAGGAAGCTTTGATGTAGATGATTTGATTTTAAATACCATTGGTGGGGCGATTGGATATGTTGGATTTTTGCTGGCAAATCATATCCGGTGTCACAAATTTGAGCAGAAAGAATAGACTTCGGTACAAATATGGTATCGGGAGAAAGAACATGAGAAAAAGACGAAGAGGATACAGAAAATATAAATTTACAGAAAAAACACTTTCGAAAAGAGGAATTACAGCACTTGTTCTGGCACTACTGTCACTGGTCAGTTTTGTGGTGATGGTAGTTCTTGCATTCAGAAGTGCCGGTAATTTAAGCATATACATAGCCTGCTATGGAATCCTGGCCTTTTTTGCAGCATTAGCCGCAGTGATTCTTGCAATCATAAGCCTGAAGGAGGAAAATTCATTTCGCAGCATTCCGTATGCTGCTACATTTTTGTCAGTTTTTTCACTGCTTATCTGGATTGCTGTCTATGCAGGCGGTATTCTGTTGTAGGCAAAATTAGAAATATAAAGGATAGAAAGTATGGAATATCAGAATTTAAACGCAGAAGAAAGAGAAGCAATTACAGAACGACTGGATTTGGTAACGGAACGGATACATGAACTTGCGGCAGAACCGGAGGTTTGTGAGCCGTTCCGTGCTTATTTTAAAGGAACGGCAGCATTTATTGTAAAAACGGAAGAAGTATTGCGGCAGGTATTAAATGACAGCTTCTGCAGCCAAAGCAGGGAAACATTACAGAAGATAAATGAAGCATTGTATGAGGACATTTTGCCGGAACATTATAAAGAAAGCTATGCCAACCCGGATTATGCCTGTATAACCCTGGGCGAGGAATACGGCACACTCCTTAGCATGCTCTATGCAGAGCTTCGGAGCCTGATTCCTTATGCTTATGAGGGCGATGTGGAAGCCTATACCTGCTTCTGTGAATTGTTTATCCAGGTTTATACCTGTTTTAATGACGAAGAGGGAACAACCCTGAAAGAAGTGCAGCAGGCAATTTACTGGTTCTTCCACGATTACAGTGAATTGTTTACCGAGCGCAGCATCTGTGAAATGGTGGATGCCAGCCGGGATTTCTTTACCCGGATAGTAATGGATTCTGATTTACAGGATTTAAAATACCTTTATTATTATGGAGAGCCAATCGGAGAAAATGAAATCCGTATGGCAGAGTATATGAACCAGCTTCCGCAGGAGAAGATTCAGGCAATGGCGGATACTTATACGGAAGGCTACCGGATTGGCTTTATTACCACCGGAAAAGACTTATCCATAAAATCTACCGTAAATGTGGAATATGCCATCGGAATGGAACGTATGGTGCGGGCAGCAATTGCTAATTTTGAGAAGATGGGATTAAAACCGACGATTTACCGGGATGCGTTTTCTTCCTTCCGTAACCGCGGCAATTCCAAGCGGGGCTGCTATGCGACTTCTGTGAACCGTCAGTTTGATTATGACCATAAAGCAGATAAAGCAGTATATTTAGATAAAGCCTTTGTGGAACGCCGATTAGAGACACTCCGGACTGTATATGAAGATAAGAAAGAACTTGCAGCAGGCTACGCAGGTCCGGCTGTAATCGAGGTGTTCGGAGAACCGTTATTTGAACCGGAAAATAAAAAAACTGCCTGCCATTACAGCGACAAGCAGAATGAATTAAATGTCTATTATGCGTCACAGGCTGGGCAGATTACCAATCAGTATATTAAGGGAGAGGAAAGAAGCTTTACGATTATTGCTTATCCGCTCCCGCAGATTGGCAGCAACTTTGAAGAAATCTTTGATAAGACGGTAGAATTAAATACACTGGATTATACCCTGTACCGGGATATGCAGGCGAAAATTATTGAAGTATTAGACCAGGGAGTCAGGGCACATATCAGAGGAAAAGGCGATAACGAAACAGATATGACAGTGGAATTATACCGCCTTAAGAATCCACAGCAAGAGACTATCTTTGAAAATTGCGTGGCAGATGTCAATATTCCGGTAGGGGAAGTGTTTACTTCACCGGTGCTGACCGGAACCCACGGAGTACTGCATGTATCTTATGCCTATCTTAACGGACTCCGGTATGAGAACCTGAAAATGACGTTTAAAGATGGAAAAGTTGTGGATTACAGCTGCAGTAATTTTGACAGTGAAGAAGAGAACCATAAATATATTTATGATAACGTATTGATGCATCACGATACGCTGCCGTTAGGGGAGTTTGCTATCGGAACCAATACCACGGCATACCGGATGGCAAAGGACTTTGATATTGCAGATAAATTGCCGATTCTGATTGCAGAGAAGACAGGTCCACATTTTGCAGTGGGAGATACCTGTTATTCCCAGGCGGAGGATACGCCGGTTTATAATCCGGATGGAAAAGAAATTGTGGCAAGGGATAATGAAATCTCAATTCTTCGGAAAGAAGACGAAAGTAAGGCATACTTTAACTGCCATACGGATATTACGATACCGTATGATGAATTAGACTGCATTTATATCGAACGGGCAGATGGCAGTACCGGGGATATTATAAGAGATGGCAGATTTGTAGTGCCGGGCACAGAAAAACTCAATGAGCCGTTGGAAAATAAGACTTCATTTCCGGCGTAAAACAGTGTATACTAAAAGGACAAGTATCTATGAGAAAAGGAGAAAGAAAATGGCAAAAGTAGGAATTGTAATGGGCAGTGATTCAGATATGCCTGTAATGGCAAAAGCAGCAGATATTTTGGAACAGCTTGGAATCGAGTATGAGATGACAATTATTTCCGCACATCGTGAGCCGGATGTATTTTTTGAATATGCAAAGAGCGCAGAGAGCAAAGGATTTAAAGTAATTATCGCAGGAGCAGGAATGGCGGCGCATCTTCCTGGAATGTGTGCAGCAATCTTCCCTATGCCGGTAATCGGAATTCCGATGCATACCACATCCTTAGGCGGAAGAGATTCTCTTTATTCTATCGTACAGATGCCAACCGGTATTCCGGTAGCAACCGTTGCAATCAATGGTGGAGCAAATGCAGGAATTCTTGCAGCGAAGATTCTTGCAACATCAGATGATGCATTATTAGCACGATTAAAAGAATATTCTAAGAATTTAAAAGAGCAGGTAGAAGCAAAGGATAAGAAGCTTCAGGAAGTCGGCTATAAAGAATACATGAAATAGCAGGCGTAAGTGAGTCAACACGCTTTTAGAGCTGGTGAGTGGCGAAATCATTAGGTAAGAACAGTGAAATAGAGGAAAAAAGAAAAGGGTAGAGAGAAAAAAGTTTTAAAATAAGGTTGAGGAGAATACGAATGAAAACTACACTGATTATTATGGCGGCAGGCATTGGCTCCCGTTTTGGCGGCGGAATTAAGCAGCTTGAGAAAATGGGACCAAATGGCGAGATTATTATGGACTATTCCATTTATGACGCGGTGGAAGCAGGTTTTGACAAGGTTGTATTTATCATTCGCAAGGATATTGAGGCGGATTTTAAAGAAATCATTGGAAACAGAATTGGAAAGCAGGTAGAAGTAGATTATGTATTCCAGGATATCAATGACATACCGGAAGGCTTTACAGTGCCGGAAGGCAGAACAAAACCATGGGGAACCGGACAGGCAGTATTATGCTGCAAAGGCGTAGTGAAGGAACCATTTTTAGTCATCAATGCAGATGATTATTACGGAAAAGAAGCATTTGTAATGATGCATGATTTTCTGGTAAATCATGAAGAGGATAAGGAAAGATTCCGCCTTGGAATGGCTGGATATATCCTGAAGAACACACTGAGTGATAACGGAACTGTTACCCGTGGTGTCTGTGTGGTAGATGAAAAGAGTGGCTATCTTGAAAAAATTTTAGAGACACACAGCATCTATGCCGATGAAAAAGGAAAAGTACATTGTGAAGAAGCTGATGTGGCAGAATGGATTCACCCGGATGTAAATGTATCTATGAACATGTGGGCTGGCTATCCGGATTTTATTGATTATCTGGAAGAGGGCTTTCGTGAGTTCTTGGCACATATTGAAGACAATCCGATGAAGAAAGAGTATCTGCTGCCAAATATTGTGGAATTGCTTTTGAATCAGGATAAGGCAACCGTAAAAGTTTATGAGACAGCAGACCGCTGGTTTGGAGTTACTTATTTAGAGGACAAACCATTTGTTGTGGATTCCATCCGCGGACTGATTAAAGACGGTGTCTATCCGGAAAATCTTTGGGCATAGAATTGGAGGATTGTAACATGAAAAAGAAGAGAATTGTGATTGCATTAGGACATGAAGCATTGGGAACAACACTTCCGGAACAGAAGAAAGCAACCAAGCTTACCGCAAAAGCAATCGGAGATTATATTAAGGATGATTGTCAGGTAGTTCTTTCCCACAGCAATGGACCACAGGTGGGAATGATACATACTGCAATGGCTGAATTCGCGAGAATTTATCCGGAATATACTGCTACTCCGATGTCTGTCTGCTCTGCTATGAGCCAGGGCTATATCGGATACGATTTGCAGAATGCCATTCGTACCGAATTATTAAACCGTGGAATTTACAAACCGGTATCTACTGTTTTAACACAGGTAACCGTAGACCCATACGATGAAGCATTTTATCATCCAACCAAAATTATCGGCCGTGTCATGACAGAGGAAGAGGCAGAAGCTGAGGAGAAGAAAGGTAACCATACGGTAAAACAGGGTGAAGGATACCGCCGTATCGTAGCTGCTCCAAAGCCAATGGACATCGTAGAAATTGATGCCATTCGTGCACTTTCCGATGCAGACCAGGTAGTAATTGCCTGTGGTGGTGGCGGTATTCCTGTATTAGAGCAGGATAATAATCTAAAAGGTGCCAGCGCAGTTATTGAAAAAGACCTTGCAGCAGGCAGACTTGCAGAGCTTTTAGATGCTGACCAGCTCATTATCTTAACCAGTGTTGAGCATGTGTGTTTAAATTATGGCACAGCCAATGAACAGCCATTGGATGAGATGACGGTAGAAGAAGCAAAACAGTATATGGACGAGGGTCAGTTTGAAGAAGGAACCATGCTTCCGAAGATTCAGGCAGCAATCGATTATATCGGTAATTCTGCAGTCCGTTCCGTACTGATTGCAAACTTAGAGGAAGCATTAGATGGCGTCAGCGGATTAAAGGGAACTTTGATTCATAAGTAAGATGATATAAGGGAAATGTGAGGGAATCTATGAGAACATCAGAAAGAAGCACATTCCATAAGGGCAGCAGGCACTCGGCAGTTACCGTATGCCTGTTGCTTGTTATGTGTCTGGTATTTCTGACCGCTTGCGGGAAGGATAAAAAAGACGATACAGTTGCGAATGTGAATACCGAAGAAACATTAACAAATACAGAGGTACCAACAACAGAAAGTGTAATTGACACCGAAGAAGTTGTAGATACGGAAACAGAAACAGAGACGGAAACAGAGCATGTTCCGGCAGTATTGAATCCGGATACGGTAGTTTATGCAGAAGAGACTGTTTATACGACAACAAGAGTCAATGTGAGGGTAGAACCTTCTACCGATGCAGAGGTTTATAAGAAATTATCTGCGGGAAAAGAACTTACCCGCACTGCAAATGATGGAAGCTGGAGCCAGGTTTCATTGGATGAAGGAACTTATTATATAGCATCCGATTATCTGACCACAGAGAAACCGCAGGAGCCGGTAGCATTGACTGGAAGTGCGGGAACCGGAATTACATCCGGAAGCGGTGGACATGTCATCTGCATTGACCCGGGACATCAGAGCAGAGGAGACAGTACACCGGAGCCGGTAGCACCGGGATCTTCTGAGACCAAGGCAAGAGTAACTGGAGGAACATCCGGCGTTGCAACCGGACAGACAGAGTATCAGCTTAATTTATCCGTCAGCTTAAAATTGCGGGATGAACTGGTAGCAAGAGGTTATACCGTGGTCATGACAAGAGAAACCAATGATGTGAATCTCAGTAACAGCGAGCGGGCAGCCATTGCAACCAATGCGGGAGCAGAAGCATTTGTCCGTATACATGCCAACGGATCTACCAACAGCGGAGCCAATGGGGCTATGACAATCTGCCAGACGGCGTCCAATCCGTATGTAGGAAGCTTTTACAGCCAGAGCCGTTCTCTTTCCCAGAATATATTGGATAGTCTGTGTGCACAGACCGGTGCAAAGAAGGAATATGTGTGGGAGACTGATACCATGAGTGGAATTAACTGGAGTACCGTACCGGTAACAATTGTAGAAATGGGATATATGACAAATCCCACCGAAGATTCCAATATGGCAACGGACTCTTATCAGACTCAGATTGCACAGGGAATCGCCAATGGGATTGATGCTTATTTTGCCGGTAATTAGGCAAGATAATTAATGACAGCAAAGAGAATGAGATCTTCTTTTGGAGAAGCATTTGCAATGCTGTGGGACTCTCCGCTTTTGCAGACGCAGGTATCACCGGCTTCTAAAGCAACGATGGTTCCGTTATCGTCATAGGCTGCATGACCGGAGAGAATGGTGATGATTTCTTCTTCCCCTTCATGCATATGCTTTCCGAGAGAACAGCCCGGTCTTAAGATGAGTTTTGCAATCATCTTGGCTGGGCTTTCATAGTCTATAGGATTGACGGAACGGATAATCTCAACGGTGCCGGTTCCGCCTTTCATATTTTCGTTAAAAATATGTTTTAATTCAGATGCTCTATGATACATATATTACCTCCTGAATAGTTGTGCTATGCATTACAGTATAGTCAGTGAGCAGTCAAATGTAAATATGTATTGTGATAGAAAATTATTGCCAATAAGAATGAAAAAGAAATACAGGAGACCTTTATGAATTTATTATCAGCAGAGAATATAACCAAGACATTTACCGGAAGAAAGTTATTTTCCAATGCCTCCTTTTATTTGCAGGAAGGAGAGAAAGTCGGAATTGTGGGAATTAACGGAACCGGAAAATCCACTTTACTGAAAATGCTGGCAGGCTTAGAGGAACCGGATGCCGGAGAAATCACCAAGGCAAATCATGCGGTAATCCGCTATCTTCCGCAGATGCCGGAATTTGGAGAAGAAGAGACTGTTTTAGAAAGTGTACTGGTAACGGCACACCGGAAAAATCAGGCAGATGCTTCCGGGGAAGATTATCAGATGTGGAATTTAGAGAGCAAGGCAAAATCCATGCTCACAAGACTTGGCGTATATAATTTTGAGGAAAAGACGAAAAATTTATCCGGTGGGGAAAGAAAACGTCTGGCTCTTGTGGCAGTGCTTTTAACACCCTGCGATATTCTGCTGTTAGACGAGCCTACCAACCACCTGGATGCAGATATGGCAGAGTGGCTGGAAGGATACTTAAAGGGCTTTAAGGGAACACTGATTATGGTAACCCATGACCGGTATTTTCTGGACAGCGTATGTAACCGTATTGCAGAAATTGATAAAGGCTCCATTTACAGTTATCAGGAAAATTATTCCGGTTATCTGAATCTGAAGCAGGAGCGTATGGATATGGCAGTTGCCGGGGAACGGAAGCGGCAGTCCATCCTTCGCAAGGAGATCGCCTGGATGCAGCGGGGCGCAAGGGCAAGGTCTACCAAGCAGAAAGCCCATATCAAACGTTATGAGAATCTTAGAGACCAGTCGGGACCACAGTTTGATAAGCAGGTGGAATTGAGTTCGGTTTCCAGCCGTATGGGAAAGACGACGGTAGAGCTTCATCATATCAGTAAATCCTATGGAGAAAAAAAGCTGATTGAGGATTTTTCCTATATCTTTCTTAAGAATGACAGAGTCGGATTTGTGGGACATAATGGATGCGGTAAGACCACTTTGATGAAGATTATCGATGGCAGGGTAAAGCCGGATGCCGGAGAACTGGTTATCGGACAGACCATAAAGATAGGCTATTATTCCCAGGAGATTGAAAAGGATGCATCGGCGGGAGTTGCCTATATGGATCCGTCTTTAAAGGTTATTGAATATATCCGCAATACTGCAGAATATGTCCGGACAGAGGATGGACTGGTGTCCGCATCAGCCATGTTGGAGCGTTTCTTATTCCCACCGGAAGAACAGTATGGTATTATCGGAAAACTTTCCGGTGGAGAAAAGCGGAGACTGAATCTGCTTCGTGTATTGATGGAAGCACCGAATGTACTGATTTTGGACGAGCCAACCAATGATCTTGATATTACCACACTGGCAATTTTAGAGGATTATCTTGATAATTATGATGGAATCGTCATTACGGTATCCCATGACCGGTATTTCCTTGACCGTATCGCAAAGCGGATTTTTGCATTTGAACAGGGAAACATAAGACAGTATGAGGGCGGTTATACGGATTATCTTGCCAAGCGGCCGGAGGATGAGACAGCAGTGGGAAATGCAGGCACAGAGACTTCCGGGAAGAAAGCAGACCAGACGGAAAACGCAGATGCCACAGAGAATGCCGAAAAGAAGGATTCCAGGGCGACCTGGAAGAGCGGCAGGAAGTTGAAATTTACCTGGCAGGAGCAGAAGGATTATGAGACCATTGAGGACGATATTGCAGCTTTGGAAGCAAAGTTAGAAGAACTGGATGAGAAGATGGGAAGCTTTGCCAGTGATTTTGTAAAGTTAAATGAGCTGACCCAGGAGAAGATAAAAGTGGAAGATGAATTAGAGCATAGGATGGAACGCTGGGAGTATTTAGAAGAACTGAATGCCAGAATAAAGGCTCAGGACAAGTAGGAGATAAGGCTATGGAGAAGGAAAAAAACAGTAAGAATATTATGGATTATGCAACGGTTACACTCTTAGATGCAGAGAATGCCATTGAAATCATCGACCAGACAAAGCTGCCGGGAACGATAGAACTGATCCGGTTAAAGAGTGCACAGGAAATCTGGGATGCCATTTATTTATTAAAAGTCCGTGGCGCACCGGCAATTGGTGTAGTAGCAGGCTTTGGCATTTATCTTCTGGCAAAAGAAATTGAAACAGAGGATTATGAAGTCTTTTATGAAACTTTTCAGAAACAGAAAGAATATCTGAATTCTTCCCGCCCGACCGCAGTCAATCTTTCCTGGGCATTAAACCGGATGGAGAGAGTCTGCATTGCAAATAAAAATAAGCCGGTTGCAGAGATAAAAGAATTGCTTCATAAAGAAGCCCTTGAGATTCAGGAAGAAGATATCAGGGTCTGCAAAAGCATCGGAGAACACGGACTGGCACTGGTGAAGCCGGGTGATGGTATTTTGACCCATTGCAATGCCGGACAGCTTGCCACCAGTAAATATGGAACTGCTACAGCACCGATTTATCTGGGGGAAGAAAGAGGTTATCATTTTCATGTATTTGCAGATGAGACAAGACCTCTTTTGCAGGGGGCGAGACTTACTTCTTTTGAACTGCATGCAGCAGGGGTGGATGTGACCCTGATTTGTGATAATATGTCAGGCGCCGTTATGAAGCAGGGGCTGGTACAGGCTGTATTTGTAGGCTGTGACCGGGTGGCAGCCAATGGAGATACGGCAAATAAAATCGGAACCTCCGTTGTGGCAACGGTAGCAAAGCGGTATCATGTACCTTTTTATGTCTGTGCACCGACTTCTACCATTGACTTAAATACAGCAACCGGGGATGATATCTGCATTGAAGAGCGTCCGGCAGAGGAAGTGACGGAGATGTGGTATCAGGAGCGGATGGCACCGGAAGGCGTCAAAGTATACAATCCGGCATTTGATGTGACAGATCACGATTTAATAAGCGGAATTGTAACAGAGTATGGAATCGCAAGAGAGCCATATACGGAGAGCTTAAAAGAAATCCTTTCGAAGAGAAATGCATAAGGTATCAATTTTTGTGCAAACTGATATCTTGAAAAGTATCTATCAGTAAGGTATGATAGTAATAATGAGGTTTTAATAAAAATATAGGCGGTGTCGATCACGTACACCGCCTGTTTAGCGAAAAGAGGGAATAGAAATGGCAATAAAGTTTCAGAAAGAGCCAATGAATGCACATTCATCCATAAAGCATGTAATCGGCGTAGTCAGCGGTAAAGGTGGTGTTGGAAAATCTTTTGTCACAGCATCCATGGCAGCCGCTATGCGTAAGAAAGGTTATGAAGTAGGTATTATGGATGCCGACATTACCGGACCATCCATTCCAAAGATGTATGGAATTCACGGAAAAGCAGTCGGAGATGGAAAAGAGATTCTTCCGGCAGTGGCAGAAGACGGAACCAGGATTATGTCTGTAAATTTATTGGTTGATACAGAAGAAACACCGGTTGTATGGCGTGGACCAGTCGTTGCCGGCGTAGTAAAGCAGTTCTGGAGTGACGTGGTATGGGGTGACATTGATTACCTTTTTGTAGATATGCCACCGGGAACCGGAGATGTTCCACTGACTGTATTCCAGTCTCTTCCGGTAGAAGGAATCATTATCGTAACTTCTCCGCAGGAACTGGTTCAGATGATTGTAAAGAAAGCATATAACATGGCAGGGATGATGAATGTTCCTGTCCTTGGAATCGTTGAAAATTACAGCTATTTAAAATGTCCGGATTGTGGAAAAGAGATTTCCTTATTTGGAGAAAGCCATATTGATGAAATCGCAGCAGACCTTGATTTGTCCGTTCTTGGAAAACTCCCATTGGACCCGGCATATGCAAAAGCTGCCGATGCAGGACAATTTTATACTATGGACAACCCATATATTGCCAAAGCAATTGAAGCGTTGGAACAAATTTAGATAATAACAGGTAATCTGCCATTTCGGTGGGTTACCTGTTTTATGCGGGAAAATATGTTTCCCGTAGTTAAAGCGGATGCAGCATAGCAACAGAAAAATGCATGAAAAGCACCGCAGACGTGGAAAATAAAATTCCACGGATATCACACATTATATTTTAAGGAGGAGCTTTCGTTATGAACGAACGAAAAGACGCAATTCGCGACGCACGGACACTTGGTGTTCCGAAGATGCTGTTGTTAGGACTTCAGCACATGTTCGCAATGTTTGGCGCAACCATTCTTGTGCCGATTCTGGTGAACAGCTATTTTGAGGGAGAAGGCCTTTCCGTACAGGTTACTTTAATCTGTGCCGGTCTTGGAACTTTATTCTTCCACCTTTGTACCAAATTAAAAGTACCTGCATTCTTAGGTTCATCCTTTGCATTCTTAGGAGGATTTTCTACGATTGCACAGTTGGATACCGGAGTCTTTGCAGACATGACCATGGGAGAGAAGCTTCCATATGCCTGTGGTGGTATTGTTGTTGCAGGAGCTTTATATCTGATTCTTGCACTTGTTATCAAGGTCGTAGGAGTAAAGAAAGTAATGCGTTTCCTGCCACCTGTTGTAACAGGACCAATCATCATCTGTATCGGCCTTTCCCTTGCACCATCTGCAGTAAACAATGCATCCACCAACTGGATTCTTGCACTGATTGCACTGGCAGTTATCATTATCTTTAACATCTGGGGAAAAGGAATGTTCCGCATTATCCCGATTCTTTTAGGTGTTGTCATTTCCTATGCAGCAGCACTGATTATGCAGGCAGCAGGACTGACTAATCCGGATGGAAGTGCTATCTTAAACTTTACCGAAGTAGCATCTGCAAGCTGGGTAGGACTTCCTCCATTCCAGTTATGCAAATTTAACCTGACTGCAATCTTGGTTATGGCACCAATCGCACTGGCAACTATGATGGAGCATATCGGAGATATGTCTGCAATTTCTGCAACTGTTGGTGAGAACTTCATCGAAGATCCGGGACTTCACAGAACCTTAATCGGTGACGGACTTGCAACCGCATTTGCAGGTATGGTTGGTGGTCCTGCAAATACTACATATGGTGAGAATACCGGTGTATTGGAATTAAGCCGTGTGCATGACCCTAGAGTGATCCGTATTGCAGCTGTATTTGCAGTTATATTAAGCTTTATTCCGAAAATGGCTGAAATCATTGGCTCCATGCCATCTGCAATCATCGGTGGTGTCAGCTTCATGCTTTATGGTATGATCTCTGCAATCGGTGTCAGAAACGTAGTAGAAAATCACGTTGATTTTACCAAATCCCGTAACTTAATCATTGCAGCAGTAATCTTAGTCAGCGGACTTGGATTTTCCAATGGACTTACCTTTACCATTGCAGGAACCAGCATTACCTTAACCGGACTTGCAATCGCAGCTTTAGCTGGAATTATCTTAAATGCAATCTTACCTGGTAAAGATTATCATTTCGGAGATGATCCAAAGGCAGATGCCAACCGTGGACTTGACATGAATCCGATTCAGGAAGAAGATATTCAGTAAGTAATAAAAAGCAATTTATGTAGAAAGAAACAGGTCATATTCAGCTTGTGAGGGCTGGGATGACCTGTTTTGCGTTGCTTGGGAATGGCTGGAGTTTAGTTTTTTAATATTTCATTAAGTTGTTTCGAAATCAAAGGAAACACGGTATACTATAAGCAGCAGTAAAAGTGATGAAAACGTACGGAAAGAAGAGGAACATATCATGTTAGAACAGTTATTACATATAGATGGGCAGATTTTATTATGGATACAGGAGTATCTGCGATTCCCGGCACTGACTTCCGTGATGAAGGATATTACAAATCTTGGAAATGCTGGAATCTTATGGATTCTGATAACCATTGTGCTTTTGTTGGACAAGAAGACGAGGAACGTAGGCTATATGTCGGCACTGGCTTTAATTGGTTCGTTAATTGTAGACAATATTTTACTTAAAAATCTGGTGGCAAGAACCAGACCCTATGAAGTGGTTGATGGATTGAAGCTTTTAATTGAAAAGCAGCCAGATTATTCTTTCCCATCGGGACATACCGGAAGTTCTTTTGCATCAGCAATTGTATTATGGAAAGAGCTTCCTAAAAAATATGGAGTAATGGCATTAATTGCAGCTGTTCTGATTGCATATTCACGGTTATATGTAGGGGTGCATTATCCATCGGATGTGTTGGCAGGAGTGGTGATTGGAACCGTACTGGCGTTAGTTTCGGTATGGCTGGTAAAAAAGATTCAGGGACAGAAGAAACTTGTGAAATAAAAAATGTTTCTAAACCGGATAAGAAAAAAGTAGAGTCAGGAAACAGACTCAAGGCAGGAGGAGAAGGATGGAATTACAGCAGGCGGTGGAATTATCAAAGCGGGTTCAAAATGAAATCAAAAAAAGCGTAAAAGGAAAAGATGATTGTATCCGGAAGGCATTCTGTGCAATTTTAGCAGGAGGACATATTTTAATTGAAGATGTACCGGGAGTGGGAAAGACAACGCTGGCACTGGCTTTTTCGAGGGCATTGTGCCTTGAAAATCACAGGGTACAGTTTACGCCGGATGTGCTGCCGGCGGATATTTTGGGATTTTCCATGTATGATAAGGAGCAGAGCGGCTTTTATTATCATCCGGGTGCAGTCATGTGCAATCTGTTTTTGGCGGATGAGATTAACCGGACTTCTCCAAAGACCCAGTCAGCCCTGTTAGAGGTTATGGAAGAGGGAAAAGTGACGGTAGATGGCATCAGTCATCCGGTTCCGAAACCATTTCTTGTAATGGCAACCCAGAATCCGAAGGGAAGTGCCGGGACACAGATGCTGCCGGAATCCCAGTTAGACCGTTTCATGATTTGTATGAGCATGGGATACCCGGATTTGAAAAGTGAGATTGAGATTGCCAAAGGAAAGAGCATCGGACAGAGCTATGAGAGCATAGAAGGTGTGATGACAGGGGCGCAGCTGCAGGCAATGAAAGAAACCGTAGAAAATATTTTTATACATGACAGAATTTATGAATATATGATGGCGCTGATTCATGCCACCAGAAAAAATCCTTATATTGAGCTGGGCGTCAGTCCGCGTGGAATGGTGGCACTGACGAAAATGGTGCGTGCCAATGCATTTTTAAATGAGAGAGATTATGTGATTCCGGCTGATGTAGAGGATGTTTTTTATGATGTCACAAAGCATAGAATCGTATTAAATACCAAAGCACGGGTCACCGGGGTGTCCGGGGAAGCAGTTCTTGAAAAAATTATGGAAGATACCACAAAACCAACTTCATTTAAGGGAAAAGAGTAGCCTATGGCAGCAGGACTGATACTTGTACTTATTGTTGGTGCATTAGGATATCTTGGAATCATTTATACCAGCCCGGCATTGATGCTTTTGGCGATTTGCTGCGGAGTAATGCTGTTTTTAGGCTATGGCTATATTTTATATATGATGCTTCGGGTAAAATGCCGGATTCAGATTCCGATTGTTATGGCAGAGCAGGAAGAAGGCGTTATGATCTGTGCGGTGACGGAAAACCGGAGCAGGCTGCCATTGCCGAAGGTAGTATACCGGATGGATTACCGGAATTCTTTTGGCAGGAAAAAAAGAATATTATCCATACAGGCGGCAGCGGATGCAAAGAGCAGCAGCCGGATGAGCGTGGAGGTAGCAGCAAAAAGCAGTGGAAATTATACATTCCGGCTGGTTCGGGTAAGATTTTATGGCCTGCTTGGAATCGGCTATCTGACCAGGTATGTGCGCTATGAGGAACGGCTTTCCATTATGCCAAAGATAACACCGGTAATGATAGAGGTGGGATTAGCTTCCCGGTATTTTCAGGGAGAATCGGAAGTATATGATGATAAAACCGGGGGAGATGACGTATCTGAGGTATTTCAGATCCGTTCCTTTCAGCCGGGAGATAAAATCCAGAATATTCACTGGAAATTATCGGCAAAAGAAGATGAACTGATGGTGCGGGAAAACAGCCAGTCGATGGGCTGTCCGGTGGTGATTCTTCTTGACATCAGCGGAGGACAGAAAGAGACGGAGAAGCAGAGAAACCACTTTTTTGAAATGGTAATTTCGATTTCTTTTGGACTGGTGGAAAAACAGTGCCCTCATTATATCGCATGGTATGATGAAAAGGAACATGACCTCATCCGGGTAAGGGTAGATAAGGAAGAGAAGGTATATTATTTTATTCTGCTTTTGTATGGAGCGGTTCAGAGCCGGGAAAAGATGGATATTGCACTTTTATATCAGGAGAAATACCGGGGTGAGACAGCAGTTACAAAGATAGAAATGAACCTTGCAGGAAAACTTATTGTGGCAGGAACGGAAATAGAAGATTTCGCAAAAGCGGAGATTAGAGTATGAGAAAAAAGAAGAAAACATATGCATCGGTTATGAAAAAGACCGGAAACATACGGTATTCGCAGAAAGGACGGCGGGCAGGAAAAATTGCATTGCCGCCGCAGGTCATGCGTGTGGGAATGCAGAGCCTGCTGGCTGTACTTTGGGAGCTTTCCATGTTCTTTATATTTGGAGACATCTTTCTGACTAATCGGTTTGGAAAGCCTGCATTGATATGGGTTTCTGTTTCTGCGGCAGCATTGACGTTTTCTTTTTCCTATTTTAAGAAGGCGGACAAGTGGCTGCTGCCTGTGGGAGAACTGCTGGTGGGACTGGTGCTTAGCCGGAAAGAGCTTTACCCAGGGCTGGCAGGACTGATCCGGCTGGTAGTGCAGAAAATCAATATGTACTATAATGTGCAGATTGTATCCGGATTTGAACGGTATCTTGATTTAAATCCGGTGGTAGAAGTAACAGCATGGCTGTTAGTTATCTTGTCTATTCTGCAGATTTATTTTCTGGTGGTAAGAAAACGGCTGGCTGGAGTGTTGATTCCACCGCTACTTCTTATAATGCTGGATTTTGCGGTGGGCTATGCACCATCAAAGCGGGCATTGATTTGTTTCTCACTGGCTGCGGCAGGAAGCTTTGGTTACCGGGCTGCCGGCCGGGTGGAATTAAAGCAGTTGGAATATCTAAGGCAGAAAGCAGTATGCCTTTTTCTGGTGGTGGCGGTAGTTGTCTCTTCGCTGGTATTTAGAGTGGCAGAACCGAAAGCCAAAGAAATGGTGGCAAGAAGAAGTGAAATTGAAAAAACTGCGCAGGATATGGTAACAGAAATGGCAATGACAGCTGCCAATCTTTTGGCAGAAATTCCTTTTGGTAAAGATATTTTCTCCTTCCATCAGCCGGGACGGGTCAGCAATATGGCACCGGAATTTGAGGACAAGCCGGTTATGGAAGTGACTGCTTATCAGATACCGGATGATACGGTATATTTAAGAGGTTATGTAGGCGATTATTACAAAAATGGAAGCTGGAAGACTTATGATTCCAGTGATTTTGTGACTGCCATGCAGGAAGTGGACAGCAGTCTTAAGGAACAGACCGCGGGACAACAGGTACAGAATATTCTGGCATATACCCAGAGCTATTATACCTATTACTGGGATACCATTTACCGGGTGCAGTATTTTGATGAGAAAGACCCCTATGCATACCTGCCATACTATACGTTGGCAAGCTATTATCAGGATGAACGGCAGCCCGCCGGGGTTCTTATGGATGGAGACCGTACTGTGCTCCGAAATGGCAATGACGTTCTGGAAGTAGACGGAACCATAAGAAACAGCATGTCACATCTTTATATGAATGCTTTGTTTACAGCAGATTTGGCAGATGGTGCTTATGTGGACCGGAATGAGACACTGAGCGAATCGGAAGTAAATGAAATTATAGAGAATATGAATAGCTGGCGGTATGATTTGGCTGGGTTTAACAGTAAATTACCGGAAGACGAATGGGCATTTATAAAGAAATATAATGAGTATACGGAAAAATATACGTATGTGCCGGAAAATCTCACAAGAATCCGGGAACTGGGAAATCAGTTGGAAGCGGAGTATGAAAGAGATTATTCGGATTTTGTAGATAACCGATTTACTGAGAATGGTACTTATTATGATAATATTTATAACTTTAAGGAAATCTATGCAGTCTATCTGGTGAAACGGGAACTGGCGAAGTGTAACTATAATCTGGATTTGGACAATGTGCCATGGGGACAGGATGTAACAGAACATTTTCTGTTTGATACGAAGGAAGGCTTCTGTCAGCATTTTGCCAGTGCGGGAACACTGCTTCTGCGGCAGATGGGAATTAAGGCACGGTATGTCAGCGGCTATGCTGTAAGTACATCGAAGTTTAAGATGGACAGTGATGGTAATTATACGGCAGAGGTTCTTGATAATCAGGCACATGCCTGGACGGAAATCTATATAGACAGTGTTGGCTGGGTGCCGGTGGAAATGACACCGGGAAATAAAACCGGCATTGACCGTCTGGAGATTCAGCAGGAAAGTGACAGCATTACCATCCGGATGAATGATGGCAGAACAGCTGACCTAATTACGCTGGAGCGAAGTGATTATCAGGACAGTTCCAAAGATGACAGTCAGTCGGATTTATCCGGCAGCGGAATGCCAAATACGGAAAATCAGAATACAAAAAATCAAAACACAGAAAGTCAGGATACAGAAAACCCGGATACGGAAAATCAGGGCACGGAAAACCGGAATACAGAAAATTCCATGCAGGATGGCAATAAGGCAGGAAAACAGAATCAAAAGGGAAGCCGTTTAAAGGTCATTTTGATTGCTGTGGTAATCATCATTCTGCTTCTTGCAGCAGGTATCTGGTATTACTTAAGAGCGATAGAAGGAAAACGGAAGAAGGGAACACATAGTTACAAGCGTATCATCCGTTGGAATTCGAACCAGATTTATCGTATTTTACGGCGGAAGGGCATTGTAAATGCAAAAGTACAATCCGACCGGGCATTCCGGGAACAGCTTTTAAATTATGGGGGCTGGAGCATGGAAGAAAAGGAACATTATCTTCAGATTCTTGAAGTGGCAGCGTATAGCCATAAGAAACTTACCAGAGAGGATGTGCAGTTTGTACAGAAGCTTTACCGGAAACTGAAAGAATAAAAAGAGAAGCTTTGCAAAAAAAAACAACAGCCGCGCCAGTGTATACACTGATACGGCTGTTGCGATGGCATTATACGGTTTCCGGTTCGTCGTAATCAACACCAAAGGTTTCTACGGTAACGGTTTTCATTCGCTGGTCTTCCATTGGACGGTCGCTGTAGTCGGTTGCAACTTCTGCAATTTTATTTACCACATCCATGCCTTCGATGATTTTACCGAAAGCAGCGTAAGCACCATCTAAGTGTGGAGCATCCTTATGCATGATAAAGAACTGGGAGCCGGCAGAGTTTGGCATCATGGAACGAGCCATGGAAAGAACGCCTGCAGAATGCTTTAAGTCATTGGCAAAGCCGTTCTGTGCAAATTCACCCTTGATACCATATCCTGGACCGCCCATTCCGGTTCCTTCCGGGTCACCACCCTGAATCATAAAACCGTTGATGACACGATGGAAGATAAGTCCATCATAAAATCCCTTGTTGACAAGGCTGATAAAGTTATTTACTGTGTTAGGAGCAACCTGCGGATATAATTCCGCTTTCATAATATCTCCGTTTTCCATTTCAAATGTAATAATAGGATTCTGAGCCATTGTAAGATACCTCATTTCTGTTCATTGAATTCATCCTGCATAACAGAATGTAGTTCTACTATAGCGGAAAAAGGCTTTTTTGTAAAGAAAGAGAGAAGGGAATATGTGTCACTGGAATATTGTAAACTGGAACTGTATCATACGAAAAGAAACATTAGAAGAAAAACTTCCGGCAGAAGAAAAACATGCATTAAGCCGCCTGCAAAAAGAACTGTCAGAGCAGAAAAAAGTGGGACTTCTTTTTACAGATGCTGATTTGGAAAAAGATATCACATTTTTCCTGAGCGGACATCATGTAAAGCCGGAGGAATGTATGCTGCTTGCAACAGAACCGGAAGAAGTGGCATGGGCGAAAAAGGATGCAGATGCAGACTCAGACTCAGACCAGCTTACCATCATTGGCTATGAAGTACCGGATTTTTCAAAACAGATGCCTTTAAGCAATGTGGATATGCTGCTTCTTGGACTGGAAGAAGTGGACACAGAATTTTTACTTCGGACATTTCAGCGGAAGCATCACCTGCCGTGGCGGATACTAGAGACAAAGCGGTGCTATCTGAGAGAGATTACGTTAGATGACATGGACGATTTATTTGATTTATATAATAAGAAGGGAATCTCCGATTATATCGAGCCCCTTTACGAAAGGCAGGAAGAGGAGGAGTACCAGAGAGCATACATTGAAAATATGTATGGCTACTATGGATATGGCATGTGGCTGGTAAAGGGAAAAGACACCCATCAACTGATTGGAAGAGCCGGGATCGACTATCGCAAACTGCTTGACGAAGAAATTATCGAGATGGGCTATGTCATTGCACCGGAATACCAGAGGCAGGGTTATGCATATGAGGTCTGTCAGGCAATCATGGCATGGGTAAAAAATAATCTTGAATTTCGAAGAATTGACTGTCTGGTGGAGCCGGGGAATGAAGCATCGTTGGGACTGCTTCATAAACTTGGCTTTCAGGAAACAGAGAAGATAAAACAGGATGGAAAAATATTCCGGCATTTCTGGTATTTTTATCCGTGATTGGAAAGTTAAACGGCAGGAGACATTTTTATACATAATATAAATCTTTTTTTCATATATAGTACAAAGCGAAAATGTATCCGGAACATGATATAAAAAATAAGTTACGGATGCAGGCGCAAGGTACGAAGATGGATGGAGGATATATGGGAAAAGAGAAGGTGGCAGGAAAAGGAAATCTTTTTACGACAATGGGCAAAGTGTTGCTGGTCATGTATATTCTGACGGGAATGCTGCTTTTTATTCTGGCGGCAGTCTTATATAAAATGGAATTAAGCGAAGCTGCGGTAAATATCAGCATTATCATAAGCTATATTGTAGTGGGATTTGTCGGCGGCTTCATCATTGGAAAGATTAAGAAGAGCCGGAAATATCTGTGGGGAGCCGTGATGGGGCTATTATATTTTGCAGTGCTGCTCATTGTGTCCCTGATATTGAAAAAGGGACTGGATTCCGGAATGCAGCATATCCTTACAACACTGATTTTATGCACTGCTTCGGGAACTGTGGGAGGAATGCTCAGTTAAAAAAAGTGCTTTTCTTATGAAAGACTATGTGTTATACTAACTAGAGGTATTTTTTCGAAAGGAGATAACGAGATGAAACATATTAAGACCCTGAATACAAGAAAGTTACAGAATACAGTAAAGAAGGGCGGATGCGGCGAGTGCCAGACATCTTGTCAGTCAGCATGCAAGACTTCCTGTACTGTAGGAAACCAGACTTGCGAGCATTGCAAATAATTACCAAAAGTTCAGATTGAGAACGAACGAAACGACCGTACGCCTGCGCGGACGGTCGTTATAATGTTGTAAGAAAGTGAGGAAATATTGTAGTGGTTCACCAGTATAAAAACAACGGCTATAATATTGTCCTGGATGTAAACAGCGGCGCCATCCATATTGTGGATGACTTAACCTATGATGTCATTGCATTGTGGGAAGAGACAAGCCGTGAAGAAATCATACAGAGACTGAATAAGACCTATGATGAGGCGGAGATAAAAGAAGCAATTGAAGAGATAGAGGAATTGCAGAAGAACGGAGATTTGTTCACACCGGATGATTATGAAGAATACATCGGTGATGTAACAAAGCGTCCTACTGTAGTAAAAGCACTGTGTCTGCATATTGCCCATGATTGTAACCTTGCCTGCAGATACTGTTTTGCAGAAGAGGGAGAATATCACGGCAGACGTGCGTTAATGTCCTATGAAGTAGGAAAAGCTGCATTGGATTTCCTGATTGCCAATTCCGGCAACCGCCGGAACTTAGAGGTGGACTTCTTCGGTGGAGAACCTACCTTAAACTTCCAGGTGGTAAAAGATTTAGTAGCATATGGAAGAGAGCAGGAAAAAATACATAATAAGAATTTCCGGTTTACACTGACCACAAATGGCGTTCTTTTAAATGACGATATTATGGAGTTTGCCAATAAAGAGATGGACAATGTTGTATTAAGTATTGACGGAAGAAAAGAAGTCAATGATTATATGCGTCCGTTCCGTGGTGGTCAGGGAAGCTATGATGTGATTGTTCCGAAATTCCAGAAATTTGCAGACAGCAGAAATCAGGAACGCTACTACGTGCGTGGAACCTATACCCATCATAATTTAGATTTTTCCAAGGATGTACTGCATCTGGCAGACCTTGGGTTTAAGCAGATTTCCGTAGAGCCGGTTGTGGCACAGGAGACAGATGATTATGCCATTCGTGAGGAAGACCTGCCACAGCTTTTTGCAGAATATGATGCACTGGCAAAAGAGATGGTAAAACGGAAAAAAGAAGGAAAAGCATTCAACTTCTTCCATTTTATGATTGATTTGGAGGGCGGCCCTTGTGTTGCCAAGAGACTTTCCGGATGTGGTTCCGGAACCGAGTATCTGGCAGTAACACCTTGGGGAGACTTGTATCCATGTCATCAGTTTGTTGGAAATGAAGATTTCCTGATGGGAAATGTTTTTGAAGGCTTAAAACGTACCGATATCCGGGATTCCTTTAAGAGCTGTAATGTTTATTCCAAGGAAAAATGCAGAGAGTGTTTTGCAAGATTCTACTGTAGCGGTGGATGTGCAGCGAACTCTTATAATTTCCATGGTGATATTCATAATACCTATGACATTGGTTGTGCATTGCAGAAGAAACGTGTGGAATGCGCAATTATGATAAAAGCCGCAGAGGCGGAAATTTAAGTCAGGAGAAAGGAAGAAGAAAATGAAGAAAAGTAAGGGCGTAGCCATATTACTTGCAGTTCTCTTGGTTTTAGCAGGACTGTCGTATTATGCGTCTATCATCTTATCTTCAACCGGAAAAGGTGAAGATAAGAACATTAAGCTTGGATTGGATCTGGCAGGTGGTGTCAGCATCACATATCAGGTGGAATCCGAGAATCCGACTTCCGAGCAGATGAAGGATACTATTTACAAGCTTCAGAAGCGTGTGGAAGGCTACAGTACAGAAGCATCTGTATATCAGGAAGGTGATGACCGTATCACCGTTGAAATTCCAGGAGTAAAGGATGCCAACAAGATTCTGGACGAACTTGGAAAACCGGGTTCCTTAGAGTTCCGGGATCCGGACGGAAATGTTTACATGACCGGTAATGATGTAAAGGATGCACAGGCTGCAACACAGCAGGATAACCTTGGCAACAAGCAGTATGTGGTCCAGCTTACACTTACCGATGAAGGCGCACAGAAATTTGCAGATGCAACCACTGCCAATGTTGGAAAGGTCTGCCCAATTGTATATGATGATGAGGCAATCAGTACTCCTCGTGTAAAAGAAGCAATTACCGGCGGAAGCGCAGTAATCGATGGAATGAGTTCCTATGAAGAAGCAGAGACTTTAGCTTCTAACATCCGTATCGGTTCTCTTTCCTTAGAGTTATCTGAGTTACAGTCCCAGATAGTAGCAGCACAGCTTGGTACAGAAGCAATTTCAACGGCATTAAAGGCAGCAGCAATCGGTCTTGCCCTGATTGCGGTATTCATGATTGCTTACTACTGGATTTCAGGTGTGGCAGCAACCATAGCACTTGGAATTTATACTACAATGGTAGTTGCAGTTATTTATCTTTTTGAAATTACACTTACCCTTCCGGGTATCGCAGGTATCATCCTTTCCATTGGTATGGCGGTAGATGCAAATGTTATTATCTTCGCCCGTATCAGGGAAGAAATTGCATCCGGCAAGACTGTTTCGACAGCGATTAAGACCGGATTCCAGAAAGCGTTATCTGCAATTTTAGACGGAAATATCACCACTCTGATTGCTGCAGCAGTGCTGGCATTTAAGGGAAGCGGTTTCGTAAAAGGATTTGCTTATACACTGGCAATCGGTATCGTATTATCTATGTTTACTGCATTAGTTGTAACAAGACTGGTATTACATGGACTGTATGTAATTGGTTTCCGTGATGCAAAATTCTATGGAAGACAGAAAGAACGCCGTCCAATGCATTTTATTGCAAAACGCCACGTATTCTTTATTATTTCAGCAGTAATTATCATTGCCGGATTTGTGGGAATGGGCGTAAACAAAGCCAATGGCAAGGGCGCATTGAACTTAAGCCTTGAATTTGTCGGTGGTACATCTACAACCGTAGATATGGGTAAAGATTATACTCTTGCAGAATTAGATTCTGAAGTAATTCCTCTGATTGAGGATGTGACTGGAGATTCCAGTGTACAGGCTCAGAAGGTAGAAGGAAGTACACAGGTTGTATTTAAGACCAGAAGCCTTGATTTGGACGAAAGAGAGCAGTTAAATACTACATTAGAAGAAAATCTTGGTGTAGATACTTCAACTGTTTCCTCTACTAATATCAGTTCCACTATCAGTGGTGAAATGACAAAAGATGCAGTCTGGGCAGTAGTAATTGCAACAATCTGTATGCTGGTTTATATCTGGTTCCGGTTTAAAGACATTCGTTTTGCAACCTCTGCTATTTTAGCACTTATTCATGATGTACTGGTTATTTTAACCTGTTACTCTCTGCTGCGGCTGTCTGTAGGAAGCACATTTATTGCAGTAATGCTGACAATCATCGGATATTCCATCAATGATACCATCGTTATCTTTGACCGAATCCGTGAGAATATGCATCTGGTAAGAAATGTGGATAAGGAAAGCTTAACCGAAATAGCTGACCGCTCCATTTCCCAGACAATTTCTCGAAGCTTAAATACTTCAATTACAACTTTTGTAATGGTATTCCTGCTTTATATCCTTGGAGTTGCATCCATTAAAGATTTCTCACTTCCTCTTATGGTAGGTATTGTGAGCGGAACTTATTCTTCTATCTGTATTGCAACGGAGCTGTGGTTTGTATTCAAAACACGCTTTGCAAAGAAGAATGCATAAGTAACAGAAATGGTTTCCCCTCTTCTGATTTGGAAGAGGGGATTTTTACATTTATGTGCAGTTTAAAGATTAGTATCTGGTGATTGCGGTAGGGAGAAGAGAATTTTGGAATAAAATGTTTTGTGGAATTCGATGTATATTTGATTTTTGGGGATGTGAAATACCAACTGTTCTTAGTGGTCCATTTTTCTTGATTATAAACTGTCTTTTCACTTGCTTTGACAGAATAGTAGTACCGTCCGTCAAGAGCGGATGCCACATAAAGCCTGCAAGGGGCACTGGAAATTTCGGCATAATTCTATTTTTATCTGGCAACCGGCACAAATTCACATCCATGTTCAGTTGTGCCTCGCTGATACATCCATGTATCAGCGTTGCCTGTTGCCAGACGAAATTCCCAGTGCCCCTAACAGCCCTTATCAGGCATCCGTACTTTGACGAACGGTATCACTATTCTGTTAAACATGGAAAAGACTGTTTTTATCAGAAAAAGAAAAATGGACTACTTAGAACAGTGGCATTTCATCATCTGAAAATCAAATATGCATCGAATATCACAAAATTTATTTTATCTTGAAAATCTTCTTCCTACGCAATCACCCGAAATTAATATTTGAAAAAGGAGAAAAGAATGACTACAATTCAGAAAATAGCAATTGCATATGCAATAATTGCAAATATTGTCGGGCTATCCGTCATGGGAATAGATAAACGCAGAGCCATCTGTCATAAATGGCGTATTCCGGAAACAACATTATTTCTGGTAAGCATACTGGGAGGAAGCATTGGGACATGGGCAGGTATGTATCTGTTCCGTCATAAGACAAAACATTGGTACTTTGTAATCGGAATGCCATTTATTCTGATTGTGCAACTGGTTTTATACTATTATTTTTGGTAAAAATATTTTCAAACCGGGATAGGCGTGATAAAATATATCAAACAGAAATGAGATATGGATAATAGGTGAACAACAGTATCAGGGAGAAATGCAAATTATGGCAGGAATGATGGAGTTAAATGGCTGCCGGATTATTGTAAAGGAAATTGCCGGCGGGAAGAGGGTATTAGATACAAGAATTAAATCTTATGATCCGATCCGTAAAGTAGTAAAGGTTAGTGCAGGAAGCCTGGACAACCGGATGGAGCATGCAGTGACGGTTATCATATTTGGACCGAATGGGAGCCTGGTAGAAGCTACCGGTAATCTTCGGAAGGTTATAATTGCCAATGAAGTAGAAATCGAGCTGGGCAGGAGTAAGAATGGTGAGAAGCGGAAGCATGTCCGTTATCCCTTAAAAGAAAAGGGATATATAGAATCTGTTATTGTGGATGGAACATTAATTGAATTGCAGAAGCCAATTGAAATGGAAACCTGTAATATCAGTGGAAATGGAATTCTGATTCAGACAATGGCAGGAAGCGGGACAGTTGGAACGGAACTGCGGATTTGCGTGAAACTTGGAGATACAATGTTACAGAAGACATATCGGATTGTCCGGATACAGAATGCAAATCTTAAGACAGAAGAGTATGGCTGCATGATGATTCGTGACAGGAATATATAAGGGCGGAGTGACAGAATGAGACTTAGAAAAATTCCAATTGATTTTTTATGGGAAGGCCTGGAACTTTCCGGAGATATTTATAATGACAGAGGTTCGGTGCTGCTTTTGAAACGGGGCGAAGTCCTGACACAGGACCGGTTAGATAAACTTTCCAAGTTTGAACGTGGTGGATATATTACAACCAGTGAGGAAACTTATCAGGAAATTCTCAACAGTGGAAAAGCACCAAGAGCTGCATTGCAGAGAGTATACGAAGAAGCAATCGGCTATACAGCATTAAAAAACGATGTAGACAGTATTTTTTCTGTAACCAGAAATGCTTCCGAAATTAATATGGAAGCAACGGAGACTGTTACAAAGGATATTTTTACTAAGATTAAGGTATTGGATTTTCCTAAAATATTTCAGTGTATTGATGCACCGAGAGAGATGGATGAGAATTTGCAGCGCCATTCCCTGAACGTAGCATTTACCAATGGTGTTATCGGGCAGTGGCTGAAGCTTCCGGAACCGGTGATTAAAAAGCTGGTATGCGCCGGATTAGTGCACGATATCGGAAAGACGAAGATACCGGAAGAAATCTTAAATGCACCGAGAAGACTTACGGAAGAAGAATTTGAAATCATAAAAGCTCATCCCGTTTATTCATATGAGCTGCTTTGGGATAATGTAGATGAAGATATCCGGTTAGCGGCAAGACATCATCATGAGCGGCTGGATGGCAAGGGTTATCCGGATCAGATTGCAGGAGATGAGATTTCTCTGCTGGCAAGGATTACCGCCATTTCCGATGTGTATGATGCCATGATTTCCCAGAGAAGTTATAAGGAATCCATGATTCCTTTTGATGTGTTGGAGAAATTTAAAAAGGGTGAATTTCCGGGACTGGATGAACGCCTGGTAGACTTATTTGTGAAAAATATGGTGGAAAATTACCGGGATGTAAAGGTACAGATGTCCGATGGAAGAATCGGTGTGGTACGTTACATTCCACCAAATGACCTGAATCATCCGATTATCAACTGTAATCATGATGTCAGTCAGACAGATGATAAATGGTATTGCGTCTGCATTGCAAATCAGACAGGAAAATAGATTTCGCATAAATAAAAACCTCTTTACCAGAAAACTGGTAAGGAGGTTTTTGTTTACAGGCTCTGTTTCAGACAGGTTTTGATATCATCGGAAGCATTGCTGATTGGTTTCAGGTGGAAGGTATCGGTAAGATACTGCAGCACATTTGGACTGATGAAGGCAGGAAGCGTTGGACCTAAATAAATATCATGAATGCCAAGGCTTAAAAGGGCAAGCAGGTCAGCAACCGCTTTCTGTTCATACCAGGATATAATCAGTGACAGTGGAAGTCCGTTTACGTCCGTTTCAAAAGCATCTGCAAGTGCAGTAGCAATGCGGATGGCAGAGTAGACATCATTACACTGTCCCACATCCAAAAGACGTGGAAGCCCTGCTACTTCACCAAAATCTAGTTTATTAAAACGGTATTTTCCGCAGGCAAGCGTCAGAATCATACAGTCGGATGGAACCATCTGGGCAAAGTCAGTGTAGTAATTTCGACCCGGACGGGCACCGTCACAGCCGCCGATAAGGAAGAAATGGCGGATTTGTCCGCTTTTAACAGCTTCCACAAGCTGTGGGGCATAGCTTAAGGCAGCGTGGTGTCCGAAACCTACCAGAATCTCTTTTGCCGGCTGGTCTTCCTGAAAACCGCCAAGTTCAATTGCCTGTTTTATGATTTCACTGAAATCTTTGTCTCCATTTTCTTTCCGACCGACATGTTTCACACCATCCCAGCCCACTACATTCGTGCTGTAAATCCTGTCTTTGTAGGAATCTCTCGGGCGCATCAGGCAGTTGGTGGTCATCAGGATACAGCCGGGAATGTTGTCAAACTGTTTCTGCTGATCCTGCCAGGCTCCACCGAAGTTACCTACAAGATGAGAATATTTTTTCAGTCCATCATAACCGTGGCAGGGCAGCATTTCACCATGGGTATAGATGTTGATGCCGGTGCCTTCCGTCTGCTTCAACAGCATTTCCAAATCCTTTAAGTCGTGACCGGAGACAATGATAAATGGCCCTTTTTTAATAGTAACATTTACCTTATGCGGGGAAGGATTGCCATAAATAGTGGTATTGGCATCGTCCAGTTTTTTCATGACTTCAATAGCCATTTCACCGGTACGCATGGTCAGACGGATCAGGTCTTCGACAGTCAGCCGGTCATCGGTAATGGCTTCTAATGCCAGTATATAAAAGTCATCCACTTCATCACTGAAGTAACCTAATTCTCTTGCCTGATGACCATAGGCACTGATACCTTTTAAACCGTAGAGAATAGTCTGACGGAGGGAGCGGATGTCTGGGTCTAAGGATTTGTCATACATAATGCCCGCCATAGGAGCATCCTTTAACATATCCGTTTTTGAATCCGGCAGATGATAGGTGGCATGGAGTGTGGAATTCGAAATTTCACCTACCAAATTGTGAAGTTCTTCTTTGATTTGCTGTGATTGCCGGAGCAGTGCCACATGTACATCTGCATCAAAATTTACATTGGTAAGTGTCGTAAAAAGTACATTTTCAATAAAGCTTACAATCGATTTGTCCATATGTTGTCCCTGCTCCACCAGCACTTTTCCGTAGCAGCTGATTCCCTTTATCTGAAAAATAAGTAAATCCTGCAGGTTGGCAATTTCCGGTGTCTTTCCACATACGCCAAGCTTTGTACAGCCTTTGCCACCGGCTGTCTGTTCACACTGATAGCAGAACATTTCATAATTTAAATCCATGTTATTTCCCATACGATAATCTCCTTTTATAGAAAATTTTTTGGACGATTGCGAAAAGATATATTTTTCTTTCAAAATTTTTACTATAGAAGGGCATTTCAGCACAAATTACTTCCAATGCCCTTCTATATTTAAAATTTTGGAAATAAATTCTTACGTTCTTTTTCATAATCGCCTAAGAAAAGTTTAGATATCGGCATTAGCATGAGCCGGGAAAAGGAATATTATGCATGAAGAAATAGAGTAGATAAAATAGAAAGTTGACAATGGAATAAAATCTGGCTAAAATACTTAGGAACCGAACTAATTAGAAATAGTAATAAGTTTAAAGAAAGGAACAGATTTGCCATGGAAACAGGAAAGGTAATTAATAAAATATCCAACCGGCTCCGCAGACGTTCTAAGAAAATACAGGAATCTATTGGAATCAGCGGAGCAAAGGGTAACATTTTAAATTATATTCTGGTGGAATCAGAAAACCATCCGGTATACCAGAAAGAGATTGAGGAAGAATTTGGCTTGCGTCCGTCTACTGCGACAGAGACTTTAAAGAATCTTGAGCAGGCAGAACTAATCTGCCGGGTGCCGGAATCAGAGGATGGAAGATATAAGAAGATTGTTTTTACAGAACAGGCGCGGAAGATTGAACATATTCTGCGAAAGGAAATTATGGAATCGGAAGAACTTTTATTACAGGGAATTACGGAAGAAGAAAGAAAAGAATTTTTAAGAATTGCCGAGAAGATGCTTCGGAATCTGGAATGAGAAATTTAAAGTTACAAGAGGCCAATGAGTGTCTTTGGGAAGCAGATTTTACCGGCAGAAAGGAAGGGTTACAATGGACGAAAATGAATTAATGGGCAGCATGAAGGTGTCGAAGGCAGTAGCAAAGATGGCAATTCCAAGTGTCATCAGCAGTCTGGTTACTGTCGTTTATAATATGGCGGATACATTTTTCGTAGGGCAGACAGGGGATCCGTTGCAGGTGGCAGCAGTCAGTCTGACGAATCCGATTTTTATATTATTCATGGCATTTGCCAATATGTTTGGTATGGGCGGAAGCGCAGCGGCATCTATGGCATTGGGCGAAAAGAAGGAAAAAGGAGTAAAGCAGGTTTCTTCTTTTATTACCTATGCATCACTTATCGTGGGAATTGTTTTTGCTGCAATTTTACTGGTTGGAATGCAGCCGGTTTTACAATTGTTTGGAGCAGATGCAGATACTTATGAACTGGCGAAAGGATACACAACATACATTTCTTATGGTGCACCGTTTATTATCTGGTCTGCGACAGCAAGCTTTGTTGTGCGTGCGGACGGAGCCAGCCGGGAAGCTATGACAGGAAGTATGATAGGAACCGTGGCCAATATTATTTTAGACCCGATATTTATCAGTGGATTTGGTATGGGTGCAGCAGGCGCAGCCATTGCAACGACTATTGGAAATATAATGGCGAGTGTATATTATCTTTGGTATTTCTGTAGAAAGAGCAGGAACATGTCTATGGCATTCCGGTATTTTAAATGTGGGGACAGAATTCTGTCCCAGGTATGCTCGGCAGGACTTCCAACAGCTATTTTTTCTGCATTGATGAGCATTTCTACGATTATTTTAAACCAGATTCTGGTGGCATATGGAAATGCACCGGTAGCGGCTATTGGAATTGTATTTAAGGCAAATATGTTTATCACATTTTTACAGATGGGACTGGCAAATGGAGTACAACCGTTATTAGGCTATAGTTATGGTGCAGGGAACAGGGAGCGTTTTATTACAGTGGAACGTTATACGAAGAAATGCTGTCTGATTGTAGGTGTATTGGCGACAGCACTGTTTTTCTTTTTCCGGGAGCCGATTATCCGCCTGTTTATTTCTGATACAGAGGTCATAAATTATGGTGTGGAAATGCTGATTGCTTATATGATTTCCGGTCCGGTCATTGGCATTTTATTTATGAATATGAACTGTATGCAGTCTACCGGAAATGCACTTCCGGCAACGATTCTTTCTATATTGAGACAGGGCGTACTTTTGATTCCGGTGCTTTACGGCTTGAATGCATTGCTCGGTCTGCACGGTGTTATCTACGGACAGGCATTGACGGATTATGTGGCAGTTCTCCTTTCTATTGTAATCTGGCGTTGGAAACGCAGGAAAACTTTATAGGCGAAAATGGTCAGGTTGCCTTTTTCACAGGTTGGTGCTATGCTGACGATAGTAGATTGGCAGAGTAAGTGGAGGAGAAGGCATGGAGCAGAATGTTCAGAAAGCAGAACAGATGAAATACCGGCTGGCAGATGCCATGAAGCAGTGTATGGCGAAGATGCCGATAGAACGGATTACAGTCCGGCAGATTGTGGAACTGAGCGGAACGACAAGACAGACATTTTACCGTCATTTTCAGGATAAATATGATCTGATAAACTGGTATTTTGACAAAATTTTAGCAGAATCCTTTGAACATATGGGAGAGGGAAAGACGGTATATGAGGGGCTGGTAAAGAAATTTGAATATATTGAACAGGAAAAATTATTTTTCCGGGCTGCATTTAAATCAGACAGCCAGAACTGCTTAAGAGACCATGATTTTGAACTGATTACCCGGTTTTATACGGATAAAATAGAAAAGAAATCAGGACAGAAATTATCGGAGCATCTTCATTTCCTTCTGGAAATGTATTGCCAGGGTTCAGTTTATATGACAATTCAGTGGGTGCTTGGAAGAAAGAAGACTACACCGAGGGAACTGGCAAAGGCACTGACGGAAGCGGTGCCGGCAGAACTGAAAGCAGTATTTGAAAAATTGCAGATGATATAGTGGTGACGGATGATGATTGAGAGTGGAATTTGTCCATGACAGATATTGAAAAATCAAGTGACAGAGTTGGCTTTTTGTAACTTTTTATTTGTCGCTTTCATTGGTAAAATAGAGGTATCAATAAAGGACAAAGGAGAAGATAAAATGGCAAACAGAATTATGTTAAACGAGACTTCCTACCATGGCGCAGGAGCAATTAAAGAAATCGCAAACGAGGCAAAGGCAAGAGCATTTAAGAAAGCATTTGTCTGTTCTGACCCGGATTTGATTAAGTTTGGTGTAACATCCAAAGTAACCGATGTATTGGATGAAGCAGGACTTGCTTATGAAATCTATTCAGATATTAAGGCAAATCCTACCATTCAGAACGTACAGCATGGTGTGGAAGCATTTAAAGCATCAAAAGCAGATTATATCATTGCAATTGGTGGTGGTTCATCTATGGATACATCAAAAGCAATTGGTATCATTATTGCAAATCCGGAATTTGAGGATGTCAGAAGCTTAGAGGGTGTAGCTCCGACAAAGAAGCCTTGTGTTCCGATTATTGCTGTACCGACAACAGCCGGAACTGCAGCAGAAGTTACCATTAACTATGTAATTACAGATGTAGAGCGTAAGAGAAAATTTGTATGTGTAGACCCGCATGATATGCCGGTTATCGCAGTAATTGACCCGGAGATGATGTCATCTATGCCAAAGGGACTGACAGCTTCCACTGGAATGGATGCACTGACACATGCCATTGAAGGATATACTACAAAGGCTGCATGGGAAATGACTGATATGTTCCATTTGAAAGCGATTGAAATTATCAGCAGATCTTTAAGAAGTGCAGTTGCCAATGAAAAAGAAGGCCGTGAAGGAATGGCATTAGGACAGTATATTGCAGGAATGGGATTTTCTAATGTAGGACTTGGAATTGCACATTCCATGGCACATACATTAGGTGCTGTATATGATACTCCACATGGAGTTGCCTGTGCAATGATGCTTCCAATCGTAATGGAATACAACGCAGAATGCACTGGTGAGAAATATCGTGAGATTGCAAGAGCAATGGGTGTAAAAGGCGTAGATGACATGTCTGTAGAAGAATACAGAAAGGCAGCCATTGATGCGGTACAGCAGTTATCTGTAGATGTTGGAATTCCAACAAAATTAGAGGCGTTAAAGGAAGAAGACTTAGAATTCCTTGCAGAATCCGCTTTTGCTGATGCCTGTGCACCGGGCAATCCAAAGGATACAAATGTAGAGGATTTGAAAGCTTTATTCCGTAAACTGATGTAATCAGAAACTTAGACAATATATTATAGAAGAAAAGATAGCAGACTCCCGGAGTATCGAAAAAACGATGTTCCGGGAGTTCTTTATGAAAAATTTATTTGCGTCTGATAGGATGGAACCGTATAATGAAATTGGATTGATATTCAATAGAGCATACTTTGTGAAGGGTTTGAGAGAGGAATCGGAAACAAAGGAGGCTATTAACCTGAACAGCGAAATTACAAATGCAGTAAAAGCTGCAAGAAATCGGGCACAATATGATGAATGTGCCAAAAGACTCTTAGGACAAAAAAGTATTCTGGCGCATATTTTGGTGAATACCGTGGATGAATTTAAAGGTATGAATCCCAAGGATGTGATACCGTATATTGAAGGAGAACCACAGGTTGGTGTTGTGCCCATAGAACCGGGACTTACAAATGCAAGCGATATGGCAGGACATATTGGCGGATTTAATTCAGAAAATGCAGAAATAAATGAAGGAACGGTCAGGTTTGATATTGTTTTTTATGTGCGCATGAGAGATGGAATTTCTCAAATTATAGTAAATATTGAAGCTCAGAAGAACAAACCTGTTACATATAAAATATTGAACCGGGCGATATTCTATGTAAGCAGGCTTATTTCATCCCAAAAGGAACGTGATTTTTGGCATTCGGATTATGATGACATAAAACGGGTATTTAGTATCTGGATTTGCATGAATATGGATATGAATTCGATGAGTTATATTCATCTGATGAAAGAAGATATCGTAAATGAATATGACTGGGAAGGAAATATAAACCTTTTGAATATTGTATTGCTTGGTGTAACAAATGAAGTTCCCAAAAGAGAGGAACGCTATGAGCTGCATCGGCTGATAAGCACACTTTTGTCAAATGAAATAGAAGCAGAAGAAAAATTAAATATGATAGAACTGGAATATCAGATTCCGGTAAGTGAAGAATTGAGAGAGGAAGTGAACCTGATGTGTAATCTGAGTGAAGGAATAGAAGAAAGAGCAGCAGAAAAGGCTACAGAAAAGACATTAAGAGAAACAAACAAAAAAGTAATTACCAATATGCACAGGAAGGGCTATACCTTAGAACAGATAGCAGAGATTGTGGAAATCAAACCGGAGGAAGTAGGAAAAATCATAGAAGAATCTATGTCAGTATAGAATAGAGAGAGGAAGTAGAAAAATGGCAGCACAGTTAGCGTTTGCAAGTGATTATATGGAAGGAGCTCATCCGGCAATTCTAAAAAAGTTAACGGAGACAAATCTGATAAAAAGTGCCGGATACGGACTGGATGAATATTCGGAAACTGCAAGGGAAAAGATTCGGAAAGCCTGCAATGCACCGGAGGCAGAGGTGCATTTTCTGGTGGGAGGAACGCAGACCAATGCCACGGTAATTGGTGCCCTGTTAGCATCCTATCAGGGAGTGATTGCGGCAGAGACCGGACATGTCAGTTCCCATGAGGCAGGAGCTATTGAAGCGGGTGGACATAAAGTGTTGACGATTCCGCAGACAGATGGAAAAATCAGCGCAGAAAAGGTAGAAGAAGTCTTAAATAAATTTAAAGAGGATGGCAACCGTGATCATATGGTGATGCCGGGAATGGTATACATTTCCCAGCCGACAGAATATGGAACCTTATATAACAGGCAGGAATTAGAAGCATTAAGTAAAGTATGCCGCAGCAATGGTGTTCCACTTTATTTAGATGGAGCAAGACTTGCTTATGCACTGGCATGCCCGGTGAATGATGTGACATTAGAAGATATTGCAGCATGCTGCGATGCCTTTTATATCGGAGGAACAAAATGCGGTGCATTGTTTGGAGAGGCGGTGGTATTTCCAAAGCCGGGGCTTATTCCGCATTTCTTCACCATTGTAAAACAGCATGGAGCACTGCTTGCCAAGGGACGGATACTTGGCATCCAGTTTGATGTGTTATTTGAAAATGATTTATATGAGCATATCGGAGAGCCGGCAATTGCAGCGGCAGATAAGATTCGGGAAGGCTTAAAGGAAAATGGAATCGAACTTTATCTGGATGCTCCCACCAATCAGGTCTTTTGCGTGGTAGAGAATGCATTTATGGAAAAGCTTGCGCAAAAAGTTGAATTCAGCTTCTGGGAGAAAAAGGATGAGAACCATACGGTAATTCGTTTTGCAACCAGTTGGGCAACGACAATGGAAGACGTGGATGAGCTGATAAAATTGATTAAACAGATAAATGAGTAGATGAATGATAGACGGATAAACAGATAATGAATAAAAAGGATGGAATGAGGATTTAAAAGATGTGGGCAATACTAATGATAGTACTGTTTTTCAGTGCGTTTGCAGGAATCATCTATCTGATAAACCGGATTGGAAAATTTGGTTTCCTGAATAAAATAACAAAAGGAAAAAAGTGGCTGCGCATCCTAATTAGTGCGGTTTTGGTATGTGGAATCACCGTAATACTCTGGGTAGCGTGGGGTTCGATGAATGCTATAGTATGCATTCTGCATCTGATTATATTCTGGCTTATCAGTGACGGAATTTTTGCACTGATAAAAAAACGCCGGAAGAGATCTTTGAAAAGATATTATGCCGGAGCTGTGGCACTTGTATTTACCATAGGATATCTTGGAAGCGGCTGGTATCTGGCACATCATGTATGGGAGACGGACTATCAGATTCAGACGGATAAGGAAGTAGGAAGCCTTCGGGTGGCAGTATTTGCAGATTCCCATGTAGGGACAACTTTTCATGGGGAAGGCTTTGCCGAGCATATGAAAACCATAGAGGAGCAGCACCCGGATGTGGTTCTGATTGTGGGAGACTTTGTGGATGATGATACGACAAAAGAAGATATGATAGCCTGCTGCAAAGCATTAGGAGAGCTTGATGCGACTTATGGTGTATATTATGTCTTTGGAAATCATGATAAAGGATATTATCCGCCGGAATACCGGGGCTATGATGGAAATGATTTGATAGTGGAATTAGAAAAAAATCAGGTACATGTTCTGCAGGATGAGGTAGAACTGATTGCGGATAAATTCTATATAATAGGAAGACAGGATAAATCCGAAGAATATGCAGAAAAAAGAGCCACAATGGAAGAACTGACGGCAAACCTTGATCCGGATAAATTCTCCATTGTATTAGACCATCAGCCACAGGATTATGCAGCGCAGCAGAATGTCAATGTGGATCTGGTTCTTTCCGGACATACCCACGGTGGACAGCTATTCCCGCTGATGACCATTGAGAATCTTACGAAAATGACACCGGATGACCGTGTCTATGGATATGAGCAGAGAGAAAATACGAATTTTATTGTAACATCAGGAATTTCCGACTGGGCGATTAAGTTTAAAACGGGATGTAAGTCGGAGTATCTTATGATTGATATTGAAAGAAAATAAAAGAGGTGTATATGAAAAAGTTATTTTTGTATTTGACGGAATTTTTTGCAGGAATGTCAGTGATGGCAGTAGAGTTAGGCGCAAGCAGATTACTTGCACCATATTTTAGTTCTTCTCAGATAGTCTGGACAATCATTATCGGAACCATTATGATTGCCATGGCATTGGGAAATATTTATGGCGGAAGGACGGCAGACAAATCACCGAACCCGGATAAACTGTATGGAAGAATTATCATTGCCGCAATCTGGATTGCATTAATTCCGGTAGTGGGAAAATATATTATCATAGGAATATCAGCCCTTTTAATCTTTGCGGTAAATAATAATTTCCTGATTATTGCAGCTTTTGCAGCCTGCATGGTAATTTTCGTATTTCCGCTGTTTCTGTTGGGAACGGTAACACCATCCCTGGTAAAATATTCTGTTGATAATTTAGATGACAACGGAAAGACAGTAGGTACCTTAGGGGCATTTAACACCATCGGAAGCATCATTGGAACCTTTATCCCAACCTTTGTGACAATTCCGGCAGTAGGAACATCCGTTACATTTCTTATCTTTGCGGGAATTTTACTGGCATTATCCATCGTATATTTTATCAATGCGCATACCGGAAAGAAGAAAATAGTTGCATCTATTCTGATATTTGCACTGTGCTGCGGGTTTGGATATTCCGACTCATTTGCATTCTGGGAAAATAATCTGACCTATGAGGGGGAATCCGTATATAACTATCTTCAGGTATACGAAAATCAGGACAAGGTGTCCTTATCCACCAATGTGTTATTCGGTGTGCAGTCTGTGTATATGAAGCAGGATGAACTGACCGGCATGTATTATGATTATGCCATGGCGGCACCGCTTATGTTAAAAGACAAAGAAATATCAGACATGGATGTGCTGATTCTTGGAATGGGAACCGGTACTTATGCAACCCAGTGCCGGAAATATTTTGGAGATATGAATGTGGAAGGTGTTGAAATTGATGAGAAGATTACAAAGCTTTCCAGACAGTATTTTTCACTTTCGGAGGATGTGCCGGTAACGACTTATGATGGAAGAGCATTTTTAAATGCATCCGATAAGAAATACGATGTCATTATGGTAGATGCTTATCAGGATATTACGATTCCGTTTCAGATGTCTTCCGTTGAATTTTTTACGCTGGTAAAAGAGCATTTAAATGAAAATGGCGTAATGGTGGTGAATATGAACATGCGTGGGCAGAAAGAAGGAAATATTAACCAGTATCTTTCCGACACCATAGGAAGTGTATTTGGAACAGAATATACTGTGGATGTGGCAGGCTCTACAAACCGGGAACTGTTTGCATCCGACAATGGAGAAATTTTAAAGAATCTTTCTAACAACATTTCCAAGCTTGAAAATCAGGAGTTAAAGGGAATGATGACAGAGGTATTGGCAGATACCGTTTCCTATGAAAAGGGCGATTATATTCTTACAGATGATAAGGCACCGGTGGAACTTCTTGGAATGCAGGTGATTGATGAGATGATAAAAGATGAAGTTGCATATTATAAGGGAGTTTATAAAGAGGAAGGGCTGAAAGGACTGCTGAATTCCTTTTAAATATAAGAAAAATAGAAATTAACAAAAATTGTCTGAAAATTTTAGCACTCACCTATTGACAGTGCTAATAATGCGTGCTATATTTATGCTTGGAAACAGAAATAACAGGAATTCGTTCATAGCACAGTGGGAAATGAGGTGAAAGATATGAACATTCAGAAATTTACACAGAAGTCAATGGAAGCAATCCAGGATTGCGAAAAATTAGCATATGAATATGGCAATCAGGAAATCGAGCAGGAACATCTTTTAGTGGCATTACTGCAGCAGGAAGATGGACTGATTTTAAAACTGATTGAGAAAATGGAAATCCAGAAGGAGCATTTTGTAGACAATGCAATCCGCCATCTGGAAGCAAGAACCAAGGTGTCCGGCGGCCAGGTTTATGTCGGTCAGGCATTGAATAAGGTATTGATTAGTGCAGAGGATGAGGCAAAGCAGATGGGAGATGATTATGTCTCTGTAGAGCATCTGTTTTTATCCTTATTAAGATATCCGAATCCTGCATTAAAGGAAATTTTTAAGGAATATGGTATTACAAGAGACCGTTTCCTGCAGGCACTGTCTACGGTGCGTGGCAACCAGCGTGTGACCTCCGATAATCCGGAAGCTACTTATGATACCTTAAATAAATATGGATATGATATGGTAGAGAGGGCGAGAGACCAGAAGCTGGATCCGGTCATCGGACGAGATGCAGAAATCCGGAATGTAGTGCGAATTTTGTCCCGTAAGACGAAAAACAATCCGGTACTGATTGGCGAACCCGGTGTAGGTAAAACCGCAGTTGTAGAGGGACTGGCACAACGGATTGTACGTGGTGATGTTCCGGAAGGATTAAAGGATAAGAAGCTCTTTGCACTGGATATGGGTGCATTGGTAGCCGGAGCAAAATACCGTGGTGAATTTGAGGAACGTCTGAAAGCAGTATTGGATGAAGTAAAGAAATCCGAAGGTCAGATTATCCTCTTTATCGATGAGCTGCATACCATTGTCGGTGCAGGAAAAACCGATGGAGCCATGGATGCCGGACAGCTTTTAAAACCAATGCTTGCCCGTGGAGAACTGCATTGTATCGGTGCTACCACATTGGATGAGTACCGGGAATACATTGAAAAGGATGCCGCATTGGAACGAAGATTCCAGCCGGTTATGGTAGACGAACCAACGGTAGAAGATACTATTTCTATCCTGCGTGGATTAAAGGAGAGGTATGAAGTATTCCATGGAGTAAAGATTACCGACAGTGCACTGGTTTCCGCAGCAGTGCTTTCGAACCGTTATATCTCAGACCGGTTCTTACCGGATAAGGCAATTGACCTGGTGGATGAAGCCTGTGCACTGATTAAGACAGAACTTGATTCCATGCCGACTGAGTTAGACGAACTGAACCGTCGTGTCATGCAGTTAGAGATTGAAGAGACTGCATTGAAAAAAGAGGATGACCGTCTGAGCCAGGAGCGTCTGGCAGACTTACAGAAAGAGTTGGCAGAGCTTCGGAGTGAGTTCCAGAATAAGAAGGCACAGTGGGACAATGAAAAGAAATCCGTAGAGAAAGTCCAGAAGCTGCGTGAGGATTTGGAAAGCCTGAAAAATGAAATCCAGCAGGCAGAGCAGAGCTATGATTTAAATAAAGCGGCAGAATTAAAATATGGTAAGCTGCCGCAGTTACAGCAGCAGTTGGAAATTGAAGAAGAGAAAGTCAAAGGTGAAGATTTATCACTGGTACATGAAAGCGTCAGCGAAGAAGAAATCGCAAAGATTATCTCCCGCTGGACCGGAATCCCGGTAGCAAAACTGACTGAGAGCGAACGAAATAAGACACTGCACCTTGATGAAGAACTGCATAAACGTGTCATTGGACAGGACGAGGGCGTTACCAAGGTAACAGAAGCAATCATTCGTTCCAAAGCCGGAATCAAAGACCCGAGCAAGCCAATCGGTTCTTTCCTGTTCTTAGGACCAACCGGTGTAGGTAAGACAGAGCTTGCCAAAGCATTAGCAAGCTGCCTTTTCGATGATGAATCCAATATGGTCCGTCTCGATATGAGCGAGTATATGGAGAAATATTCCGTCTCCCGTCTGATTGGAGCACCTCCTGGATATGTAGGTTATGATGAAGGTGGTCAGCTGACGGAGGCAGTCCGCCGGAAACCGTATTCCGTAGTCCTCTTTGATGAGGTGGAAAAAGCACATCCGGATGTCTTTAATGTACTGCTTCAGGTACTGGATGACGGGCGAATTACCGATTCCCAGGGACGTACCGTAGACTTTAAGAATACCATTATTATCATGACTTCTAACTTAGGCTCCATGCATCTGTTGGAGGGCATTGACGAAAATGGCGAGATTCGTCCGGAAGCAGAAGAAGCTGTCATGGAAGAACTGAAGGGTAACTTCCGGCCGGAATTTTTAAACCGTCTGGATGAAATCATTATGTTCAAGCCGCTGACCAAAGACAACATCGGCAACATTATCAAGTTACTGATGGAAGATCTGAATAAACGTCTTGCAGACCGTGAACTGAAAGTGGAACTGACCAAGGCTGCCGAGGATTATATTACCGAGAAAGGTTATGACCCGGTATATGGTGCAAGACCGCTGAAACGTTTCCTGCAGAAATATGTGGAGACATTGGCAGCAAAATTGATTCTTGCAGATAAAGTCAGAGAGGGAGATACCATTCTTATCGACCTTACCAATGGAGAACTGACTGCCAGCGCAAAACCGGCGACCGCCTGAAATGGTTCAAGCCTGACATAATAAGAAATGCAGTTGCTGCATATATTGTCAGGAGAGCAGAAAAGTAACGGTGTAAAATGAGTCGAATCCGAAAAGCATTGATATGGATGAATCTGGCACTGGCGGTATTGGTAATTGCCGCCGGAGCCTGTCGGATCCGTGTCAATCATCTGGTAAATGCAGAGAGCATGAATATAAAGAAAACAAGTGGAATAAAAGAGGTTGCATTGACATTTGACGATGGACCAAGCCCGGAATGTACGAAAGATTTACTGGAAGGGCTGAAGGAGCGCAATGTCAAAGCAACCTTTTTTGTAATCGGAGAGAAAGCAGAGGCATATCCGGATTTGATAAAGAAAATTCAGGATGATGGGCATATCATAGGAAATCATTCCTATACCCATGTGAACCTTGGCATCTTATCGAAGAAAGATGCCTGTGAGCAGATTCGAAAGACCAATGATGCCATTTATCAGATTACCGGGGAATATCCGCAGTTTTTGCGCTCTCCTTTCGGAAGCACCCAGAAGAATCTGGACTGTCAGATGAATATGATAGAGGTGCTCTGGGATGTAGACCCAAGGGACTGGGAGGTGCAGAATAAGGAAAAAGTCGTCAATAAAGTAATGACGGATGTCAAAGATGGTGATATTATTTTATTACATGACGGTTATGACAGCAGTATGCTGGCAGCCTTTGAGATTATTGACCGGCTGCAGGCACAGGGTTATGAATTTGTAACGGTAGATAAGCTGATATTTGAGTTACCTTGAGAAAAAAGAATGTTTCAATGGATTTTTTGCGTGTTTTCGCTGGAAAATCGAGAAAAAATACCAGAATAGACTTGTCAAAAGGCAAAAATTAAGGTATGGTATCTTAGGATGAAATGAATTATTTTAAAGCTCAAATGTCATTTTGAAACCAAAAAAGTATAAAAATGAAGAAAAATAAGAGTAAAAATGCAAGATTCGTTTTGAAATTATGCAAGGAGCAAAAATGGATTTATTTGATTACATGCGGGAACAGAATATGGAAAAAGAGTCTCCCCTTGCGGCAAGACTTCGTCCCACGACCTTAGACGAAGTGGTCGGGCAGGAACATATTATCGGAAAGGACAAGCTGTTATATCGTGCCATTAAAGCAGATAAGTTAAGTTCTATTCTTTTCTATGGACCGCCGGGAACCGGAAAGACCACGCTGGCAAAAGTGATTGCCAATACCACCAGTGCTGAATTCCTTCAGATGAATGCTACATCTGCAGGAAAGAAGGACATGGAGGAAGTGGTGCAGCAGGCAAAGAACAATCAGGGAATGTATGGAAAGAAAACGATTCTTTTCATCGACGAGATTCATCGTTTTAATAAAGGACAGCAGGACTACCTTCTGCCTTTTGTAGAAGACGGAACGATTATCCTGATTGGTGCCACAACGGAAAATCCATATTTTGAAGTCAATGGAGCTTTACTATCCCGTTCCATTATTTTTGAACTGCATGCACTGGAAAAAGAAGATATTAAGAAGCTTTTGGTGCGGGCAGTTACTGATAAGGAAAAAGGAATGGGTGCATATCAGGCAGTCATCGATGAGGATGCACTGGAATTCATGGCAGATGTAGCCAATGGAGATGCAAGGGCAGCCCTTACCGCCATTGAACTTGGAATCTTAACCACACCACGAAGCGAAGACGGACTTATCCATATTACAATCGATGTGGCACAGGAATGTATCCAGAAGCGTGTAGTGAAATATGATAAGGCAGGCGATAATCATTATGATACGATTTCTGCATTTATCAAAAGTATCCGTGGAACAGACCCGGATGCAGCCCTTTATTACCTCGCAAGAATGTTATATGCAGGAGAAGATATCCGTTTCATCGCAAGAAGAATCATGATCAGCGCGGCAGAGGATGTTGGTACAGCAGACCCGATGGCATTGAATGTAGCGGTTTCTGCAGCACAGGCAGTAGAACGCATCGGTATGCCGGAGGCACAGATTATTCTTGCAGAAGCAGTTGCCTATGTGGCAAGTGCACCAAAGAGTAATGCATCCTATATGGGACTGAATCGCGCGATGGATGTGGTAGAACATACCAAAACGGCACCGATACCAAATCACTTAAAGGATGCACATTACAAATCCGCCGGAAAATTAGGACATGGTCTGGGTTATCTTTATTCCCATGATTACCCGCACCACTATGTCAGACAGCAGTATCTTCCGGATGGGCTGACGGATTCGGTATTTTACGAGCCGACCGACAATGGAAAAGAAAAAGAAATCGCCCAGTGGCTTCACTGGTTAAAAGAAAATGATGAATGATACAGGAGGAAGGAATAAGATGCAGTCTTATCAGGAAATGTCAAAAGAAGAATTGTATAAGGTAAAGGAAGGTCTTGAAAAAGAGTATGCAAAATACAAGGGAATGGGTCTTTCTTTAAATATGGCAAGAGGAAAGCCGGCAGCAACCCAGCTCGACCTTGTCATGCCGATGCTGGATGTATTAAACAGCAGCAGTGAATTAATTGCAGAAGATGGTACAGATTGTAGAAATTATGGAGAATTAAAAGGAATTCCGGAAGCAAGAAAATTAATTGCAGATATGGTAGGAAGCACACCGGACCATGTTTTTGTATACGGTAATTCCAGTTTAAATGTTATGTACGATACCGTATCCCGTTCCTTTACCCACGGTGTCATGGGAAGTACACCATGGTGCAAACTGGATAAAGTAAAATTCTTATGTCCGGTACCGGGCTATGACCGTCATTTCGGAGTAACAGAATTTTTCGGTGTAGAAATGGTAAATGTACCGATGACTTCCGAAGGACCGGATATGGATATGGTAGAGCGTCTGGTAAGCAGCGATGATTCCATTAAAGGAATCTGGTGTGTACCAAAATATTCCAATCCTCAGGGAATCACTTATTCCGATAAAACTGTCCGCCGTATGGCAGCATTAAAGCCGGCAGCAGAAGACTTCCGTATTTACTGGGACAATGCCTATGTAGTACATCATCTCTATGAAGATGAGCAGGATGACCTTTTAGATATCATCAGCGAATGTGAGAAAGCCGGCAACCCGGATATGGTATATGAATTCTGCTCTACATCAAAGGTAAGCTTCCCAGGAAGCGGTATTGCAGCAATCGTAACTTCCAAGGCAAACCTTGACTTCATTGAAAAACAGTTTACGATGCAGACCATCGGACATGATAAGATTAATCAGCTTCGTCATGTACGTTATTTCAAAAATATTGACGGAATCAATGCACATATGATGAAACAGGCAGCAATTATGCGTCCGAAGTTTGAAATGGTAGAAAGAACATTGCAGGATGAATTAGGCGAGCTTGGAATCGGTTCCTGGATTAGCCCGAAGGGTGGATACTTCATCTGCTTTAATACTTTACCGGGATGTGCAAAGAGTGTTGTTGCCAAAGCAAAAGAAGCAGGCGTTGTTTTGACACCGGCAGGAGCACCTTTCCCTTATGGAAAAGACCCGGAGGATTCTGTTATCCGTATTGCACCAAGCTTCCCGACTATGGAAGAACTTGAGACAGCAACTAAAATTTTTGTACTTTGCGTCAAACTTGCAAGCGTAGAAAAACTGCTTGCAGAATAGAAAGAATCATATGAAACAGGAAAAAAGACAGGGAATTTTATTTATTATAGGAGCAGGCTTCTTCTTTGCACTGATGACATTTTTTGTCCGGCTGTCAGGAGACCTGCCTACGATGGAAAAGGCTTTTTTCCGAAATGCAGTAGCTGCCGTTGTGGCAGCTTTTCTGCTCATCCGGGCAAAAGAGCCATTCTATGCACCAAAGAAAAGCTGGGGCGGACTCTTCATGCGAAGCTTCTGCGGAACGGTAGGATTAATCTGTAATTTCTATGCCATTGACCGGCTGAATATTGCAGATGCCAATATGTTAAATAAGTTATCGCCTTTCTTTGCAATTATTATGTCAACCTTTATCTTAAAGGAAAAGGCAAATAAAGTAGAATGGGGAGCAGTCGTGCTGGCATTTACCGGAGCACTGCTTGTCATTAAGCCATCCTTTGATATACAGTTTGTTTACGGACTGATTGGAGCACTGGGCGGACTGGGTGCAGGAATTGCTTATACCTATGTGCGTAAATTAGGGAAAATGGGAGTGAAGGGACCGGTTATCGTCCTTTGTTTTTCACTCTTTTCCTGTGTTGTCACATTGCCGTTTTTCATCATCGGATATAAGCCTATGAGCATGACACAGTTTGTCTGCCTTATGCTGGCTGGCGTATGTGCAGCAGGCGGACAGATCTGCATTACCACAGCATATACGAAAGCACCGGCAAAAGCGATATCTGTTTTTGATTACACCCAGATTGTCTTTGCAGCACTTCTTGGCATTCTGTTCCTGGATCAGATACCGGATGTCCTCAGTATTGCAGGCTATATTGTAATCATTGGAACTGCCATATTTAAGTGGCAGTATAATATGAAATACGACACCTAGAAAAGGGAACTGGAAAAGATATCTGAAAATGCACTTTTTTACGGTAATGCGTAAAAATATTGTTGCGTTGAATCAGGCTATCACTTATAATGATACTCAAAGTAAATTTATTGGGCGATTGCGAAATTGGATAGATGTACTTTCTGAAATTTTAGATATAAAAGGGTATTTGAAGTTATTTGTACTGGAATGCCAGCAGTTCTTAAGTGTATGTTTTGCGTGATTGTAAACTGTCTTTCCGTTGCTTTGACGGGGTCGCTGTACTGTCCGTCAACTGCGGATGCAGCATAAAGTCTGCAAGGGGCACTAAGAATTTCGGTATAATGCCATATTTTCCGGCAACCGGCGCAAATTCACATCCATGTTCAATTGCGCCTCGCTGGCACGTCCCTGTGCCAGCGTTGCCAAAGAACCGACGAAATTCTAAGTGCCCCTAACAGCCCTTATCATGCATCTGAAGTTGACGAACAATGCAGCGACGATGTCAAACATTGGAAAGACTGTTTTTATCGCGTTACGCAAAACATGCCTTTTAGAACTGCGGGATTTCAGTGCAGACTTCAAATCCCCTTTCATAGCAAAATTTTGAAAGAAAAGCTGTCCCCTTTCGCAATCGCCTAAAGAAAATCACATAGAGAAGGAGAAGAAACATGTATACATTAGAAGATATTCAGGCAGTGGACATGGAAGTTGCAGATGCCATTACCAAAGAATTTGACCGTCAGAACAGCCACATTGAGCTGATCGCATCTGAGAACTGGGTAAGCCCGGCAGTAATGTCAGCAATGGGCAGTGTAATGACTAATAAATATGCAGAAGGCTATCCGGGAAAGAGATATTACGGCGGATGTGACTGCGTTGATATTGTAGAGAATCTGGCAATTGAGAGAGCAAAAGAGCTGTTTGGCTGTGACTATGTAAACGTACAGCCACATTCCGGTGCACAGGCAAACATGGCTGTACAGTTTGCTATTTTAAAACCGGGTGATACCGTAATGGGAATGAACTTAGACCATGGTGGACATTTAACACACGGAAGTCCGGTAAACTTCTCCGGAACATATTTCCATATTGTGCCTTATGGTGTAAATGATGAAGGCTTCATTGACTATGACAATGTTATGCAGATTGCAATGGAATGTAAGCCAAAGATGATTATTGCAGGTGCGTCCGCATATGCAAGAACCATTGATTTCAAGAAATTCCGTGAAATCGCAGATGCCTGTGGTGCAGTTCTTATGGTTGATATGGCACATATTGCCGGACTTGTTGCAGCCGGACTTCATCCAAGCCCAATTCCATATGCAGATGTTGTAACAACAACAACCCATAAAACCTTAAGAGGACCAAGAGGCGGAATGATTCTCTGCAATCAGGAAGCAGCAGATAAATATAACTTTAATAAGGCAGTATTTCCGGGAATCCAGGGTGGACCTTTAATGCATGTCATTGCAGCAAAGGCAGTCTGCTTAAAAGAAGCGTTACAGCCGGAATTCAAGGTATATCAGCAGGGTATTATTGATAATGCCCAGGCACTTTGCAAGGGCTTATTAAGCCGTGACATCAGGATTGTATCCGGTGGAACCGACAATCATCTGATGTTAGTAGATCTTACCAACTATGATCTGACAGGTAAGGCAGTAGAGAAATTATTAGACTCTGTAAATATCACCTGTAATAAGAATACCATTCCGAATGATCCGAAGTCTCCATTTGTAACCAGTGGCGTCCGTCTCGGTACTGCAGCTGTTACATCAAGAGGCATGAATACAGAGGATATGGATAAGATTGCAGAAGCAATTGCCATGATGATTAAAGAGGGTGAAACAGCTTCTGAAAAAGCAAGAGCAATCGTATCAGAGTTAACTGCAAAATATCCTTTGAAATAAATCACAAAAAATTTCGTCAGGAAATTAATGATTTCTTAAGAAATCTTAGGAATTATCCACGCTGTATTTCGAATAAGAAAATGATAAAATAGTCGTAAAGTATGAAAGCTTTACGGCTATTTTTTTCGAAGTCAGGCACCCATAAAAAGCTGCCAACGGCAGTTTCTACAGGTAAAAGGCAGGAAAAAGGAATTATTCAGGAGGAGACAGATGAGCAAAAAGAAGGTAGGCATTATTATTGGAGTTATTGCAGCGGCAGTAGTTGCAGCCGGAGTAGGATTCTATTTCCTAAAGGGAAGAAGCAGCGGTGGAAATTCGGCAGACAAGGTATATGTAGAAAAAGTATCTGCAATCATGAATCAGTCAGCAGGAGTCAATAACCGTTACAGTGGTGTGGTAGAACCACAGGAGACCTTAGAGATAAATAGGGATTCCGAACGTAAGGTAAAGGAAGTATACGTTTCCGTTGGCGATGAAGTAGAAGAGGGAACCGTATTATTTTCCTATGATACAGAAGATTTGCAGATGCAGATAGACCAGGCAAAGCTTGAGATGGAAGGCATTGCAAATGACATTTCTAATTCAAATGCACAGATTGCCGAATTACAGAAAGAAAAAGCAAGTGCACCGGAAGACCAGCAGTTTGAATATACCACACAGATTCAGACACTGCAGACTTCCATTAAGCAGTCAGAATATAATAAGAAAAGCAAACAGGCAGAGATTGACAAATACCAGAAATCCATCGACAACTCAGAAGTAACCAGTAAGATGGCTGGTGTTGTAAAAGAAATCAATGAAAACGGGGTGGATTCCAATGGAAATACTGCAGCATATATGAAAATATTAGCTACAGGCGAGTACCGTGTAAAAGGAACGATTGATGAGACTTCTGTAGGAACAATATCCGAGGGAACACCGGTTATTTTACGTTCCAGATTAGACGATACGCAGACCTGGACAGGAAGTATTTCCAAGATTGATACTGAAAGCACTCAGACAGACAGTAATTCTGCTTATATGTATGATGGAAGCAGCTCCGGAGATTCTGCGTCCAAGTATTCATTCTATGTTACTTTGGACAGTACAGATGGACTGATGTTAGGACAGCATTTATATATAGAGCCGGATTACGGACAGGGTACAGCAGAGGAAAAAGAAGGACTCTGGCTGTATGACTATTATATTGTGCAGGATGATGGAGATCCATATGTGTGGGCAGCAGATAAGAAGAACCGTCTAGAAAAACGTAAAGTGGAATTAGGCGAGTATGATGAAAATCTGGGTGAATATGAGATTAAATCCGGACTTTCTGAAGATGACCTGATTGCATTCCCAATGCAGGGACTGTATGAGGGTGTAGCTGCAGTTACCAATATGGAAGAAGTAGATTATTCTTCTCCATTATATAATCAGGAATCTACAGATGATTCCGGTATGGATGAGGGAATGTATGATGAAGCCGGAACTGAGTACATGGATGAAGGTATGTATAATACTGACGGAACCGAATACATGGACGAAGGAATGTATGATGAAGCCGGAACTGAATTTACAGATAGCGGCGAGTCAGGTGCGACAGATTCGGAGGTGGTTGAATGATTCTGAATCTGCAGCATATCTATAAAGATTACAATCAGGATAAACTGGTAGTTCCGGTATTGAAGGATGTATCTTTACAGGTAGAAGAAGGAGAATATGTTGCTATCATGGGACCGTCCGGTTCCGGAAAGACAACATTGATGAATATTATCGGATGTCTGGACAGACCGACTTCCGGAACCTATGAACTGGCAGAAAAGGATGTCTTAAACTTAAAAGACCGTGAGATGTCGGCTGTCCGACTGAACAGTATTGGATTTGTATTCCAGAGTTTTCAGCTGATGCCAAGGGAAAGTGCACTGGATAACGTATCACTTCCGCTGAGCTATGCCGGTGTAAAGAAGAAAGAACGGAAAGAAAGAGCACAGAAGGCATTGGAGCGTGTAGGCTTAGGAGACCGTTCCGGATTCCGCCCGACACAGCTTTCCGGTGGACAGAAGCAGAGAGTGGCAATTGCCCGTGCCATGGTAAATAATCCGAAGATTTTACTGGCGGATGAGCCGACCGGAGCATTGGACCAGAAATCCGGTAAACAGATTATGGAACTGTTCCAGAGCCTGAATGATGAGGGCGTTACCATTGTCATGATTACCCACGATATTAATATTGCAAAGCAGGCAAAGAGAATCCTCCATATAGTAGACGGAGAAATATTTACAGACGATGAGGAGGGCAAGGCATGAAAAAGAAAGTTATAATTGCAATTCTAATCGTAGTTTTAACCGGAGGTGGAATCACCGGAGGAGTAGTAGGATACCGGGCATACCAGAACAGTAAGCTGGTAGCAGAGGTACAGTCAGTATCCATGTTAAATACCGGTTTCTGGGGTGACAGCATGGAAAGTGACGGAACCGTGACCAATGGACAGCAGCAGGATGTTTATGTCAGCACAGAGCAGACCGTTCAGAAAGTATTTGTAACAGAAGGACAGGAAGTATCCGAAGGTGACCCACTGTTACAGTATGATATGACCAATATTGACCTTGCAATTGAGATGAAGAAATTAGACATCCAGACGACCGAAAATAATATTGCTGTAGCACAGAAGGAATTGGAAAAGCTTAAAAATACCAAGCCGGTCAGCAATACCACAACAAGTACACCGTCTGTAGACAGTGTGACACCATCAGCACCGGAAACACCATCTACGGATACTTCTGTAACCACACCGGATACGGTAGAAGAGAAGAACGGAGATGCCTATAATTATATTTCAACAACGGCGCAGCCATATACCGGAGATGGAAGCCAGGAGAATCCATACCGCTTCTTATGTACAAAGGAAGCATATGTCTATGGAAGCTATCTGAATACATTGAAAAGTGAGGGGAAGGTTGCGGTATTTGAAATTCATGACGGAAATACCGTAGCCGGAACCTTAATCAGTGCATGGACAAAAGTCGGTGCAGCTTTAGAGGAAGCAGACCCGGATGCAAAATGGTATGTTATTGATGGAAGTAAAGTAATTAATGAGCCGGATATCCCGGATACCCCGGTCGAACCGGTTGTACCGGATACACCATCTGTACCGGATGATAACCAGCAGAGCGGATATACGGCAGATGAACTGGCAAAAGAGATTGCGGATAAAGAAAAAGAACTGACTAAGCTTGATCTGGATAAAAGAAAAGCGGAGCTTGCGTTGAAACAGATGGAAAGCCAGTCAGAAGATGGAATGGTTTATGCTGAGTTTAATGGTACCGTAAAGAAAGCAGGAGATCCGGATAATCTTCCAAATGATGGAAATGCATTTTTGACACTTTCCGGTTCAGATGGTCTATATGTAAAAGGAATACTAAATGAGCTTGCATTGGAACAGGTGAAGGTGGGACAGAGTGTTACAGCAACCTCCTGGAGCACCGGAATGGTATTTGATGCAACGATAACAGAGATTAATGATTACCCGGAAGATGCAAATGGATATTATGGCAGTGGTAATCCAAATGCTTCCTATTATGGCTATACTGCATATATTGAAGACAGTACCGGACTTAGCAATGGAGATAACTTAAGTCTTTCCATCAATCTTGGCGGAGATGAAGATGCTTCTGATAAGATTTATCTGGATAAAGCGTATGTGCGTAAGGAAGATGGTAAGAGCTATGTCATGAAGGATGATGGAACCGGTCATCTGGTAAAGCAGTATGTGAAGACAGGAAAGACCATATACGGATATGCAGTAGAAATCAAATCCGGAGTTACAATGGATGATTATCTTGCTTTTCCATATGGCAAGACAGCAAAAGAAGGAGTCAAAACCAATAAGGATGAAGATTCCGGAACTGTAATGTATTAGTAGGAGGGACGAACATGTTAGAAAATTTAAGATTATCTTTTCAGGGTATCTGGTCACACAAGATGCGTTCCTTCTTAACTATGCTGGGTATTATTATTGGTATTGCAGCAATTATTGCAATTGTATCTACGATTAAAGGAACGAATGAACAGATTGAGCAGAACCTGATTGGCGCAGGCGATAACAATGTTACAGTGCAGTTGTACCAGGGAGATTATTCCATGGATTTTTCCTATGAAAGTGTACCGGGTGGAATTCCGGTAATTACAAATGAAGCACTGGAGCAGATTAAAGATCTGGATGAAGTAGAGGATGCATCTTTATTCCTTTCCAGACAGGATTATGATGGAGCATACTATAAAAATACTTCTCTTTCCGGCGGTTATATTATGGGAGTAGACAATGGCTACTTTAATACTGCGGGAATGATTATGAAGAGCGGACGCTGCTTTACCGAAGAGGACTATAGTGATTTTGCAAAGGTCGCAATCTTAGATGAAGATTCTGCAGAAGCATTATTTCAGGGTGAGAATCCAATTGGAAAGACCATTGAGATTAAGCAGCAGCCATATATTGTTGTAGGAATTGCAACCAAGAGCGAGCAGTTCGAGCCGGTTATCAATTCCATTGATGATTATTATACTTATTCCCAGGACAGCAGTGGTAAGATTTATGTACCATCTGTAACCTGGCCGATTATCTATCGTTATGACGAACCACAGCAGGTTCTCATTAAAGCAAAGAGCACCAGCGATATGACCAATGCAGGAAAGAAGAGTGCCGATATTTTAAATGGCTATCTTGCAACATCGGATGATACCATTAAGTACAAATCCGAAGACTTACTGGAGCAGGCAAAACAAATTCAGCAGTTGAGCCAGTCCACCAATACCATGTTAATCTGGATTGCTGGAATTTCCCTTCTGGTTGGCGGTATCGGTGTAATGAATATCATGCTGGTATCCGTAACGGAGCGTACCAGTGAGATTGGTCTGAAGAAAGCAATCGGAGCAAGAAAGTCTGTTATCTTAGGACAGTTCTTAACCGAGGCAGCAGTACTTACCAGTTTAGGCGGATTGATTGGAGTTCTGGTGGGAATCATATTAGCTGAGATTATCTCAAAACTTAGTACCACACCGGTTGCCATCAGTGCACCGGCAGCCGTAGGCGGCGTGGTATTCTCCATGATTATCGGAATTATTTTCGGTCTTCTGCCATCCTATAAGGCAGCAAACTTAGACCCAATCGAGGCATTGCGTCACGAGTAAAAAATAGAAAACGTGTAAAATAAGAGGAAAATTCAGATTTCATTGAATTTTCCTCTTTTTAGGTTTTACTGTCATGGTGTAAATGAGCTGTTTTTATATCAGAAAGACCAAGAAAATAATCGGAAGAAACACTATAGTAATGGCAAAGCTTCAGAAGATGACGGATAGGAAGCTCGTTAGCACCACGTTCGTAACGGGCATACATGGTCTGGGAAGTTCCGAGAACGTCGGCAATTTCCTGCTGGGTTTTGTCATGGTCTTCGCGTAAATTACGCATTCGCTGTATATAATCCATATAATCTCCAAATCTAAAAATAAATCCGGAATTTTTCAAAAATAAATTTATATAATTCTCAAAAAATCCAGAATATATCCTAAAAATAGTATGTCTTGCAGAGGACTTTTTTAATTTATCATAATAAAGATGTTTACTATTGATTTTAGTAAATATATGTACTAAAATAGAGAGCAGTTCAAATGATAAAAGGAAGATAAACAGGAAAGGCGGACATTTATGAAAAACAGAAAGATTTCAACAGCAATAGCGGAAAAAGTTATGACAGGAGTATTAACGATACTTATGGCAATATCAGTTACAGCCTGTGGCAGCACGAAAGAGCAGGCAAATCCAGCTGCCACAGAAGTGACCGAAGCAGTTGTCACAACTGAGACAGAGAGCGAGGCAGCAACGGAGGCAAAGGTAGAAAATGAGGACGTGACAGAGACCGAGGCTATGACGGAGACAGAAACAGAGGAGCCGGTGCTGTTTCGGGTGAAGGTTACGAATTCAAATGGAGCATATTTAACAGACCAGCCAAGTGACAAAGAGTATCACGATTTTATTTTGACGGATTATGGAACCGAGTTTGATGTATTAGAAGTTTTTAATAATGAGGCAGAAGGATATACCTTTTATAGGGTTAATTGGAATGGACATAGAGAGTTTTTGTGGGATAGAGATGCAACAGTTATCGACTAACCATACATTCATCACATTTTTCAGCAACACAGTATTTTAGATATAAAGAACTGCAAAAATTTTGTTAAAAGAAAAATCGCTTAGACCGTGAATGTGCCAAGGCACATTCTTTTTCCAGAAATGAACATGGATATAGTAAAAAGTAACAAAAATCCCTTCCGAATTTTGTTATGGGTTTTATGGTTTTACGATGGTTTACGATGGGTTTACGAATGGAAAACTTGATAACATAGTCAAATCATGATATGATGTGACTATAATATAGGCGGAGGTGTTTTTTATGCATGCATTACAGGAAACAATACGACCATCTGCAGATTTAAGAAATCATTATAGTGAAATTTCAAAACAATGCAGAGAAGAAAATGAAGCGGTTATAATCACAGTAAACGGTCGGGGTGATACAGTCTCTCTTTCGTATGAGGAATATAAAAGAATGAAGTCAAGAATAGAACTTTTGGAAATTCTTACAGAAGCGGAAGATGATGTAAAGAATGGTAGAGTAGCACCGGTTCGTGAAACATTTGATGATTTAAGACAAATGCTTGGGGAGGAATAGAATTATTGAAATATGAAGTTGTTCGTACAGAAACGGCAGATGCGCAGATTAGAAAAATCGTATTGTATATAGCCGAAAATTTTGGTAATAAGGTTGCACTGGAAAAATTAGAAGAACTGGAACAGAATATTCTTGATTTGGCGGTTCATCCATTAAAGGGGGGAGAACCGCATTATCTTGTATTGAAAAGACAAGGGCATCGGGTGTTGATATTGGAAAAAAATCTGGTTTTCTATAAGATAAATGAAGAAAATAAAAGAGTTATAATCTATGCTGTTGTTGATCAGCGCCAGGATTACTTAAATATAATCAGAGGATTGTAGAATCCCCTTGCGTAAATCCAATCCCCGCGCTATAATAGGGAACAGAGTAAAAACAGCGTTTGACGAAAGCTAAGATTGACGGAATAATTCAGAGAGCCGGCGGCTGGTGTGAGCCGGTATTAGGAAGCAATTGGTCCACTTTCGGAGGCTGGTGGTGAAAGCCACGGGTTCGTACCCCTTATGATACGCAATGAAGTGGTCGCAGGCAAAGAAGAGAAGACGTAAAAAGAGATGCGGCAAAATGGGTGGCAACGCGGAACGGTAGATAAGCCTTTCGTCCCATGTATGAAAATGCATGGGATGGAAGGCATTTTTTATGCGAGTAGCGAGAAAAATCGCATGCTTACGAATCAATCCTATAAAATTTTCAAAAAAAGCACATGATATCAAAGAAGGAGAACAAAGATGATTGATTTAAAATTCTTACGGGAAAATCCGGACATCGTAAAAGAGAACATTAAGAAGAAATTCCAGGATCACAAATTGCCACTGGTAGACGAGGTAATTGAGTTAGATGAGCAGGCAAGAAGTGCACAGCAGGAAGCAGATGCATTACGTGCAAACCGTAACAGTATTTCCAAGCAGATTGGTGCATTGATGGGACAGGGCAAGAAAGACGAAGCTATGGCATTAAAAGAGCAGGTAAGCAAAGATGCAGCCCGCCTTGCAGAGTTAGAAGAGCAGGAAAAAGATTTACAGGAAAAGATTACCAGGATTATGATGACAATTCCAAACATCATAGACCCATCCGTTCCGATTGGAAAAGATGATTCCTGTAACGTAGAAATTGAAAAATTTGGTGAGCCGGTTGTTCCGGATTTTGAAATCCCATATCATACCGATATCATGGATCGTTTCCATGGTATTGATTTGGACGCAGCAGGAAAAGTTGCGGGAAATGGCTTCTACTATCTGATGGGAGACATTGCAAGAGTACATTCTGCAGTTATTTCTTATGCAAGAGATTTTATGATTGACCGTGGATTCACATACTGTGTACCACCATTTATGATTCGGAGCAATGTTGTAACCGGTGTTATGAGTTTTGATGAAATGGATGCCATGATGTATAAAATCGAAGGCGAGGATTTGTATCTGATTGGTACTTCTGAGCATTCCATGATTGGTAAATTCATTGATACCATCAATGATGAAGAAAAACTTCCATATACCCTGACCAGCTACTCTCCATGTTTCCGTAAAGAAAAAGGAGCACATGGTATTGAAGAACGTGGTGTATATCGTATCCACCAGTTTGAGAAGCAGGAAATGATTGTTGTATGTAAGCCAGAAGAGTCCAAAGAGTGGTATGACAAGCTCTGGAAGAATACCGTAGATTTGTTCCGCAGCTTAGATATTCCGGTACGTACCCTTGAGTGCTGTTCCGGAGACTTAGCAGACTTGAAAGTGAAATCCTGTGACGTAGAAGCATGGTCTCCACGTCAGAAGAAATACTTCGAAGTAGGAAGCTGCTCTAACTTAGGCGATGCACAGGCAAGAAGACTGAAAATCCGTGTCAAAGGCAAGGATGGAAATAAATATTTCGCACATACCTTAAATAATACTGTAGTTGCACCACCTCGTATGCTGATTGCGTTCTTAGAGAACAACCTCAATGCGGACGGAAGCGTAAATATTCCAAAGGCATTGCAGCCATATATGGGTGGAAAAGAAAAACTGATTCCACTGGATTAATAGAAAATAAGAATTTTGGAAACTGATTTTAGAAAATGAGTTTCAAACAGTGAGAAAATCAAAAGAAACAGGAAACTGTGTTTTGTGTATAAAATTCACAAGACACAGTTTCTTTTTTATGAAGAACTATTGTGAAAAGTGTGATAATTATTGATAAAAATAACCGGATATTGTATAATATATACAAATACTGTGATGAATCACGACAAAAAACAACCTGTGAGGGGAGCAATACAGGTATCATACAAAGGAGGGGCACATGGCAGAACCAAGAGAATTGATTCTGAAACTCGGTCAGAAAATTACAGACCGAATCGGAGTGAAAGTTACGGAAAATGACCCGGAATACTGGGGACTTGCCGGAGTGGTAACGGATGAGATGGCAGAAGTTGCACTGGCAATGAAAGTCAGAGTACCGGCTACCGCAGCAGAAGTAGCAAAGAAATGTAAGAAGAGCGTAGAACGGACCGAAGAACTGTTAGAGCAGATGAGTGTCATCGGACTGATTGAATACAACCGGGAAAATGAAGACCATCATAAGCAGTACATACTGCCAATGTTTGTTCCGGGCTGTGCAGAATTCATGGTAATGAATAAAGAGCAGGTGGAAACACATCCGGAGATTGCAGATTTCTTTGAACAGATGTCAAAACTTCCGCTGGAGAAAGTTACACCTATGGTTCCGCTGGGTGGAGCAGGAATCGGAATGCATGTTATTCCGGTAGAAAAAGCAATCCCGGCAAACCAGCAGTCGGCAAGCGTGGAGCATATTTCCCACTGGCTCAATAAATATGATAAATATTCCGTTGGTGCATGTTCCTGCAGACGTCAGCAGCGAATCCGTGGGGAGGGAACCGGAGACTTAGAGGATGATTTATGTATTGGTGTCGGTGACATGGCAGATTACTGTGTAGAGACCGGAAAGGGCCGTTACATTGATTATGATGAGGTAATGGAGATTCTGCAGCGTGCAGAGGATAATGGCTATGTCCATCAGATTACGAATATTGACGGAGAAGATAAAATCTTTGCAATCTGTAACTGTGCAGTTGGTGTATGTAATGCACTGCGAACATCCCAGCTTTTTAACACACCAAACATGTCACGGTCCGCATACCGTGCCAGTGTAGAACCGGAGAAATGTGTAGCCTGCGGAAGATGCGTAGAGTACTGTCCGGCCGGAGCAGCAAAGCTTGGACAGAAATTATGTACCAGAGATGGCGGACATATCACTTATCCACAGCAGGAACTTCCGGATACTACGAAGTGGGGACCGGAGAAATGGAATCCGAATTATAAGGATGATAACCAGATTAACTGCTATGATACCGGTACTGCACCATGTAAGACAGCATGTCCGGCACATCTTCCGGTACAGGGCTATATTAAGATGGCATCCCAGGGAAGATATCTGGATGCATTAAAGCTGATTAAGACGGAGAATCCGTTCCCGGCAGTCTGTGGTGCAATCTGTAACCGCCGGTGCGAGGACGCCTGCACCAGAGGAACTATTGACCAGGCAGTTGCTATTGATGAAATCAAGAAATTTATTGCGGAACAGGAACTTCATGCTGAAAAACGCTATATTCCGCCAATGTTAAATTATTCCGGCAAGCCTTTTGAGGAGAAGGTAGCGGTAATCGGGGCAGGTCCGGCAGGAATGTCAGCAGCCTTTTATTTAAAGAAGATGGGATATCCGGTAACTGTATTTGAAAAAGAAAAGAGACCGGGTGGTATGCTGATGAATGGTATTCCGTCTTTCCGTCTGGAAAAAGATGTGATCAATGCAGAAATCGATGTGCTGCGCGAGATGGGGGTAGAATTCAGGTGCGGCGTAGAAGTTGGCGAGGACATTACCATAGCACAGCTGCGTGAACAGGGGTATAAAGCATTTTACATAGCAATTGGTGCACCGGGTGGACGTATGACCGGAGTACCGGGAGAAGACGCAGTAGGCGTAGAAACCGGAGTAGACTTCTTACGTCGTGTCAACTTAAATGAAGAAGGCGTGAAATTATCCGGCAAGACCGTAGTAATCGGTGGAGGAAATGTAGCAGTAGATGTTGCAAGAACAGCACTCCGTACAGGCTCTTCTGAAGTATCCATGTTCTGCCTGGAATCCAGGGATATCATGCCGGCAGCAGATGATGAAGTGGCAGAAGCAGAAGAGGAAGGCATTACAGTTAATAATTCCTGGGGACCAAAGGAAATCCTTACCGAGAATGGCAAAGTAACCGCAGTGGTATTCAAAAAATGTATCTCTGTACTGGATGAGAATAAACGGTTTGCACCAAAATATGACGAAGAAGAATTATTAACGGTTCCTTGTGACCAGGTATTATTATCCATTGGACAGTCTATTAAGTGGGGGGCTTTATTAGAAGGAACCAGAGTGGAGTTTAATCCGAACGGAACCTTAAAGGCAGACCCGGTAACATATCAGACCGCAGAACCGGATATTTTTACCGGTGGAGATAACTATACCGGACCAAGATTTGCCATTGATGCCATTGCAGCAGGAAAAGAAGGCTGTGTATCTATTCACCGTTTTGTTCATGAAGGACAGAGCCTTACTTTGGGACGTAACAGAAGACAGTTCATTGAGCTGGATAAAGACAATATTAAAGTTGAGACCTTTGACAATGCAAAACGTCAGGTGCCGGGACATAAGGCTGGAGATGCAAAGCATACTTTCCGTGATTTACGAAGCACCTTTACCGAGGAGCAGGTACAGAAGGAAGCAAACCGCTGCCTGGGCTGTGGTGCTACCGTAGTAGACCCGAATAAGTGTATCGGCTGTGGAATCTGTACAACGAAGTGCGAATTTGACGCCATCCACTTAAGCCGTGACCTGCCGGATGCAAGCCGCATGGTAAAATCAGAAGACAAGTTAAAGGCAATCTTCCCATATATGTTAAAGCGTGAGATTAAGATTAAATTCAAAGGCAGGAAGAAATAAAAAGCAGGATGTGAGTGTATGCATGAACTGGGAATTATCATTCATATTTCCAAAACATTAAAGGAAGTAGCAGAAGAAAATGAAGTGACGAAGATAGGTTCTGTTACTTTGGAAATTGGAGAAGTCAGCGGAATTGTCCCGGAATACCTTTTAGACTGCTGGGACTATTACCGGAAGAAATCGGACCTGTTATCGGAATCGGAACTGCGTATCGAGACGCTTCCGGCGGTAACCATGTGCGAGAATTGCAAAAAGACTTATCCGACTGTAAAATTCGGCAGACAATGTCCGTACTGTAAGAGTGATGACACCTATCTGCTGACGGGAAATGAATGCAGTATCAAAGAAATGGAGGCCTGCTGAGGCAGGCTTTCGGATAAAATATTTATCAAAGAAAGAAGGGGTTAAAAATGTTGTTTCATGTTTATGGAGGAAATGGAATTTATCAGTGGATTGCCATGCTGGCAGTCTTAGCCGGACTTATTTTATTAAATGAGTTTGCAAGAAGAACCAAGTTTGGTGGACTTATGATGTTTGGAATTATTCCGCTGGCACTTACCGTTTACTTTGTTGTAATTGCAGTATGCGCAGGACAGGGCGTAGAATGGGCAGTAAATAACCAGACACATCTTTATATGAATGGATGGTTCCATTACGCAAAACTGTATGCAGCACTTGCCGGATGTATCGGCTTTATGATGATTAAGTATGAATGGGGTATTGGAAAGAAACAGTGGTTCCGCGCATTCCCGTTTGTAATTGTAGCAATTAATATTTTGATTGCAGTAGCCAGCGATTTCGAATCCGCAATCAACGGCTGGTATTCCTGGTGGTTATCTTCCGAAGATGTATGGCTCTATGGTGGCTGGCACAACGTAATGAACGGAATCGCAGGAATCTTAAATATCCTTTGCATGACAGGCTGGTGGAAAGTATATTCCTCCAAAGACAAGAAGGATATGATCTGGCCGGATATGATCTGGGTTTACATTGTAGTATATGATATCTGGAACTTTGCTTATACCTACAATTGTCTGCCAACCCACTCCTGGTTCTGTGGTGTAGCACTGCTTTTAGCACCTACTATTGCAGCATTAATCTGGAACAAGGGTGGCTGGATTATGAACCGTGCAAATACACTGGCAATCTGGTGTATGTTTGCCCAGATTTTTCCACTGTTTCAGGAGACTGCTGCCGATGGAACAACCTATTATCCATGGGCAACCATTTCCAGACAGTATGCAGACGGAACGGTAAATGGCATTGTAGCAGGAACTTCGAACAATGCAGATCCGACCGCAATGACAATCGTCAGCGCACTGGCACTGATTGTAAATGCCATTGCTTTAGGATACATCATTTACAAATCTGTAAAGAATAAGAAGAATCCGTATACCAACGAAGTATTTACAGACTTCAAGTATTATAAAGATGCACTGGCAAGAGCAGATGTAAAATAGGGTATAATTGAGGAACTGGAAATGAAAGTAATTGAAGTAAAAAGAAGTATATTTGAAAATAATGATAAGGATGCTGCCAGCTTAAGAGAACGGTTAAAGGGAGAGAAAACATTTCTCTTAAATCTGATGTCTTCACCGGGAAGTGGCAAGACTTCTACCCTGGTGCCAACGGTCAATGAACTATTAAAGGACTACCGGGTAGGAGTCATGGAAGCGGATATTGATTCCGATGTAGATGCATGGACGATTGCTGATAAGACAAAGGCAAAGGTTGTGCAGCTTCATACCGGCGGTATGTGCCATCTGGATGCAGACATGACCAGACAGGGCTTGAAGGAACTTGGCACTGAGGATGTAGATATTGCTATCCTTGAAAATGTGGGGAACCTTGTCTGCCCGGCAGAATTTGATACCGGAGCAGTGAAGAATGCAATGATTTTATCCGTACCGGAAGGACACGACAAGCCATTGAAATATCCATTAATCTTTACCGTATGCGATGCACTTATTATTAATAAAATTGATGTGCTGCCATATTTTGACTTTGATATGGATAAGGTAAAGGAGTATGCATGGAAACGGAATCCGAATCTTAAGATATTCCCAATCTCCGCAAAGACCGGAGAGGGAATGGAAGTATGGTACTCCTGGCTGAAAGAAGAAGCAGATAAATGGATGAAATAAAGTATCCTTTTGGGTGAGAAAACAGCCGGAAATATCGCAAAAAAACTAATAAAAGAACAAAAAATAATTAATTGATTAAAAAATGCCCTTGCAATAGGGATAGAAAAGTGCTATAGTCCTAGCTGTAGACGAAGATGTCAAAAACACGAAAACGTGTTTTTGGCATCTTTTTTTTACTTTACAGGAAATTGCTTTCCTGTAAAGTAAAAAACGCTCCGCGAGGATGCACACTGCGGCGTATAAGGCAGATATCGCAAGCGACCGCCGCAGGCACGAGAATGTGCCAAGGCACATGCTTTGCTCCGTGCGCTACTCGCATAAAGAGTTTCTCAAGTGAAAAGAAGGAGGATTAGATATGAATACTGGAGATACAGCCTTTATGCTGATTGCAACAGCACTTGTGTTTTTTATGACACCGGGACTTGCATTTTTCTATGGAGGTCTTGTACGAAGAAAGAATGTATGTAACACGATGATGGCATGTGTGGCAATCATGGGATTGTCAGTAGTGCTCTGGACACTGTTTGGTTATTCCCTTGCATTTGGTGGCAATCACGGAGGTATCATCGGAGATTTCCGTTGGATAGCCTTGAATGGTGTAGGCTGGGAGGCAGGACCTTATGCAGATACCATTCCACATCTTGTATTCTGTGCATTTCAGATGATGTTTGCCATGATTACACCGGCACTGATTACCGGTTCCTTAGTAGGAAGAATGAAGTTTAAGGCACTGTTTCTCTTTGTAACACTATGGTCCTTTGTTGTATATTATCCACTGGCACATATGGTCTGGGGAGAAGGCGGACTTTTAGCAGCGATTGGCTCTGTTGACTTCGCAGGAGGAGATGTGGTACATATCAGTTCCGGAATCAGCGCACTGGTTCTGGCAATCATACTTGGAAGAAGACGTGGCTATGAGCAGGTAACTTATCGTATTCATAATATCCCGTTTGTTGTATTGGGAGCATCCCTTTTATGGTTTGGCTGGTTTGGATTTAATGCAGGAAGTGCACTGGCAGCCGATGGACTGGCAGCCCATGCATTTATGACATCTGCAATTTCTGCAGCAGCAGCCTTATTATCCTGGATGTTTATTGATGTTGTAAAAGAAGGAAAGCCAACCCTGGTAGGCGCATCCACCGGACTTGTAGTAGGACTTGTGGCAATTACACCGGGTGCAGGATTTGTTCCAATCTGGTCAGCATTTATTATCGGAGCTTTGGTCAGCCCGATTTGTTACTTCGGAGTTGCACTTATTAAGAAAAAACTGAAAATTGATGATGCGCTGGATGCATTTGGATGCCATGGAATCGGCGGTATCTGGGGTGGAATTGCTACCGGAATTTTTGCACAGAAATCCATTAACAGTACTGCAAAATGGGATGGTCTGGTGTTTGGAGATTACCGCCTTTTCCTGGCACAGCTGGAAGGAATTTTAATTACCATTGTAATTGCAGTGGTTGGTACCCTGCTTTGTGTAGCAGTGGTAAGAATCTTTACTCCGCTTCGTGTGAGCTTAAAAGAAGAACAGCTTGGACTGGATGTAACACAGCATGGAGAAAATGCTTACCCAAGCTTCAACGGATTAGACCAGTAGGATAGAAAAGGAGATAATCAGATATGATGATTAAAATAGATGCAATTGTGCGGGAAGAAAAATTCGAAGATGTAAAAGCAGCATTAAATGCCATCGGAGTCAACGGTATTACGGTATCGCAGGTTATGGGCTGTGGTGTGCAGAGAGGATATAAGGAAATCGTCCGGGGCATGGAAGTGGCAGTGCAGATGCTTCCGAAAATCAAATTTGAAATCGTAGTATCTTCCGAAGAATGGGAACAAAAGACCATCGAAGCCATTCAGAAGGCAGCCTTTACCGGAGAAGTCGGCGATGGCAAAATCTTCAGCTATGAGATTCGCTCCGCCCAGAAAATCCGTACCGGAGAGACTGGCTATGACGCATTACAGAGCAACGATTAAAGGAAGGATAGATTAAAAAAGTAATACAAAATTGATTAAATTTAGACCTTGACATTAAATTTAAAAGGGAGTAAAAACAATAATTAAATAATTCATATGAGGAGGAAATTGAAAATGAATGGTTTAGTTATTGTATTAATAGCCATCGTATTGTTGGCTGCCGGTTATTTACTTTATGGACGCTGGCTGGCTAAGAAATGGGGAATCGACCCGAAAGCTGAAACCCCTGCAGTAAAATATGAAGACGGAGAGGACTTTGTTCCTTCATCCAGATTTACCGTATTCTCACATCAGTTCTCATCTATCGCTGGTGCAGGCCCTGTAACGGGACCAATCCTTGCCAGTGTGTTCGGATGGGTACCTGTATTCTTATGGATAGTAGTTGGTGGATTGTTCTTCGGAGCAGTACAGGACTTCGGTGCTCTGTACGCATCAGTTAAGAATGAGGGAAAATCCATGGGTATGATTATTGAAAAGTACATCGGTAAGATGGGAAGAAAACTTTTCATGTTATTCTGCTGGTTATTTACCCTTTTGGTAATCGCAGCATTTACAGATATGGTTGCCGGAACCTTCAATGCATATCCGGCAGGTGATGGTAATGCTGTATATGCTAACGGTGCAGCAGCAACCGTTTCCATGTTATTTATTGGTGTTGCAGTTATCCTTGGTATTATCTTAAAGAAAGCACCAAAGATGAACGAAATCGTAAAAGGTATCGTTGCAATTGCATTAATCGTAGTAATGTTTGCAGTAGGCATGAAACTTCCAATCTATACCAATAAGACCATGTGGATCTACATTATTATGATTTACTTATTCTTGGCATCGGTACTTCCAATGTGGCTTTTGATGCAGCCAAGAGATTATATGACAACCTTTATGCTTCTTGGTATGATTATCGGCGCAGTTGTTGGTGTAGTAGTTGCACATCCTGCAATGCAGTTAAATGCATTTAACGGATTCGTTTTAACCGGAGCAGACGGAAGCAAATCTTATCTGTTCCCGACCTTATTTGTAACCATTGCCTGCGGTGCTGTTTCCGGATTCCACAGTCTGGTATCTTCTGAGACATCATCTAAGACCATCCGCAATGAAAAAGATATGCCTATGGTTGGTTATGGTGCAATGGTAGTAGAGTCATTACTTGGAATTATCGTATTGGTCGTTGTTGGTGCGGTAGCTGTAAATGGTACAAAACCAGATGGAACACCATTTGCAATCTTCTCATCCGGTGTTGCCGGTTTCCTTGAAATGTTAGGTGTACCAAATGATGTGGCAACTGTATTTATGACCATGTGTGTATCTGCATTAGCACTTACTTCACTGGATTCTGTAGCACGTATCGGAAGAATGTCCTTCCAGGAATTATTCTATGAGGATACAACAGACCCTGCAAAAATGGGTGGTGTCCGCAAAGTATTAACCAATAAATATTTTGCAACAATCGTAACCTTATTCTTTGGATACTTATTAACACTGGGCGGATACAACAATGTATGGCCGCTGTTTGGTTCCGCAAACCAGTTGCTTGCAGCACTTGTTCTGATTGCACTGGCTGTATTCTTAAAGACTACCGGACGTACCGGCTGGACGCTGTATGTACCAATGGTAAGCATGCTGGCAGTAACCTTTACTGCACTGGTTCAGAAATTCATTGCACTGGTAAGCAATGTAATGAATGGAACTGCAGTATTCTTAGTAGATGGTTTGCAGCTCATTGTTGCAGTTCTTCTGATGGTATTAGGTGTTATGGTAGCAGCAAGCTGCTTTACCAAACTATTAAAGACCAAAAAACAGGAAGAAGCATAAATTGAATAGAAATTAAATTGAAATTTTTAAATGGAAATTACATTTACTTCTTTTCAAATGGGGAAAAATAAGATACAATCTTGAGTTATGAGATAGTAAAGGAGCAAATGACGATGATTAAGGTAGTTAAATTTGGTGGAAGTTCACTTGCAAGTGCAACGCAGTTTGCAAAAGTAGGCAGGATTATCACATCAGACCCGGAACGCCGCTATGTTGTACCAAGTGCACCGGGAAAACGAAATTCCAAAGATACCAAGGTAACAGATATGTTATATGCATGTTATGCTCTGGCGGAAAATGATGAGGATTTCGATAAGGAATTAAAAAAGATTGCAGAACGTTATGATTCCATTATTAACGGATTGAACTTAAAGCTTTCTCTGAAAGATGAGTTTGAAGTAATTGAGAAGAACTTTGCAGCTAAGGCAGGTTCTGATTACGCAGCTTCCAGAGGCGAATATTTAAATGGTATTGTAATGGCAAACTATTTAGGCTATGAATTTGTGGATGCGGCAGAAGTAATTTTCTTTGATAAAGATGGTAACTTTGATGCAGACAAGACAGATAAAGTGTTGAGCAAACGTCTTTCCAAGGTTGAACGTGCTGTAGTTCCTGGATTTTATGGTTCCATGCCGGACGGAAGTGTTAAGACCTTCTCCAGAGGCGGCTCTGACATTACAGGATCTATTGTTGCAAAGGCTGTTCATGCTACAGCATATGAGAACTGGACTGATGTTTCCGGTTTCCTGATTGCAGACCCAAGAATTATTGACAATCCGGAACCAATTAAAGTAATTACATACCGTGAGTTAAGAGAGCTTTCCTACATGGGAGCAAGCGTATTACATGAAGATGCAGTATTCCCGGTCCGTAAAGCCGGTATTCCAATCAACATCCGTAATACCAATGCACCGGAAGATGAGGGAACATGGATTGTGGAAACAACCTGTCACCAGTCCAAATATACCATTACCGGTATTGCCGGAAAGAAAGGCTTCGTATCTGTAAATATTGATAAAGATATGATGAATTCAGAAGTTGGTTTTGGACGTAAAGTGCTTTCTGCATTTGAAGAAAACGGTATTAATTTTGAACATATGCCATCTGGTATTGATACCATGACCGTATTTGTACATCAGCCGGAATTTGAAGGCAAGGAACAGGCAGTTGTATCTGCAATTCACCGCCTTGCAAAGCCGGACAGCGTAGAATTAGAGTCTAACATCGCCCTGATTGCAGTTGTAGGACGCGGTATGCGTTCCACCAGAGGAACATCCGGAAGAATCTTCTCAGCACTGGCACATGCAAATGTCAATGTTAAGATGATTGACCAGGGGTCATCTGAGTTAAATATTATCATTGGAGTAAGTAATTCTGATTTTGAAAATGCCATCAAGGCAATTTACGATATTTTCGTAACAACACAGTTATAAGAAAACTGAAGAAAATATATAAAGAAGATGTAGAAAAAGAGACCTGTTATTTTACAGGTCTTTTTTTACTTTACAGGAAATTGCGTTCCTGTAAAGTAAAAAACGCTCCGCGAGGATGCACACTGCGGCGTATAAAAATGTCTGGTAAATAAATTTAAGGAGTTTAATAAAAAGTAGGTGGAAAGCCGGAATATTTGTGGTAAAATAAAAGAAATATGCTGGAGGGAACATAATGGAAGAACTGGGTAATATTGCAGTCTTTTTAGCTGGATGGAATAGTGAATATCAGACCAGATTAATCAATGGTATTATTCGTAAGGCAAAGGAAGCAAACTATGCAATCTCTATTTTTTCCTGTCAGGCAGGGAGTGAGATTTCGGACAAGCATGTGCTTGGAGAAAATAAAATATATTCGCTGGCTAATCTTTCGCGTTTTGATGGCGTAATTCTTGCAACCAATACAATTTGGGAGAAACCAACAAAAGAGGAAATTATTCGAAGAATACATCACGCTGGCATTCCTGCAGTAAGCTTTGAGGAAAAGGTAGAAGGCTTAAGCCTGATTGGAATAGATAATTATAAGGCAATGCGGGAGATGATAGAGCATGTTGACAGTCATGGCTATCATCCAATTCATTTTGTAGCTGCAAATGCAACAAATGAAGAGAGTAATATCCGCCAGAAGGCATTTGAAGATTTTGTGGAAGAAAAGAACTATTCAACAGAAGATTATGCGGTATGGCATGGGGATTTTTCCTTTGACAGTGGCGTACAGGTAGTGGATGCCATGGAAGAGGCTGGAAAGATACCACGGGCACTTTGCTGTGCCAATGATGAGATGGCATTAGGCGCCTGCAACCGTTTGAAACAGTTGGGATATCAGGTGCCACAGGACATAGCAGTAACAGGATTTGATGGCTCTTATGATACCCAGCGCTATATTCCGGGAATTACTACGGTAGCCAGACCAAAGGAGACACTGGGATATACCGCTATGCAGTTACTTTTGCAGGAAATTGAGACAGGGAAGAAACAGGAGCTGATTTTATCTTCCCGTGTTGCAGTGCATGAAAGCTGTGGCTGTGTTTTAGAGGATAAAAAGCGCGTGGTATCTGCGATAGAAACGTTATACCTTGAAAAAAAAGAAAATGAAAAATATACTTATCAGATACGCAATATGGAAGATGAGATGATGGAGTGCGAATCATTGGAAGAATTAATCTTCTGTATCCGCCAGAATATTGGGAAGTTTACGACAGAGGATGTATATCTGTGCCTGAATAAGAGTATTTATTATGAGATGACCGGCCGTGGTAACAGCATTTTACGCAACCGCACAATTACCCGGGATTATGAAAACAAGATATACATAACCAAATTAAATAATGAGGACGGCATGCCGGAATTTTATTCTTTTACCAGTGAGCAGATGTTCCCGGCAATGTGGAATGGCAGAGGTTCAGGGGAATATCTCTATATGCCGGTTCATTTCAGGGATAATTGCCTGGGATATATGATACTGACCGGTACATTGGATACAAAACATATTCCGAATTATTATGTCTGGATTCGTAATATCAGTAATGCATTGGAAAAGTTAAAGAATGTATCAGAACTTCGGAATGCTGCCCGTAACATTGATAATATGGCAGTCCGCGACAGCCTGACAGGAGTTTATAACCGGATGGGAATCAACCGTTTTGTGGTAGATATGGTAAAACAGGCAAATACCAGCAGACGTCGATTGTTATTTATCTTTGCTGATATGGACGGGTTAAAGAAAATCAATGATGAGTTTGGTCATGAAGCGGGTGACCAGGCAATCTGCTTTGCAGCAGAGGCATTACAGGAGGCGTTCTGTGAAAAGGAACTGATTATCCGTTATGGAGGGGACGAATTCTTAGTGGTTTCTGATGCTTTATGCTGGGAACAGGCTGAAGAAAAGAAAGCTCAGATAACAGCCTTGTTAAAGCAGTGGCAGAGGGATGAGAAGCTGCCGTACCGTCTGTCTATGAGTATCGGTTATTACCAGAAGGAGCCGGATACCGAGGCATCCATGGAACAGTATATTAACTGGGCAGATGAGCGAATGTATGAGATGAAATGTAAGAACCGTGAGCAGCGAAAATAAATAATAAGTATAAAAAGCATGAAAGGCATTGGAGCAGAAAAATTTCCTGTTCCGATGCCTTTTTGACAGTTGCAATGCATCTGCAGGTTAAGCCATTTGATTTGCAGTTTTATAGCGGTAAATCATTTCTGCATGCTGCTGTTCTTCCGTCTGGATATGGTTTAAAATCTGACGGACTTTTGGAGAAGCAAAGCTGAATAAATCGTTGTTGTATGCGGAAGATACATACTTTTCACTGGAAATGGAATCACTGCACAATAATGCATCATGCTTCTTGTCGGCATTTTCACTGGATGCATGGTAAGCAGCTTTTGGCTGATAGTTCTTCGGGGCAGCTATACCAACATCAGGCGTATCACCGGAAAGCAGACTGCTGATGGTGTCATAGTGTTCTGCTTCTTCTTTCTGAATGACCTCAAATAACTGTTTTAATTCAGGGTCTTTTGCTTCGCTGCTGTAAAAGGCATATTTGTCGCGGCAAAGTTCTTCCTGCTGTTTTAAATCATTTAACAGCATAGTCTCTTGTTCGGTTAAAATCATTTTGTCATCACCTCATCCGTAATATAACCCTAAAGGAGTATTTTTATACAAATTATGCAAAAAAAAGATAGAATTATTGATTGCACTTGATAACTGTGCTATGCTAAAGTGTATTTAACCATTTAAATTGGAATCAAAAGAGAATAGGAGCGAATAAAAATGTTAGACCAGATTAACAACATTCTTGGTAAAATTGATAATTTTGTCTGGGGTGTACCACTTATTGTATTGATCCTTCTAGTGGGAATTTTTCTTACCATCCGCCTGAAGGGACTTCAGATTAGGAAATTACCATTAGCAGTAAAATATTTGTTTGAAAATGAAAAGAGTGGCGAATCCGGTGAAGTATCCAGTTTTGCAGCACTTTGCACTGCATTATCAGCAACCATAGGAACCGGAAATATTGTCGGAGTAGCAACTGCATTGGTAGAAGGTGGACCGGGTGCGTTATTCTGGATGTGGATAGCAGCACTGGTAGGAACTGCCACAAAATATAGTGAGTGTCTTCTGGCAATCAAGTACCGTGTGGTGGCAGAAGATGGTCATATCATCGGCGGCCCATTTTATTATATTGAAAAAGGAATGGGACCAAAGTGGAAATGGCTTGGAAAATTATTTGCCTTCTTTGGTGTAGGTGTAGGCTTATTTGGAATCGGAACCTTTACACAGATTAATGGTATTACCAGTGCAGTAAAGGGTTTCTTTGACCCGGATACCATCTGGACAGTTGACCTCTTTGGAAGAACTTATTCCTGGACTGTAATTATTGCAGGTATTATTCTTACCGTCTGTGTGGCGCTTGTTATCATCGGTGGAATTAAGAGAATCTCTACAGTATCACAGGTCATTGTACCATTTATGGCACTGACTTATGTGCTAGTTGTATTAATTATTATTGTGATGCATATTACAGAGGTTCCAGCAGCATTTGCAACCATTATAAAGAGCGCCTTTGGATTTAAGGCGGTAGCCGGTGGTGCAATGGGAAGTATTATTGTAGCAATGCAGAAAGGTATTGCCCGTGGTATTTTCTCAAATGAAGCAGGACTTGGTAGTGCACCAATTGCGGCTGCAGCAGTCCAGACCGATTATCCGGTAAAACAGGGACTGGTTTCCATGCTTGGAACTGTAATTGATACACTGATTATCTGTACCATGACAGGTCTTGCAATCGTACTTACAGGTACATGGGACATGGGCTTGGAAGGTGTTGCCGTTACAACCAAGGCATTCCAGCTCGGACTTCCGTTCCCAAATCAGGTAGCATCCTTTATCTTGATGGTATGTCTGGTATTCTTTGCATTTACCACAATCTTAGGATGGGATTATTACAGTGAGCGCTGTCTGGAGTATCTGACCGGACATAAGAAGGCTGTTGTAAAGGCATACCGCTGGTTATACATCTTAGCGGTATTTATCGGACCGTTTATGACAGTATCTGCTGTATGGACCATTGCAGATATTTTCAACGGACTGATGGCTCTGCCGAACCTGATTGCAGTTACTGTATTGAGCGGTGTGGTTGTGGCTGAAACCAAAGTTTATATGGATGGATTAAAAAAAGATAAGATTCAACCATAGAAAGATAGGAAAAAGGGAATATTAGATGATCACTAATTAGGAGCAGGTACAGTGAGAAAGTTATTGCGTTTTTTAAAGGATTACAAAAAAGAGAGCATTTTAAGTCCATTATTTAAATTATTAGAGGCATCCTTTGAATTGTTTGTGCCTTTGGTTATGGCAGCAATCATTGATACCGGTATTGGCAATAAAGATGGCGGATTCATCTTGAAAATGTGTGGAATCTTGATTTTGCTGGCAATAGTGGGACTGACCTGTTCCATTACTGCACAGTATTTTGCGGCAAAAGCGGCAGTAGGTTTTGCAACTAAGGTACGTCATGCATTATTTGACCATATTCAGAAATTGTCCTATACAGAGATGGATACCGCAGGAACGGATACCATGATTACCAGAATGACCAGTGATATCAATCAGGCACAGTCCGGTGTCAATATGGTACTCCGTCTGTTTTTGCGTTCTCCTTTTATTGTATTTGGTGCCATGATTATGGCATTTACCATTGACGTAAAGGCAGCGCTTATCTTTGTGGTAACGATTCCTGTTTTATCCGTTGTGGTATTTGGAATTATGATAATTACAATTCCGTTGTTCCGCCGGGTGCAGGCATCTTTAGATAAAGTCCTTGGAGTAACAAGGGAGAATCTGACCGGAAGCCGTGTTATCCGTGCCTTTAATAAAGAGCAGGAAGAAATTGCAGATTTTGATGAGAGTAATGAGAGGCTGACGGATGTACAGCTCTTCGTAGGAAAAATTTCAGCATTGATGAATCCGCTTACCTATATTATCATCAACGTGGCGCTGGTTATTCTTATCTGGACAGGTGCAATTCAGGTAAATATCGGAAAGATTTCACAGGGTGAAGTAGTAGCACTGGTAAACTATATGTCCCAGATTCTGGTGGAATTAGTAAAGCTTGCAAACCTGATTATTACGGTAACCAAGGCAATTGCCTGTGGAAACCGCGTGCAGAGTATTTTTGAGATGGAGACTTCCATGGTGGATGGAAATGGAAGCAAAAAGGAAGATACCGGATATACCGTAGAATTCCGCAATGTTTCCATGCGTTATAAAGGTGCCGGAGCAGATACTTTAACCGGCATTGATTTTAAAGCAAAGCCAGGAGATACCATTGGTATTATCGGTGGAACCGGTTCCGGGAAGTCCTCTGTGGTCAATCTGATTCCTCGTTTCTATGATGTCACGGAGGGACAGGTTATGGTAGATGGCATGGATGTCCGGGAATATAAGATTACGGATTTAAGAGATAAGATTGGTATTGTGCCGCAGAAAGCAGTGCTGTTTGCGGGAACCGTCCGAAGTAATCTTGCCTGGGGCAAAGAGGATGCGACGGAAGAAGAGATGCAGCAGGCACTTTCCGTTGCACAGGCAGCAGAAGTTGTAGATAAGAAAGACGGTAAGCTGGATGCGGAAGTAGAACAGGGTGGAAAGAATTTCTCCGGTGGACAAAAGCAGCGTCTTACAATTGCCAGAGCACTGGTAAAACAGCCGGAAATCCTTATCATGGACGACAGCTCATCTGCACTGGATTATGCTACCGATGCTAAACTGCGTCAGGCAATTCATAATATGCCAAACCGTCCGACCGTATTTATCGTATCACAGCGTGCCGCATCCATTATGTATGCCGATAAGATTATCGTATTAGATGATGGAACTGTTGCAGGAACCGGCACCCATGAAGAACTGTTAAAGGATTGCAGCGTATATCAGGAAATCTATTATTCGCAGTTTAAGAGGACGGAAGGAGGACACTGATATGAAAAAGGAATCAAGACAGAAGGAAACCCTTGGAAGAATCCTTAAGTATATGAAAAAGTACTGGTTATTCTTAGGTTTGTCCATTGCATTAGCGGTGATCAGTGTAATTTTAACCTTATATATTCCGATTCTTACCGGAGATGCCATTGATTATATCGTAGACAAAGGAAAAGTAGATTTTACTTATATTACACCAATCCTTAAGAAAATGGTGGTAGTCATTCTGATTACGGCAGTTGCCCAGTGGATTATGAATGTCTGCAACAATAAGATGACTTATAATATTGTCCGGGATATCCGTAAGGATGCTATCCGTAAAATAGAAATTCTTCCACTGAAATATTTAGATGCTCATTCCTATGGTGAAATAGTCAGTCGTGTAATTGCAGATGTAGACCAGTTCGCAGATGGACTTCTGATGGGTTTTACCCAGTTGTTTACCGGTGTGGTAACAATTATCGGAACCTTAGGCTTTATGTTAAGCGTAAATGTAAAAATCACCGCAGTGGTCGTATTTTTAACACCGTTGTCTTTTGTGGTAGCAGGATTTATTGCAAAGAAAACATTCTCCATGTTTAAGCTGCAGTCAGAGACAAGAGGAGAACAGACTGCTTTAATCGATGAAATGATTGGAAACCAGAAAATTGTCCAGGCATTTTCCCATGAAGATGAGGCGTTGGAAAGTTTTGATGAAATTAATGAAAGACTGGAAAAATATTCCCTTCGTGCCTTATTCTTTTCCAGCATTACCAATCCGAGTACCCGTTTTATCAATGCGTTAGTTTATGCAGGTGTTGGCGTGTTTGGCGCAGTTTCGGCTATCCATGGTGGAATCAGTGTTGGGCAGTTATCCTGTTTCTTAAGTTATGCAAATCAGTATACGAAGCCTTTTAATGAGATTTCCGGTGTCGTAACTGAGTTACAGAATGCACTGGCTTGTGCAGCAAGAGTATTTGAGCTGATTGATGAAGAGGCACAGGTACCGGATGCAGAAGATGCAGTGGTATTAGAGGAAGTAAAGGGAGATGTGGATTTAGAGCATGTTTACTTCTCTTATGAGCCGGGGCAGAAGCTGATTGAGGATTTTAATCTCCATGTCAATCCGGGTGAGCGTGTGGCAATTGTCGGACCGACCGGATGCGGTAAGACAACATTGATTAATCTTCTGATGCGGTTCTATGATGTCAACAGCGGAACCATCCGTGTCAGCGGCGTGCCGGTTAAAGATATGACAAGAAGCAGCCTGCGCAGCAGCTATGGTATGGTATTGCAGGAAACCTGGTTAAAGGAGGGAACCATTCGTGAGAACATCTGTATGGGAAGACCGGATGCTACCGATGAAGAAATCATGGAGGCAGCAAAAGCTTCCCATGCCCATAATTTTATCAAACGTCTGCCCAAGGGCTATGATACGGTAATTGCAGAGGACGGTGGCAATCTTTCCCAGGGACAGAAACAGCTTCTTTGCATTGCCAGAGTTATGCTTTGCCTGCCGCCAATGCTGATATTGGATGAAGCAACTTCATCGATTGACACACGAACTGAGATGAAGATTCAGGAAGCTTTTGGCCGGATGATGAAGGGAAGAACCAGTTTTATCGTTGCCCATCGTCTGTCTACCATTGAAGAGGCAGACATTATTCTGGTTATGAAAGACGGACATATTATCGAACAGGGCAATCATGAAGAACTGCTTCAGAAGAATGGCTTCTATGCAGCCCTTTATAACAGCCAGTTCGCACAGTCATAGAATTGATTTATAGTGTTACATGTTGTAACAGCATTTCGTACGTTACCCCAAGTTCCGGATTAAAATTCCATGGAACGAGAGCTGCCTGGCAGCCGGGGTAACGTTTTTTGATGTCTAAAATGCATTCCATGGCGCCGATTACGGGAGAATCATTAAGGGAAGAAGTCCGTTCATTTCCAAAGAAAGCGTCTTTCCCGGTAGAAAGCAAAATGGTATCATTAACCCGTTTTACAATCTCATCGGTCTGGGAGGCAATATATTCCGTTACCCGTTCGTCCTGCCAGTGACAGGCTTCTGCAATGGTATCCCAGATCCACGCAGCCATATTATTAAGCTGGCTGTGAAGACCAAAAGCTACAGAATAATCAAAAGCATGGCTGCCATAGCGTATGACATGCTTTTTGGCTTTCTCATAAGTCTGATGCAGAAATGCCAGTGCCGTACTGACCGGAAGCTCCGTATCGATGGAAGCACCAAAAAGCTTTTTCTGCTCAAAGAGTGTATCACAGAAATTCTCGTAGTCACTGCCGTATAAACCGGTAAGATTGCATTCGTCAAGGTGAATGGTAGGATAAGTTTCCAGTTGATAGCGTTTAAGAGCCTGTTTCATGGCAGGAAGATTATTATCAATTAAAGTAATCGATGAAAAGTGTCCGGCAAGGAGCGATAAATCCCAGTCGTTACAACCGCCGGCACCAAAGATGGCAAGGGAGCTGTCAGCAGCAGTAGAGGCAATCAGATAATTGCTGATGGCATTGCGATAATCTGTCCAGTCTTCGTAGGCGTGGGGCAGAAACTGTTTTTGCAAGAGGTCTTCGTAAAGTGACATGGGATACTCCTTTCATTATGTGTATCGGAACGGTTGGTATAAATGTGGTTATTTTTGATGCTGAGAGGGAAAATGTCCTCCCTACCGCCACAACAGACCATATTTATACAAACTGGTTTGTCTTCTCGTCATATTCATAGTCGATGGCGGAAAGCTTATTGCAAAGCTCGTTCCTCGAAAGATTTAAGGCAGAGCAGAGTTCATCCAAGGTAGGGTAGAAATCCCGAAGCTGTGTATTGATGTAACTTAATAACATGACTGGGTCATTTGGTATATTCATGGTGTAATATCTCCTTTTATCATTGATTGCATAGGTGCTTGCGAAAGGGGGAGAGGATTTCCTGATAAAAAAAGTTTTAAGGCATTCGCTGCACATTTGATTTTAAGATAATGAAATGCCACAGTTCTAAGTAGTCCATTTTTCTTTTTTGGATAAAAACAGTCTTTTCCATGTTTAACAGAATATTGGTACTGTCCGTCAAAGTACGGATGCCTTTTAAGGGCTGTTAGGGGCACTTGGAATTTCGTCTGGCAACAGGCAACACTGGTGCAGGGATGTACCAGCGAGGCACATTTGAACATGGATGTGAATATGTGCCGGTTGCCAGATGAAATCAGAATTATGCCGAAATTCCTAGTGCCCCTTGCAGACATTATGTGGCATCCGCTTTTGACAGACAGTGCCGATATTCTGTCAAAGCAAGTGAAAAGACAGTTTATAATAAAGAAAAATGGACTACTAAGAACAGTTGGCATTTCACATCCAAAAAAATCAAACGTACATCGAATGCCACAAAATTTCTTTATTCTTAAAAACTCTCCCCATTCGCAAGTACCTATGGATTATTCAGGTATATGCCCAATTTTAGTCTAAAATTTATCGGCTGACAACCTGAAATTAATATAGAAAATGATTTACATTACTGATTTATCATGGTAGTATACTAAAGTGATAGAAAAAGAACTTAATAAAAAGATATTACAAAAAGAGGAGGAACTCTATTATGAAGAAGAAAATGTTGACTGTTTTACTGGCAGCTGCAATGACCGTGTCACTGGCTGGCTGTGGAAGTAAGGATGCAGATAAGAAAGACAATGCATCTGTCCAGAATACTGAAAATGCAAAGAGCGACAGTGGTTCAGACCGAACCCAGTTTGTTGTAGGATTTGACGCAGAATTTCCACCATATGGTTATATGGATGAGGATGGAGATTATACCGGATTTGACCTTGAACTGGCACAGGAAGTATGCGACCGTAACGGATGGGAACTGGTAAAGAAACCAATTAACTGGGATTCAAAAGATATGGAATTAGAGTCAGGTTCCATTGACTGTATCTGGAACGGATTTACCATGAACGGAAGAGAAGATGATTATACATTCTCTGATCCATATGTAGACAACAGTATCGTTGTAGTTGTTGCAAAAGATTCGGATATTAATAAATTATCAGATCTGGCAGGAAAAGTAGTAGACGTTCAGGCTGATTCTTCAGGACTTGCAGCATTACAGGGAGATGATGCAACCGATGAAAATAAAGAGCTGACTGCATCTTTTGCTGAACTTCAGCAGGTAGCTGATTACAATACTGCATTTATGAACTTGGAGTCCGGTGCTGTAGATGCAGTAGTATTGGATATCGGAGTAGCAAAATACCAGATGTCATCCAGAGGAGATGCTTTCCGTATGTTGGATGAACAGGTATCCAGCGAGCAGTATGCAATCGGATTTAAAAAAGGTAATACAGAGTTAAAAGACCAGGTTCAGAAGACCTTGGATGAGATGGTGAAAGATGGAACATTTACTACTATCGTAAATAACTACACAGATTATAATTTACCAGAAATGGTTTGCTTAGGAGAATAGATATGTCATTTATTGCTGTAGCACAGCAGCTGGGTTCCGGTATGCTGGCATCACTTTCTATATTTGTATTAACATTGGTATTTTCACTGCCGTTAGGACTTTTAGTGGCATTTGGAAGAAAGTCACGGATTAAGCCGGTGCAGTGGCTTGTAAAATTATACATATCCATTATGCGTGGAACTCCGCTGATGCTTCAGCTTCTGGTGGTGTATTTCGGACCATATTACTTATTTGGAATCCGAATCTCCAAAGAGTATAGCTTTTATGCAACAATCATTGGTTTCTCCATTAATTATGCGGCATATTTCGCAGAGATTTACCGTGCAGGAATCGAAGGAATCCCGGTAGGGCAGTATGAAGCAGCCAAAGTATTGGGCTACTCTAAGGCACAGACCTTCTGTAAAATCATTTTCCCACAGATGGTAAAACGTGTGGTGCCGCCGGTAACCAATGAAGTTATTACACTGGTAAAAGATACTTCCATGGCATTTGTACTGGCTTATGCAGAAATGTTTACCATTGCAAAACAGATTGCGGCCCGTGTCAGCAGCATCATGCCATTGTTTGTAGCAGGACTTTTCTACTACATCTTTAACTTTGTAGTGGCATTTATCATGGAACGAATTGAAAAGAAACTGAGTTATTATAAGTAAGGAGAGGAAAAGAATGAAGCTGTTAGAGATAAAGAATGTAAAGAAAAGCTTTGGGGCTGTAGATGTACTTCATGATATTTCACTCTCCGTGGAACAGGGTGAGGTTGTAGCAATTATCGGTCCTTCCGGTTCCGGTAAATCAACACTGCTGCGTTGTGCCACACTTCTTGAGACAATGGATGAAGGAGAACTGGTTTATCTCGGTGAGCATGCGGTGTCAACCGGTGCGGATGGAAAATCCCGGTATGTGGGAAACGCAGAGTTAAAAAAGATTCAGGGATATTTCGGACTGGTATTTCAGAACTTTAATCTGTTTCCACATTATTCCGTGTTAAAGAATCTGATGGATGCACCGGTACATGTGCAGAAGCGGAATAAAGAAGAAGTAAAGAAAGAAGCAATGGAGCTTCTTGAAAAAATGGGGTTATCCGATAAGGCAGACTGCTATCCATGCCAGCTTTCTGGTGGACAGCAGCAGAGAGTTGCCATTGCAAGAGCGTTAGCACTTCATCCACAGATTTTATTCTTCGATGAGCCAACCTCCGCATTAGATCCGGAGCTTACCGGAGAAATCTTAAAAGTAATCCGTCAGCTGGCAAGTGAGCATATGACCATGGTAATTGTAACTCATGAGATGGCATTTGCCAGAGATGTGGCTGACCGTGTCATTTTTATGGATGGCGGTTATATTATTGAACAGGGTGACCCGAAGGAAGTAATCGAGCATCCGAAAGAAGAGAGAACAAAGCAGTTCCTGGCAAGATTTGCCCAGAATTAGGATTGGGTAAAACCGGGATTGCATTATTTATAAAGTCTGCTATAATTCGTCATAGGTATTTGCTTCAACGACCAATAAATATGTATGAGAACAAGCATAGGAGAAGCTATGAAGATAATTATAGTGGGCTGTGGTAATGTAGGTGCAACACTTGCAGAACAGCTTAGTAAAGAAAAACATGATATTACAGTAATTGATTGCAGACAGCAGGCTGTAGAGGCAGTGACCAATGTATGTGATGTAATGGGAATTATTGGAAATGGTGCAAGTTTTAATGCACAGACAGATGCAGGGATTGCAGATGCAGACCTTATGATTGCAGTGACAGGTTCAGATGAACTGAATCTTTTATGCTGTCTGATCGCAAAAAAAGCAGGAGGCTGCCATACGATTGCAAGAGTCAGCAATCCTGTATACAGTAGAGAAATAGGTTTTATTAAAGAGGAATTAGGGTTGTCCATGATTATCAATCCACAGCTTGCAGCAGCACGCGAAATGGCGAGACTGCTGAAATTCCCTTCCGCGCTCAAAGTGGATTCATTTGCCAAGAGCCGGGTGGAATTAGTCAACTACCGGATTGAGGAGGACAACCCTCTTTGTAATATGCAGCTTAAGGATATGGGAAGCAGACTGCATTGTGACGTACTGATAGCAGTGGTTGAGCGTGGAGATGAAGTATATATTCCGGATGGTAATTTTGAGTTGAAAGCCAGGGATGAGATTTCTATTGTAGGGACACCGGCTAAAACCATTGAATTCTTTAAGAAATTGGGTGTGCCTACTTCTTCTGCGAGAGATGCACTGATTGTCGGTGGCGGAAGAACTTCTGTTTATCTTGCAAAGCAGCTTTTGGAAATGGGTATCCGTGTCAAAATTGTAGAGCGTGACGAAGAACGCTGCGAAGAATTAAATGAAATGGTTCCAAAGGCGATGATTATCTGTGGTGATGCAACAGATAAAGACCTTTTAATCGAAGAGGGATTGTTAGAGACAGAAGCCTTTGTGGCAACCACTAATTTTGATGAAGAGAATATCATGCTGGCATTGTTTGCAAAGAGTTTATCTTCTGCAAAACTGATTACTAAAGTTCATCGTATTTCTTATGATGATATTATTGACCAGTTAGATGTAGGAAGTATTATTTATCCGAAATTTATTACTTCCGAGAGTATTATCAAGTATGTACGTGCTATGAAAAACTCCATGGGAAGCAATATTGAGACATTGTACCGGCTGAATGATAACCGGGTAGAAGCACTGGAATTTTTAATTAAAGAGGGTTCTCCGGTGGTTGGAATTCCATTGCAGGATCTTCGCTTGAAACCTAAGATGCTGATTGGATGTATCACCCATAAAGGAAAAGTGACCATTCCAAAAGGACAGAGTGTAATTGAAGTGGGAGATACGGTAATTCTTGTTACCACGACGACAGGGTTACATGATATCCGGGATGCATTAAGGTAGGGGGCTTGTCATGAATTATTCCATGATTCGATACATATTAAGCAGTGTTATATGCTTCGTGGGAATCTTTCTTCTGCTTCCGGCAGCAACAGCAGGTATTTATCAGGAAAAGGAAGGCTTTTTATATCTGATTATCGGACTTGCCTGTATGCTGATAGGGTTTTGGGGCAGAAGAAGAAAACCGAAGAGCAGTGTATTTTATTCAAAAGAAGGATTTGCAGCAGTTGCATTAAGCTGGATAATCCTCAGTCTGATTGGCGCATTGCCAATGTATTTAACCGGAGAATTTCCATCTTATATTGATGCGTTATTTGAGACAATTTCCGGCTTTACGACAACAGGTTCAAGTATCTTAAGTGATGTAGAGACACTTTCACGTGGAACAGCTTTCTGGCGTTGCTTTACCCACTGGATCGGTGGTATGGGTGTGCTGGTATTTATTATGGCAGTCATGCCCCTTTCCGACAGCTCCAGCATGCATCTGATGCGTGCAGAAAGCCCGGGACCAGCTGTTGGAAAACTGGTTCCAAAGGTAAAGACTACTGCAATGATTCTCTATGGAATCTATGTAGTCTTTACGGTGATTGAAATTATTGCGCTGTTAATAGCAGGAATGCCACTCTTTGATTCCATGACATTGACCTTTGGTACCGTGGGAACCGGTGGATTTGGACTATTGAACAGTAGTATAGCATCTTATAGTACAGAGGTGCAGATTATCATTACGGTATTTATGATTATCTGTTCCATTAATTTTACTGTATATTATATGTTTTTGATTAAGCGGCCGAAGGAAGCACTGATGTGTGAGGAAATGCGTTACTATCTTTTGATAGTATTCGGTTCGGCACTGCTTATTGCATTTAATATCAGAGCCAGCTTTGCTTCTTTTGGAAAAGCATTCCAGCAGGCAATCTTTCAGGTGGCATCTGTTATCAGTACTACAGGATTTGCCACGGCAGATTTTAATCTCTGGCCGGAATTTTCAAGAATGATTCTGGTGCTTTTAATGTTTGTCGGAGCCTGTGCCGGAAGTACCGGCGGTGGATTTAAGGTTTCCCGTCTCATTATTATGGTAAAATCTGTCCGCAATGAAATTATGTCTGTGACCCATCCGAGAAGTGTGCAGAAGGTACATATGGACGGAAGACGAATACCGGATAATGTGGTAAAGACTGTGTTATGCTATCTGGCAGGCTATGTTGTTATTCTTATCGTATCAGTGTTGTTAATCAGTCTTGATAATTTTGATATGACAACGAACTTTACAGCAGTTATGGCAACCTTTAATAATGTCGGACCGGGACTTAACAGGGTAGGACCGACCGGTAACTTTGGTGGGTTCAGTGTTTTATCCAAGCTGGTATTGATGTTTGACATGCTGGTTGGTCGATTGGAATTATACCCGATGTTAGTGATTTTTGCACCGGGTTTATGGCGGATTCATCCTCACCGCCATGTTGGCAAAGTTCAGTAAATCTTAATAAATAATAAGGAATCCCTCCTTTGTCTGTATGCTATAATGTGTTTGGAATAGCAGACGGGCAGGAGGGATTTTTATGAAAAACCGTATTCTTGTGGTGGATGATGAGAAGGAGATTGCAGACTTAGTAGAGATATATCTGGTAAGTGAGAAGTTTGACGTAATCAAGTGTTACGATGGAGATACAGCAATAGATGCAATAGAGCATGAGAAAATTGACCTTGCAATTTTGGATATTATGCTGCCGGGGATTAGTGGACTGGAGTTGTGCCGCCGGATTCGAAAAAAAGAGAATTATCCGGTTATTATGTTAACTGCAAAAGATTCCGAAGTGGATAAAGTAACCGGACTTACCATAGGAGCAGATGATTATGTGACAAAACCGTTTCTTTCGCTGGAACTGGTTGCAAGAGTGAAGGCACAGTTACGCCGTTATGAGCGCTATGGAGCAAGGACGGACCAGCCGGCAGAGAATATGTCTTTCGACGGTAATATAATAGAAAGTACATCTGCAAATGGTTCATATGATGCGGCAGATGGAATTTATGCATCAAATCATGCAGGAACGGAATCGGATGATACTATTATATGCCGTGGAATTTTGTTAAAGAAATGTGCACATGAATGCTATCTGGATGGAGATGAGATTTCACTTACACCGACAGAATTTACGATTTTGCAGGCGTTGTGTGAAGCAAAAGGCAGGGTACTCAGTGCGGAAGAGCTGTTTCATATTATCTGGAAAGACGAATATTACAGCAAAAGCAACAATACCATAACCGTTCACATCCGGCATCTGCGGGAGAAACTTAAGGATACCGGTGAACGTCCAAAATACATTAAGACAGTATGGGGAGTGGGATATAAGATTGAAGGATGACAATAATAATAAAAAACTGGATTTTGCACCGGTAAGACGAAAAATATTTTCCCGGATTGTATTACTGATGGCAGGAGCTTTCTTTGGCATCTGGTTTCTCTACCAGTATGTGCTGCAGGGCAGATTTGCGGATGGAATTGTAAGGTTTCTTTATGATTTTACCAGCATGACTTATGAAGATGCGAGAGATTTCTATTGGCATAATATCGGAAATCACTTCGAACTGATTTTCTTTGGGGCAATTGCACTGGTATTCTGTCTGATGTTTTATTTCTTTTTAAATTCATTTACAAAATATTTTCAGGAAATCGATGACGGAATCAATGCATTGGTGCATCATGATGGCAGACAGATCCGCATGTCGAAGGAAATGACTGCCATGGAAGAAAAGTTAAACAGCGTGAATGCAACTTTAAACCAGCAGCTTTATGATATTCAGATGGCAGAGAAGAAGAAGGATGAGCTGGTATTGTATCTTGCCCACGATATCCGGACACCGCTTACCTCTGTGATTGGGTATCTGAAATTATTAGAGGAGATGCCGGATATTTCAAAAGAGCAGCAGGATAAATTTATCCATGTCACCCTGGACAAAGCACTGAGACTGGAAGTTCTGGTGAATGAATTTTTTGACATTACCCGTTTTAACCGGCAGGATATTGAACTGGCAACGACAGAGATAGACCTTTATTATATGCTGATGCAGCTGTCGGATGAAGTCTACCCGCTTCTTGCACCGGAACATAAGAAAGTGGAAATACGGGCTGATGAAAACTGCAAAGTATATGGAGATGCAGATAAGCTGGCGCGGATTTTCAATAACATATTAAAAAATGCCATTGCCTACAGCAACCCGGACAGTACCATTGTCATTTCCGCATGGGAGGAGCCACCGGGAACCGTTATCCTGTTCAGTAATCAGGGGCAGACCATATCACCGGAAGAACAGCAGCGTATTTTTGACAAGTTCTATCGGCGGGATGAAGCGAGACAGACCAACAGCGGGGGAGCGGGTCTGGGACTTGCCATCGCAAAAGAACTGGTGGATCTGCATGGAGGAACCATTCGTGTAATGAGTGAAAACGGCCGGACAACATTTAAGGTCTGCCTGCCGAGACGAAAAATGCCGACAGCTTAGAAACGCCGGTTGTATTTTTATGCGTATTATTTTATAATATTCGTTATGAGTAAAGAAGAAAAAAAGCTAAGACAACAAAATAAAGAGAAGATAAAGAAGGAGAAAGCCGCTGCCAAAGCAGAAAGCAAGCAGGAGAAGCAGGCGGTCAAAGAGCAGAGCCGGCACGAAAAAGCCGCTTCAAAGGAACTAGAAAAGCAGGAGAAGCAGCAGCGGAAAGCAGAAGATAATAAGCGTCGTCATACCGATATCAAATGGGACCGGCTGGATAATACGGCACATCTTTTCCCGGTCATTGCAGGAGAAGCAATGAGCAATGTGTACCGGATTGCAGTTACCTTAAAGGAAGAGGTGCAGCCGGAGTATCTGCAGCAGGCACTGGATATCGTACTTCCAAAATTTCCGGGCTTTAACTTAAGACTGCGTCAGGGGATTTTCTGGTATTATTTTGAAGAAAATGGCAAGAGTGCTCCAAGAGTACAGGAAGAAAGACATTTTCCATGCCGTTTTATCAGACAGAATAAGAACCACAGCTATCTTTTCCGGGTAACTTATTATAAATGCCGGATTAACCTTGAGGTTTTTCATGTACTGACAGATGGCATGGGCGGAATCAATTTCTTAAAGGAGCTGACCTATCAGTATTTAAGACTGGTGCATCCGGAACTGAAGGAGAAGCTGGGAGATAAGTTAAGCAGCGACACATCCATGAACCGTGAGGACAGCTTCCTTAAAAATTACAAGCACAGCTATGCCAAGGGATATAAGACAAAGAAAGCATATCTTATCAAAGGGGAAAAATTACGAACCGATGAATTTGGAGTGATTCATGGATTTGTAAAGATTCCGGCATTGAAAGAGGTATGTCATAAATATGGTGTCAGCATCAATGAGTATCTGGTTGCGGCATTTGCTTACAGCGTATATCGGGAATATCTGCATGGCATGCCGGACAAACGTCCGATTCGTGTAGCGGTTCCGGTGAATTTAAGACCATATTTTAATTCCATTACCACCAAGAACTTTTTTACGGTAGTATCTGCAGAGTTTGAACCGGTGGAGGATTCCTATACGTTTGAAGAAGTATTGAAGATTACTACAGAGAGTCTTCATCAACAGATTAATAAAGAGCATTTAGAGGAACTGTTTTCCTATAATGTTTCCAATGAAAAATTATTGGTTGCAAGAGCAGTACCGCTGTTTTTGAAAAATATTGCCATGCGTTATGTGTATACATCGGCAGCACTGGCAAATACATCAACCGTAACCAACATTGGAAATGTGAAAGTGGAAGAGGATTACCAGCCATATATCAAGATGTTTTATGCATTCCTTGCCATGTCAAAGGGACAGAATATCAAGGGTACGATTTGTTCCTATCAGGATACGCTGGCATTTACCTTTAGTTCTGTTTTAAAAGATACATCCCTGCAACGTGGATTTTTCCGAAAACTGTCAGAGGATGGTCTGAATGTGGAAATAGAAAGTAATGGTGTGTATTATGAGTAAATGTAAGAACTGTAATGTGGAAATCTTAGATGACAGCCAGATCTGTCCGCTGTGCCACAGTGTATTAGAAGAGGGAGAAGAAGGACACAATACCTATCCGGATGCATGGATTCCCACCAGAAGATTAAAATTTGTGACAAATATTATATTCTTTCTGGTGTTATTAGGCAGTGTGGCAGCAGGCTATCTCAATTATATCTGGTATCAGGGAAAACTCTGGAGCCTGATTGCAATTGCAGGACTTTGGTATCTGTTCCTGATTTTCCGGCTGGATATTTTAAGCAATAATGGATATCGGACGAAAATTATAGCAACCACATTATCCGGAATTTTATATGTGATTCTGATTGACTGGATAGTGGGATTCCATGGCTGGTCGGTTAATTATGTGCTTCCGGCAGGCATTATGCTGTTAGATGCAGGTATTGTTCTGCTCATGATTATCAATTCCAGAAACTGGCAGAGTTATCTGATGTTCCAGTTGTTTGGAATTGTATGCAGCCTGATACCGCTGCTTTTGATAGCACGTCACATCGTGACCCATCCGGGCTTAAGTGAACTGGCATTTGGAATATCGGTATTTTTATTCCTCGGAACGCTGATTATCGGTGACCGCAGAGCCAGACTAGAGTTAAAGAGAAGATTTCATGTAAGGTGATTATGGAAGAAAGTAAGACGAGTGTACAGGGCAGAGTCATCCGTGACCTAATTGCCCATTTTGCAAGTGATAACTTGATAGGAAGAAAATTAAAGACCGGAGAGCTTCGTAAGAAAATGGTGGAACCGGCGTGGAAATGCCCGGACTGTTTTCTGATGCAGAAAATTAAGATGCCACAGTTTGAAATGGAGCTTTTAACCTCCATGCAGAATCCAAGGGAAGATAAAGTGGTTCTGCAGCTGCATGGTGGCGGGTATATTGGAAAAATGCGAAATGCCTACCGCACCTTTGCCGGACTTTACAGCGAGGTGGGAAGAGGAATCAGTGTGCTGACCATCGATTACCGCGTGGCACCGGAGCATCCTTTCCCGGCAGCATTGGAAGATACGGTGGAAGCCTATGAATGGCTGCTAAGCTGTGGATTTAAGCCGGAACAGATTATTGTGGCAGGTGATTCTGCCGGAGGTGGACTGGCATTGGCACTTTGCATGTACTTAAAGGATCATGGGAAAGCACTTCCCTGCGGACTGATTGCTATGTCTCCCTGGACAGATCTGACTGCCAGTGGTGAATCCTATGATACGAATTATGAGCGGGACCCTTTATTTGGAAATACAAGAGATAGTCTCATTTATAATAAGGATTATGTAGGAGACGCAGACGAAACGAATCCTTATATTTCACCGTTGTTTGGTGACTTCACAGGATTTCCGCCAATGCTGATTCAGGTAGGTTCTTATGAGATGCTTTTAAGTGATTCCACATCCGTAGCAGAAAAGGCAAAGAAGCAGGGCGTAAAAGTCCGCTTAAGCATTTACGAAGGAATGTTTCATGTATTCCAGATGGCAATGCTTATGATGCCGGAATCCAAGCGGGCATGGGCTGAAGTCGGCAAATTCATTGAGATGATTTCGGAATAAAAATCCGCTGTATCGGAAAAGACTGATTAAAATGTCTCAACCGGGACAGCGGATTTTGTATATGCAGGTAACTAACGTTTGTTAGTCAGGTGTGACACGTTCATATAATTTGGCAGTCCATTTTCATAGGAAATGGAAGTCTCGCCCTGAATCAGTGGGAGAAGATATGCTACCATTTCTTCAGTAACGTCGTTTCCACGCTCGTTAATCCATGCTCTTGGAACGGATTTTGCTTCGTTCGCAATATTTTTGATTTCTGCATAACCGTATTCGATGGTATATGGTGCATTGGAAGTACGGTTCATGGTTACCATGGAAGCGGTAATGCCCTGTTTTGCAAAAGCAACAGCATGTTCACCGGAAGCAACTGCTTCATTTAAATCGGTGGCAGAAGAAAGGTGGGCAGCGCAACGTTGTAATACATTTACTTCTACAGAACGGACTTTTACGTTGATATTGTCTTTAATCAGATATTCCAGCGCTTTACCGGCACCGCTTAACTGGCTGTGACCGAAGGTATCTTCCTTGCTTTCTCCGGCACAGATATAATTGCCTTCTGCATCATGAATTCCTTCAGATACCGCAATGATAATATTGTTGTGTTCCTCTAAGAGAGCACGCACATCCGTTAAGAACTCATCTTTATCAAAATTGCATTCCGGAAGATAAATAAGATGCGGTGCATCGCTGTATTCGTTTCTGGCAAGGGCGGAAGCGGCGGTCAGCCAGCCGGCATCGCGTCCCATAATTTCTACGATTGTTACACTCTTTACGGCATAGATAAATGTATCATGTGCAATTTCAAGTAAAGAAGACGCAATATATTTGGCTGCAGAGCCAAATCCCGGAGTGTGGTCTGTTACCATCAGGTCATTATCGATGGTCTTTGGAATACCAATAATGCGTACATTGCTTCCGATACGCTCGGCATATTCGGAAAGCTTTAATACGGTATCCATGGAATCATTTCCGCCGATATAGAAGAATGCACCGATATTCAGCTTTTCAAACTGCTTGAAAATATAGTTATAAGAAGAATCATCATCCATAAAATCCGGCAGCTTAAAACGGCAGGAACCAAGGTACATTGCCGGTGTGTGAATTAGACGCTCTAATGCATTATCGTCTGATTCCATAATTTCGGAAAGGTTAAGATAATGTTCATTTAAAATACCTAAGATTCCATTTACGGAACCGTAAACAGTGCCATAGCAGCCGGCAGCACCTTTAATGACACCGGCAAGGCTTGCATTTATTGCAACGGTTGGTCCGCCGGACTGGGCAACCATGCAGTTTTGAATCGATGTATTCATAGTCAGACTCCTTTGTGATTTCAAAGATTTGTGTTAGGATATATAAGAAAGTTATATTTGCTATAAGAAAATATCCTACAAGAATAACTATATATGATAGAATCGGAAAAGGCAAGACTAATCCGGCGGGAGTGGGAAGAACCGCAAGAAAAATAAAGGAAAGGCAAAAGAGATGGAAAATTGTATGCTCTGCCCAAGAGAATGTGGCGTAAATCGTAAAAAAGGTGAAATGGGAGTCTGCGGTCAGACAGCAGCTATAAAGGCTGCAAGAGCGGCACTTCATATGTGGGAGGAACCGTGTATTTCCGGACAGAATGGTTCCGGAACGGTATTTTTCAGCGGCTGTAATTTAGGCTGTGTATTCTGCCAGAACCATAATATTGCCACAGGAAAAGCTGGAATTGAAATAAGTATAGAACGGCTGGCAGAAATTTTTCTGGAATTGCAGGAAAAGGGTGCAAATAATATCAATCTGGTAACGGCAGGACATTTTGTACCACAGGTGGTTGAGGCATTGAAGCAGGCAAAGCAGCAGGGGCTTTTTCTTCCGGTTGTTTACAATACCAGCTCTTATGAAAAGGTGGAAACACTTCGCCTGTTAGAGGGTTATGTGAATATTTATCTTCCTGATTTAAAATATGTTGACAGCGCAATCAGCAGCAGGTATTCCCATGCAGCGGACTATTTTACTTGTGCCAGTGCAGCAATTGCAGAAATGGTGCGGCAGGTAGGCGAGCCGGAATTTGTTTTCGAACGGGCAGCAGGAAAAGAAGGCAGCAGTGCAGAATTTCTGGCAGATGAGAAAAAGAAAATTTTGGAACAGCAGAATAATATGATATTTGACGCAGCAGAATATCAGGAGCGTAGCGAAGCCGGGGAGTCTCTTCTGATGAGAAAAGGCGTCATTGTGCGCCATCTTGTTATGCCGGACTGTGTGGAAGATTCCAAGCGTGTGATATCTTATCTTCTTAAGACCTATGGCGGTCAGATTTTTATCAGCATTATGAATCAGTATACGCCGCTGCCACAGTGCAGGGAGTATCCGGAATTAAGCCGCCGGGTAACGGAAGCGGAATATGATGCGGTGGTGGATTATGCGATTGAACTTGGCATTGAAAATGGCTTCATCCAGGAAGGAGATGTGGCAGAGGAGAGCTTTATCCCGGAGTTTGATGGAGAAGGGATTGTACGGAAAGATGTAGATAGATAATTGCAATAATAAAAAGAAATAGCATCCCACTCGTCCAAAGTAGATGCTATTTCAAAAATAGTTTTCACTGAGGGCAAATCGGAGCATATCCGATTACCTTTCTAAGTGGAGTATATATGAAAATATTTGCAATTTCAAGCAAACTTTTTGACTTGCTCTATGGTAATTTGATAGGTTCTAATTTTAATCTGAGATATTTCATTTCGTCATTAATTAATTTGACTGTTTCTACTGCATTTTCATTTTTTGCAGCTTTCAGGATACGCTCAAGTCTTTGAAATTCATCTATTAACATTCCAGTATATTGTTTATCTGTTAACATAGATTCTTCATTCATTTTAACACCTTCTTCCATAAAAATATTATATCATAGTTAAATAGAGCGTAGCAACTTGGAATTTACTATTGATATATGGTTTGTCCTTCCTTTTTTACTGCTTTATAGTAAAAAATGGAATAAAAAGAATTAATTCAAGTTCAATTGATGAAAATGCGTATTAAACACACATAAAAATATTTGCAAATACACAAAAAATATGTATAATATAATTGAAAGGGGGATACTATTTGAAGAATAGGGAATTAGTAAAGAAACTGGAAGCAGCAGGCTTTTCGTTGGAAAGACATGGTAGTAATCATGATATATATACAAGAGGTTCAGACGAAGAACAGATTCCAAGACACAAAGAAATTAATGAAAGATTAGCAAAGGCAATTATAAGGAAATGGGGATTATAAGAATTCCCATTTCTTATATGATAATTATAAATGATATGATGAGATTAAGAATGGAGGTTGTTTTGTATGAGACAGGTATATCCAGTAATTTTTACACCACTGAATGATAAAAAAGATACTGTATTAATAGAGGTGCCGGATTGGGAAATATTAACTGAGGGGTATGGAATGGCTGATGCAGTGAAAATGGCAAGGGATGCAATCGGTCTAAAAGGAATAACCTATGAAGATAAAGAAAAAAAGTTTCCAGAGGCAAGTTCTATAAATGAAATTGATACTTCTAAGGGTACTTTTGCAGAAGATGGAGAGGGCTATGTATCATTTGTTGATATTGATTTTACAGAGTATCGAAGGAGAGTAGATAATAAAACAGTAAGAAGAAATGTAACATTGCCAAATTGGTTAAATCAGGAAGCAGAAAAAGCACATATAAATGTTTCCAGAGTGTTACAGGAAGCACTTATGTTAAAATTAAATGTTTCAAGATAAAAGTAATCTAAATGATAAAAAATCTTGACATCTCCCGCAAAAGTTCTATAATACATTTTCGGTAATGCGAGGATGTAGAAAGATGAATAAAGAAAGAGACTATTTTTTTGATAATTTAAAAGCGGTATTGATATTCTTAGTTGTGCTGGGACATTTCCTGCTCCCAATCCGTGGAGACAATCCACTGGTGGTAGTGAAACGGCTCATCTATGTATTTCATATGCCGCTTTTTGTATTTATCTCCGGCTATTTTGCCAAGAAAATTTATAAAAATGGACAATATAATTTTAAGAAAATATTGTATCTGCTGAAAGCATATGTTGTGTTCATTGTGGCAATTCAGATAGTATATGCCATTGCGGGATTTGAAAAATTTACGGAGATAGATTTCTTTTCCCAAAGTGGTGCACCGTGGTATTTATTTGCAATGATTGTATGGTATCTGACGATACCACTTGTCCGTAAATGTAAAGCGGTGCCGGTTCTTTTGCTTACGGTAGTGCTGGCATTAACAGCTGGCTATTTTAAAAATGTGGGGGACTTTTTATGTCTGTCACGAATTCTGGTATTTGGACCGTTTTTCTATCTGGGCTATTTTCTGGAGCAGAAGACACTGGAAAAAGCATTGCAGCCAAAGCTTCAGAGACTGGTGGTTCCATGCGCGGAGGCAATCTGTATCTTTATTCTGGCATATGGAGCAAGGTTGAAAGATTCCCTGGGAATGGTATATGAAAATATATCCTATTATGAACTGGAAGAAGTGTGGAAAGGACCGATGGTCCGCCTTTCCCTGATGATTGCAGCATTTCTTATTTCCTGGGCAATTATGTTTTTCATTCCGAGAGGAAAGACAAGGTTGTCAGTAATCGGACAGAATACCATGCCGGTATATATGCTGCACCGGATTTTACGGGATATTCTGATGTTTGCCGGAATCTATGATTATCTGGGTGACTGGGGCTGGATAGCATTTTTTATCCTGTTGGGATTAAGTGCTGGAATCGTATATGTGTTAAATAATTCACATGTTGTCAATCAGGTCAACCGGATACTGGAATTACATACGCCACAGTTGATCAGAAACTTAAAAAGGCAACGGGCACGTTAGTCTGGATGGAAGAGATTGATACCATTGGAATGATAAAGAGAGGTGGTCGTATGTCAGAAAATAGAAAAATTCGTGTTTTTTATCAGTTTAACGGATATGTCCAGGGTGTGGGATTCCGCTATCGCATGTCGCATCTGGCGGGGCATTTTGGTGTGACTGGTTGGGTGCGCAATGAATATGACGGCTCGGTACAGGCAGAATTGCAGGGACTGCCGGAAGAAATTGATATGATAATTCAAAGACTCTGCCAGGACCGTTACATCGAAATCCGCAGCATGGACAGAAAAGAACTTCCACTGGATGAGACGGAACGGGGTTTCCATGTAAAATATTAAAATGCAAAAAGCAGCTTCTGGCATACTTTGTCAGGAGCCTTTTTACTTTACAGGAAATTGCTTTCCTGTAAAGTAAAAAGGCTCTGCGAGGATGCGCACTGCGGCGTATAAGGTAGATGTCGCAAGCGACCGCCACAGGTGAGAGAATGTGCCAAGGCACATTCTCTGTTTAGAAAAGTTGCAAAAAATAGCAAGAAATAGTAAACTGTGGGATATGCGAGTATACTACTATGAAAATGAATTAGAGGATGAATTCAATGCATTTGACAGCTTTGCCATCCAGCTTGCCTTCGAGCAGGGTAAATTGAAAAAGAAAAAAATGTACCGTGTAATCCGGGAAGGCAATTATACCGGATTTCCGGGATTTTACGGAGTGTTAATGCGCCATTGCAACACACTGCCGTTAAGCTCTAATTTTAAGACCATGGAGAAATTCATTGCTGCCGTAGACAGGGTATTAGAGAAAAATCAATTTGTACTTGTCTATCCGGAGCAGGGAATGTGGTGGAATTACCGGAAACCAAGACCGCTGCAGAAGGGCGCATTTACCTTCGCTGCCAGAAATAATAAGCCGGTACTTCCCGTATTTATTACCATGGAAGACAGTGATGTTTTAGATGATGACGGATTCTATGTGCAGGAATATACGGTGCATTTCTGTGAACCGATTTATCCGGATCCGAATAAAAAGCGTGCACAGAATTCCTGTGAGATGCGGGATAAGAATTATGAAGCGTGGAAAGCTGTTTACGAGCAGACCTATGGAGAGAAACTGACCTATAGTTGTGATGAAAAACAGCCGATTAAAGAGAAGAAAGCACTCTAATAAAAGTTGCAGGAAATGTAATATGTATTGAGAAAGGGTAAAGGGATAAATTATGAATAATCAGTGGAACCAGATGCCACCAAACATGCCGTCACAGCAGAGACCGCCGATGCCACCGAATATGCCGCCGCAGCAAGGTGGACCAATGCCGCCGAATATGCAGATGCAACAGGGCAGACCGATGCCACCAAACATGCAGATGCAGCAGAGACCGCCGATGCCAACGAATATGCCGCCACGACAGGGAAAAATGCCACGACCGGAGCTCTCTCCGGAAGATAAGAAGCAGGCAGACAAATTATGTATTATTTCCATGATTTTGATGTTTGCACCGATGGCAGTAATTTTTATTAAGAATATTATTCTGGGACTGTTGTTTGATGCAGGAAAAGAAGAAATTTATTATAATATCGCAAGCAGCTATGTATTAGGTTCAATTCTGACTTTTCTTATGGCTGGCTGTGGAATTGCAGCACTGGTACTTATGATTTTGGTCCGTGTAAAATATCCGCAGAGTGTATTTGGTAAAGTGCTGATGTGGCTTTATATTGCACTTGCCATTCTTGTAGTTGTATTTATAGCAGTAACAATTATTGCCTGTGGGCTGGCATTCATAAGCTGTGTCCGAAACTGTCCGGGCTGATGAGGCAGGAAAATAAATGATAGATATTACGATTTTGCACTGGAGAATTTCGCCGTATTTTATCTGTTTTCTCTTAAGCTTTGTACTGGCATATCTTTATGTCACATGGTATTTGAAAAAAGCAGGAGTAAGGGGCAGTCATATCTTTTATTCAGAGCTTTTGAATACAGTCCTGGCATTATATTTTGGAGCATTTTATACCTTTATTGTGCAGCTGGCAGAACAGGGTAAAGTAGAAACATTTGGTTTTTCCAGTCTTGGCGGTATGGCGGGCATCCTGCTCGGTGTGTGGATTTTTACAAAAATCAGTAAGGAACATAAGATAGAGCTATGGACTGCATATGTGCTGGCATTGGGACTGATGTATGCGGTTTCAAAGCTCGGCTGCTTTTTTGCAGGCTGTTGTGTTGGCATGAGATATCAGGGATCTGGCAGTATCCGCTATCTTGATAATGGAGCAGCGGGGGAATACCTTTTTCCGGTCCAGCTGGCAGAGACGATCTTATTTCTGCTGGCGTTTTTGTTGCTTCACAAGATGGCAGAACGAAGAAGGAATGGTATAATTCCAAAGAGTCTGTTGCTGTATGCGATATTAAAATTCGTACTGGATTATCTGAGGTATTATGAAGACAGAAAGATTTTCAGTGCGAACCAGTGGGGATGTCTGCTGGTAGCTGTAAGCGTATTGCTCTATGAGGCAGTACGGCAAATTAGACAAAGAGCGAATAATAAAGTAATATAACGGATATGAGAAAAGAGTTTTGTGGGTGTTGTGCCGGCAGAACTCTTTTGCATTGTTATGCATCCAAAGAAGCTGACGGACAGGTTATGGTGTTTATCAAGCGTTATATTTATTGTAAAAGGTTGGATTCGGAACAAAGTATTTAGAAAAAATTGGGAAATAAGTTTACATAATATAGGTACGAAATATGGGACACATCCTGTTGTAACATGATCTTATCAGAGAGCAAAGCCACTGAAAAATACCAGAAAAGTGGCAGAAAAGCGAAGGAAAAGATAAGAAAAAAGACACAGGGAGGTCACAATTATGCGTGATAATACAGTACATGTAAGAAGAGGAAAGAAACATCCGTCAAGAATGGAAATGATAGTGCTTGCAGCTCTTGCAGCCCTTATGGTAAGCGGCGGAACATTATTACTGCTGGCAGCTTTGCTGGGACAGGATATTACAGACTGGAACCACAGAGCAGCAATTACAGCAGGTCTTTCTCTTGCCGGAGTTGTGTGGGGATGGTTAATCAGGGCAAACCGTTAGACATATCCGTGGGATAAGTACGACATGGTTTTTCGAATTGAGGTTGACGCATTCCCGATAGTTTTCTATAATGAAACTGATTATATTGTACAGGAAAATCAAAAGAAGATTTTCTGTTGTTTTGGAGAAAAAGGGAATTGAAGGAGACGGAAAATGAAGAAAACAATTCGTAAGATAGAGATACTTTTCATGACATTGATTTGCATTTTTGCCATGTCAGGAATGCCGATGCAGGTATATGCAGGTCCTGCGGATAATTCGCTGGAGACACTGACAGTAGCCGAGGGTTCATTATCACCTGCATTTGAAGGAAGCCGTATGTACTATACGGTACAGGTAGGACAGGATGTAAGCAGCGTGACGGTAAGTGCAAAAACGGTAAATCCGGCAGCAACGATTCAGTCCGGGGTGGGAACCACTACCTTAAAAACAGATGGAGATACAAAGATTGACGTAGTAGTGCAGGCAGAGAATGGAAATCTTGCAACTTATCATCTGACCATAACCAAGTCTGCAACAGGTGCTACAACAAATACAGATACTACAACAAGCACAGACACAGGCAATACTCCGGCGGACAATAATACCGGAGCAGATAATGGCACAGATACAGCCACACCGGACGATACTGTATCTGCCTATACCGTGTCAGAAGATTTCGCAGCAGAACAGATTCCGGCAGATTTTACAGAAGCACAGGTGCCTTATCAGGGAGCTGAATACCGTGGTGCTGCTTTTAACAATGGTAATTTATCTCTTTTATATATGACAGATGCAGCAGGAAATGCAGGCTTTTATGTGGTAAATGGCACCGATGGCAGTGTGTGCCCATATATTCGTATCGATAATGGGGATAATTATCTGATTTTAATGACACCTTCGGCAGTGACTTCCTTTGTACCGGGCGAAGCAACCACGCCTATTCAGGTTGGGGACAGTACATTTGAAGATGCATACGCAACAGATACAGAAAATATTTATACCGTATATGGAATGACAAATGATGGACAGGAAGGCTGGTATAATTACAATACCAGTGATGGAACCTTCAGCGAATACCAGTACAGTGACAGCACGGAGGAGGATACCGATACCACCTATCTTCAGAATGCATTAAATGACTTAAATGACAAATATACCGCTAGAAAAGACCGGGATTTAAAAATTATTGCCGGATTAATTGTAGTAATCGTAATTCTTATTTTTATCATTATTAATCTGTTGCTTCGTGGAAGAAGAGGTTATGAAGAAGAGGACGATGATGAAATCGAAGAAGCAGTAGATATCTTTGAAGAAGAAAAACGCAGAAAGGCAAAGAAGAAACAGAAATTCGTAGAAGATGCCGGTAAAGTCGAAGAAGAACCGGTCGAAGAAAAAGAGACCAGTGCAGTGAAGGATTTACCGGAGAAAGCAGAGTCAGAAGAAAAAGAAGAAGCGGATTCCGCCGCTCAGTTACCGGAAGAAGTGGCAGAACGGTTAGGCGAAACTGACTTTATGGAAGAATTTGAAGAAGAACCGGAATTTATGTCCGGCAGAAAGAAACGTGAAAAGGAAAAGAGAGAAAAAAAAGAGAAGAAACGGCGGAGCAAAGATATTTTTGATGACGATGATGAAGATAATGGAATCTTTGCAAGCCATGATGACTTTATTGAAAAAGAATCATCAGATGATGATATTGAAGTAATGGATTTAAATGATTTATAAGAGAATTGGCGCGTAGTGACAGGAGGATTTTATGCATAAACCATATACAAAACAAGCGCAAAAAGTAATAGAACTGACGACAAAGGCAGCCAGAAGCATGCATCATAATTATATTGGAACAGAGCACCTTTTACTGGGATTGCTAAAAGAAGGCTGTGGAGTAGCTGCCTGTGTTCTGATGGATGCGGGAGTAGAAGAAACCCGTCTGGTAGAACTGATAGAAGATTTAATCGCTCCATCTTCGGATGTGGCAGTATTAGACCGGAAAGGTTATTCTCCAAGGATTCAGCATATCATTGAGACCGCTGACCAGGAGGCAGAGCGTTTTGACAATGAGAATATCGGAACAGAACACCTTTTAATTGCATTATTGAAAGAGGCAGACTGTGCCGGTGTACGTCTGTTGAATACACTGGGTGTGAATATCCAGAAGATTTATATCGAGACTCTGGTAGCCATGGGAGAAGACGCAAACCGCTATAAAGAGGAGATTGCGGCAAGCAAATCCGGAAAAAAGAAAGCAGTAGAAGTAACGCCAACCTTAGACCAGTATTCCAGGGATTTAACTGCTATGGCAGCCTATGGTGAGATAGACCCGGTGATTGGCAGAGAGGCAGAGATTGCCCGCGTGATTCAGATTTTAAGCCGCAGGACGAAAAATAATCCATGCCTGATTGGAGAGCCGGGAGTTGGAAAGACAGCTATTGCAGAAGGACTTGCCCAGCGTATTGCATCCGGACTGGTTCCGGATACAGTCCGGGGAAAACGAGTGGTAACACTGGATTTATCCGGAATGGTAGCAGGCTCTAAATACCGTGGAGAATTTGAAGAGCGGATTAAGAAAGTCATTCGTGAAGTGACAGAAGCAGGAAATGTACTTCTTTTCATAGATGAACTTCATACCATTATCGGAGCAGGTGGAGCGGAAGGTGCTATTGATGCATCCAATATTTTAAAGCCATCCCTTGCCCGTGGAGAAATACAATTAATCGGAGCAACCACATTAGAAGAATACCGTAAATATATTGAAAAAGATGCAGCCCTGGAACGTCGTTTCCAGCCGGTAACGGTGGAAGAACCGACGGAAGAGCAGGCGATAGAGATATTAAAGGGATTAAGAGAACGCTATGAAAAGCATCATCATGTACAGATTACAGATGCGGGAATAGAAGCGGCAGTGAAGCTGTCTGCCCGTTATATTGCAGACCGTTATCTGCCGGATAAGGCCATTGATTTGATGGATGAGGCTTCCTCGAAGGTTCGCCTTGGCGGATTTAAAATGCCGGAGAAGATTAGTGAACTGGAACGTAAGGCTGCTCAGTTAGAGGACGATATGGAGACGGCATTGATGGAACAGCGGTTTGAAGATGCCGGGGCAATCCGCAAGGAGAAGGAAGCTGTCCGGAAGAAATACGAAAAGCAGGTGGAAAAATACCATCGGGATGCAGACAAGAAGAAACTGGTTGTCGGAGAAAATGAAATTGCAGAAATTGTATCTGACTGGACAAAGATACCGGTGAAGAGACTGGCAGAGGGCGAGGCTGCACGTCTCAACCGTCTGGAAAAGACACTGCATAAGCGTGTAGTAGGACAGGAAGAAGCAGTCAGTGCAGTGGCAAGAGCAGTCAGAAGAGGACGGGTAGGATTAAAAGATCCGCATCGTCCGATTGGTTCCTTCCTTTTCTTAGGACCGACCGGAGTTGGTAAAACAGAGATAACAAAGGCACTGGCAGAGGCTGTCTTTGGCGATGAGCAGGCCATGATTCGTGTTGATATGTCAGAGTACATGGAGAAGCACAGTGTTTCTAAAATGATTGGTTCACCGCCAGGTTATGTAGGTTATGAAGAAGGCGGCCAGCTCAGCGAAAAGGTCAGAAGAAAACCATATTCTGTTATTCTTTTTGATGAAATTGAAAAGGCACACCCGGATGTATTTAATGTATTGCTTCAGGTACTGGATGATGGACAGATTACAGATGCCCAGGGCAGACGGGTAGATTTTAAGAATACGATTATCATTATGACTTCCAATGCAGGGGCGCAGTCTATCATTGCACCGAAGAAGCTTGGATTTGCTGCAGGCGAAGATGAAAAGAAGAATTATGAATACATGAAAAATGGTGTAATGGAAGAAGTCCAGAGAATCTTTAAGCCGGAGTTCTTAAACCGAATTGACGAGACCATTGTATTCCGGGCTCTCAATAAAGAGGACATGAAGAAGATTGTCACCATTTTAAGCAAATCTTTAATTGACCGGTGTGAAAAACAGATGGGTATCCATCTGACCATAACTGGCAGCGTAAAAGGATACATTGCTGAGAAGGCATACAATCCGAAATATGGAGCAAGACCATTGCGGCGTATGATACAGACACAGATAGAAGATATGCTGGCAGAAGAGATTTTATCCGGTAAAATCAAGCCGGGAGATGATGTGGAAATCCGCATGGTAAAAAAGGAAATAAAAACCGTTGTGAATTCATCAAAATAACTGGAAAAATGTGTCGAGATAAGCTATAATATTTTCATAAAATTTACGAAAAAGCCATCGTGGGATAGTGGCTTATAGGAGGATAAAAAATGGCTGTAGTTGCAGAATTAATTCGTTCAGAAGCAAACGGAACAATCAGTTTTGGAGATTATACACTGGGAGCAAAATCCAAACTGGACAATTTTGAACATGCGGGAGATTTGTACAAAGTTAAGACATTTCGTGAGATTACCAAATTAGAGAGAAATGGAATGTTTGTATATGAATCTGTTCCAGGAACTGCAGTTACAAATATGGCAGCATCCGAAAACGGTGTGGAATTTGAAGTAGAGGGACCGGAAGATGCAGAGATTACACTTGGCTTAATGGAAGAGACAGAGTATGATGTATTTGTAGCAGGAAAATCAATTGGTCAGATGAAGACTAATTTAGGTGGCAAATTAACACTTAGCGTAGAATTAGACCCGGAGACTCCGGTTGCAGTAAAAGTATCCAGAGTATAAATGAATATATCAATAAGATGATAAGAAAGAGAATCCAATTCCGGCAGATTGGGTTCTCTTTTTACTAATTTACGCGAGTAGCGAGAAAAAATCCGGGAGAAAAGAAGGAACTAAGCTCGTAAAGCGTGTTTCTCGCAGTTGCCGGTAGGTAAGAAAGACAGTTATTGCAAGAATAAGGGGGAAAATAGATGGCAAAGGGAAAAGCAACCGTATTTTTCTGCCAGGACTGTGGCTATGAATCATCCAAATGGATGGGACAGTGCCCGGGATGCGGCGGGTGGAATACTTTTGTAGAAGAAGTGATAGATAAATCAGCACCTGCAAAAGTGCGGAAGGAAGCAGCAAAAGCAGAAGTTGTAAAAATTGCAGATATTAAAACAGGACGGGAAGAGCGGCTGACTACAGGACTAAAAGAGTTAGACCGGGTTTTGGGAGGTGGAATCGTAAAAGGTTCCCTTGTTTTAGTCGGTGGAGATCCTGGAATTGGAAAATCCACGCTGCTTTTACAGGTGTGCCGGAATCTTTCCATGCAGAAGACCGATGTATTATATATTTCCGGAGAGGAATCCCTGCAGCAGATAAAAATTCGTGCAGAGCGTATCGGAGAATTTGGCGATACTTTATCACTGCTTTGTGAGACCAATCTGGATACTATCAAAGAAGTGATTAGCAGAACAAAACCGGAAATCGTGGTCATTGACTCAATTCAGACCATGTATAATGAAAATATTACATCGGCGCCTGGCAGTGTTTCCCAGGTCCGGGAAGCAACCGGAGTTCTGATGCAGATTGCAAAGGGGCTTGGTATTTCTATTTTTATTGTCGGCCATGTGACCAAAGAGGGTGTTGTGGCAGGCCCCCGTGTGTTAGAACATATGGTAGATACGGTATTGTATTTTGAAGGTGACCGTCATGCGGCATATCGTATATTGCGTGGCGTGAAGAACCGTTTTGGTTCCACGAATGAGATAGGTGTATTTGAAATGTGTAACGAAGGGTTAAGGGAAGTGGAAAATCCTTCAGAATATATGTTAAGTGGAAAGCCGGAAGGAGCATCCGGTTCTGTAGTGGCATGCTCTATGGAGGGAACCCGTCCGATTCTTTTGGAAATACAGGCACTGGTGTGCCACAGCAATTTTGGAATGCCAAGAAGAACAGCTGCAGGAACGGATTATAACAGGGTCAATCTTCTGATGGCTGTATTAGAAAAGAGACTGGGACTGTCTTTAAGTTCCTGCGATGCATATGTAAATATTGCCGGGGGTATCCGTATGAATGAACCCGCAATTGATTTGGGTATTGTGCTTGCGATTGTATCCAGCTATAAAGATGTTCCAATTGATGAGAAGACCATCTGTTTTGGGGAAGTAGGACTAAGTGGTGAAGTACGCGCAGTCAGTATGACAGCACAGCGTGTGCAGGAAGCTGAGAAGCTTGGCTTTACCACCTGCATTCTACCTGAAGTTTGTAAAGCAGGATTGAAGAAGAATTCAAATATAAATGTAGTGGGTGTCAGCAACGTACAGGATGCCATCCGCTATATTTTATCCAAAGAAAAATGAATTGAGCACACAATTCAAACAATTTAGATAAAAAACGACAAATGACCTACTTTAATAAATATGGCAAAATCGTGTTGACATCCCGAAAATGACGTGCTATTATAAAACTCCACCGCGCAGGAAACGCCTGCTGCGGCGGGAGATAAGAATTAAAAAAATGGTAAGGAGTAAAATCGAATTTAACAAGAGGTTTTAATCTCATGTTAGATTCGATTTTTTAGTTAAGAATGCAACATGTAGATAGAAATGTCTACATGTTTTTTTTATTTTAAGGAGGTTTTGAAATGGCAAGAAAATATCATATCTTAACTTACGCAGACCGGGTAAACATTGAAAAAATGCTTAAGGAGGATATTCCGGTTGTCAAAATTGCAGAGGAAATTGGCATGACAAGACATGCTATTTATGCAGAGCTTAGACGGAATGGAAAATCTGATAACAAGAAATTGTATAGTGCTGATGAAGCCCAGAAGCAGCTCCTTCGGAATTAGTAATATTAAAAAACATCAATAAAAGAAACAGTCAATTATTGCTCATACAAAATGTAGGACAAATAGAGGAGGCATTGGGATGTTACATATTATAAAAGAACATGGCAGCATGAAGGGACATTCAGATGTTGAGATTGTTGAATTAGAAGATTTGGGTTTGGTTTCATTATCTAAATGGAATGGTGAAGTGTATGGAAAATGTTGGAAATGTGATGTGTCCGGATATGAAAAAGAAAAGGGAAGTAAGAACTTTTCTTTGAAGCCAGTATATGAACCGGACAACACTGATGATGAAACTGGAGAAGTAATTAGTTGGAAGAGGATAGGTTTTGATTTGAAAATGTAGGACAAATAAAAGGCGGCAGTACCCCAGGTGGTAGAGGGACGGGCACCGTGAAATAGAATGCTAATGACTATTGTCAGTCGGTGCCTATGATGTCGCTGGTTCGAGTCCAGCCTGCCGCATTAAGCAATAGTGCTTAGTAATAAAATAAGCCGTATCGGAATCCGGTACGCAAGGAGGGTCATATGGTAACAATAACAATTAGTAACTTAAAAGGTGGAGTTGGCAAAACAACATCAGCAGTAAATATTGCATGGTCACTCGCTTATAAGGGAAAGCGTGTATTAGTGGTTGATGCAGACCCACAGTGCAATCTTACACCATTTTTTCAGCGGGACAATGGAAGAAGTCATACAATAAGTGACCTGTTGAAGAAACCGGAGAACTTCCGAAGTTGCATCTGCCGGAGTCGTTTGAAGAACATTGACATTATAAAAGGGTGCACAGAGATATTAGAAGCAGAGAGAGAAGAGGAAGAAGCGTTATTTGGAGCATTTAAGAACATTCAGAAGGAAAAGGGGGATATGTACGATTACATGATAATTGATACAAGACCCTCTTTTGGCGGATTAACCGAAGCTGCAATTTTGGCAGCAGATATCCTTCTTACACCGGTATGCTTGGATAAGTTTTGTCGCGATAACTTAGCCTTAGTAGACACATACCTTGATTCTGTTCCAAGCAACATCAGACCAGTATGGAAAATATTTGTCAATAAAGTATATCCAAAACGAAAGGTACAGAAAGCTATAGTATCAGACCTTTGTAAAAAGCACGACTATCCGATTATGGAATCATGTATAACTGGCTCGGAAACAGTAAATACGGCATTGCAGTTGTACAAGCCGGTGCAAAAGCATAGAAGTGGATGCAAGGTGTGTGATGATTATATGAACCTTGTCGATGAGATTGAGCATATGGAGATAGAGCGGAGGGATGATTAATGGCAACTCTTGGAGAAATGTTCGCAAATGAAAATGTGAAAAAAGTGGAGACTCACCCACAGCGTGTGACAAAATGGATTCATTATACAAAATTGTGTGATCACCCTGAACAATATTGTAATGAGAAGAATAAGGAAGAAATCATTCAACTTGCAAGGATGATTGAGGCTTGTAGTCAAGTGTTAGATAATGTATTGTGTCGCAAAATAAATGATGACCAGTATGAAATTATTTCCGGACATAAGAGGAGAAGAGCCTGCAAGTATTTAGTAGAAGAAGAAGGAAAAGAAGAATACGGCTTTATCCCATGTTATGTCGAAATTATAAGTAATGTTCAGGCTGAATTCCAGATGTATGTATCAAATAGTTATCACGAAGAGTCGGATTATGAAAAGATGCATAAACTGGGGCGTATGAAATCTCTTTTAGAAAAACATCCAGAAGAATTCCCCAAATTGCAAACAGGAAGAATGGTAGAGCGGCTTGCTAGAGAGCTACATATAAGTAAGACTACGACAGGCGAATTCCTTAAAATGTCTAAAAATCTAGGCGAAAATGCAAAAACAGCATTTAAGGGAGGAGTAATAAACAAGAGCGCAGCATTTGAAATGGCAGCACTTCCAGAAGAAGAACAGAACAAGCTGCTTGATGCTGGGGTTACAGCACAAAAGGACATCAAAATTTATAAGGAAGAAAAGCTGGAACCCGCAGAGGAAGAAATTAAGCTTTTTTATGAAATGTACATAAAAAAACATGATAAGAACAGGGATGAGCTGAAAGAATATCTGATAAGAACATATGGAAGATGCCATTCTTGTGGAACAGGTGGTGCGATTGATTTTTCATGCACTCCTAAAGGCGTTAAGCTTAATAAAAGCATGGAAATCACTTGGGCTAAATTCGTAAAAAAAATTAATGAGTATTATCCCGTTGAAAAAAATAAAGTGGTAATTCCAGCCACAGAACCAAAAGTTGGAGAGAAGGTTGTACCGGAATCCGGTACAGATGCTTCGGTTGCCAGCCCGACAGAAGATAATAATATAGCAGGACAGCTTTGTGTGGTAGATGTGGACATGAATGTAGAGGAAGATATTGCGATAGAAAATAAATTAAAAAAGGACGCATATCGAATGCATACAGCAACCACGCCAATACATAGTAGCGAACCTGACAATAGTGAATACACGCTAATGTATTTTCTACGCGAGCAGGAAAGAAAGCTGGTTGAAATGGAAAAAGCTACAACAGCAATACCAATACAAAACATGTCCGAGTCTACATTAAAAGCATTGAAAAGACAGCGAACGATTGTAGAAGCTCTTTTGACCTTGGCTGAAATTAAAGAAACATCCACTATAAAAGAAAGAACTGTAAAGCTGATGCAGCCAGAGCTTCCAATATTTCACAATACGGAAGAACGCAGAGAATGGCTTTTTGCATTTAAAGATTGGGGTGTTTGGTATACAGATGAAAAAATAGGATGTACTTATTATAGATACATTTTCCAAAACGAAACAACTTTGATTGCAGAGGTATATGAAAAAGAGGATGAGGAGGATGTATATTTTCATCTAGTTGGCGGACCGAAGGAAAGGGAGACAAATGTATTTGGTGTGCCCCAATATCCATATCATGAAAGTTATAGCAGACAAGATGATAGTGTGGCAGAACTGTTAGAATTTTTAAAAGAAATACAGAAGTAACCAGGATTCTTCGTATGCATCCGGGGCAGTATCCCGGATGCATGACGTAGCCGCAAAGGAAAAGAATCCTTTTGTACCGAATTTCGGTACACATATGACCCCATCCCGGCTGCGGTATACTGCGGTCGGGATACATAAGGCTCAAAAGGAGTAGCGGTTTTATGGAAATGACAAAGATGACAGAGGACAGAGTAAAAAACATCCTTCGATTCCGGAATTCTAAATTAAAAAATATACATCAAAAAATGATTTCTCTTTATGAAGATGCGAATGATACTAATTCAGTGCTGGAGACAGTGGCACTGCCAGCTCAAAATATAAGCGGAATGCCAGGAGCAAGGGGAGAACACAAAGACCTCGGAAATGTGCTAATCAGTTATCAAAACGAACTTTATCGGAGAAATGCTGAGATTCGGGAAATGATGTGGGCACTTTCGCAGGAAGAGCAATCGATAAACCGGGTGTGGGCTTGCTTCCATGTGCTGGAGGAACCTTATTATGATATCCTCCGGCGCTTATATGTTGTCGGAGAATTATATCAAACGGTAGAGCATGAAAGCGGATTGACACACAGTTATTTTGATAAGAAAAGGATGGAAGGCTTGCAGCTTATTATTGCATATTATGAAAGCGGCGAAAGCATATCAAACCTCATGTACAAATATCGAAATAAAAAAAAGAGTAGCAAAAAGGAAAAGAAAAAGATGCAGAATAGCTTTCAGCAATTAAGTCTGGAAGATTTAATGAAGGGAGATAACAAATAGGATGAATGAAATGGTAAAAAAAATGCTTAAGGATTCTGAAAAAGAGTATGAAAGAATTGTTAATGCTTCCTATGCCCTAAAAAAAGGCGAAATATCAGGTGATGATTTTAACCGGATAAATGATGGAGCGTTAAGCAATGTTGATAATATTATAAGCAAATATAAGCACAAAGAAACCATGAAAAATAAAATACATCAGAAGAAACCGAGAAGTCCAAAATTATAAAAGGAGGTGTTCTAACAATGCCGGATGTTGTAAGGATATTAACACCAGTAGCTATTTTTTTTGCATGTACTTTATATCTTGCTCTTATGAGAAATATTATGGAAGAACCGAGTGAAACAAATATGACTGCAGAAGAACTTATACGAAGAGAGTACGGAGAATGTGCTTTTTTCGATGATAAAACATTTATATCTGATGGAAAGCTGTATAGATATAAGTACGATAAAGATGATCGGCTTCATGTTTTTTATGAAGAGGATGTTAAAGAAAAACAAATAGAGAGGAGAAATGATAATGAAATGGATATCAGTAAATGAAAAGTTGCCGCCAGAACCAGTTAATCAGGTAGATACGCTGGACAAGATTATGGAAGCTATTGAGGCAGAAGAACTTGTTGAATATCTGGTAGTAATTGATGGAGCTAAGAAGGCAACCACCTTATATTATACCGGAGATGGAGAATTTTTCGATGCGGTAACACAAGACCTTTATCCAGTAATTGCATGGGAAGAGTTGCCAGGTGTTCCTGATAGAATTGAAAACAAATCTGAAGAAACTGGGAAGGAAGAATATTTTAGTGATAAAGAATATGAAAAGAAGCAGTTGTTCGATGTAAGTCTAATGATTGGTTGCTTAATAATCAGATGGATAACTAAATATTATAGTATAAGTCTAATTTGTGACTGCTTCATGGTGATAGTTATGATTGACTTCCTGACCAATGAAAAAATTTACGCCAAAAAGGAGAAACGAAAATGAAGATAATAAAAGTATCTACAGATTTGAAAATAGAGGAATGTGATTTTCTGGAAATGAATTATCAGGAGCAATTAAAGATAGTAAATAAACTTATTGGTAATGATTGCAGCTCATATGAAATTGTTTATCCGGTAAGGCTTTATACCGAACTTGGAATGAGTAATAACCCGGATATAGAACCGAATAAAAGTGTATGCATGTTGGTGGATGAAGAGGGGATATCCAAGGGCATTGATATAAATATGGTAGGAAGCTATCTTTATCGAACCGATTTGCATGGAAATCCAATAGCAGGGAACGTTGTATTTGCTGGATTGACCAGACGAGAAGGAGTTCTTCAAATATCTGCTCTTCAGGATGACACTGAAAAGGAGCTTATGTTGAAGCTGACATATTTGATAACATGAACACAGAAATTTTTCCAGATTGCGGGATTATGTGCTATCTGAATTTGAAGTAAAAATATTTTTAAAAAAATTGAATGGCAATCGTACATATTGTAATTAGAGCTCTAGTATTCAAGGAGGGAGGTCGTACAGTATGGTAGAAATCATAAAAAATATCATGATTGCCATTTGGGCGAATTTATTAACAGAGATGTTAAAAAAGAAGTTCAAGTAATTTCATAAGAAAGGAGGCGAACCTCCGGCCGGGGTAACGATATATCGGGTTCCTTTGAAAAAATGAAACAAGTATTGAAATATACGGGGGCAAAATTCCGAATAGCAAATTGGATAGTGAGTAACATGCCAAAGCATACGGTGTATTTGGAGCCATATGCAGGAAGTCTGGCGGTATTGTTTAATAAACCACGGTGCCACATAGAGACAGTAAACGATCTGAATGATGAAGTAGTGAATTTCTTTCAAGTTTTAAGGAATAATCCTGATGAATTGAAACGGATGATAGAACTTACTCCATACAGCAGAACCGAGTATGACCTATCTTATCAGGAATCCAATGTGAATGTTGAGCGGGCAAGGAGATTTTGTGTCAGATGTTGGCAAGGGTTTGGTTGTTCAAACCTATACCATAATGGATTCAGAAGCGGTCAGCAGACGAATAGCCCTAATCCAGCAAAAGCATGGGCAGAATATCCAGATGTCATTGCTCAGGCATCAAAGAGATTGAAAGGTGTTCAAATAGAGAATCTTCCAGCGATAGATCTTATCAGACGCTATAACACATCGGATGTTTTTATATACGCAGATCCGCCGTATTTACAAAACACTAGAAAAAAACATTTGTACAAGTATGAGATGACGGATGCAGATCATCTTGAAATGTTAAAAGCATTAGAGGAGCATCCAGGACCAGTGATGATAAGTGGATATGAAAATGAGCTTTATAATTATGTACTTAAAGGGTGGAGAAAAATAAAAAAAGATACGCTGGCAGAAGCTGGAGTAAAAAGAGAAGAAGTTCTGTGGATGAATTATGCTGATGCGCAAATGTCGTTTGAAGCGGACTTTCCGGAGGTGATGCCATGATTAACGGAGAACTGATAGTAGACAACTTCGCCGGTGGCGGCGGAGCATCAACCGGAATCGAATTAGCAACCGGATATAGTGTTGATATTGCAATCAACCATGATCCAGAAGCAATCAAGATGCACAAAGTAAACCATCCGAATACAAAGCACTATTGCGAAAACGTGTGGGCGGTTGATCCGGTAAAAGCCTGTAAGGGGCATCCGGTAGCACTTGCCTGGTTCTCCCCAGACTGTAAGCATTTCAGCAAAGCGAAGGGCGGCAAGCCAAAGGATAAGAATATCCGTGGTCTTGCGTGGGTAGCCTGCAGGTGGGCAGGGCTTGTTAGACCTAGAGTAATTATGCTGGAGAATGTGGAAGAATTTAAAACATGGGGACCTTTGAATCGACGGCATCATCCAATTAAGAGTAAACAAGGAAAAACATTTGAAAAATTTGTACAGCAGCTTACTGATTTAGGTTACGACGTAGAATTCCGGGAACTGGTAGCCGCTGATTACGGAGCACCCACCATGCGGAAACGATTTTTTATGATCGCGCGGTGCGACAGCAGGCCGATTGTTTGGCCGGAACCAACACATGCACCAGCAGATAGCGAAGCAGTCAAAGCAGGACTTCTCAAACCGTATGTTGGAGCATATACGCAGTTAGATTTTTCCTTGCCCTGTCCAAGTATCTTTGATACTTCAAAAGAAATCAAAGAAAAATACGGAATCCGGGCGGTGCGGCCGCTGGCACAAAAAACAATGGACAGGATTGCAAAAGGATTAAAGAAATTTGTGCTCGATAATCCAGAGCCGTTTATCATCCAGTGCAATCACGGTGGTGAGCGTAGACCAAATGATATTAGAGAGCCGATGCCGACCATTACCGGAAAGCATGGATATGGAATCGTAGCACCTACATTGATTCAGTATCATTCAGAAACTGCGAAGGATGAAGTCAGAGGACAGACTATAGAAGAACCAATTATGACAGTTGACAGCTCTAACAGATACGGACTGGTTACATCATTTTTGAGTAAATTTTATAAAACCGGAATTGGGCAGGACATAAGAGAACCGCTCGGAACGGTAACGGCAAATGCAGGTGGCGGACACTTTGGAGAGGTAAGAGCTTTTTTAATAAAATATTATGGAGATGCGACCGGACAAGATATTGAAAAACCACTTGATACCGTGACAACTAAGGACAGATTTGGATTGGTGACAATAGAGGGGGTGGATTATCAGATTGTAGATATCGGACTTCGAATGTTAGAGCCAAGAGAGTTGTATGGATGCCAGGGATTCCCCGATGACTATATCATCGACCATGATTATACCGGGAAGACTTATCCAAGAAGTGAACAGGTGCGCAGATGCGGCAATGCTGTTTGTCCACCAATACCGGCTGCAATGGTAAAAGCAAATTTACCGGAGCTGTGTGTAGCAAAGCGCACACTAAACATGAGAGTTAAGGCAGAGCAGACCGGACAGCTCCGGTTTGCCTAACCTTTGTTGAACGATACACCATTTGGAGAGTATTGTTCAACCAGTAAAAAATAAAAAGGAGGACATAAACATGTTAAATAGTGTAATTGCAATGGGGTACATAGTAGAAAACCCAGAGTACAAAACAAGTCATAAGGATCCAGAGAAAGAAATATCCTATGCAAAATACCGGATTGGCGTTGAACGTGAATATGGAGAGAAAGGAAATCGTCCGGTAGATTTCCTTTCCTGTAAGGTATTTGGTGCTGCAGCACGTTTTGCACATGAGAATTTTGCAAAGGGAGATTTGGTAGTTGTTGAAGGGCGAATGGTATCAGAAAAGTATGGAAATGAAAATGAGAAGAAATTTTTCGTTGGAATCCAGGTAGAAAAAAATTATATTGCACGAAAGAAGCAGAGCCAGGATGGAAAAGCAAGACAACTTGACGTATCGGAAGACCATGCCGGAGCATTCATGCCTGACCCACCAACTTTAGAGCCAGAAGAGCCGGAATTACCTGATGACCTGCCGCCATTGCCTTAAAAGGAGGTACTTATATAATGGCAAATTTGTTTCAAAAAATAACAGAAAGTAAAGAAACATTAGCAGAGTATTTATTAAAATGTTGTGATAATCCCCTTTGTGAATGCAATGAAGATATGTGTGAGATATGTGAAAAGCCTGCTGACAGAGAATGCAATGAGAAAGATTGTCTAAATGCTATTGTTAAAGGTTTGGATAAAACAAAGCGATAGATTGATGAAATATATTGCAATTTAGCATATGGCTTGCTGAAGAAATATAAAAATGTGGAAAAAGCTGCTATCGAAATGCAAGAAAATAAAACCGAAGAAGAGGAAAGACGGATAAAGGACGTTATTGAAAAAGAGTAAATTCAAGGAAATATTGGCATTTACCTAAAAAAGGAGGGTTAGGATTATGGCAATTAAATCGATTTTACTTACTGACACTGAAATGGATTGTGGAATTCTGGATGGACGGAAAAGTTGCATAAGACGGTTTGTAAAGTTTCTTCCGGGAGAAAATCCACAATGGACTGGATATATTAAAGATGGATTGATGCTGTACAACGGCAGGAATGAACCGTGTATCAGGAAAGTACCGTATCAGCCGGGAGATATCCTCTACGTTCGGGAAACATGGCATAAATACATTAAACGAGTAGGCGAAGGCGAAGGGTGTCATTTGGCAGAATTTTATGGTTATAAAGCGAGCATTGCAAATTCAGAAGATGCGCGTGAAACGTGGAAATCACCGGCATCCATGCCGAAAGAAGCTGCACGTCTTTGGCTTAAAGTTATAGATGTGAGAATGGATCAATTGCAGGAGAAGGAAATAAATCCTTGGGTGTGGATTATAGAATTTGAACGGTGTGAGAAACCGGAAAGAGTATGAGGTTGGGTTAGGATGTTATTTTATATGGTAGAAAATGAGTGGTGAAAAAATGGGTAATTTAAATGAACTAAATGATATATTGTTTGAACAATTAAATACACTTAGAAATGCTGATAAATCTGAGGCAGAACGGGAAAAGACCATTGCAGAAAATAAAGCTATTGTAGATACTGCAGAATGCATTTTAAAAAATGCAAGGTTGCAATTGGATGTAATGAAGTTTGCAAGTGATTTTACCGACATTGGTAGTCAAAACAAGGGACTAATACCAAAAGATGATATTCCATCGATATTTGGTATGCCAGATAGAAGGAGTTTAAATAAGCATGAAAAATAAGCACGAAACAAAGTTAAAGGATATATCAACAAAAGGATTTTCTAGAAGTAATTTTATTGCGGTTTTTATAGATGAAATAGTAAACGGTATTGTAATTTTTTTAGGGGCACTTTTAATTGGACTTGTCTATTTGCTTATGTCGTTAAGTGATAAGATGCTGGTTGTTTTATTCATAACTATGTTGGTAAGCGTTATCATACTATTTATATATCGTTTTTTTCGCTCCGTATTCAGCAAAATAAGAGCCTATTGTCGATGCAATAAATTTCCCTTAACAAAAGAAGAATTAGCAGAATTAGAAATAAAATCATTTCAAGAATATGCTAATTTTATTCATAAAATGGCAACGTATTACACTCCACATGGAAAAGCAGTAATTAGATTATCAATTTGTTGGATTAATGAAATGGAAAAAACATCGTATGCACTTTTTCCAGAAGAAACATTGCTTGAAAGCTATTTTTATTGGGTGTTTATGGGTGGAAATTATGAATGGGATGCTTATATAAAATGGTGTGAAAAAGAGAAATGGGATTCTTACGCAGAATGGATAAAGCGTAAAGCACAAGAGAGGATGAAAGAGAATAAAATGAATTGCAGCATACAGCAAAAATCATAATATGCGGAGCAAGTGACATGGGATGTAATAAAAGTCCGTTTACGGAAGAACAAAAGAAGTTTATAAAAAAACACTATAAAGGCGTTTCTGTAGAACATTTAATAGATTTACTTGAAGCAGAGTATGGAATCCGTTTTAAAAAACATCAGATTACACATTTTAAATTTGAAAACGGACTAAAAGCTTACGATCCACTATTTGGTGGGGAGGTAATCCAGTATATTTTAAAAACATATAAAGGTAAGAGTATGGAAACAATAACAGCAATGGTTAATGAAAAATTCGACACAAAATATACTGCAAAACAGATAAAAACTTTTTTACAAAAGCGGCATTTGAGGACAGGTTATCGCCAAAGAACATATCAGCATGGTGATGAGGTAATGAGAGGTGGATATGTTTATATTAATATAAATGGAAATTTTGTAAAAAAAGACAGATATATTTTAAAAACCGCAGGAGTTGAAGTTTTACCTGGAAGTAAAATTAAACATTTGGATGGAGACCAATTGAATTGCGATTTGAAAAATCTGGCAATAATTTCTGGAAGTGAGAATTTATATTTGAATACAAACAATATGAATACATCAGATAGAGAGTTTAACCAATGCGCAATCACCCTGGCAAAGTTGAACAGCCAGGTAAAAGAAATGGGGAAGGATAAAAATGTATAAATCAAATAATTGGAAGAAAATGCATCATATTCCTATCAAATCAAAAACTATAAATGGCTATGAAATTAAAATCATAAAGCTAAATGAATATTGTTCACCCAGAAGCAAGAAGAAAAAGAAAAAGTTTCGCCTTAAACATTGCTTTACACCAAATTATAAAGATATATTAGCGCTTATGGAAAGGAGCAGAAATATGGCAAAAGAAAATATTGTGATGGAAGACATGTAAAGCAGAGTCCATATGAAGAAAAGAAATTTATGGTATGTGCATCCTGTGGAGCAGAATGGGAAGACTGCAAAATACCAGTTCCAGATGAAAGCATCTGGTAATGAAAAAAATAACATTATTTTTTTCAAAATCGTACATATTGTAATTAGTACAGTAGCAAGGAGCAATGTAAATGAAAGTCAGTTATGAAATTATTGACAAACTTCATAAACTGAATAGAGTGGAATGGGACCTTTTCCTTTATATCGTAAAGGCTGAAGACCAGGCAACCGGAAGTGTAGAGGGTGTATTCTACCTGGATGTAATGCGACATACAGGTATGTGTAAACAGTCTTTTTATAATGCACTCCGGGGACTGAAGGAGAAGAATGTCATTACATATGAAAAGAATAGTGAAGTGGATTATGATATTCGTATTCCTGACAATGAATTCCCAAATGAAAAATCCCTGACTAAAGGCTATGTGAACCTCAATCGAAGAGCTTTTCATAGTAAAGAATTTAAACAATTAAAGCCGTATGAAAAATATCTGCTTATGTACTTTTTGAAATGCACGCATGAGGGCAGAGGAAGCATGAAAATAGGTTTTCACCGGTTTTACGAGAAATTCACGAAGCTGCTCCACATAAGCGAAAAGGTATTGCGTTCGTACTTGCATTCATTAAAGAAATTTTTCTCCATTGGATTAAAGGATGGAAAGTACTATATAACATATCTGCATTCAGCATTTAAGCAGCTTGCAGCGGGAGATGCTGCATGGAAATCAGAACGAAGCTGGTACCTCGAAGGTCTGATAAAAAAAGAGTGTCACCGGCAGCATATATCCTATGATGAAACTAGCATAAAGGATGTGGCATATCTCCCAGTACAGTATCAGTATTATGAAGAGAAAAAGTCATTGATGGAAAAGGTAAAGAGCTGCATCCAGCAGAGCATTTCCGGCATAAAATATTCGGAAAGAACTTTGGAAAATAAGTTCGTACATAAATTATTGAAAAAAGCGTTAGGAGTCCCTGAAAGCATGTAAAATCATGCGGACAGGGGAATGTTGTGGTGCAATAAAAAAGTCAATTCTGGGGCAATCTACGAGGTCACAGCGGCATTTAGAAACAAAATAATAGGAATAAATAAGTAGAGCAGGGCATACACTGAAAAAGAAGAGTGTATGCCCTGATTTTTGTGGTTATAGTAGTCTAAAAAGGCGGACATCTATAATAAAGTGGTCTAAAAAGCAAACCGTATTTTTAAAAGCAGAAAAACCGGTCTAAAAACAACGACATATGCCGGTATATATAGTCTAAAAATGTGGATGGTGGATAAATCCGGAAGGCCTTATTTTATGCGGAAAAAGAGGTTGTTTTGCCGCCGAGCATATTCTTTCCTATATATTTATTCCACCCGATGTGTATGCATACATATTATTTCTACCGGAATCCGTTCCGGATTGCCTTGAAACTAACGACCAGGCGTTGCCTGATTAATTGATTGCAGCAAGCTGCTTATGTTATGGTGGGACTTAACGTATAAACACCTGCAGATAAGGACAGTTCTCTAACGAGAACTCCCAGTCATGGAATATATGAAGTAAATGAAGCGGATAAAACGAAGTTTTTTTACATCAGAGCAATATTAAGGTCAAACGTACCGGAATCCGGTACAAACGAATAGGTGGATTAAAGAGGACTAGCAGTGATAATACGGATTATGGTATTATATAATCAGAATAAAAGGAAATTCTGGTGCAGCGAAAAAACTGCAGATAGAGTTTCTTTTTTGTTGTCCAACTTTATAAGGAACTGCCGCTGGCAGCTCCTTGTGGAAAAAATAATATCGAAGGAGACGAGGCAAATGAAAGAATTGACAGAATTGACAGTTAAATTTCTACTTGATGAAGATATGTTAGAGGAGCTGGAAGAACTGCAGCGAGGATTTCATGAATGGAAAAATAAAGATGGAGAGTATCCGTTCAAGGATTTTTCGCTGGAAAAGACATTTAATGCCGTAATGATATCAGGCTCAAAAACTTATGTGAGAGAAAAAATTAATTATGCTAAATTTCAGATTGGACTTATTGACCGTGATACTTATATAAAGAAAGTGTCAGAAATCCTGACTCCGGAAGAAAAATCACCGGTGCCGCCGGCACAGATGGAAAAGGCTCACCGCCCCAGAAAGCCGGAACACAAAGGTCCAAAGTTATAATTTATGATAAGAAAGCTGCAGCATAGTTGTAATATATGATGCAAAAGCTATCTTTCTATATGAAAATATGCTATATTTTATTTAATTCAAATTAGTTGTGAGGTGGATAGAATGGTTTTAGATTATATGGACAAGGACAAACTTTCAACTAAAATTTATGTGGACTATAGCGATGAGAGCGTAAGAATAGAGAATTTCACGGATGATTTAATAGCAAAAGCATTTGGAAACAATGAGACTCCTACATTCTCTGATTATGAAAAATTTCTTGAAAGCCGCTGCTTCCCAAGAAATCGGGACCATGTAAAGTGGATACTGCGTGATTTGGGATTGGACAGTTATGACCCTTTAGCAATTGTCAAAAAGACTGCCGGCAGGATGGCAGAGGATGATATGTGGATTAAGTTTGTGGAGGAATAATTATGTATGTTTTTAATAATACAGATGGTTCGACAGGTTCCGGTTATTCATCAAAAGGAAATCAGCTAAAGTTTGGTATTGATAATAAATGGTATAAGGCAGATTTCCTGGGATATGAAGGAGCAGCGGAATATGCAGCATCTAAATTACTGGAACAGTCAAATATTATGGAATATGTGCCGTATCAGTTGGAAATGATTGCATATAATGGACATTCTTTTAATGGATGCGTTTCAAATAACTTCCTGCAGCCGGGACAGAGACTTATTACTGCAGAGCGGCTATATCAGGCGTACTATAATAAGTCGGTAAAAGAGGTATTGGAAAAGAGTTCATTACAGGATAGAATCCCAAAGTTTGTTGAAGATGTAACGAATATTACCGGACTGGAAAATTTTGGAAAATATATAACGATTCTTCTGGAATTTGATGCATATATACTGAATGAAGACCGGCATTTTCATAATATTGCTGTAATTCAGAATGAGGATAAGAGTTTTTCGTATTGTCCTGTATTTGATAATGGAGCAGCGTTTCTTTCAGATACCAGAAATGATTATCCATTAGAAAAAAATACTTATGGTTTGATATCTGGAGTAAAGGCAAAACCATTTTCCTACGATTTTGATCAACAGGTAGAATGCTGCCGTAAGCTGTATGGAACGCAGTTTAAAGTAAAGCAGTTTGATATGAAAGAAGCAACAGCTGAAATTAAAGAAATGTATGGAGATAAGGTTTACACAAGAATCTGTGAAGTTGAAGAACATCAGAAAATGATGTATCCGGAATTTGTTTCGAATGATATAAAGCCGGTGAGTTTTAATGATATGTTTTCAGAAGAAAAGAAAGAAACCATGAAAAATAAAATACATCAGAAGAAACCGAGAAGTCCCAAATTATAAAAGGATCCAATCTGCAGCATAGCAGAAAGGGTTCTTTTTTTGTGCCAGGAGCATGTACCGGAATCCGGTACAGCAGATAAAAAGAAAGCTATTAACCAGGTTCATGCGGATTTATTCCGTTTGACATATCACGACTGTCACATGAAAGCCAGGCAATTACTTCCCGGCTTGATGCCGGGAAGGGAAAGGAGAAAAATAAGTGAAAGAAATTAACAATATTGCAGATACGACTGGTCGGGCAACATACAAGATAATTCCGACAAAGATTGCACCGGATATGGAGCAGTTATATTTTGAAATGAAGGATAATGAGCATGTATTCCAGATAGGAATAAAAACAATACTGGAATGTATTCTTTTCGGAGTAAAAGAAAAACAGCTTCCAGAACTTCCACTTGCATGGTATACTGAAATCTGTAGCAGATATGATATACCATTGTCAGAGTTGATAGGAGAAGAGTAGATGAAAAATTTCGTACTGTACAGTTCTTCAGAGATACCGCATAAAATTTCAAAGGAAGAATTTGAAAAATATACAAAGAACCAATTTCCTTTTAAACAGAATTATGGCGGGAAAATTTGTTATTATGCGACCTGTCCGGAGTGTGAAAACCCAATACAAATTAGAGGGCTGTATACTAGTGAAAGAAAATATGGAGCACATACTGGGAAAAATATAATTGGTTTTAATCCATTTAATTATGAAAATTATATTTATTGTCCAAGAGCAGTAAAGGGAAAACATGTCAAAAAAGAAGAAAGAAAAGAGATAACCACTAAAAAGGACATTGCAGTTTACAATACAGTCAGGGATAATTTTGATTTAGCGGTTGCTTTTGCAAAAAAACACTTGGGTTATTATATTTCGGATAAAAAAGCAAAAGAATGCCTAAAAAATTACTATGCATCACAAGGTTGGTTATATCCTCATAGTACAGTAAATAATATTCCATTTATGCTTTTCTATTTACAATCTGCGATTAATCCATATGGATTATGGATTAGGAAAGGAAGCGAATTAGAAAAAGCAATTTTAAAAGTAAAGGATTTAAAACTGGAAGTTATTGTTGGAAATAAATATTATAATAAGCTATTACCAAATAGCAGTCGCTATATGTGGCTTACTATGATGCTCTGGCATCACCAGTTTAAAGAAGATGAAGATGGTCATCTTCATGAATCCATTAATATAGAGATTAGTAAGGATATGGGTAAAAAAGTGGATATGCAAGAATGGCAAACGCTTGTTGAAAAGCAGATTCCAATACCAGAGTTAGAATTTGTAAAGTTTATAAGCTCAAAAACATTATGTAGAAATAAAGCCTTACAGGATTATGCGCATACGTTGATGCCTCCTATTTAGAAATCTCTCTCCAATTTTGTCATTCTGCACAATCAGCTGCAGTGGATCACCAGCTCATCCAGCTACTCTGTTATGGAAAATGCTAAAAATGTCCAGATATCCGGACAATTATCTGAAAACTTATTGACAATACCTCTCAATGAGATATAATGAAGATGAGAAGAGAAATCATTTGGAAGGAGAGAGCCATATGAGTTTAACGGAGATACCAATTGAAGTAAGAAAGATTAGAGAAGAGACAGGCTTAAGCCAGAACCGGTTTGCTGCATACTTTGGAATACCGTGCCAAACGTATCAGCAGTGGGAAAGAAAGGAGAGAACCCCATCTCCCTATATTCCACAAATGATGGACTATATCATTAAACTGGAAAAGAAAGTAGGAGAACTGGAAGAAAAAGTAGCTTCTTTAGAGAAAGAAAAAGAAGCTGACCAGGAACCGGACGTACCGGAATCCGGTACAATCGAATAGGTGGACTAAAGAGGACTATCTATCGAAAGTGAAACATGTTATATTATAATTGACAAAAAAAGAAAAGCTGATGGGAGGAATCATTATGAAGAAAAGATTAGCGATGATTGTAACAATGTTGATGGTAACAGTAAGTATGGCAGCCTGCGGCGGGAAAAAAGATACTACCGCTGATAAGGAATCTGTTATAAATACAGAAGCTACCGAAGAGGTGACAGAAACAGAAGAACCAGAAACCGAAGAAGTAGAAGCAGCTACAGAGACAGAAGAGCCGGTAACAGAGGAAGCAGTTGCAGAGCAGGAGACCACTGGAAAACTGGAGAGTAATACTTCCAGTGCAGAGAATACTGCAGCACAGCCTTCTGACAATAATACAAGCAAATCAAATAAGAGCAACAGCAATTCCGGCAATAAGGCAAGTGCAGGCAGCACTGCATCAGCCGGAACAACGACCAGTAATGCCGGTGGAACAACTGGAAGCAGTAATAACACCAATACTTCTGACAATAGTGCAGCTCCGGCGCATGTTCATACCTGGGTGCTGCATGAAGGCAGCGGTCACTATGAGACGCAGGTAGTGAAGGAAGCCTGGGACGAGCCGATATATGAGATGCAGTGTAGAAGCATTTGTAGTGATTGTGGAGCTGATATAACAGGAGACCCATGGGGACATATTGATACATATCATACAGACCCAGATTGTAAGGGCGGCTACTATGCTGACTATGTAAAAGTTCAGACTGGAACTGTCCATCATGATGCAGAAACAAAGCAGGTATGGGTACAGGATGTGGCACCTTATGCACAGTGCAGTGGATGTGGAGAAATCGGACCGGTAGGTTCCGGCATATCCATTAATTAATGAAATAGATTTTGTATAAAGATGGTAAGAGAAGGATTCAAGGTGATTTTACTTTGAGTCCTTTTTTTATAGATACTTGTACCGAAATTCGGTACATATAGCATAGGGAAGGGAGGATAGAAAACAAAATATAAAGGTAACTGGGAACTGATAATGATATCGGTTCTTTTTTTATGCTTTCTTTTAGCAAATGGAAGGAGGAAAATAGAAAGTATGAAGAAATTTAGAGTAAAACAGAAGTTAAAAGCGTTCATGGCTACCGCATTATGTGTCTGTATGGCAGCCAGTCCGCTGACTGCTTTTGCGGAAAGTTTACCGGAGCAGGAAGAATCGATTCTTTCAGATAACTTTGATGAACTGGTACGCAGGGCGGAAGAAGAAAACAAAGAGCATGAAGCGGAGCAGATTGCTCTTAACAGTGCCGATGAGGGATTGGTAGTTAAAACTTATGCCTCTGGAAACTATGATTTTAATGTAGATTTAACCGTAGGAAAGACGATTAACTACAATGGTTATCAGACACACCAGTATAGTCTTTCGGATGGAACCGTAGTTTATTGTCTGGAACCAAGTAAAGCAAATCCGAGCAATGGACAATATACCGCTTCGGTATCCAATGATGCACTGCTTTCAGCAGTAGCCTACTATGGATATGGTGGACCGGGATATGAAAGTGATAAGGGTATGTATAACATGCTGCAGGAGAATGTTCGTCCTTATGCTTATGTAATTACTCATATGGCTTTATCCTGGGTGTATGATGGCTGTAGTGATGATTCTGATGCCTTTAAGGGGAATGCAGCTACTGCAGATGGTATTAAAAACATGGTAAATCTTATCAATGCTTATTCGTGGACAGTACCATCCGACTTTGCAGCATTTACCTTTGGAACATCCGGACAGACCATGGGATTTGGATATTTCTATAATCCGGTTGGTTCTGTGAATTTAAAGAAGACATCTTCTAGTCCGGCTATCTCAGATGGCAATAGCTGCTACTCTTTAAAAGATGCAGTCTATGGTGTTTATGGTGATTCCGGATGTACAGACCAGAGAGCAACTCTTACCACAGATGAAAGCGGTAACAGCAATTCAGTGGATTTAAGTCCAGGAACTTACTGGGTAAAAGAGATTAGTGCACCAAAGGGTTTTGCACTGGATACAGAAGCACATCAGATAACCATTACTGGCGGACAGAATACCACGGTGGAATTGCAGGATATGCCCCAGGCAGACCCTGTTCGTATTGTATTGGGGAAAGTTGATAAAGACACAAATGCGGATAAACCACAGGGAAGTGCTTCTTTGGGTGGTGCAGAATTTACCATTAAATATTATGATGGATTGTATGATACTGACCCTGCAATGCAGGGGCAAACCGCAGTTCGTACATGGGTATTAAGGACAGATGAACGTGGAATAGCTCATTATAGCACTGATTACAAAGTATCTGGTGATGACTTTTATTATATAAATAATAATCCAGACCCATTTATTCCGCTTGGAACAATTACTATTCAGGAAACTAAGGCACCGGAAGGATATTTGATAGACGATACAGTGTTTGTACGACAAATGAAAGAGGATGGAGCAGGTGGAGTTACTACCTATAATCAGCCAGTCATCAAGGAGCAGGTTATCCGTGGTGGAGTGAAGATTCAGAAACGTGACTATGAGAATGGAGCAACCCCACAGGGAAATGGTAACTTTGCTAATGCTGAGATTAGCATTATCAATAATGGTGCCAATGCGGTATATGTAAATGGCAATACTTATGAGCCGGGACAGACTGTACTTACCATGGTTACTGATAGTACCGGACTTGCACAGACAGCAGCGGATGCACTGCCACATGGTGATTATATGTGGAAAGAGACTAAGGCTCCTGCAGGTTATCTGATTTCCGGTGTAACAGAGGGAACCTTTGCTATCCGGGAGAATGGGGTAATTGTAGACCTTTCCGCTGCAGATAAAGGTGTCAATGATAAGGTTATTCGTGGTGGCGTTAAGATTCAAAAACGTGACTACGAGACAGAAGATACTACACCAATGGGAAGTGCAACTCTTGCCGGAGCAGAGGTCAACATTGTTACAACCAATGATAATCCGGTTATCGTAAATGGTGTTACTTATACCAAAGGTCAGGTTGTTACAAAGCTGACAACGGATGAAAATGGATGTGCACAGACAACAGCAGATTTACTTCCAAGTGGAACATATTCTGCAGTTGAGATTAAAGCACCACAGGGATATCTTCTCGCTGGTGTTATCATCCAGAACTTTACCATTAGTAAGAATGGTGAAATTGTAGATTTATCTGCAAAAGATACGTCCTTTAAGGACAAGGTGAAACGTGGGGACTTTGAACTTCGCAAGATTGATTCAGAGACACAGGAGTCAATGGATGGGGTATCCTTTGACATTACAAATGTAACTACCGGTGAAAAACACAGATTCACAACTGATGAGAACGGCTATTATTCATCCAAGAATGACTGGAATCCACATTCCCAGAATACAAATGGTGGTGGAGCAGAGGATGGTCTTTGGTTCGGTCAGACAACTGGTGGAGCAATGGCAGCAGTAGATGATTCTTTAGGAGCACTGCCATATGGTGTTTATCTGATTGATGAAGTGGAAGGTATTAATAATGCCGGAAAAGAAATGTTCCACGGTTATTTATATATCCGTAGAAACAATGTAACTATCAACATGGGTAACATTGAAAATTATGGAGATGCACCGGAGATTACCGTAAATACAAAGGTAAAAGACCCGGCAACTGACACCCAGTATTCCAAAGCACAGAAAGACCTTACCGTAGTAGATGAGGTATCTTTGGATGGTCTGATTCCAGGAAGAGAGTATACCATTGAAGGAACTCTTATGGATAAGGGAACCAGAAAACCTATTTTAACTGCAGATGATAAGGAAGTAACAGCAAAGACAACCTTTACTGCTACCAATGTTACACAGGTCATTGAAATGACTTATACACTGGATGCATCCGACCTTGCCGGAAAGTCTATTGTAGCCTTTGAAAAGGTATATTATCGTGGCAAGGAAGTAGCTGCTCATGAAAGCATTACAGATAAAGACCAGACTATTTACTTCCCGGAGATTAGCACCAGTCTTACAGATGATGTTACCGGCAGTCATGCTGCAGAAGCAACAGAAAATATGAGCCTTACCGATACGGTAAATTATAAAGGTTTACGTCCTGGCAGAGAGTATGTCCTAAAGGGAATTTTAATGGATAAGGCAACTGGTGATCCATTGCTTATTAATGGTGAGAAGGTAACACAGGAGCTTCGATTTACTCCGGATGATACGGATGGCAGCGTAGATATGACCTTCACCTTTGAGGGTTCCGCACTTGCCGGAAAGTCTGTTGTAGCCTTTGAGAGCTGCTTATATGATGGCAAAGAGATTGCGGTACATCATGACATTGATTCTGAGGAACAGACAGTGCATATTCCTGAGATTGAAACAAAGTTAACGAATGATAAAACTGGTACTCATGAAGCACTGGCAGAGAAAGAAATGTCTCTTACTGATACGGTACCATACCACAACCTGATTCCTGGCAAAGAATATACCATGAAAGGTGTATTAATGGACAAGGCAACCGGAAAAGAGCTGCTTATAAATGGAGAGAAGGTAACAAAAGAAGTGACCTTTACACCGGAGAAAGCAGATGGAACAGTGGAACTTACCTTTACATTTGATGGTTCATCCCTTGCTGGAAAGTCAGTGGTAGCTTTTGAGGACTGTTATTATGATGGTAAGGAGATTGCCGTACACCATGATATTAAATCTAAAGACCAGACAGTAGATATTCCCAAAATTGTAACAGAGCTTGTAAATGATGCTACTGGTGAGCATGAGGCAGAAGCTGCAAAAGAAATGAGCCTTACAGATAAAGTATCTTATAACAATTTAAAAGCCGGGAAAGAGTATACCATGAAAGGTACTTTAATGGATAAGGAAACCGGAGAGCCACTTCTTATTAATGGTGAACAGGTAACTAAGGAAGTAATCTTTACACCGGAGCAGCCGGATGGAAGTGTGGAAATGACCTTTACCTTTGATGGTTCTGCACTTGCAGGAAAAACAGTAGTAGCCTTTGAGGACTGCTTAAGAGCTGGTAAAGAGGTGGCAGTACATCACGATATTAATTCAAAAGAACAGACTATTGATATTCCTGGTCTTAAAACAGAGTTGAAGGATGATGTTACCGGAAGCCATAATGCACTGGCAGAGAAAGAAATGTCATTGACAGATATTGCAACTTATACTGGATTGATTCCTGGCAAAGAATATACCATGAAAGGAACGCTGATGGATAAGACAACCGGAGAGCCATTGCTTATCAATGGTGAGAAGGTAACAAAGGAAGTAACCTTTACACCGGAGCAGCCGGATGGAAGTGTAGAGCTTACCTTTACTTTTGATGGTTCTGCACTTGCCGGAAAATCTGTGGTAGCCTTTGAGGACTGCTTCAGAGATGGAAAAGAGGTAGCGGTACATCACGACATTGATTCTAAGGAACAGACCGTTGATATTCCGGATATTTCAACGGAATTAAAGGATGATGTTACCGGCAGTCATGCTGCAGAAGCGTCAGGAGAAATGTCTCTTACAGATGTAGTTCCATATCACAATCTGATCCCTGGAAAAGAATATACCATGAAAGGTGTATTAATGGATAAGGAAACCGGTAAGGAGCTTGTCATTAATGGTAACACAGTTACACAGGAAGTAACCTTTACACCGGAGAAAGCGGATGGCAGCGTAGAACTTACCTTTAAGTTCGACGGTACTTCCCTTGGTGGAAAGACAGTGGTAGCTTTTGAAAGCTGCCTGTATGATGGCAAGAAAGTAGCAGTACACCATGATATTGATTCTAAGGAACAGAGTGTTGATATTACAAATCCACCTGTACCGGAAGCACCTAAGCCAAAGACTGGTGACAATTCACCGGTTCTTCCGCTTACCGTTGCTCTGGCAGCTTCCGCAGCCACGATCGGCATTGGTGCAAAAAAGGCATCACGCACTAAGGCAGCTAAGGAAAAGACAGAGGATAAATAAGTATTTGATTCAATAAAAACAGAATAATGCACCCAAAGGAAGTGGTTATGAAACAACACAGCTTCCAGAGGGTGCTTTTTTTATGCCTAAAAACAATGTACCGGATTTCGGTACACAGAGAATGAATGGAGGAATTTATATGTTTAATAAAAAGAAACGTGTACCTGCTTATGTATTTTTGGCAGCATTTGTAGCTTTGATTGTTGCTGCAGCAATTGCATTTTTGTGTCCTATCCCGGACAAATTCCGTCAGCTGGTATTCTGGGGACTGGTAATGCTTGGAACTGTTTTAGGAGCACTTATTGCAGCACTTATCAGGAGAAAGGGGATGAGAAGATGAAGAACAAGTGTATGAAAGTATTAAAAGTAAAAATGAATAAAGGTGCGTTTTTAAAACTGGCATACTGCTTTCTGATGGCAGTTTTCATTATGCAGTTTTCCGGTGTATCTGTATTTGCAGCTGACTATTCCCAGGTTACGGCACCAATCGATAACTTGAAAGGTCTTGTATCTGCAATCGTTTCTTCTGTTGGTTATATTTACACCTTATGGGGTATTGGAGAATGGGCAATATCCTTTCAGGGTTCAGAAGGTGTTATGCAGGCACAGTCATTCAAAAGGATTGTGGGCGGTATTGTAGCCGTTATGGCACCGCAGATTTTAGCTGTTTTAATATAAGAAAGAGAAGGTAAAAGGTATGGATAGTTTTAGTGTATTCGATTTTACGATAACCCCCTTTTACTATTTAGGAATGTGTATCTGGAAGGTCATGCTGGCATTAATCGGCGTGACCGCCGGAGAAACACCACAGACATTTTCTGCCGGAACCTGGAATTATATTACCCAGTCTATCTATCCGTTGTTTCTTGCAATTGGAAGTTCACTCTTAAATGTATTCTTTTGCGTGGGATATCTTAGAAGCGTAAGTAATCTCAGGGATGGCATGACACTTGAAATGTTCATAGAACTGCTTATCAAGGTTGCTTTGGGAAACCTGGTCATCCAATCCATCATACCGATTATGGAACAGATATTTAATCTTGCGGGCGGCATATCACAGATGCTGGTTGTAGGAGTGGACAATCCGTTTACACAGAACGATTTGGACGGTGGAGCTATCTTTTTTTATGCTGTATTTGGAATTATCTTTTTTGCAGTATGCCTGGTGTGTTCGGTGACGATATTTCTTACGGTTTATGGAAGATATCTGCAATTATATATGCTTGTATTGTCAGCACCGGTAGCGTTATCTACCATACCCGGAGGTCCTGGTATATCCCAGACTGCAGGAGCCTGGTTTAAGACGCTGCTTGCAAAGACATTTTCCATTGTAGTCATTGCACTGGCACTTATTATTGCATCCAAAATGTGTGCTGCGATTGATTATGGACAGCTGGCAGGAATAGAATCAGTGGATGGTTTCCTGCAGGCAGTCCAGAACATATTTAATATGTTGTTGCTGACGGCAGCGGTAAAAGGTGTGGATGAATATATGAGAAGAACATTTGCCTTGTAGTAAAAGAAAATGTACCGGAATCCGGTACAAAATATAAATGGAAAGGAGTAACAATGCCATCATTTAATATAAATCAGCTTTTTGCAAGAAAGAAAAGCTGCACAGAACCAGTATATAAGATACCAAGTAATACCAGGGAATGGCTTGGTATAGATACGGTACAGAAAAATGGTATCTTTAAAATTGAACCAATGAAAGGTGTAGCAATGTATGACCGTTGTTACATATTTGAAGATGTTAATTATATTAACAAAGACATAGATAAAAAGAAAAGCACACTTCTTGAACTGATAAAGTTATTCAAATGCATGGATAGTCAGTTTAAAATAACGATTGCCAGTGAACAGCATGATATGAAATCTTTCTTCCGGGAAGTCTTTTCTCCTATGAATGGAGAAGAATATCCACTTCTTGAGGATGGAATTGGTACATGGATTAACCAGAAGATAGAGGAAGGAACAAGAGATATTCGGAAACTTCTTCTTCTCACGGTTACACACCGGGCAAAGTCTTTTGAAGAGGCAGAGACCTTCTTTGGAACACTCGATACAACATTAACTTCTATATTTTATGGACTTAAAAGCCAGATTTACCGTATGAGTGCAGTGGAGAGATTAAAGGTCATCCAGCGAATGGCTCGTGCTGGAGAAAGTGGAATTCCGGTTTCAAACCAGATGATAGAAAAAGATACAGATGACTGGAAGAATCAGATTGTACCGGCTTTTATTGATGCGACAGATGATTATATGAAAATCAATGACAGGTACGCCTGTGTTCTTTTTGCACATGACTATGACCAGTCACTGAATGAGGAGAAAGTGTTGCATGCACTTACGGATGTTACATTCCCGGTATATATAACACTTGATATGGAACCAATCCGAAAGAGGCTGCTCAAAGACAGGCTGCTTGCAGCACATACCAACAATGAAAAGAACATGTCATCGGAACGTGAGAGCCTCAATAATAAGGGACAGTATACTGCAGACAATTCATACACTTTAAAGAAGAAAAAGGAAGAATTGGAGAACCTGATGGATCAGGTAGATGGAAATGATGAAGAGGCTTTGTTTTTGGGACTGCTTGTGATGGTATCTGCAGATTCGCCGGAAGTATTGGAACAGAGAGCAGACACATTGATGCAGATTGCAACATCCAATGGTTATACACTGGATCCATATTATCACAGACAGATTCGGGCATTTAATACAGTGCTGCCGATTGGTGGAAGACAGGTAAACCAGATGCGACCAATTATTACATCCTCTGCAGTAGCGTTCCAGCCATTTTATGCAAAGGATATGCAGTCGGGAAAATATATATACGGTTTAAATAAGACTACAAAGCAGCTTCTCCGGGGAGACAGGAAAGACCTTCCTGCACCGCATGGCATTATGGTAGGTCATACCGGCTCCGGTAAATCCATGCTTATTAAAATTACGGAAATATCACAGACATTACTATTAACAAATGATGATGTGATTGCAATTGACCCGAACAATGAGCAGAAAGATTATATTGAATCACTGCATGGACAGTTCTTTGACTTTACTCCACAGTGTCAGGTATTCTTAAATCCATTTGAAGTACCAGAGTATGTAGCAGCTGGAAATGATGTAGATAAAAACATGTTCATCGCAAAGAAAACTGAATATGCAATTTCTTTTTGTACTGCTATTATGACCAATATTGTGGTGACACAGGTTCATATGAATTATATATCAAGGGCAGTCAGAAAGATGTATGAGGACTATTTTAATCTGCATACATCCTGGTCAAAACATAAGAACCAGCCAACCCTTTGTAAATTAAGAGAACTGTTGAAGCAAGAAGTAGAAAAAAGTGAGTACCGGGAAGACCGGAGAATCCTGCTTGATATTGTAGATTCCATGGAGAATTTTACAGATGGACCATATGACATGTTTGCACATCCTTCCAATCTTGATATTGATAACCGGCTGATTGGATTTGGACTTAAAAATCTGCCGGACTCTGTCTGGGAACCGGCAATGCTTACTATTATGCACTTTCTTTCCATGCGGATTACTTACAATCAGCAGATGATGGTAGCTTTACGGCTTATTGTGGATGAAGCACAGTATCTGTGCGCAAGACCTTCTACTGCAGAACAGCTTCTTCATGCAGTAGAAACATACCGTAAAGCCGGAGCAGTTGTCACACTGGCAGTACAGAATCTTACAAGGGTATTGGAGCATGAAGATTTAAGAGATATGTTCTCTAACTGTCCTTACAAATGCTTCCTGGATTTGGGCGGCATCGATGCGGCAAACCTTGCATCTATTCAGGAACTTTCTGCAAGAGAATATGCAGAGCTTGAAAATCCGAAGCCAGGGCATGGAGTTATGTGCTGGGGTGGTCAGATATTTTTATTTGATACTCGTATGAAGCGTGACAATCCATTATACCCGCTTTTGAATACCAACTTCCATGAGAAAGCCGCACAGGCTGCAGAAAATAAAGGGGAAGATGTGAAGGTACACAGCCACGGATAAAGAAGGTGTGTTATGGAGATACGAACATTAGAATCTGTTGGAATACAGACGGTAGAGAGTGGAATCAAGACAGCAAAGCAGAAGATAAAAACAGTAGAAGAAAATGCAGAAGAGGCACTCTTGAACAGCACCATAGGAGAGGAAGAAAACGATGATTCAGTTGCTGGAAAAAGGAAAAGCGGAAGAAGTGGAAGCAATAGCTGGACAGATACCATTTATCGTGGCAGGAACATGAGAAAATTCTCGGAAAAAAGAAAGGAACAGATAAAAAGAGAAGCCGACCGGAAAGTAGAAACAAAGATGATTCTTGCCAGAAAAGGAAGTGAGAGTGCAGCTGCTAAAGGTGGCATGATGGCTGCGGGTGCAAAAACTGGTTCCATGCAGGCTGCAGGAACAGGAGTAAAAGCCGGTTCAGGAAGTTCGCTATCCGGAGCAATGGGTGGTGCAGCAAAAAGTACTGCAAAGGGTGCTGCATCCGGAGCAGCAAAGGCAGGAGGAACCGCCGCTGCAGGAGCTGCTACCGGTGGAATAATAATCGGTGTTGCTGCAGTAAAAAAGGGCATTGAAATGAAACGCCGTGAGGCACGAAGAATAAAAGCAAATCTTGAAACATCAACAGATATGAAGCAGAATAAACGTACAGAAGTAACCGGGAAGAGAAAAGGAAAGAAGAAAAAAGATTCAGATAACAGCTTTGGTTCTGCAGAAGTCAAGAGCGGTCTTTCCATTTTCTTTCTGGTCAAATTATGTGCTACGTTTATGATTATTGCGGGTGGATTTGCAGCGGTGGCAGCATCCTGTAAACCGAAACAGGAAGAAGATAAAAGCCTGCAGATTGTGACAGTTGCAGAGCAGGAACTGGAAAGTTCTGACCTCAATATAGGCGGTGACAAATACAAAAAATGGTATGGCATGGATGATAACTGGTGTGCTATGTTCGTTTCCTGGTGCGCTGACCAATGTGGTTATATAAAGGATGGCACCATGCCAAGGACTGCCAGTGTTGCCAACATGGCACAGTGGTATATGAAAGCTGACCTTTATCAGAAAAAAGAAAGTGGGTATGAACCCAAAGCCGGTGATATTATATTTTTTGGAAATGGTAAAAGTCATACCGGAATTGTGGTAGACTATGACAAAGAAAATCAGATTGTGATAACAATTGAAGGAAATACTGGAACATCCTTTGCAAAACCATACCATAAAGGAAGCCAGGTAAAGAAATGTAAGTACCCACTGAATTATAAATATACCGTTGGGTATGGCACACCGGAATATCCGGCAGAGGAAGATTCAACAGAGACTGCAGAAGGTGAAGTGGATGCAGCTGGTGATTCTACCTGACAAGTGTGTGCATAGTAAAGTGGACTAGATAGTATTTTTATAGTGTGCTATAGTAGAATCAGAAAGAAAAGGAAATCCAAAACAGCAGATGAAAGGAGCTGAAAGGGATTTCCTTTTTTCTTGTCAGCATGTACCGGAATCCGGTACGGGAAGGAGAAAACAAAATGAGATTGAGAAGAATAAAATTTTGGCTGTCAGTATTTGAAATGAAGTTAATTAATCTTCCATCTATTTGTTTCAGAAAGAAAAAATGGATTCATTATGTGAAAAAATTGAAACAATTGATTGAAGAACAAAATGCCAGAGGAGAACCGGAAAATAGAACCATTAAGATGTTACAGGAGCAGATGGAAGAGTGGATTTATTCAGAAAGACACCTTCCAAAGAAGGAGAGGTTCTTTCTAAATAAATTATTTTTATTGCTGGAGTGAATCACTATGTTTGTCACTTTTAATTAAAATATCCGGTTTCTTTTCTAATGATATTCCGGGATGATTTAATTCAAAAATATATCGTTCTAGTAAGGAAATGGTATGGCATATTTTTTCATAATTTCTTAAGGTTGAAACAAGAATATATAAGTAGAACAGCAGTATAAAAATCAAGACAATATTTGTACTGTTTGAATCAATGATTGATTTTATGTCCAAATTTTGAAAGGACAGATTATTAATACTACAGCTAGTTAAATTGTTTGCAACAAGAAGAAAAACAGGTATTAAGGAGTAACTTTGTAAGACCGAAAGCCGGTGTTTTAAAGTTTCCTTTATGTTTTTGTAATCTATTAAATAATAATTATATGTGTTTAAAGGATTGGCGTTTTTAAATTTGATTAAGCTTAGAAAAAGATGAGTTTTCAGAGTACAAGTCGTGTGATATGCATATCGACCAACAATAATCCAATAACACACGAGGAGAAAAATGGATGAAGAGAGTGGAAGCTGCTGGTATATTTTATATATATTAATGGAACTGATATCATTAAGTACAGAACAGAAGATAGAAATTAGTATTTTAGCAAGTATCAGATACTTAAAAAAGTTTCTTATAAAGTACATTAAAAAAGTTTTGTTATTTTCCGATAGCTGATTTTGCGGCTCCTGTTCATAGAAATTTAAAAGAATGGAAAGAGCAACCCAAAAAACAATCGGGAAAAGTAAGTTTGTATTGAATGGTGAATTAAAAATTGCTTGCATAAGAATATTCCTTTCTGTGTGACTTAGATATGGTTAATATAGCATATTTGATAAGAAAAATATAGCGAGGTGTAAATGAAAATGGAAGAAATGATGTTGCTAAGTAGAAATCAGATGTTTTCTATTTTACGAATAGGCAGAATACTGAGCAGTTCGGCTTCATACAGATATCTAATGGATGAACTGATACAGGTAGTTAGGGAAAAGGATGGCAATAAAAACTGTATGAAAGCAATAATAGATAAAGGGGGGGAAATGTATTGCCATGAACCAGGAGTGGAAGGATTTAAATATGAAGCGCATATGAGAATGTCAGAGATGTTAAAAAGTTTCAATAAAAAGTACTACCAGACAGAAGTACTTTTTTCCTTTGTTAAAATGGATGAGGCATTTTTTATTCAGGAATTTAGAATCAATCGATGGATTCGCTCATTAAAAAGAGAGATGGAAGCAGATATAGAAGAGCCAATGGATACACTGATACAGTTAAAAAAAGTTTTGAGAATAAAACTGCTAAAGGAGAAAGACACTAGCAGAGAAAAATCAAAGAGAAATCATTGGTATCATGCACTTTATGATATGGTGAGTTGCATTTGCACAGATGAATTTATTGTACCGGAATCCGGTACGGAAAGGAGAAAATAAGATGAATATACCAATCAATCAGGATATAGAAACAGCATATCGTAATGAGTTTGTAAAAGGTTTTTCACTGTATGAATTTGGATTTGCTTTTGGGGGGATTGTTGCAATTGCATTTGTAACATTTATAGCATGGTGGAAGTTTGGAATCTCACCGGCTGTTGGTGTCTATATGGGATTCCCATTTGCAATTCCTTTCTTTTTCTGTGGATTTTATAAACCATATGGGATGTTATTGCCGGAATATCTGAAGCAGCGTAGGTATGAAAATAAAACTTGTACCTTGACTTATGAAACAGATGATTTATCAGATGATGGCAACATTTTTTCTATGAAAAGCAATGGCAGTCTGACAAGCTGCATGGTTCCGGTAAAGAAGAAAAAGAATAGAGGTGACACAAAAAAATGATGAGAAAATATTATGAAGAGAAAGAAAAGGGCGGAGCAATGAAATATATTGTTCCGTTTTTGTGTGCAATAGTATTGATAGCTGTATTTGCCGGTATATTTTACATCAGGGGCAAACAGGATAAAAAGAAAGCAGAAGATACTAAGACAGTCGTGGAGACAGAAAGTGAAACAGAAAATCTTACCGGTAAGCTGCAGGATGCACTGACGACCGAGCAGGAAGCATTGGTTTCTATAGATAATCTGAATGAATATGTTTCTGTTCTTGATTCGGAAAAGCAGCATCAGTTATTAGAGAGCCTTACCAATTTTGCAAAGCAGGAAGGTATTACAACAGAGAACGGAACAATCTTTTATACAATGATTTCAGAAAGTGACCCGGAAAGTATTTCGTATTTTGTCAGTCTTGGTGGCGAGCCGGAAGTGATATGTCAGCTTTCCTATCATACGAGGGAAAAGATAGTGACAGCCTCTAGGTCCACTTACACAAGAGAAGAAATTGAAAGCGAAGTGTGGCAGAATAACGGACCGGATGAAAGGGATGTTCCTGCAGATGTGGATGCAGCTTTTGAGCAGGAACAGGATGTACCGGATTCCGGTACAGGTGAGGATGGAACAGCAGAGCAGAACATACCAGACCAGACAGTAACACCGGAGGATGGAGTGCAGGAAGGAGTAACACCATGACATTAAATGAAAAAGTGCATTATGAATATGAAAGATTTTATCTCGATATGATGCGCACGTCTAAAGAAAATATTTTTGCTCATAGTGATGAAATCGAAGCAAAAAAAATGTTGAAGAAAGCAATCCTTAATAAGATAAAAAACATGAACGAGGATGAAGTGGAAAGCCTTCTGGTGGAAGACAATCTTTTGGAATCAGCATATCATTTTCTGAAAGAAGCAAGATGGGATAATGAAGCTGAATCATTTCATCAGATTGTGAGTCAGTGGCTGGCTGCATTGCTCAAAACGGACGAGGTATAATATCTTATTTTTTTATATACTGGGGTTTCAGGGGGTAGCCCCTGACAAGATGCACGCCTACTTTCTAAGAAAGTAGGACAAAGTGCGTATCTTGCAAATATATAGCGTTCAAAAAATACTGATTTGACCATAAAAAGAGGTGATTTGAAACACCTGAAACGCCTGAATATATGGAAAATGCGGAACATATGAAGCAGATTTGAAACAAAAAAACGTATTTTTGAAACAAAAACACAACTGAAACAGCAACATTGTGAACCAGACGATACAGGTGGAAACAAATTTGAGACAAAAATATGACAATTGGAACAAAAGATACTTTACTACAATGTAACAACTGACACATTGCTGAAACAACTGAAATATTTCGGTAACAGCACGCCGGAGAGCGGAAAAATGAAAAGCATGTAAAGCGGTTCAATGGAAGAATCAGATATGGACAACGTACCGGAATCCGGTACGCAAGGAGGGAGAGGATTTATGACCGAACGTAAATACTTAAGCGGCAGAGGTGGGAAAAAACTTCTGGATATGGAAAAAATCTATAAACAGATTGACAGCGGTAGAAGTATTGATGAGGTTGCAAAAGAATGGGGTGTCAGCCGTACAACACTGTACCGGCGGCATAGGGAATATCAGACAGAAGTTGCAGCACTGAAACACAAAAGTGACATTGACCTTGACCTTCCACCATTGCCACAGTAGGAGAAAAGAACGTACCGGATTCCGGTACATTTTTTATACATTAAAGCAAGAAGGAGGCAAGAATTTCTATGGAAGAAAAGATTCAGAAATGGGAGGAAGAGATTGAAAAAATAACCCAGCGTCAGAAAGAAATGAATGCTAAGTACACGGAACAAATTCGGGAGCTGCGGAAAAAGATTGAAAATGCAAAGCAGCAGTTATTGGTTCAGAATAATGAAATGATAGCAGATGCAGTTCGGACAATCTATGGAGAAGTGACAGAGGAAAACATCGAGAGTTTCAAAGCAACTATGCAGTCATTGCTGGAGCAGAAAACTGGAAGTACACCAGCGGAAGAAGTGAAGCCGGAGCAGCAGACAGCAGGTAATTATTTCCAGAGGTAACCGCCTATGAAACAGAACCAGAAACAAATGAAAAGGGACAGGGATTTTAATCTCCGGTTGTCAGAACCTGAATACATTTATTTAAAAAAATGTGCAGAGGGAGCAGAGTTTCGGTTTAAAAATGGGAGGGTAAATTTTTCCGGTTACGTACGTTCCATGCTTTTAGAAAAATCCGGATACAAAAATACAACGTACCTGCGGCAGCTTCGTGATGTTGCATACGAACTTCGCAAAATTGGAACCAATGTCAATCAGATAGCGAAGAAAATCAACCAGGGATATATTGGTTCCTCAGATGACCTGGCAGAGCTGAAAGCATATATGACAAGAATAGAGAGAGCTTTTGATGACCTGAAAAATAATGTACCGGAATCCGGTACAAAACAGAATCCGGAAGGTGATGCTTAATGGCTACCACAATCTTAATGCATATGAAAGAAAGTCCGGGCATCCCACATGCACATCTTAGAAATGCAATCGATTATATCCTGGATGTGAAACATGATGGAGCTAAAACAGATTATGGAACATTTGTTGGTGGAAACAGTGGAACAGACCACCGGGAAATCCTAAATAATTTTTTGGATACAAAAGATTTGTTTGGTAAAAGGGATGGAAGACAGGGGTATCACTTTGTTGTATCCTTTGCGCCGGGAGAGACAGACAAGGACACTGCTTTTTCTGTTGTAAAAGCTTTTTGTGAGGAATATTTAGGCGATGCATATGATTATGTTTTTGCACTGCATACAGACAAAGGACATCTGCATGGGCATATTATATTTAATTCTGTAAACCGGCTGGATGGATACAAGTATCATTATAAAAAAGGTGACTGGGAAAGATATATTCAGCCGGTGACTGACCGGGTATGTATGGAGTATGGACTTAAGCCTTTGACTTTTGAAGAGAAGAGAGTCGGATTAAGTTATGCAGAATGGCAGAAAAAAAATAAAGGCGTGGTGAATAAGCAGGACATATTAAAAGCTGATATTGACTATGCTATTCAACAATCGGAAACAATGGAGCAATACATATCAACAATGAAACAGATGGGGTATGAAATGAAGCAGCATTATTCCTACAAGGAGAAGCGGAGCTTTATCACTTATTCCATGAATGAAGGAGATGGAAAAGTTTTTCGGAGACGAGACCGGAGACTTGGCAGCGGCTACCGATTTGATGAAATAGTACAGCGGGTTAAAACGAAGGATGGTATTCGAACATACGAGGACATATTGGAGCAGTTAAACCGGAAAGCAGAGCCTTATCTTCGTTCTACGATGTTAAAAGGAAGCAGAACCTTTTACCGCTTATATCAGGCTGTAAATTATTACCGCCTGCCTAACCCGTTTGTGGTTCCATCTGCACAGGTGCGAAAGGACATGGTGCGCCTGGATAAATTATTAGAAGACTGCCGGTATTTAAAAGAACATCAGCTTCCTGATGCGGCAGCATTGAAACAAAAGCGGCAGTTTCTGCAGGAGAAGATGGAAGAATTAAAGTCAGAGCGGAAAACGTATTATCGAATCAAAGATATGATGCGACCAGAGGATGGAGAGTTGCTGGAAGAATATCGTGCACTTGCCAGGCAGTTAATGTCAGTAGAACAGACACATAGTGATAGATTTGAAGAGATAGAAGACCGAATGGAAGAAATAAAAAGTATACTTCCACATGATTATCTGGAAGCAGAAGACAGAGTGGCTGCAATTAATCAGGAACTTAAAAGGATAAAGAAAGAGAATGGAGTGATAGACCATTTACTTGGAACTGAAACTGCAGAGCTTCGACCAGATATTATTCTGAAAAAATAGTAAGTACCGGAATCCGGTACAAAAAAAGGTGGTGGTGATAAGATATGTGTGTGAGTGTCTCAACTTTAAAAGAAGACCTTGTGAAATATAATTATCTTTATGACAGTGCAGACAGTGTTATAGAGTATCTGAATGGTCATATAAGGGAAGGAAATATCAGCAGTGGACAGGCAGAATATATTTATGAGTGGTCATCCTATATACTTGGCTTTCGCCGGGAACCAATAACATTTTCCGCAGAAGGAAAAATGATAAAGATACAGATGGATGAGAAAGAAATCTCTCTTAAGGAAAATAAAAACAGTCTGTTGAGAAACAAGAAATTGAAAGCACCAAAATTGTAATGAACACAAAATAGCTTCGTACCGGATTCCGGTACGTTTTTTATTCGGAAAGGAGAAAACATGAATCATTTAATTGAAGTAGAGGTAAAAAATGAAGGAAAAGAGAATGCGAGATTAAAAGCATACTTTGAGGCAGTTAAAGAAACTGTCAGAAAAAATAAGAAGGAGGAAAAATAAATGTATTCATTTGAAGAATTTATTGAAGAGATAAGAAATAATATTCTGGATTATCTTCCAGAAGAATATGAAGATGCAGATGTAGATATCCGGGAAGTTTATAAAAATAACAATGTAGCTCTTACAGGTCTGATGGTTCATCCTGAGAATGGAAATAATATTTCGCCAACGATTTACCTGGACGATTATTATAAAAAATATCAGAACGGAACTAATATGAATGGTGTACTGGAAGATATGGCAGATATAATTGTTTCCAATACGCCAAATGTTAATATTGATACGGAATTATTTACCAACTGGGAAAATATAAAAGAAAGAATATATCCACGGTTAAGTGCTATAAAAGGCAATGAAGAGTATTTGAAAAATAAAGTTTATACTCCGGTAGATGATCTGGCAGTAACTTATTATATTCTGGTGGATGAAAGTCCGGTAAATATTGCATCTGTTACGGTGACAAATAATTTATTTGAAAATTACAACATATCAAAAGAGGAGATGCATGAAAAAGCTTTTGATAATATGCACATAAGCTATCCGGCAAAAGTAGAAAGTATTGTGGAACAGCTGGCGAACGTATTACCGCCGGAAGAAATAGAAACAATGAGAGACGGAATTCCACTTTATGTTGTCAGCAATGAAAAAGGCATGAATGGAGCAGTTGAAATATTAGATCCACATACTATGGATTTGATAAAAGAAACTCTTGGAAATCAGGAATATCTTGCAATTCCATCCTCTGTCCACGAATTCCTTATCATGCCAATGGATGAGTCAGGTTCTTTTAGAGAAATGGCAGCAATGATACAGGAAGTTAATCAGACGGCAGTATCTAAAGAAGAGATACTTTCTGATCACCCATATAAAATCGATCCAGAGAGACATTTATTTATCAGCGCAGATAGGGATATAACGGTTGAGAAGCAAATGGAAAATAAAAATATTGAACAGAAACAGATGGATATAATGATGCAGCCAAATGTTCACAAGAGAAAAATAGAACAGAGAGGACCAAGATTGTAGGAACTGCAAGTCAGTTCTTTTATGGCGTACCGGATTTCGGTACGCCTTTTTGCGTGAGGTGACAGAATGGTTTATGAAATTATGAAGTGTGGGAAAAGAATCCGGATTTCAAAAAACAGATATATTTACCTGAGACGGAAAAAGAAAGACATTGAACATCTGGAATTTATTGGTGGAATCCGTTTGAAGGATTTAAAGAAGGAACCAGATGAAAATATAAAAGCAGATGACCGCTTAAATGCTGGCTGGGCAGAATATCCATTGCTGAATGAAGAAAGCTGCTCCGGCAGAATCTGTGGTTATATTACAGTAAAAACAGCGGAAGGAAAGGAAGCAGGCTATATTGCCATCTATGCGAAGCATAAGCTGCCACTTGCCTTGTTTATAGCGTTATATGGAATATATTTTGCTGTGCCACTTACTGTGTTAGCGGTAGTATCTTTGACATATCTTATTGTGTCGAATCGTCCAAGAGATATGCCCGAAGAAAAAGCAAGTGAGATACCGGTAGCAGAAGATGTGACAGAATATGATGATAGCCCGGTACCAATTGAAACAGATACTGCAGCGGATGAGGTAAATGCAGAAGGAAATGTGTCCTTTAATGCATACTCCGGTGATTACAATGTTGCAGAAGGAGACAGCATTCCACTTAATAATATATCCACAAATGATGTGTATCTTCGCTATTTGCTTGATACATCTTCCGGTCAGGAGATATATACATCAGATTTAATTGCCCCAGGAACCCAGATAGATTTTATACCTTCCAATTACCTACAACGGGGCAGAACGGATGTAAAAATGCATGTGGAATGTTATGCATTAGATAAAGTAACAAAGTATCCAGGAAGCTGCACGTTTGATATTAGTATTGTATATAAGTAAAAGGAGGAAACAGAAAATGAAGAAAAAAATATTGAGTGGTTTTTTGACACTTGTTGCCATGATGACAATATCGACTGGAAGTGTATTTGCACAGGACCTGATAAAATCCACTCCTTCCAGAGCAGACGATGTAACTGCAGGTGAAGATGTGACACAGGGTAAAAAGACGGAATATGCAGAACCGGAAAGTATATCTGATACGACATATGAATCAGATAAGGTTGTTTACATTTATGCTACAGAGACCAGCAACGTGGTTATCAGTCTTCCAAAAACACTTATCATGGGAGAAACGACTACACCGGGTATTTATTCCGGAGAATGTGCAGTAGGCATCAGTGGTGATATTGCAGGAAGCCAGAATGTAGTCGTTACACCAGAAGTGACAGACAGCATTGCAGAAACCGGAGGTAAACAGTCCAATTTAATCACAACGGTTACAATTAATGATGGAGACAGCCTCACAGTTACTGCAAATGAACTTTTAGAAGGTCCTGTAAATGCAACAACAAGAATTGTTACATCAGGTGTAACCTCTGGAACATGGAAAGGAGCACTGACCTTTCATGTGTCTGTAACAAATAATTAGCAGTAAATGGAACGTACCGGAATCCGGTACGTTCCGCTTTTGGAGAAAGGAGACCGTTTTGAAAGTAAAAAGATTTACAGCCTTACTCTTAATCTTAATCTTGTGCATTGGCATGATATCTGCCTCAGCAGAAGAAGTATATCCGGACATGATGCAGAATGGTGAAGTTGAAGTGGAAGTAGAAAATAAGGTGGAGAACGAAACGGAAACAGAGCAGGATGCAGTAACAGAAGAGGAAACAGAAACTGAATCTGAACATGAAACTATGATTGTGGAAACAGACACAGAACGTGAACAGGAAAAAACGGAACAACTTCAGCAGATAAATATGCTGGATAATGTATTGGTGAAAAAGACGTACCTTGTGGGTGACCTTAAGATATGTCTTGGATATCCGGATAACAGATATTTTACCGGAACAGCAAGCGGAGAGGGAGGTGTTCACTGGAAGACTGCCAGTCCTACAGAAAATCTTAATTCACCGAGTAACTGGTGGTGGCTTATGGATGGGTGGTATGATACTTATGGCTCTGCATGTTACTTTAATGCCAATGGTTCGCCGAATAATGGTCCTACATCTTCCGGTCTTGTCATTGCCAAATATAATACTTCCTACACCAATGTATTCTTTAACTGTGCACAGTATAAAGAACTGAACCCGGATTTGGCAGGCATGACAGATGCAGAAGCCTGGGCACACTGGCTCCAGTACGGAATGGCAGAAGGTAGGCGGACATCTTATATCTTTCACCCGGCACAATACAAGACGCTGTATGGTGACTTATCTGCTGCGTTTGGTAATAATTATCCAACTTACTATCAGCATTATGCACAGACAGGAAGAGCAGAGAATCGTTGGGGAAACTATGCTACCATGTATTTTAATGCAAATGGTGGAAGCTGCAGCACTGCAAGTATGCTGACATCTTATGGTATGCCGGTTGGAACAACACCAACAGTGCATAATACTGCTTCACTTCCAACTCCGACCAGGGATGGATATATATTTGAAGGATGGTATACTGGCAATAACGAAGCTATTACAGCTGGAATGAATTGCTACTGGATAAATGATTTGACAGTATATGCTCACTGGAAGGAAATTGGGAAAGCAACGGTAACAGTAAACCATTACAAGCAGAATGTATCCGGCAATGGTTATACACTTGCAGCAACAGAAAGTGTATCCGGTTCAATTGGAAGCAGTACAACACCAGCGGTAAAAAAGTATACCGGATTCACTGCACCAAAGACTCAGACCGTTACAATCCAAAAAGGTGGCACATCTGTTAATTATTACTATAGCCGGAACAAATATTCGGTAACGGTAAATACGGATAATGGAATAGCTGCTGCATCCGGAGCCGGCACATATTATTATGGTGCTGCTGTTTCAGTTGCAATTACACCAAAGGCAGGATACAAAATCAATAGTGTTACAGCATCTTCAGGCATCAGCAATCCATATAATTTTACAATGCCCGCCGGAAATGTTACGATTACGGCAACAAGTACAATGTCTGATGTGACAGTTACGGTGCCATTATGCTTGATTGCCGGTGAAAGCGATACATCTTTTGTTATTACATCAGATAATACTGGTGGAATAGTTACCATAGAGGTGCCGGAAACACTACAGTTTATCCAGGAGAATAAGGAGCAGGTAATTAATGGAAACATACAGTTATCAGCCAATACACTCACAGCGGATAGGCATCAGATAACTGGAACAGTTACAACAGAAAGGTTTAGTGCAGGTTCCTGGAAAGCATCATTTAACATTAACATCAAATACCAGGCTGAATAGTAGAGAGGACTAAAGAGGACTATATATCAAAAAGCAGATATGGTATTATATAATCAGAAAGAAAAGGAAATTCCAAATACAGCTTAATGAGCTGTAGATGGAATTTCTTTTTTTTTACAACAAAATAACAATTGTACCGTAATCCGGTACGGAAAGGATGATTATGGGTAATAATTTTATTGATGAAGTTTGTGATAATATGCATGGGATTGAGTATAAGTATGATCTCCTTGCCAGAATGGATCAGGACTGTAAATATTATTTACAGCATCCACATGAGAAACATTTATGGGCAGGAAATGTGGAAGAACATATTGAAGACATGAAAAAAATATATAACAGTTTTCCGGATGAGGGAAAACCCGAATGGCTCAGTATGGAAGAAATTGAAACATATGAAAAGGAAATGAAGGCACTTACTAAAAACCTGACACCGGAGATGGAGAATAAAACAGCGGTAAAAAAGAAATTGGAACAGAAAGGTCCAAAAATATAATGTGTTAACATGATGATGTACCGAAATCCGGTACATTTTTTATTGCCAATCATTGTTAAGAATGCTTGTAGCAGGTTCTTGCGATGGGAAAGGAGAAGGAATGACGGAGCAGGATATTATAGAGGTTATATCAGAGGTAAATCAGCGGGTAGCCAATGTGGAAAAAGAACGTACAGCGGAGCAGGTGACGTTTCGCCTTGCAATCAAGCGTCTGACCAGACTTATCGGGCAGCTTGGTGAAGACCATGCTGCAGAAGCAGAGTTGATTCAGTTCGCAGCAGACAGTAAAGACATTGATATATTAAAGGAGCGGCTTGTTCAGATAAATTCGTTTGGGTTACGGAATATTGAAGAGCCAAGGCTGTTTATTGATATGGATGGAACACTGGCAAAATTTCAGACTGTTGATACACTGGAAAAATTATATGAAAAGGGGTATTTTTACAACCTTCCACCAAATGAAAATGTAGTGGAAGCAATCAGAAATATCATAAATAATCATCCGGAGAAGGAAGTGTATATATTGTCTGCAGTATTAAGTGATAGCAAATATGCGAAAGCGGAAAAAGATGCATGGCTTAATAAATATTTGCCGGAGATTGATGCGGAGCATCGTATCTATCCACCTTGTGGGGATAGTAAGCTGGCATATGTTCCTGGTGGAATCCGGACAACAGATTTTCTTTTGGATGATTACACACATAATCTTATACTCTGGGAGCCACCAGCAAAAGGAATCAAGCTTTTAAATGGTATTAATCATACAAGAGGTACCTGGCAGGGCAGTATGCTTAGGTTTGATAAGAAGCCGGAGCAATTGGCTGCGGATATTGTAAAAGTAATAGAAGGCGCACAGATGAAGGATATGCGACCACAGGATAAGATACTGCATCAGGAACAGAAAGCACCTAAATTATAAAAGATAAGGAGGAAATGACAATGGAGATAACAGAAACAAAGGAAGCAGTAACAAAAGCACCGTTTTCGGCATGGGTGGGTAATTTACATGCGTATACAGAAGGAAAGACGGAAGGACGTTGGATAGACTTTCCACAGAGCAAAGAAAATCTGCAAAAGGCAATAAATGATATTTCAAAGAATGGAGCACATGAAATCTTTATTGCTGATTATGATTTCAGGGATGATTGCACCTATCTTAATAATATATTTTCAGAATACAGTAGTATTTCCGAACTGAATGTAATTGCAAAACTGATTGGTTCAGAGCAGCATCCAGCAGTAGAAGCTTATCTTAGTCAGGATAATGATGTTTCACTAAAACAGCTGGCAAATCTCTATATGCAGGAGTCCGAAATACCATATCATACCTTTTCATTTAAGGGAAGTGATAATCCGGATGTAATGAAGCGATTATCGGATGAGGGAAAAATAGGGTATGAGCTGGTAGAAGCTTATGACATTAAAGAGCAACTGAAAGGAATCACTGTTAATGAGGTTGATATTTCACAATATATTGATGTAGAAGCAATTGGAAGGGATGCCATCATGGAGGGATTTGGATGTTGTGATGGCGGATATTATATTTCAAATGAGAAAAGTGTTAATACCGATTATTATAAAATGGAAGAAATTGAAGAGGAACTGGATGAGATGGAACCGGTACAGAATGCGGAAGTTGAAAAAACTGTGAATGTGGAAAAGGAACAGAAAGAACAGCTGTTGCGTACGCATCCGGAACCGGCACTTAGGCAGCCACGGTTATAGGGGGTGAAAGTATGATGCAGAAACATGAACGTGCCATTAAAAAATTAAAAGATGAACTGGCTCTTCTCTTAGAAGAGATAAAGAATATGCAGGCACGAATTAATCAGTTAGAACGGGAAATGGCTATTGAAGAAGCAGAACAGGTGGAACAGGAAAAAGAGCCAGTTGTGCTTAAAAAGAGCGAAGAACTGAAGGCACCAAAATTGTAATACATAGATTTCAAGAGATTAGTGTACCGGATTTCGGTACAGAAGGGAGAAACATTGACAGATAAATATAATGTTGTAATTGAAGTGGTAGATACAAAAGAGTATATATCGATTGAACTTCCGCAGGATGAAGACAGCCTGCAGGAACAGCTGAAAGAATATGGGATTAATGAAAACACAAAAGTCAGACTTCCATTTTTGAATGGGAAAATTGAAAATGATGAAGACATGCTTATAGAAACAGACTTGTGGTATGTTACAGATAAAACATTTTCAGGAATGGAAGGCTTGAATGTCTTGCTAAGTAAGTCGGAAGAACTTAAGAACGAGCGAGTGGAATCATATGCAATGGAACACAGGGATGATATAAATTCTCCGGAGAATTTGCTGAATTTACTGGTTCAGAAAGAGGATATTCCATATCATGAGTATACAAGTGATCCAGATGCAGGTATTACAAGGGGAACATCAGCGAATGGAAAATTTGGAAGGACATATTTATATGAAAATTATAAAGAAATGTGGCGGGATATAAATACGATTCCATGTAGAACAGAAAAGATGATTGATTATATGTCGCTGGAAACAATAGGAGGAGCCATTGCAGCGGCAAAAGGAATTACAGTTTGTGAAAATGGATATCTGGAAGCTGAAAAAATTGATTTACAGAAATATTCATTAACTGAAATAAAAGAGCAGTTTATGGATTATGAAAACAAGATTGAACCGAAAAGACCAGTCCAGACACATCATCAGAAGATGAAGAGTCCTAAATTATAAAAGATGTACCGGAATCCGGTACAAATGATAAAGGTATCTTTATTGCTTATTGGCAGTAAAGGTACCTTTTTTGGAAGGGAGAAGATATATGGATATTGATGTTACTATGAAAATCGACAGAGATGCCATGATGAGCAAAAGTGAAAAGAGCAGGACAATTGCTAAAGGATGGGTGGAAGTAGAAAACTGCATCAAGTTTCCTGTTTTTGTTCGAACTTATATGGATAAGGAAACGCAGGAAGAAAAGATGTTTGTATCCATGCCACAGCGTAAAGGGGCGAAAGGATATTCCAGCATTATTTCTTTCGAGAATAAGGAAGTCAGGGAAGAAATTGAAGATGTTGTATTAAAAACAGTATTGAAACAAGGACTTAAATCTTTTGAAAAAGTATCCATCTTAGAAACCCAAATAACATTGCTTCCAGAAGACACAAAAAACCGGCAGGTAAAAATCAAAGGAATTGCATCTATAAAGTTGGAAAGTGGTATCAGGATACAGAGCATTCTTATAAAAGAAGGGAAAAATGGTTTATTTGTTGAAATGCCACAGTATTTTTCAGAAGGCAGCTATCATGATACGGTGTATGGAACATCGGAGGCAATGCGAGATGAGTTATCTGGGAAGATACTGGAAGCATATAAAAAGCAAATGGAACTGCAGCTTCATCCGGAGCAGGTAGAAAAAGAGACAAAAGAGGAAAACCTGGAAGCGGAACAGAAGAGAGCAGAGATTACAGCGGAAGAAGTGAAGCCGGAGCAGCAGCCAGAGAATCCAGATGTACCGGAATCCGGTACAGAAAAAGAGCTTGTTTCAAAGCAGGAAAGCGAGACAGTAACAGAATCGGAAAATGCAAATGAGCAGGATGCAGCGGAAGAGATAAAAGAGGAACCGGTCCTTTCTTGGGAAGATAGATTTGTGGCTGCATTTGCAGAACGTAACAAGGAAGAGGTATTAGCATTATTAGCAGAATTAAGAGGAGCACCAAGAATTATATCATCGGAGAAAACCGATGATATTCTGATAATGGAGCAGGCAGAATACTCAATCAATGAAAAGACCAGTATTCTTCTTATATTTGATAATACCTATGAGAAAGACCGTGAAATAAAAGAGGGGACAGATATACGCCAGGAGATAACAGTTGTACTTAAGGAAAAGGGTAAGAAACCTGGTATGCTTCCTGTGATTAAATTATCTTCCCATAATTTAGAGGACGCAGAAGCAAGATATAAGGAAGCAGTTCGTTCCTGGCAGACATTGACACATCAGAATATAGCACCAGATATTGAGCCGGTATTAAATTCACAGCAGCAACCTGCAGGAGAGCCGAAGTCTGAAATGAAAGAAGAAATAGAAGAATCTATTGATGAGGAGCCGGAATCAGCGGAAAAAGTAAAGACAGTGGAAGAAACGGAACAGGAAAAAGAACAGAATGTACCGGAATCCGGTACACAGCAAGAAATCAATGTGGCTGTTGATAAGGAGGAGGTAACCGGACAGAAAGAGACAGGTCAGACAGAAGTAAAGGAAGATGTGGCAATACAGGAAGATGCAGAAGAAAAGATGATAAATGAAGCAGCGGTAAAAGAGTTTTTATCAGCGTATCTTTCCAGTGATAATGAGAGTATGTTGGCTGCTATTTCACATGCAAAGCTTACTTTGGGTTCAAAGAATTTCAGCCGAAATTATAATACGCTTGCTTTTCAGGAAGTTTCTTTTGAAGATGGGAAGAATAAAATATCTGTCCGGTTCCACAATGGATATGCACCGGAACAGACAGCAGCATCTGTTGACAGTAAAAGACAGTTGATTGAGGCGGTTATTTATGAAAATGGTGATGCAAAGGCAATCCGGACACTTGCAGAAAAAAAGACTATCAGCTCCAAAAGGGCTGCTTCTAACTATGATGAAATGAAAAGTGACTGGATGCAGCTTACTCATCAGGATACGATAACATTTGATCCATCAATAGTAATTGAAAAGCAGAAATTAAAAGCACCAAAAATGTAAGGGAGGGTTCTAAATGACAGAAGAACAGAATGGCAGTGTACCGGAATCCGGTACAAAAAAGCCGGAGCAGGCAACGGTAAAGAAAAAAGCAGCGGCAAAGTCGAATGCATCTCTGGGAGAACAGTATCTGGGGGCATTATTCAAATGTGCATCCTGGATATCTCCGGCATATAAAGAAATGGCGGAAAAAGCAAAGGGTAAGCTTGAGGTATTAAAAGAACTGTACTTATGTTCCTGTGATGGGGTATCGGAGGAAAAAGCCCTTGAAACGCTGGATAAGGATAATCCGGAAGTTATGCTACGTTTTATCAGACAGAAATGTGTAGAGGAACGTGCTACAAAGGGATATGAAGAGGAACTAAAGGAAATTCGAAAAGCTGCAGCGTTGGTAAGACATGAAATGCAGGATATGAAAGAAAAGATGGATGTTATTACAGAAAAGGTTCCAAGTATAGCTGCTATGTTTCCGGAAGAAGAGCCAGTAAAGGATGCTGTAGAACAACCTGTAGAACCAGTAAAGGAAATTATAAGAAAAAAAGAACTGGTATCATCGGAAAACGAAAAAGAGCAACTGGCTGTACCGGAATCCGGTACAAACGTTGTTACGGAAAAAGAGCAGGGTGTGAAGAAGTGGAAAGCCAAAATACATAAAACTTTTTCTACACTATTGAAATCCCGTACAGAAAGCATTCATAAATACGTTGAAAGTCTTTTAGAGGAAGGATATACAGATGAGCAGTTATCCTTCCTTTTAGATTGCCTGGAAGATGGAGATACACCAGAGCAGATACGAAAATATGCTTCTCCTAAGTTGCCAGTTGAAGTGATGAAACGCTTAAAGATGATGGAAGAAAGAGAGGACAAAAAGGATGGAGAATGATAGAGAATTTGAACAGGTTCTCATGAATGTGAGGAATACGTCTGGTGGAATTTCATCTGCAATCATGCTGTCTGCCAGAATGTCTATGCTGCTTGTTGTATTTATTATGCGTATGGTGAAGAAAGGGTTAATAGCAGCATCTTATGCAGACAATATTAAGTCATTTGCACAGATGACTGAGGGAAAATATCAGATTTATAATATCCCACTTTCGGAAGACCGTGCACAGTATATGATGCGTTTGAACGAAATCGAACTGCATCTGCAGCAAGAGAAAAATCCAATAAAAAGAAGAACCTTAGAAAAGGAAAAGAAGAAATTAAAAGAAAAACTGCCGGAGATAGAACAGTTAAAGAAGCTAGATGTGAAGCATTGTGTGCTGCCAAAACTAAATGGATCCGAAAGAACCATTCAGATAGCAGTATCTGCAGATTCAGAGCCTTTATTTAAAAACTGGTTTATCAATCATCTAACCAGTGAATTATCCGGAGGCGAAAAGGAACTGGAAGATATTAAAAACTTCACAGAGGGCAATTACTCAATTTTTAATGTTCCATTTGAAGGTGAAGAGTTAAAAGAGGTGCTTCCAGATTTTGACACGCTTGGTATTAATTATGCAGTTCTCCCAGACCTTAAGGTTGGAGATAACAACAGCCAGCTCGTTATTCCAAACACGGACCGAAATAAATTGGAGATGTGGTTTAAAATGTGGAAAGAAAAGCAGCTTAGAAATGGAGAACAGCCGGGCGAAATATATGAAATGGACGAAAACTCTTATATGAATACCGGAACTCTTGGTGAAGAGGAATATATTGGCGCTGCTGACCCGAAATTCCAGGAAGCCAATATGCAGTTTGAACAAAATGAAAAAGAAATACCTGGTATTCCTGCAATAGGAAAGGAAAATTCGGAAGAATTTATCCGGTTATCCCAGGATAACAATTATAAGAAAATAACTATTAACAATGATACTTTGGTCGAGAATGTGGTTCTTTCGGAACGTGAGAAGGTCTTATCAAAGCAGGGGTTCTTTATATCCAGAATACCAGGAACATATGGCGAAAAACAAATGACACTCATATTGCCAAAAAGTCAGGTTTTTAAGACAGATGAGGGAAAGACCTTTATTGCTTTTATTCCGAAAAACAAAGGAAGTATGGTTGCTTCGGCAAAAGGTGAAGTAAAGGAATTATCATTTGATGATGTCATGAATGCATATGACCCAGTTAAGCGTGGCTTCCGGAAAGTAGAAGAAATGATGAAGCCGGAGATAAGCCCAGATATCAAACCAGATATCAAACTTTCACCGGATATGGCAAAGGATATTGCTGGAAAAGGTGGTCCTTTACCAAAAATAAAACCATAAAGGGGGGCTTGTATGGCTTCTTATGGAACACGTTATATAAAAAAGAAGACTCCTTATGGTCTGTACTTTGCTTTACTGGTCATATTCCTGATAGCCGGCTATTTTGTGTCCGGCTTATATAATATACCAAATGTGAAGTTAAACAATCTGCAGGATAGCCTCCTTTACTGTTTTATGCATCCTCTTTCTAATTGGAACGAGAAAACGCCTGCAGTAATGGGGGCATTTTTCATACTTTGGTTTATGCTTCTTTCATACTTTATGTATTATTATCGCAACTTTCAAAGCGAGATGGAGCATGGTGATGCAAACTGGGTTGAACCGGAAGTAATAACAAAAGAACTTGCGGATAAGGAAGAAAGATGTAACAGGATACTATCAGAATCACTTCGAATCAGTTGTCGTGGGGGTATCTCCAACAATAATATGATGATTATAGGTTCTTCTGGTTCTTTTAAGACTACATCCATTATGCATCAAAATCTGCTGCAGGGGTATGGATCAAAGGTAGTATTGGACGTAAAAGGTGATACGCAGAGAAAGCTAGGAAACAAATTTATTAAAATGGGTTATAAGATTTGTTCCCTGAACTTTAAAGAGCCGGATAAATCAGACCGCTATAATCCGTTTCAGTATATTGAAAACGAAGAGGATATCCTTAGAATCAGGGATGCAATCCATGAGGTCTGTAGACCGCAAAAAGAGACCTCTTGCGCTGACCCATTCTGGGATGATGCAGTAAAACTGTACGCCCAGGCATTATATGAACATGTCTGGCTGAAATCAAGAGAAAACGGAAAAGTTGGAACGATGAATGATGTAATGGAATTATGTCGCATGGAGTCTCGGAGATATGTGGATGAGGATGGTAATGAACGTTCTGCATTGCAAGATGAAATGGATAAACTTGCTGCTAAATATGGAGATGAATATCCACCTGTTCGTGACTACCGGAAGTTAAAAGATGGTGCACCGGATACCGTAAATTCAGTTATTCTTATGTTAAATGGTATGTTCTCCATCTGTGAGACAGCAGAGGTAAAACGAATCTTTAGCGGAAATGATATTGATATTCGGGAACTTGGAACAGGAGTAGGTGGTAATCCGGAAAAACCGGTGATGCTATTCCTTGTTATTCCAGACAATATTCAGGTTTACAACTGGATTGTATCTGTCTTTTATACCCAGATGTTTGATATATTAACACGTCTTTCTGACAATGAAATACACGGACCACTTCCTGTGCCAGTAGAAGTATGGATGGATGAGTTTTACGCCGGAGCACGCCCTGCAAATACAGATGTGCTGCTTGGAGTTGTTCGTAGTAGAAATATATCTATGATTATAATGTTACAGTCTATTGCACAGCTGCAGACCTTGTACAAGGAAAACAAATGGGAAACTATGATGGATAACCTTGCAACAGTTGTTTATCTGGGTTCTGGTCCGGCGGCAAAATCGACACATGAATGGATTTCAAATTTATTAAGTACTTCAACGGTTGATAGCAGGTCTGATAATGTCCACCTGGGGGCAAATGGAAACAGTGGACTTGATTTCCATAGGGCAGAAATCAAGTTAATGACGCCAGAGCAGGTAAAGAGAATGCCACCAACAGAGTGTATTGTTTTCATAGAGAGTAGACCACCGGTCTATGACAGAAAAGCTATCCCTTTTGATAAGCCGGATTATGGCTTTGTTGCAACAGATTTTCTGAAAAAACGTTATTCAGAAGCACTGGGGTTAGGTGAATATGAACATCCGGTGCATACGGTGTATGACCCGATTCATTTCCGATATATTACTGTGGAACAGGAAAAACGCCTGCAGGTAGTAACAAAACAAGAAGATATTGAATCGTTTCAGGAAGCGGCGAAGAATGACCCTCGTATTCTTACCTGTAACATTGATGAAACAGAACTGCTTTATTTGAATTGGAATCGAAGAAAATGTAGCGTCGAAGAAGTGCAGCAGATATTCATGCAGACAATTGAAGCAGAAAAACGCAAAATGGAAGACCTGAAAGGACTATCTGTTCTGCAGGATGTTGATGGTGGAGAAATCATCCTTCCAAAGCCAGTAGAAGAGAAATCGGATAAAACCGGTTGGAATATGGATTGTTCATTAAGAGAAATCTTATCTGAACATTGGAACGATTTAAGTCAGATTGAGCAGGAAGAAATATGTATTGACCTTGCCAGTGACTTGAATGAAACACAAATAAAAGAAATATTGCGTCTTCCAGTGGATGAAATGGAAGTAAGACGCAGAGCTTATATTTTAATGAATAAGGACAACAAAAAACAGGCTACAGGTTAATTTGTAAATGTACCGAATTCCGGTACATGGAGAAAGAGTGTTTTTAGAGCAGGGCTTTAAAAACACTCTTTTTTTGCATGAGCAAAGGAAAGGAGCAGAAATATGGCAGGATATAGTGGATTTAGTATGAGCAATAATGCAGTTGATGCATACGATAATGGAGAAAAACCATTGAGCAAATGGAGCAAAGCAGAGATATTACAAGAAATTCGGATTTATGCCAAAGAGAATAATATAAATATAGACATGGAAAAGTTGAATAAAGTGTCTTTGCCAGTATTGAGAGAGTCATTTCTATATAAGACAGCATACCATCATACATCGAAGTTTTATAATAGCACTGATTTTTATGCTATAGATTTTGATACGGTGAATGAAATGGTAGATTTGGAAAGTGTCCAGAAGCTGCTGGAACTTACCGAGGAAGAAAAAATGTTGAAAAAGCAGGAAAAGAAAGAGGATTCACCTGAAATGTGGGAATGTGCATATCTTGTCTGGGGTGGAACAAGAGCACATCCAAAGGCTACAGAGCAGACAGCAATTGGCGAGGTTCGAGGAAACTGGTTTTACCTTCCAGAGGGTGGAAAGAAATCTATCAAGGCGAACGGATTTCGTTTTATCCGGCAGATAAAAGAGGAACCGGCAGTGCAGGCGCAGCCAATAAAAGAACAGACAAAACAGCCGGTTAATAAAGTTACAAAGCGTGTAAAACCAAGAGGACCAAAGTTATAATGAAATAGGAAGAAATAATAAAAGGTGCATTAGTGTAATAGCTGATGCATCTTTTTTTTGTGTCTTGGCAGCACACTGTTGATGTAGTAATATATGGCTATAAAATAAAAAGAAAGGGGAAGTAGGATGTCACTTATAAGACCGGATGGAGTAATCGTACAATTTGATGCAGAGGATTTGATAGTAAAGCTTAAAGAAGATATAAAGCAATACGGCTTCGGAAAAAGAGTCAGGGCATGGTGCCTAAATACGGAAGGTGTTGTTATATACATTAATTACAATTATTTGGACGAAGAGCCGGTATTGAGAGACATAGAGAAAGAACATGGCGTATATTTTAAGATAATGGCAATGGGTGAACTGCTTCCGCTATTAGAAAAAGAAAATTCAATCTTATATTAGAATACTTTACAGTAGTCTATTAATTTGCATTTGTTAAAAGGAATTTGACAAAAGCAGATTGGTAGACTACTATTTAATTGAAAAAGATATTCTATTTATACAAAAGAGGGAGGCGTGATTATGAAAGGTTTTAGACAGCTGAAATGGCGGGACAGGGTTCAATTGGAAGAACTTCTAAAGTTTCATACAAATAAATCAGAAATAGCCAGAATCATGCATGTAAGCAGGGTCACGATTTATAATGAATTGAAGAGAGGAACATATGACCATCTTACTACGGAGCTTACCCATGTGAAAAGATATAGTGCAGATATGGCTCAAAGAAAATTTGAAGAGAACCTGAAAGTACGAGGAACGCAGCTTAAGATAGGAAATGATATTGAGCTTGCAAATTATATTGAACAAAAAATAGTAGAAGAACACTATAGTCCTGGTGCGCTTATTGGTGAGATGAGGCGGACTGGCATGGATAAAAAATTTAAAGTCAGTATTTGTGAAAAAACAGTTTATAACTATATTGATAAAGGTATCTTTTTAAGTCTGACAAATAAAGACCTTCCAATAAAAGGAAAGAAGAAACGCACATATAAGAAAGTTCATATACAGAAACGACTGGAAAGAGGAACAAGTATTGAGGAACGACCGAAAAGAATTAATTTCCGGAAAGAGTTTGGACATTGGGAAATGGATAGTGTAGTTGGTCGAAGAGGCAATTCGAAAAAGACATTGCTTACATTAACAGAAAGAAAGACCAGACGGGAATATGTATTTCTGCAAAGGGATAAGTCTGCTAGAGCAGTGGTTGATTCACTGGATATGCTAGAAAGAAGATGGGGAAAAGACCTTTTTAGAAAAGTGTTTAAAACAATTACGGTAGATAATGGTACAGAGTTTTCAGATTGTAGCGGAATTGAGCGGTCGGTATATGGAGGTAATAGAACGAAAGTATATTATTGTCATCCATATTGCAGTTGGGAACGTGGAACAAATGAGAATACAAACAGGATGGTTCGAAGACAGGCACCAAAAGGAACGTCCTTTGAAAATATGACGGAGGAAGAAGTTCAGTGTATTGAAGATTGGGTGAACCAATACCCACGAAAGACCTTTGAATATGCTACCTCCGGTGAGCTATTTACTGAAGAAATGCGTCTATTAATATAAGCAAAGTGTAATTGAATATTTTTTGAAGACTGGCGGGTAGGCAGTCTTTTTTTCGTGGGTGAAATGGAATATTCAGATGTCATGCAATGCAGAGTTATTTGTGTTTTTATACAGAAAAACTGGGATAAATGGAAAAGTATATTAAAAATCAATGATGTAACTACATTTTTATTGTGTATTTTGCACAAATTCAAAAAATATAAAGAAAAAGGTTGCATTTTATAAAGAATTAAAAAAATAAAAAAAGTTGTTGACAAAAGCTGACAGACATGATATTCTGTAAAAGTTGCAGGTCAGCAACAAAACACAAAGAACCTTGATAACTGAACAGTGAAATAACCTTGAAAGATTTTGAGAAAAACGTAATCAAAAGATTACAAAATCATTCAGGACAGCATCTCTATTTAATAGAAGAATGCGACCTAAAACAGTAAACTTTAGGATATTTAGCCAAGCTAGATTTCTGAAAGGACAAACACTATAACATGAGAGTTTGATCCTGGCTCAGGATGAACGCTGGCGGCGTGCTTAACACA